>Ga0316197_10000384_pt1 | contig 31180 bp, 39 predicted proteins | sample OudBiesiAoxic_MG_FD_204939 | JGI IMG/M metagenome (GOLD analysis project Ga0316197, IMG submission 204939) | Coastal sediment microbial communities from Oude Bieten Haven, Netherlands - site A oxic | ecosystem: Environmental > Aquatic > Marine > Coastal > Sediment | place: Netherlands... | reverse complement strand
CCCGTCGCCAGGACCCGCCCGTCAAAAAACTCCTCAATTTTCAGCACCCTGTCCGAAAGCTTGGGATCATCAATCGAGGGCTTACCGGTACAGGCTGCAACACCCACCACCACGAGCCACATCATCACGAAAATACGCATACCGCTTGCCCTGCCCCATATCCATTGCTTGATCGCCGTTACAGGTTGAACTAAGCCGACGCCATGCTGGATCAACCCGACGATATTCACGCGCTGTTTCATGGTGCGCCGCAAACCACGGAGTTCAAGAAGCTCCGCAAACGCATTGTCCGTTATACCCGCGAGGCGATTGAGCAATACGGGATGATAGAACCGGGCAGCAAATGGCTCGTTTGCCTGTCAGGCGGCAAGGACAGCTACACGCTGCTGGCCGTACTGCACGAACTGCAATGGCGCGGCCTGCTGCCGGTGGAGCTGATAGCCTGCAATCTCGATCAGGGCCAGCCGGGATTCCCGGCAACCGTATTGCCCGAATTCCTTGAAAAGATGGGCGTGCCGCACCGGATCGAATATCAGGACACCTATTCCATCGTAATGGATAAAGTGCCGGAAGGTCGGACATTCTGCGCCCTTTGCTCGCGTCTGCGGCGGGGAAATCTATATCGGATCGCCCGCGAGGAAGGGTGTTCGGCCGTCGTCCTGGGCCATCACCGCGACGATATTCTTGAAACTTTCTTCATGAACCTTTTTCACGGCGGGCGTCTGGCAACGATGCCCCCCAAGCTGGTGAACGAAGAAGGCGATCTGTTCGTCTACCGCCCTTTGGCCCATGTGGCCGAGGCCGATTGCGAAAAGTTTGCCAACGCAATGAAATACCCGATCATCCCCTGCGACCTGTGTGGATCGCAAGACGGATTACAGCGCCAGCAAGTCAAACAAATACTTGACGGCTGGGAGGCAAATAGCCCCGGTCGGCGGCAGGTTATGTTCCGGGCGTTGATGAATGCCCGACCGTCACATCTGCTTGACCCCAAACTCTTTGATTTTGCCGGGCTAACGCGCGATCTGTGAAAGATTTTAGGCAAATTTCCGCAAAGCATCGGGCCGTTGTTAACACACGAACTACCGCTTTGGTCTTAAACCACTCTTGATTGCAGCGCGATTGCGTTGCCAACAGGAGACAGTCCATGGCGTTGAACAAGCCTGCTATGTTGACGCGATTGCGCCGCCAGATGACCATCTTGATGCTTGGACCGCCCGCCTTGGCGTTCTTGCCCGCCATCAGCCTGACCGCCTATTGGTTCGGCGGTGAAGGGGCGCTGATTGTTTTTGCGGCACTCTTGCCTGTCCTCTATTTGGTCGGTGGCGGTTTCCATGACCGTCTGATCTTGCAAGGTGAGGCCGTGAAAGGCGTGCTGCAACGCAGCGCATTCGAAGAACTGACTGAAGAGATTTATGCTCGCACCAGCCAAAGTGGACGCGAAGCAGCCGCTTTTTTCATCCTGATTGATGACTTTGACCAACTGATTGAGCGGCATGGACAGGCGGCTGCGGATGTTGTTGTGCAGCGTACTGGTGAACGGCTGCAATCTGTGCTTCGCGGCGATGACAACATTGGCCAGATGGGCGATGCTCGTTTCGCCATCTGCACAGAACCCGTCCGCCATTTGGATCTTGAGCTTTGCATCCAAATGGCCAGCCGCATGCAAACCGCGACAGAAGAGCCGATTTCCGTGGACGGGACGAGTGTTTTCGTGTCGGTCTGCGTCGGATTTTGTCAACACAGCCGCACGCCGGGCAAGAGCGGCGCAGAATGGTTACAGGCCGCCGCAACGGCCCTGCGGGAGGCACACCGTCGCGGACCTTCAGCCATTCGCGCGTTCTCTGATCAGATGCGCCACGACACCGAAGCGCGGGCAGAATTGCGCGAAGATGTGGCGCAAGCTTTGAACAGCGGGCAAATTCAACCTTGGTTTCAACCCCAGATTTCAACAGATACAGGTCAGATCACCGGCTTTGAGGCCCTTGCACGCTGGACCCATCCTGATCGCGGCCTTCTGTCGCCCGCCGTCTTTCTGCCAGCGATCGAACAGGCCGGCCAGCTTGAGCGCTTGGCGGAAGTCATGATCTATCATTCATTTGCAGCGCTCAAGGCATGGGACGCGGCAGGCGTTGATGTGCCACAGGTCGGTGTGAATTTTGCAGGATCGGAACTCTCAAATCCGAAATTGCAGGAAAAGATCAAATGGGAGCTTGATCGCTTTGAATTGTCTCCAAACAGGTTGGCAGTCGAAGTTCTTGAGACCGTTGTGGCGGGTGCCCCGGACGACATGATCACACTTAATATCAACGCTTTGGGGAAACTTGGCTGCCGGATCGATCTTGATGACTTCGGCACCGGGCATGCCTCTATCGCTTCTATCAGACGTTTCTCCGTCAGCCGGATCAAGATTGATCGGTCTTTCGTCATGAAAGCGGACCGCGACCCCGAGCAGCAACGTATGATCAGCGCAATCCTGACAATGGCAGAACGTCTGCAACTAGAAACACTGGCCGAAGGGGTCGAAACAGTTGGAGAACACGTACTACTGGCACAACTGGGGTGCGATCATGTTCAGGGCTTTGGCATAGGCCGGCCTATGCCATTCGAACAGACCCTCGACTGGATTGATCGGCACACGACCAAGCTTGAGGATGTCCCTCGGATCATGAACAACAGAAGCCTTTGAGAGGATCGTGCGAGCCGGTATTCAGATAGATCTGTTGGCTCACCCCCCTACGAAAAAAAAAAGCCTCTCCTGCCAGATATCACCCAAAGCACGTCCACAGGCTCACCCCACCTGTTCTTACTTCAAACGCTTGCACGGTCGGCGTTCCGCAATACAAATCAAACGCAAACTCGGCTTCACCTGCGCCAAGCGTCGCAAAACACCCGAATCCGCTTGACCTTTAGGGCTGCACTCTGTTGAACCACCCTAGTTTTCTACAGACATTTAGGTGGCGGTCCCTATGGACGAACAGAACAAAAATCTAATACTTGCGACAGCACTCAGCTTTGTTGTGATCCTGGTTTGGTTTGTCCTGTTTCCCCCTCCAGAAACAGAAGCGCCATTGGATGGAACGGTCCAGACCAGTACCGGTGATCCCGCTGATGCAACAGTGCCAGCCGCGCCAGCAACGGGCGCCGCACCGGCTGCAATTGGCACCGAAACACAGACTGCTGCCGCAAGCCTTGAAAATGCCCCGCGTGTGCAGATTGAAACACCTCGCCTTACTGGGTCCATCTCCCTTGTTGGTGGCCGCATCGATGATCTGAAACTCAAGGATTACCGCACCACGGTGGATGATGGCGCGCCCATCGTAACCATGTTGTCGCCCCAAGACACGGTTGACGCATACTACGCTTTGCAAGGCTGGGCAGCAGGCAGCGGCATTGACGCAGATGCCGTACCCGGTCCCGACACGAATTGGACGCTTGCCTCGGGCGAAACGCTTGGCGTGGACAGTCCTATCACCCTGACTTGGGACAATGGCGCAGGCCAAGTCTTTGGCCGCACAATCTCGGTCGACAAAGACTATATGTTCTCGCTTACGCAAACGGTCACGAACGAGGGCGAAGCCCCTGTGACGCTTGCGCCTTACGGTATGATCGTCCAGCACACGCAGCCCGATGATCTTGAAAATTTCTTCATCCTTCACGAAGGCGCGGTTGCCATCGCAGATGGCGAACTGGCCGAAACCGATTGGGACGATATCGCAGAGGCTGAAGTGAATGCAGCCTGGGGGCGTCAGGCGATTGTTCAGACAGGTGTAACCGAAGGCTGGATCGGCTTCACCGACCATTTCTGGCAGGCCATCCTGATCCCGAGTGCCGGGCAAACCTTCGATCAAGCCCTGACTTATGATGCGCGCACCGACATCTACCGCGCCGTCACGCGCCTGCCTACGCAGACCGTTGCCGCCGGCGCATCAACGGAGGTGACAACGCAACTTTTCGCAGGGGCGAAAGAGTGGGCCATCCTGCGCGAGTACGAATCCGCCGGTGTCGCGAAATTCATCGACAGCATTGACTGGGGCTGGTTCTTTTTCCTGACCAAGCCAATTTTCTGGCTGCTGCACGAACTGAACAAGCTGATCGGCAACATGGGTTGGGCGATCATCGGACTGACCTTGATCATCAAGGCCGTTCTTTTCCCGCTCGCGTACAAGTCCTACGTCTCTATGGCCAAGATGAAAGAGCTTCAGCCGCAGATGGAAAAGCTGAAAGAGGCGGCTGGTGATGACCGCCAGAAGATGCAGCAGGGCATGATGGAACTCTACAAGAAGGAAAAGGTGAACCCCGCCGCAGGTTGTTTGCCGATCCTTCTGCAGATCCCGATATTCTTCTCGCTCTACAAGGTGATCTTTGTCACGATCGAACTGCGCCATGCACCGTGGTTCGGCGTGTTTCAGGACCTTTCGGCCCCTGACCCCACCTCGATCTTCAACTTCTACGGTTTGCTGCCCTGGGACGCACCGGAGCCCGCCAGCTTCATGGCGCTGATCTTTATCGGTATTCTTCCGCTTCTGCTGGGTATCTCCATGTGGCTGCAGCAAAAGCTGAACCCGGCACCCACCGACCCCACGCAGCAGATGATCTTTGCGTGGATGCCATGGGTGTTTATGTTCATGCTTGGCGGTTTTGCCTCCGGGCTCGTGGTCTACTGGATTGCAAACAACACAATCACCTTCACCCAACAGTATCTGATCATGCGCAGCCAAGGCTACAAACCTGACCTTTTGGGCAACATCAAATCGAGCTTCAAACGGAAATCGAGAGAGACCGCGACAGACAGCAAAGCACCTGCGAAAAAGGGCGGGAAGTAATGCAGGTCACCGCGCTCTATCGGCATCCGATCAAGAGCCACGGGCGCGAATGTCTTGACGCTGTCACGCTGGTGACAGGGCAGACCATGCCCTGGGACCGGACGTGGGCCGTGACGCATGAGGCCAGCAAAGCAGATGCGGCAGAGACCGCATGGGTCGCATGCCACAATTTCATGATCGGGACACGGACCCCTGCATTGGCCGGTATTTGGGCTAAGTTGGATGAGGTTGAGCGTCGCGTGACATTGACCCATCAGGACCTGGAAGAACTGACTTTCTGCCCCGATGATCCAGAAGACGTGGCAGAATTCCTCAACTGGGTCGCACCGCTGTGTCCGGAAAATCGTGCGTGCCCGACTGGCATTGTAACGGCAGGTGCGCGCGGCATGACTGACTCGGACTATCCGTCGGTGTCACTTATGAACGTCGCTTCGCATCGCGCGATCGAGCAGGCAATTTCAGGCCCATTGGAGCTGGAGCGCTGGCGCGGCAATATCTGGATTGATGGCGCCGCCGAGTGGGAAGAATTCGGCTGGCTGGGACGCGATATCCAGATCGGAGAGGCGACCCTGCGCCTTCGCGAACCGATTGAGCGCTGCGCGCATACATCCGCTAACCCGCGCACGGGACAGCGTGACGCGGACACGCTGGGTACGCTTGAACGCGACTTTGGCCATCAGGACTTTGGCATCTATGCCGAAGTCGTCAACGGTGGGGAAATCCGTATAGGCGACAAGGCTGTGCTGCAATGACGACCCTTCCCTTTCCCATCGCCGAAGAGCCTGATCCGCAAGCCCTCGAACAGGGACGTCTTCTTTTTGCGGGCGAGACTGAATTCGTAAAAGGCGTCGTTGCCATGTCAGGTCTGCCCGACCCTGACCGTATGGAAGTCTGCTTTGCCGGACGCTCGAACGTTGGCAAATCCAGTCTGATCAACGCACTGACCGGAATGAAGGCTTTGGCGCGCGCGTCAAACACACCCGGCCGGACACAAGAAATCAACTTTTTCACCGCAGGTGACAGCCACTACCTCGTGGACCTCCCCGGCTATGGCTATGCCAATGCGCCCGTGGCTGTTGTTGAAAAGTGGCAGCGCCTTCTGAAACAATACCTCAGTGGTCGTCAGACCCTGCGCCGCGCCTTTGTTTTGATTGACGCGCGACACGGCGTCAAAAAGGTGGACGATGAAATTCTGAGTCTGCTTGACAGCGCAGCGGTCACCTTTCAGGTGGTCCTGACCAAGGCCGATAAGGTCAAGGAAAAGGAACGCGCCAAAATCCTGGATCAAGTGCGTGCCGCCCTTTCCAAACATCCGGCCGCCTACCCGGAGATTGTCGTGACCTCTTCAGAAAAGGGCTGGGGCATCCCCACACTTCGTGCCATCATCGCGACGCTCGAATAACAAACCGAAGCCATGAGAAAACAAGACATGAACCGCGATTGGATCGCCACCGCGCAGACCCTGTCACAGGCGCTGCCGTACCTGCAACGCTATGCAGACGCTACTGTCGTTATCAAGTTGGGCGGGCACGCCATGGGCAGTGACGAGGCGATGGAGGAATTCGCCCGTGACGTCGCACTGATGCGGCAGGTCGGGGTGAACCCTGTGGTCGTCCATGGCGGCGGACCGATGATCAACGACATGTTGAAACGGCTCGATATCAAATCCGAGTTTGTGAACGGCAAGCGAGTGACTGATGCGGCGACCATGGAAGTGGTCGAAATGGTGTTAAGCGGCTTGGTCAACGCACGCATCGTTCAGGCAATCAGCGAACAGGGCGGACGCGCCGTGGGCCTGTCGGGCAAGGACAGCAAGCTGATCATGTGCGAGACCGAAGACCCGGCTTTGGGTCTGGTGGGCAAGCCCGTCAAAGTCGATCCACGTGTGCTGCGCGATTTTGCTGAAAAGGGTATCATCCCGGTGATCGCACCGCTTGGCATGGGAACCGAGGGAGAGACGTTCAATATCAACGGGGACACCGCCGCTGGCGCCATCGCGGCGGCTTTGCAGGCGGACCGTCTTTTGCTTTTGACCGATGTGGCAGGCGTCAAGAATGCCGATGGTGACGTACTCACCGAACTGACGGCCACCCAGATCAATGACATGATTTCCGATGGTACCATCGCAGGAGGCATGATCCCCAAGGTACAGACGGCGCTGGATGCGCTATCCGGCGGCGTGCGCGCTGCTGTCATCCTTGACGGCCGCGCACCCAACGCATGTCTGCTTGAGCTTTTCACCGAACATGGTGCAGGCAGCATCATCCGGCGCGGATGACCTACGAAGGGTTAGAGACGGCCGCGAAGGCACGCCATCTGACCCTGCTCGGTGGATTTCACCCGACGCAACAGGATGATGTGCCGCAAGGCTGCCGCACCCTGTTGATGCTTGGCCCGGATGAACCGCATTTTTGGCCTGCCTTCACGCAAAGCCCCGAATGGCTGGACGGCGATGATGACCCGATGGACCGATGGTCGACCCGTGTGATCGGTGAATGGGCGGGAGAGCTGGGCGCAGAGGCACTTTATCCCTTCGGTGGTCCGCCGTTCAAACCCTTCTACAGCTGGGCACTGCGCACCGGGCGCATTCACAGCTCTCCCGTGCAGTTGCTGGTCCATGACACCGCCGGCCTGTTCGTATCTTTTCGAGGCGCACTGGCCGTCCTGGAAGAGATTGTGCTGCCCCCTGCACCATCCAGTCCCTGCATCCACTGCACCAGCAAACCTTGCACCACCGCGTGTTTATCGTCAGCTTTGACCATCGAAGGCTATGACGTGCCGATGTGCAAGGATTTCCTTGGCACGCCAGCAGGGACCGAAAACATGACACTAGGCTGCAACGTGCGCCGCGTATGCCCGGTTTCACAGCGCTTTGGCCGCATGCCCGCGCAATCCGCCTATCACATGCGCCAGTTCAAAGGAGCCTGATATGAAACGTCTTATCCTTATGCGTCATGCGAAATCCGACTGGTCCGGGGGCGGCAATGACCATGACCGGCCCCTCAATCCGCGAGGCCGCAAAGCGGCGGCGGCGCTTGGTGACTGGCTGCGGGCTCACGACCTGCTGCCGGATCAGGTGCTCAGTTCATCGTCCATGCGTACACATGAGACTTTCGTGCGTCTGGATCTGCCACAAGACATCGATGTGATCTTCACTCGCGCCCTGTACTTGGCAACGCACGACGAAATCCTGAAGGCGATGCGCAATGCATCAGGGGACACGATCCTGATACTTGGGCATAATCCCGGATCAGGTATTGCGGCATCTCAGGTCTTGGCGTCCCCCCCAGATCACCCTCAGTTCCAACAGTATCCAACCGGTGCGACGCTGGTGGCCGATTTCGACATCGACGACTGGAAAGTTGCGGACTGGGGAAAAGCAATCGCGCGACACTTTGTAGTGCCGCGCGACTTGTGATGTGAAAGGTGCTGTAAGTCAGCACCTTTTGTCAGGTGGGCGTCTTGATCAGCCGAATTTTCAGTGGCCCAAAATCTGGCTGAGGAACAACTGCGTCCGAGGCGACTGTGGGTTATTAAAGAACTCTTCAGGCTCGTTCTGCTCAACGATCTGACCTTCATCCATAAAGATGACCCGGTTTGCCACCTGCCGGGCAAAGCCCATCTCGTGGGTCACACAAAGCATGGTCATGCCTTCTTCGGCGAGCTCGATCATCGTATCCAGAACCTCTTTGATCATCTCGGGGTCCAGCGCCGACGTCGGCTCGTCGAACAACATGATGCGCGGCTTCATGCACAGCGACCGGGCAATCGCAACACGCTGTTGCTGGCCACCGGACAGCTGACCAGGATACTTGTGCGCCTGATCCGGAATCTTCACCTTCTCAAGGTAGTGCATTGCTACTTCTTCGGCTTCTTTCTTGGGCGTTTTGCGCACCCAAATCGGAGCCAACGTCAGATTCTCAAGAATGCTCAGATGCGGGAACAGGTTGAAGTGCTGAAAGCACATGCCAACCTCGGACCGAATCCTGTCGATATTCTTGAGATCCGAGGACAGCAGCGTGCCATCCACTTCGATTGAGCCTTTCTGATGCTCTTCCAGAGCGTTGATGCAGCGAATGAGCGTTGATTTACCGGATCCCGAAGGCCCGCAGATCACGATCCGCTCACCGCGATAGACCGTCAGGTCAATGTCGCGCAGCACGTGGAAAGACCCGTACCACTTGTTCATGCTCTGAATAGAGATCGCGACTTCGTCGGATACCTTCATCTGTGCAGTATCGGCCATGTTTCTAGCCCTTTCTTAACGATGATCTGTTGCAAGGCGGCGTTCCAGCCACTGCGAGTATTGTGAGATGCTGTAGCAAACGACGAAGAACACGACGCAAGCAAAGAGGAAGAGTTCCCAATAGAGACCGTTCCATTCGGTAGAGGCGAGGATCGGCCCGCGGATCATGCCGATGATATCGAACATCGAGATGACCGAAACCAGCGTAGTATCCTTGAACAGACCCACCGCCACGTTCACGATCCCCGGAATGGAAATCTTGAGCGCTTGCGGCAGGATGATCAGGCGCATCGCCTGAGCGTAATCAAGGCCCAATGAATCCGCCGCCTCGTACTGACCCTTTGGCAAGGCAGCCAGGCCACCGCGGATCACCTCGGCGATATAGGCCGCCGAGAACATGGTGATCATGATCACCACGCGCAGGAACAGGTCCACAGTTGCCTCAGGCGGGAAGAAATACGCCAGCATCACGCTTGCCACGAACAGCAGTGTGATCAGCGGCACGCCGCGAATGAATTCGATGAAGATCACGCAAATCCATTTGATCAGCGGCATCGAAGACTGCCGCCCCAACGCCAGTGCGATGCCCAAAGGTACAGAGAGCGACACACAGGTCACACCCAGCATCATGTTCAGCATGTACCCGCCCAGATCACGGGACGGGACAGCAGGCAAAAACGTTTCCTCTGGTGCAAGCGAAGGCAAGATGGCGCTGGAGATGGCCCAAACAACAATCGCTGCCGCCACGCCGCCAAAGAAACCGAAGGCAAAGCTGCGGGTCACGAAGCGCGAGTAAACAAGATAACCAACAACAAACCCCAAAAGCGCAAAGATCGGTGTCCAGATAGTCCCGCCCCAGATCAGCCAGTAGGCGACAAAAGGGAACAGCCCGGTGATCACCAACATCTTGCGCGGCAAGTCAAAGAACAGCACCGGCGCAAGTGCCGCGAACATCAGCAGAAACGCCAGAGTGGGGCGCCAGTATTCCTCGGAAGGATATTTGAAGCCAAAGATCAACTGGGGCCAGCGTTCCGTCAGAACAGCAAAGCAAGCGCCCTTCGTTCCATCCAAAATCTCCCGACACTCAGACAGACTGCTGGCATTCCAGACGCCATTGAAAATCCAGGGGACGGTTGCGGACAGTATCAGGTAGATAAAAAAGATCGCCGCCAGTGTCAGGATCCCGTTGGGGATCGTCGCGAACAGGTTGTCGCGCATCCACTTGACCGGGCCCGCCGCATTAGACGGCGCCGGTGATGGCGGGATCGCTGTTTCGCGAACAAAGGAGACGGTTTGTGCGTGTGTATCGGACATATCAGCGCTCCTTCAGCTTCATGGCGTTGTTGTAGACGTTCATGAACGCAGAGATCAGCAAGCTGATCACGAGGTAGAACAACATCAGCAAAAGGACGCATTCAATCGCGCGACCTGTCTGGTTCAACGTGATGCCGCCCAGCGTCGCCGTGATGTCCGCATAGCCAACTGCAATCGCAAGGGACGAGTTCTTGGTGATGTTGAGATACTGCGAAATCAGCGGTGGGATGATCACGCGCAGCGCCTGCGGCAGAACCACCAGGCTCATCACGCGGTTAGGACGCAGGCCAAGGGCGGATGCCGCTTCGGTCTGTCCCTTGGACACCGCCTGAATACCCGCACGCACGTTCTCGGCAATGAAAGCACCCGTGTAAATCGACAGCGCGAACCACAGCGCAATCAGCGGACCACCGACCTTGATACCACCGCCAAAGTTGAACCCCTTGAGTTCTGGGATCTCCCACTTAAGGCCCAAAATGAACAAAAGTGCTAAGATCGGTACAAACCAAATTGCAAGGTTTGTCCAAAGCGTCTTTGGACGGACACCCGTAGCAGCCTGCGTGGCGTTGGCCCGTGCGGTGACCATTCGCGTGGCGAACAGCGATCCCAACAAAGTTGCGATCACCAGCAACCAATTGATCACGCTGCCATCTGCGCCACCGATCCCGCGGTCAAAGTACGGCCCCGGAATATAAACACCACGATTGGTGAAGGCGAACAGATCAAGCAGCATCGTCGAGGCTGGATCGTCGCCCCTGAATGCACGCGGGCTGGGCATCACCGCTGTCATGATGGTAAAGATAATGATGATCCAGATCAGCACCGGGATGTTACGGAAGATCTCGACGTAAAAGGCCATCAGCTTGCGCACAAGCCAGTTGTTTGACAGCCGTAATACGCCAGCAAGAACACCGAAGACAGTCGCCGTAATGCAGGCCAAAAAGGCCACCAGCAATGTGTTGAGGATACCGACAACCGCCGCCCTGATATTTGAGGACTGACTGTTGTAGTCGATCAATGTCTGGTTGATATCATACCCCGCCGGAGAGGTCAGAAACTCGAACGAAATGTTCAGGTCTTGCGCCCGCAGGTTGGCCAGCAGATTGGAGATGATGTATCCGATTGAGACGGCCAGTAGAATTGCAGCGATGGCTTGTAAGGTCAGTGACCGATAGCGCGTATCGTTCAACAGCATGGATAGCCGGAACGAGCCCCCTTGAGGGTCGGTGGTTGTTGACATCAAATTGTTCCCCGTTGCCCAGCCGTTGATTTTTATCAGCGCCTTGTGACGCCCGTGCCGGGTGAATTCGTTGGTCGTCTTATGCGCAGGGGGCGCGGAGTGATCCGCGCCCCCTGGCCTTGGTTCTTAGCGGAACGGTGGGCTGTAAAGCAGGCCGCCGTCTGTCCACTGTGCGTTCAGGCCGCGGGCCAGACCGATGGGCGTCTCTTCGCCGATGTTGGTGGCAAAGATTTCACCGTAGTTGCCCTGTGTTTCGATTGCGCGCTTGGCCCAATCAGCGTCCAGGCCCAGCATCTCGCCAAGGGTACCTTCGGTACCCAGCAGACGCGCAACTTCGGGGTTATTGGTGGAAGACGCCATCTCGGCCACGTTGGCAGAGGACACGCCCAGCTCTTCGGCTGTGATCAGCGCGTTCAGAGTCCAGCGAACGACATCGCCCCACTCGTTATCGCCGTGACGGACCAGCGGGCCCAGAGGCTCTTTGGACACGATCTCGGGCAGCAGTACGTGGTCGCCTGGGTTCTCGAAAGTTGCACGTGTCGCCGCCAGACCGGAAGCGTCCGTGGTGTAAACGTCGCATGCGCCAGCAAGATACTGCTGCTGCGCTTCGGCGTTTGTTTCGATTGGCACAGGCTCGTAGTTGATGTTGTTGGAACGGAAGAAGTCCGCAAGGTTCAGCTCGGTTGTTGTACCGGTCTGAATGCAGACGGTCGCGCCATCAAGATCTTTCGCGGAGGAGACGCCAAGGTTCTTTGGAACCATGAAGCCCTGACCGTCGTAGTAGTTCACGCCAATAAAGTCGAACTTGAGGTCGACATCGCGGGAGAATGTCCATGTGGTGTTACGCGCCAGCATGTCGATCTCGCCGGAAGCGAGCGCTGTAAAGCGTGTTTTACCGGTCGTTGGAACAAATTCTACGGCTGTTGCGTCGCCCAGCACCGCTGCGGCAACCGCACGGCATACTGAAACGTCAAAGCCTTTCCACTCACCATTTGCGTCGGGTGCAGCAAAGCCAACCAGACCGGTTGTCACACCGCAGTTCAGCTTGCCACGTGCCTTTACGTCGTCCAGCGTGCCAGCCGCCGCAGCGCCTGCAGCCAGACCAGCGACTGTCAGTGCGCCGAAAAGTACAGATTTTTTCATTGTTACCTCTTCCTGATAATCCGCCATATTTTTTGGGCGGTTGAACCGGCACCAATTAGCACCGGAGGCGATACCTTCCGAGTGTCCTCGGTCAGTGGCCGATAGTTTGGGCGGATTCCTGTTTGAAGGTCAAGGGTAGCTTGCCCAAAAAACCCGCATTAACAGGGTCAGTTCCTCACGAAAGCCTGCCCGTTGAGCATCCGGCCTAGTGGTCAGTGCAACAAAGGGTGAACATATGTCCTGCATGCAGAAAGCTGGTCTTCTTGATTGCGACCATAGCCTCTGCCTCTTCGTCCTTGCCCCACTGCTCGGCCTGCCAGATTTCATCCAGCCGGGAAATGTCCCACAGCTCGTCCAGTGGCCGTGCCTTTGCGGCTGCAGCAAAGCCGAGGATCAGTGATCCGGAAAGGCTCACAAGGTCGTGAAAAGCCGCTAGTTCAAAGGCTGACAATGCGTGTGTCTGCGCGCTCAGTTTCTTCAACGCATCCGGATGTTGTGGGGCATGGATCACGCCGGTCCGTGGCTCCAACCGAACGCCAAATTCTTCAGCACCCCATTCAAGCATCGGATCCCATTGTTCAGCCTGCCGCGCAACCAATCCTTCGGGCCTGTCCGCACGGTAACACAACAGATCGCTATCCCCGTATGCCGCCAGCATGTCGGCGACTTCCGCGTGCTGGGTTGCAACCTTGTCGATGGCTGCATTCGCGGTCCTTGTCGCGGGCATCAGGTGCGGTTTGATTTCGTCTTCCTGCGCGTCCCATTCGGCTGCAACAACCTCGGCCATCGGACGCGTTGGCAGGATCAGCGCCCGCTTGGCCGGCGTTTTGACCGGGCGGCCATCAAGTTTGACCGTGAAGCCGCCGTCGGCATCTTCCACGGCCGCTTCTTTCCAGAACCGTTTGGCCTTCCACTCGCTCATGCGGATACGCTCCAATTCTTATCCAAAGTGCTTTGCAAACCGCTGTAATCGTCAACAATCTGTTTGGCTTGATGTAGTCTGTCCCGATCATGATAGCCCCAGCTGACACCGATGCCATGCACACCCGCAGCTGCAGCCATCTCCATGTCAAAGCTGGTATCACCGATCATAACAGTGTCCTGCGCCGCGACCCCAACGTCCGCCATCGCTTGAAGGATCATCGAAGGATGCGGCTTGGACGGGTGATGGTCAGCCACCTGCTGGGTCAGGAACATGCCTTCCAATCCATGTCCTTCAATCAATTTGTCGAGGCCACGGCGCGACTTGCCAGTCGCCACACCAAGCAAAACCTCCGGTACGGCATGCAGCGCCTGCAATGTCTCAAGGGCACCGGGATATAACGGCGAGGATTGCGCCACACCTGCTTTGGCCCGCAATTCCATGTACGCGTTCTTGTAAGCTTCAACCATTTGCCGATGCGCTGAGGCAGGCAAGTTGGGCTGAAGGATTGGGAAAATCACGTCCAAAGACAGTCCGACGACGCTCAGCACGTCCTTGCGCGGAAGCATTGGCCGGTCCACTGAAGCAAACGCGGCGGCCATAGCAGCCACGATATCCCCCTGACTGTCCACCAAGGTGCCGTCGACGTCGAAGATCGCCAACTTCAGCGGTGCGCTCATTGCAGCGCCTCGAAGGGGTCTTCCTCCGCCAGATCTTCGCTCCAGCCAAAGGTTTCCCAGCTCAGTGCCATATGCTCAGGCAGTTCCGCAGTCACGGTGATGATCTTGCGCGTCTCAGGATGCTCAAACCGCATCATACGTGCGTGCAAGTGGAGTTTTTTGGAGATGATCCCACCCAGTTGCGCGCCCCATCCGTCGCCAAGATTTTCTTGACCGGACCCACCATATTTGCCGTCCCCGATGATCGGATGGCCAATCTCGGCCATATGCGCGCGCAACTGGTGCGTGCGGCCCGTTACAGGCTCCATCGCGACCCATGCGGCGCGTGATGCCACACGGTAAAGCGTCGCATAAAGCGTATGCGCGCGCTTGGCACCCGGCGTATCGTCGATGTCACGTGGATGAACGGCGATCATCTTCTCGCCCTCGCCGCCTTTGCCGTGACCGCCAGCCTTGACCAGACCGTATTTGATCTCTCCCAGATACGGGGTCGGCACGCCTGCGACGAGTGCCCAGTAAATCTTGCGCGTTTCCCGGTGCCGCATCGCAGCCGTCAGCGCCTTGGCAGCCGCGCGTGTCCGCGCCAGCAACAGAACACCTGACGTGTCCTTATCCAACCGATGCACAAGGCGCGGCTTTTCCTCAAGGTCGAACATCAGTGCCTCCGACAAGGCGTCCACATGACGGTCCGACTGCCCTGACCCACCCTGTACGGCCAGACCGGGCGGCTTGTTCAGCGCGATCACGTGATCATCTTTGTAAATGACACAGGAACGGATCATCTTGGCATCAGCATCAGAGATATGCGTGCGCTTGGGCGGCGGCGGTGGAGCGGTGTCCGGCAGCGGCGGGATGCGCACCTGCTGCCCCACTTCCAGCCGCGTTGATCCTTTGACCCGTCTGCCATCCACCCGGATTTCACCCTTGCGGCACATCTTCTCAATGCGCCCCTGCAGGATTTGGGGGAACATGCGCTTGAACCAGCGATCCAGCCGCTGATCCCCGTCACCTTCCGCTACTGTAAGCGTCTGTACTTTACTCATGCGAACACACTCCGTGCCATCAGCAGGCCCAGCATCAGCGCACCAACCGACAAAATAACCGACACGGCCACATAAAGCCCTGCGGCACCGTAATCGCCCCGCTCCATCAGCGTGATGGTCTCAAGAGAAAAGGCTGAAAAGGTCGTAAACCCACCAAGAATACCCGTCATCACGAAGGGACTGAGATGCGTAAGCCCCTTATGCGCCGCAGCAACAACGAACACACCCATCAGGAACGAACCCAAGACGTTGACCGTGATGATTGCCAATGGGAAGTCCTGAGGCCCCGTAAGACGCAGCATCGCAACCCCGGAAAGGAAGCGGAGCGCGGCACCTATGGCACCACCTAAGGCAACAAGAAGGACGGTTGAAAACATTGCCGCTCTGTCACGGTTTGGAGCCGGATTGTCAAGTTGACCAGCAGATCAGCCCTGATCATCGCGCCGTGTCCGGAGTTTGCTGAAGTAATCGAGACGCTTTTTCAATTCACGTTCAAAGCCGCGCTCAACCGGTGCGTAGAGCACCGGTCGCTTCATCGTTTCAGGAAAGTAGTTCTGCCCCGAAAACCCGTCTTCGGCATCATGGTCATAGGCGTAGCCTTCGCCATAGCCTTGCTCTTTCATCATTTGCGTAGGGGCGTTCAGAATATGCTTGGGCGGTGGCTCTGACCCGGTTTCCTTGGCCGCCTTCCGGGCCCCTTTGTACGCGACGTAGGCGGCATTCGATTTCGGCGCCAGGGCCAGATAGGTCACCGCCTGCGCCAGCGCCAGTTCGCCCTCGGGCGATCCAAGCCTCTCGTAGGTTTCCCATGATTGCAGACAGACGGCCTGCGCCTGCGGATCGGCCAGACCGATGTCCTCGACCGCCATCCGCGTGATCCGCCGCGCCAGATACCGCGGGTCTTCCCCGCCCTCCAGCATCCGGGCAAACCAGTAGAGTGCCGCATCCGGGTCCGATCCGCGCACCGATTTGTGCAATGCCGAGATCAGGTTGTAATGCGCATCACCACTCTTGTCGTATTGGGCTGCGCGCCGCGTCAGGCGCGAACCAAGTGCGGCGGTGTCGAGCTTGCCTTCGACCTTCCATGCTGAAACCTGCTCGATCAGGTTCAAAAGAGCCCGCCCATCGCCATCCGCCATCTCAAGCAGTGCCTCTCGCGCCGGCCCGTCCAACGGCAGCGCTTTGCCCAGTTCCTTTTCCGCGCGTTGCGCCAGCAATTCCAACTCGGCAAGCGACAAACGCTCCAGCACCATGACCTGCGCGCGGCTCATGACCGCAGCATTCAATTCAAAACTGGGGTTTTCAGTCGTGGCCCCGACAAGAAGAATGGTCCCATCCTCCATATGCGGCAGGAACCCGTCCTGCTGCGCCTTGTTGAACCGATGAATTTCGTCGACGAACAGCAACGTTCCCTGCCCGTTTTGCCGCCTGATCCTGGCCGCCTCAAACACCTTGCGCAGTTCCGGCACGCCAGAGAAGATCGCGCTGATCTGTACGAAATTCAGGTCCGTTTCATCGGCCAGCAATCGCGCGATTGTGGTCTTGCCGACCCCGGGTGGCCCCCAGAAAATAAGCGACGACAGCGTGCCAGACGAAAGCATCGTTGTCAGTGGGGCGTCGGGGCCCAGCACCTTTTGCTGCCCAATCACGTCGACCAATGCCTTGGGCCGCAAGCGGTCCGCGAGCGGGCGATGGCTGGTTTCGGACACGCTCGCGGCACCGTTGTCAAAAAGATCAGCCACCGGTCAGACCCTGAACCGCACGAAGGTGCGCTGACTGCCGCGCTGCACCACCATTTCTATTGTGCGCAGTTGACCGTCCAAAATGGTCGCGACCTCGTCGGGATGCGCAATCTCGATCCCGTTGACCGCGACGATCACATCGCCGTTGCGCAACCCGACCCTTGCGGCAAACCGGCCGGTGTCGATCACAGCAACGCCTTCTGTTTCCAGCAGCAGGTTTAGTTCTGAAATCACTGCCGGATTGACGCGCACAAGGGTCAGACCGGGCAACAGACTGCGATTCCCCAGCACCGTTTCATCGCGCGATGGTTCATCGGGCGCTGCGATCAGGGCGACATCATTCTGCCGAACCTCCCCACGGCGCAAATACGTGACCACCGCTGCCTTGCCGAGCCCCGCGACCGACATGCGGTAAACCATCTCGGCCGGGGTGTTCACCGGCTGACCATCCACTTGCGTGATCACGTCGCCCACCTCCAGCCCCGCTGTACGAAAGGGACTGGCCGTGTGCAGACCCGACACGATGATCCCGCCGGGTCGATCCAGCCCGAGCGGCCCCGCCATGTCCGCATCAACCGGTTGCCCGCTGATCCCGGCCCATGGGCGGCCAAACACCGTCAGCCCCGCACGGGCCTGATCCACGAAAGCACGCACAAGGTCCGCAGGAATGGCAAAGCCGATCCCGTTCGACCCCCCAGAGCGGGTCAGGATCGACGTATTAATGCCAATCAACCGCCCCGCCATATCAATCAGCGCGCCCCCGGAATTGCCCGGATTGATCGGCGCATCGGTCTGGATGAAATAGCCGAGACCGGAATGATTGCCCCCGGTACGGCTCCGCGCCAGCCCCGAAACGATCCCGCTGCTGACAGTCTGGCCCACGCCAAAGGGATTCCCGATAGCCAGCGCCAGCTCGCCCACCTCGACCGTCTCGCTTTCGCGCAATTCCAAGAACGGCAGCGCCTCATCCGCCTCGATCTTCAAAATCGCCAGATCAGCCTCCTCGTCCCCCAGAAGCACCCGTGCGCTGAACTCCCGCCGGTCGTTCAGGACCACTCGGATTTCCGTGGCCATACCGACCACATGGTAATTCGACACCACGATCCCATCCTCGGACAGGATCACACCCGAGCCGAGCGAGTTCTGAACCCGGGGCCTCTCCGCGAACGGATCGCGAAAGAAACGCTCGAAAAACGGATCGCGCTGCAGGGGCGTGCGCCGCGGCTCTGACATGATCTTGGCGTATATGTTCACTACCGCGGGCGCAGCCTCACGCACCAGCGGCGCAAAGCTGAGCTGCATCTGCGCAACCGAGGTCGGTACCTGCTGGGCATGGAGCGGCAGAGCAAGAAGACATAACAGGAAAAAAAGACGTCGCATCACCCGATGATATGCGCCCCGTCCCTGTGATACGCAACTCCCCCGCTTCATCTTTCCATTATAATTCAAACAAGACGCCACAACAAAAAGCCCCGCCAAATGGCAGGGCTTTCAACTCGCAAAATGCGAAAAATCTTATTCTGCGGCTTCTTCCGCTTCCAGACGGGCCTTGTCAGCCGCACCTTTGGCGTCGCGGTCGCGGTCGACGAATTCGATGATCGCCATAGGTGCCATGTCGCCATAGCGGAAACCCGCCTTCAGAACGCGGACGTATCCGCCCTGACGGTCCTTGTAGCGTGGGCCCAGCACGTCAAACAGCTTGGCCACATAAGCGTCCTGCTTCAGCTTTGCTGCCGCCTGACGGCGTGCGTGCAGGTCGCCGCGCTTGGCAAGTGTGATCATCTTTTCGATGATCGGACGCAGTTCTTTTGCCTTGGGCAATGTTGTCTTGATCTGCTCATGTTCAATGAGCGAGCCCGCCATGTTGGCCCAGAGCGCCTTGCGGTGCTCATGTGTGCGGTTCAGGCGGCGGTATCCACGTGCGTGACGCATATTTCTTCTCCTAATGTGCCCTCTACGGGCTGTTTTGCTTTGTCTGGCTGGCGATGCGTGTCACCAACTCTCCTTGGGGCAGGATTGCCCGGTCGTGATGTAGGGCGGGGTGACCCCCGCCTTACGCGTTCTTAAAAATTGTCTTCGAACTTCTTGGCAAGATCTTCGATGTTGTCCGGTGGCCAGTCCTCGACGTCCATGCCAAGGTGCAGACCCATACCCGACAGCACTTCCTTGATCTCGTTCAGGGACTTGCGGCCAAAGTTCGGCGTGCGCAGCATCTCTGCTTCGGTCTTCTGAATCAGATCACCGATGTAGACGATGTTGTCGTTCTTGAGGCAGTTTGCCGAACGCACAGAAAGCTCCAGCTCGTCCACTTTCTTCAGCAGCAGCGGGTTGAATTCCAGACCATCATCCTCATCAGCGCGCGATGCGGACTCAGGCTCGTCGAAGTTCACGAAGATGCCCAGCTGGTCCTGCAGGATACGTGCGGCGAAGGCCACGGCGTCATCCGGCGTGATGGAGCCGTCTGTCTCGACCTTCATGGTCAGCTTGTCATAGTCCAGCACCTGACCTTCGCGGGTCGGCTGCACGTCATAGCTGACTTTCTTGACCGGAGAATAGATGGCGTCGATCGGGATCAGGCCGATCGGTGCATCCTCTGGCTTGTTCTTGTCAGCAGACACATAGCCCTTGCCGGTATTCACCGTCAGTTCCATGTACACGTCTGCCCCATCGTCGAGGTGGCAGATCACGTGGTCGCGGTTCAGGATCTCGATGCCTGCGCTCTCGGAGATATCGCCAGCAGTCACAACGCCCGGACCTTTTGCGGAAATCGAAAGGCGCTTGGGCCCTTCGACTTCCATGCGGATCGACACGCCCTTGAGGTTCAGAATGATGTCGGTGACATCTTCGCGTACACCGGCAACAGAAGAAAACTCGTGCAGCACGTTGTCGATCTGCACGGATGTGATCGCGGCACCTTGCAGCGAAGACATCAGCACACGGCGCAGCGCGTTGCCCATGGTCAGACCAAAACCGCGCTCAAGCGGTTCGGCTATCACAGTCGCCTGACGTGCAGGGTCATTGCCCGGCTTTACGTCCAGCTGCTGTGGTTTAATCAGTTCAGCCCAATTCTTGTGGATCATGTGTCCCTCCATCCTTGTAACAGCCGCATGTCCGTTCGGCGGTTACGCTCGAGGTTTCAAAAAAGCGGTATGGGGCCTGCATGAAAACACGCAGACCCCGGTCTTAATAATGTCGCTTAAACGCGGCGGCGCTTTGGGGGGCGGCAGCCGTTGTGGGCCATTGGCGTCACGTCGCGGATGGACGTGATGTTAAAGCCAGCAGCAGCCAGAGCGCGCAGCGCAGATTCACGGCCGGAACCGGGACCCTGCACTTCGACTTCCAGCGTCTTAACACCGTGTTCCTGCGCCTTGCGGCCCGCATCCTCTGCAGCCATCTGGGCCGCATAGGGTGTGGATTTCCGTGAGCCTTTGAAACCCATGGTGCCGGCAGACGACCATGCGATCGCGTTGCCCTGCACATCCGAGATCAGGATCTTGGTGTTGTTAAAGCTTGAGTTTACGTGCGCCACACCTGCGGCGATATTCTTGGAGACCTTACGCTTGGTCTTGCGTGCATCGCGTGCCATTTGTTCAGCCCTCCCTTATTTCTTCTTACCGGCAATGGCCTTTGCGGGGCCTTTGCGGGTGCGTGCGTTTGTGTGTGTGCGCTGCCCGCGAACGGGCAGGTTACGACGGTGACGCAGGCCACGGTAGCAACCAAGGTCCATCAGACGCTTGATGTTCATCTGCGTATCACGACGCAGGTCGCCTTCGACGGTATAGTTTTCGTCGATATGCTCGCGGATTTTCAGAACTTCGGCGTCGGACAGTTCGTTGATACGACGGGATGCGTCAATGCCAACAGCCTCGCAGATGGACTGCGCGGAAGAGTTGCCGATACCGGTGATATATGTGAGGGCGATTGGAACCCGCTTTGCAGTCGGGATGTTTACGCCGGCAATACGTGCCACGTGTGCATTTCCTTTTCGTTGCGGGTCCGTGATGCCAGACCCTTTTTTCACAACACAAGCCCGAGGCGTTCAAGGCCATCGGGCTAAGGCTGATCAGGTGATCTCGCGCAGCAGGAGCGACCCGCATTGCGAATTGATTCTCAGTCGAGATAGCGCTGACTATGGGGTTTTTTGCGAGGCGTCAACCCATGCGCATCGCTTGATTGCCAGGGCTCTGGTTATCCAATGAATTCAAGGCTGGCTGTGCGACCGAACCGCGCCGTATCAGGCATCCAGAACGGCTGCGATTTCGCCACGCACTTCATCAATCGCCCCAAGACCGTTGACCCGCGAAAGCATCTCTTTGGCATAGTAATAGCCAATTAGCGGCGAGGTTTGTTTGTAATAGGCCATGAGCCGGGTCTTGAGGCTTTCTTCATTGTCATCCGCGCGGCGGGTGAACTGATCTTCCGCACCGCAGTTTGTGCACGTCTTGTCCGCCGGAATAGGCTTGGTGTTGTCATTGTAAACCTCACCGCACGCACCGCATGTCGAACGCGCTGTGATCCGGTCAACCAGAGCTTCGTCATCGACACGCATCTCAATCACGGCATCAAGCGTTTGACCCTCATCCGCCATCAGCTGGCCAAGCGCATCGGCCTGCTCAAGTGTGCGTGGAAAGCCGTCAAAAATGAAACCGCCCTTGTTATCACCTTCCAGCTTCTCGCGGATCAGGCCGATCACAATCTCATCTGTAACCAATTCACCACGTGCCATCACACCGGCGACCATCTTGCCCATCTCGGTGCCAGAATCTTTTGCCTCACGCAGCATATCGCCGGTGGACAATTGCACCATGTTCCGGGTTTCTACGAGGTGACGCGCTTGCGTGCCTTTGCCAGCGCCCGGAGGCCCAAGAAGAATAATGTTCATCGACGTACGGGGCTCCGTTTCTTGCGGGTAGTTTTGCCTTTGCCCTTGCCGCGCAGCTGGGACTTTTCAAGCAGGCCTTCGTATTGGTGTGCCAGAAGGTGGCTTTGCACCTGTTGGATCGTGTCCATGGTCACGGATACAACGATCAGAACGCTTGTACCGCCGAAGTAGAACGGAATCGCGAATTGACCGCGCAGGATTTCCGGGAACACACAGACCAGCGCCAGATAACCCGACCCCAGCACCAGAACGCGGTTTACAACGTACTCAAGATACTCCGCCGTCTTCTTTCCCGGACGGATGCCAGGAACAAAACCATTCTGGCTTTTGAGATTGTCGGCGACTTCTTCTGGTTTGAAGCTTACGTTGAAGGTGTAAAAATACGCGAAGAAAACGATCATCGCGATGAAGAACAACAGATAAAGCGGCTGACCGGGGCCAAAGTTCGCCAGCAGAACCGACATAACCGGACCGGTGGAATTACCCGAAAACGTGCTGATCGTGATCGGCAGCAACAGAAGCGACGATGCAAAGATCGCCGGAATAACACCCGATGGATTGACCTTGACCGGCAGGTGGCTTGACCCCCCGTCATACATCTTCATCCCCACCTGACGGCGCGGATACTGGATGTGGATCTTGCGCAGTGCCCGTTCCATGAAGACAACAAACATGATCGTTACCACCACCATCACCAGCACACCCACGATCACCGCAGGGCTGATCGCGCCGGACCGGCCAGAGGCAAAGAACTGCGCAATCGCGGCGGGTACTTCGGCGATAATGCCCACGAAGATGATCAGGGAAATACCATTGCCGATGCCGCGTGCGGTGATCTGCTCACCCAGCCACATCAGGAACATCGTGCCGCCGACCAAGGTGATCATGCAGGCGATGCGGAAATACATGCCCGGATCAGCCGCGATGTCGCCTGCTTCAAGCGATACCGCAAGGCCATAAGACTGCAACGTTGCAAGGGCAACCGTGCCGTAGCGGGTGTATTGGTTCAGCTTCTTGCGCCCCTGCTCACCCTCTTTCTTCAACTGCTCCCAAGGGCCGTACATGGACCCAAGAAGCTGCACGATGATCGAGGCCGAGATATAAGGCATGATGCCAAGCGCGAAGATGCCCATCCGCCCCAGCGCACCACCGGTGAACATCGAGACCATGCCGCCGATACCCTGGCCCGCGCTGTCCATAAAGTCGCGCAGGGCCTGGCCGTCGATGCCAGGTACAGGAATGAAAGTACCAAGGCGGTAGACGATCAACAGACCAAGCGTGAACAGGATGCGATTGCGCAGGTCCGTGGCCTTGCCCAGTGCGGACCAGCTTGTGTTGGCGGCCATATTTTCGACGGCTGATACCATTTTCGGGTCTCTTTTGTTGTTATGCAAACGCCGCCCGGGCTGTTTTCCAGCAGGGCGGCGTTTGGGAAAACTCGAAAGTCTATGTAAGCGGGTCACAGCCCGCTCACAAGCCTTAAGGCAGGTTTACTCTGCCGCCGCCTCAGCTTTCGCTGCAACGGTCACGCTGCCGCCTGCCTTCTCGACCGCTTCGATTGCGGATTTGGAAGCGCCTGCGACGTGAAGATCTACCTTGGCAGAGATGTCGCCCTTGGCCAGCACACGAATGCCGTCCAGTTCACGACGGACCAGACCTGAGGCAACCAAAGCGGCACCATCAATCGGTTTTTTCGCGTCCAGTTTCTTGGCATCGACGAATTTCTGGATCAGGCCCAGGTTCACAACAGCGAAAGACTTGCGGTTTGGCTTGTTGAAGCCACGCTTTGGCAGACGCTGATAAAGTGGCATCTGGCCACCTTCGTAGCCGTTGATCGCCACACCTGAGCGGGATTTCTGACCTTTGATACCACGGCCACCCATTTTACCGGTGCCGGAACCGGGACCACGACCAACGCGCTTGCGTTTCTTGGTGGCGCCTGGATTGTCAGACAGTTCATGCAGTTTCATGTCGCTTCTCCTTTTGCCGGAAATGCGCCCCAGCGACGGGAGTGCGCAAACGCGGCGTTTACAGTTAGGGCGGCCGGAATCGGGGCCACTGGGCGCGTATAGGGGATGCTAAGTCCGGGATCAAGGGCCGCGTTCCGTACCCTACAACACTGCCACAAAAAGGGGCTCAGACGCGGGTATCAGAACCCCAGAATCTTACCAATGTGCAGTCTATGGCTGACCCAGACCAACAGGATAGGACCGATCAGCCCCACCAGTGTCGCCACCAGCAGATGCACGCTCAACATCTCGACGCCAGAAGACCGTAGCGCGATACGGAATGCCGCCGAAAAGATCGTATGAGCAAGAAAGATTGGCAGGGAATACAATCCCAGAATGCGCAAAAGTGTAATTGGCACGGAAGCATCTTCGGTGTTCGGATCAAGCCGAAAAATGACTGAGCACGCCAAAACAGTCAGCAGCAGCGAGACCAAGAGCGAAACCCATGCGTACGGGGTATTGTAGATCAGCAGCGCAAATAGCACCGCGGCCGCCAAGGCAAGCCACAATGGCGGCCTTTTATGCACGACACCCCCAAGGGCCATGCCTGCGATAAAATAAGGGAAATGTTCGATCGCCGCCCCGAAGAGTGGCGACGGCACATAGAAAAAAGGGATCAAGAGCGTCAGCATCACGGCCGTAATCCCAAGGCACAACCGCATCTGCGCTATGTTCAGCACTTCTCTGACCGCCATGAAGGCGATCAATACAATCACCTGCGCCAAAAACAGCGCCCAAAGGAACCACAGATGCTCATAGGGCGGCAACGGGATCAAAGGGAAATCAGCAAGGCTCACGGGGTGATTGGCAGCGCTCCCCGCCAGAAGCTTGATTCCGAAAAACAACCAGGTCCAAATGGCGAGCGGCCAAAGCAGACGGCGAAAGCGGCTGGCAAAAAAGGGTCCTGCCGCCACTTTTTGAAGAACATTCAGATAGAGCAGACCAGATAGTAAGAAGAAAAGCGGCATGTGCCACGTGTAGATCAGGTTGTCGACTGTGCGAAAAAGCACCTCATCAGGCAGGAGGCTTGCATCGTAACCCCCGCGCCAGGCGTGACCGAAGACAACAAGGATGATGCCGACGCCCTTCGCCGTATCGTTGGCATGTAGCCTACCGGAACTGCCCGCAATGCTTTTACCTGTGCCACTCACGCCAATATGTGAACTAATGAAAACCAAACGTTCTTACCAAGTCACTTCAAGTATTATTCCCGCGAAAACATAACAGGGGATCTACATACGTAACCATAATTAACAGGTGTGGCCCAAATAAGGCGAGAATTGGGCAGTTGACCAGCCTGAACCAGAGTAAGGCCATTCTACGAAAGCGAAAACGCCCTACCGTTACCGGCAGGGCGCTAATTCTTGGAGTACATTGTCGCGTTCTGACAATGAGGGCCTGATCAGCCCTTCTCCTCCACGATCTCCACCATGTGCGAGATCGAATTAATCATGCCGCGCACGGACGGCGTATCTTCCAACTCACGCACACGATGCATTTTGTTCAGCCCCAAGCCGATCAGCGTTGCACGCTGTTTCGCGGGGCGGCGGATCGGAGAACCGATCTGCTTGATAACAATTGTCTTAGCCATGGTTTAGGCCTCCTCGGTCGCAGGTGCAGCGGGTGCATCTGTCTTGGGCAGGATGTCCGCAACCTTCTTGCCACGACGCTGTGCAACGGAACGTGGAGAAGATTCTTTCTTCAGCCCGTCCATCGTGGCGCGGATCATGTTATATGGGTTCTGCGAGCCGATGGACTTGGAAACCACGTCCTTCACACCCAGCATTTCGAACACGGCACGCATCGGACCACCAGCAATGATACCGGTACCTTCTGGTGCTGTGCGCATAACGACCTTACCGGCACCGTGACGGCCTTCCATGTCGTGGTGCAGTGTGCGGCCTTCGCGCAGCTGGACGCGGATCATCTGGCGCTTGGCCTGCTCGGTGGCCTTCCGGATCGCCTCGGGCACTTCTTTCGCTTTACCCTTGCCAAAGCCGACGCGACCTTTCTGGTCGCCAACAACGACAAGCGCGGCAAAGCCAAAACGCTTACCACCCTTAACTGTTTTGGACACGCGGTTTATGGCGACCAGACGGTCGGCAAATTCCGGTGTTTCGTCACGATCGCGGCGCGGGCCGCGACGGTTTTCACGTTCTGCCATGAGAACTTCCTTCATATGGTGGGCAAGCGCCCGGTTTTCTCGATCCCAGTCAGCCGCTCTGGCTCCCGGATCATCGAGGCGGCCCCATAAGAGCCGCCTACAAGTCTTAGATCTTCAGACCGCCCTCGCGGGCCGCATCTGCAAGTGCCTTAACCTTGCCGTGGAACAGGAAACCGCCCCGGTCAAAGTAAGCTGTCTCCACACCGGCCTTCTTGGCACGCTCGGCAATCGCTGCGCCGACCTTGGTCGCCGCTTCGATGTTGTTCTTGCCGACCATACCCAGATCCTTCTCAAGCGAGGAGGCGGAGGCCAATGTCTTGCCGTTCACATCGTCGATCAGCTGGGCGCTGATGTTCTTGTTTGAACGGTGCACGCTCAGGCGCATGCGGCCTGCGTTGGTGCGGCGAAGTTTGTTCCGAACGCGCAGGCGGCGTTTGATGAACAGTTGTCTTTTGCTGTTTGCCATGTCCTTGCGTCCTTACTTCTTCTTGCCTTCTTTGCGGAAGACGAATTCACCTTTATAGCGGATGCCTTTGCCCTTGTAGGGCTCGGGCTTGCGCCATGCACGGATGTTCGCTGCGACCTGACCAACAAGCTGTTCGTCAATGCCTTCCACAACAACTTCGGTCTGCTTTGGCGCCGTTACAGTCACACCTTCAGGTGCGGTGTAATCCACGTCATGGGACAGGCCGAGGTTCAGCTTCAATGTGTTGCCCTGCATCTGGGCACGATAACCAACACCCTGAATTTCAAGCTCTTTCTTGAAACCCTCAGTGACGCCGGTGACAAGGTTGCCGACCATTGTGCGGGACATGCCCCACTGCTGGCGGGCGCGCTTGGACTTGCCGCGGGGCGTGACGGTAATAACGTTGTCCTCAACTTTGAGATCAACGTCGTCTGTCGCCTTGAAGCTGCGGGTCCCCTTGGGGCCCTTCACTTCGATGGTCTGGCCGGACACGCTCGCGGTGACACCGCTGGGCAGTTCGACCGGTTTTTTACCAATACGAGACATCAGATTCTCCTTAGAATACGGTGCAGAGCACTTCACCGCCAACATTGGCGTTGCGTGCAGCAGCATCCGACATCACACCCTTGGGGGTGGAGACAATCGACACACCAAGGCCCTGACGAACCTGTGGGATGTCCTGTGCGCCCATGTAAACGCGACGACCGGGCTTTGAGACCCGCTTCAGCTCGCGAATGACAGGTTCGCCCTCGTAGTACTTGAGGCTGATCTCGATGGCGGGGTGGCCATCGGCGCCCGTCATCTTTTCATAGCCACGGATGTAGCCTTCGTCAGCCAGCACATCCAGCACCCATGCACGCAGCTTTGACGCTGGTGTCACGACGGTGGATTTGCCGCGCATCTGGCTGTTCCGGATACGGGTCAGCATATCTGCGATAGGATCGTTCATTGCTTGCCCTCCTTACCAGCTCGACTTGACCATGCCGGGGATCTGACCGGCAGAGCCGAGATCACGCAGCGCGATACGCGAGATTTTGAGTTTACGATAATAAGCGTGCGGACGGCCTGTCAGCTGGCAGCGGTTGTGCAGACGCACAGCGCTGGAGTTGCGAGGCAGTTTCGCCAGCTTCAGGGAGGCGCGGAAACGCTCTTCCATCGGCTTGCTCTCATCAGAGACGATCTCTTTCAGAGCGGCACGCTTTGCGGCGTATTTTTTGACCAGTGCTTCACGCTTCTTCTCGCGTGCGATCATGGATTTCTTAGCCATATCTCTTTCCTCCCGATCAGCTGTTGAAAGGCATGTTGAAAGCTTTCAACAGCGCCTTGGCTTCAGCGTCGGTATTCGCCGTGGTTGCGATCACGATGTCCATTCCCCAGGTCTCATCGACCTTATCAAAGTCGATCTCGGGGAACACGATGTGCTCTTTCAGGCCCATGGCATAGTTGCCACGGCCATCGAAAGACTTGCCTGAAATGCCGCGGAAGTCGCGGATACGAGGCATTGCAATCGTGATCAGACGGTCGAGGAATTCATACATACGCTCACCGCGCAGGGTCACTTTCGCACCCAGCGGCATGTCTTCACGTACGCGGAAGCCCGCGATGGATTTCTTGGCCACGGTGGTCATTGCTTTCTGGCCTGCAATCGCGGTCAGGTCTTCCTGAGCGGATTTGGCTTTCTTGCTGTCACGCACGGCTTCGGCACCACAACCGATGTTCAGCACGATCTTGTCCAGACGTGGGATCATCATGTCGTTCTTGTAACCGAACTCTTCTTTCATCTTGGCACGTACTTCGTCGCGGTAGACACTCAGAAGGCGGGGTGTGTATTTAGCAGTATCAAGCATCGATCACGTCCCCCGTGGTTTTGGCAAAGCGGACTTTCTTGTCGCCTTCCATCTTGAAACCCACGCGTGTCGCTTTGCCGTTGGCATCCACGATAGCGAGGTTGCTCAGGTCAATCGGCATCGCCTTGGGGATACGACCGCCCTGGCTTTCCTGGGACTGACGGGTGGCGCGGATGGCAATATTGATGCCTTCCACGATGGCCTTGCCGGACTTTGGATCAACAGACGTGATGTTGCCTGTCTTGCCTTTGTCCTTGCCGGCCAGAACGATGACCTTGTCACCTTTGCGAAGTTTAGCAGCCATTACAGCACCTCCGGCGCAAGCGAGATAATCTTCATGAAGTTCTTGCCACGCAGTTCGCGAACAACTGGTCCAAAGATACGTGTACCGATGGGCTCATTGTTGTTGTTCAGGATAACTGCGGCGTTTCGATCAAAGCGGATGGCGGTGCCATCTTCGCGACGAACTTCTTTTGCCGTGCGGACGACAACGGCCTTGCGGACGTCGCCCTTTTTCACACGACCGCGCGGGATGGCTTCCTTGACCGAGACGACGATGATGTCGCCAACGGACGCGTACTTACGCTTGGAACCACCCAGTACCTTGATGCACTGAACACGGCGTGCGCCGCTGTTGTCAGCAACATCCAGGTTGGTCTGCATCTGGATCATTTGGTTTCTCCCGACCTTTGGGGGGCGATGCGTGCCTGGTCCCCAGGGTTTCGATTAATGGTCATGCGAAGCCCCGCCTGCCTTGCGGCGGACGGGGTGAAGTACTTTAGGCTTCCGCCGTCAGCACTTCCCAACGCTTGGTCTTGGACTTTGGTGCACATTCGATGATGCGGACAGAATCCCCAACCTTGAATGCGTTGTTTTCATCGTGCGCCCGGTATTTCTTGGACTTACGGATGGTCTTCTTGAGAACCGGATGCGTAAAGCGTCGCTCTACGGAAACGGTAACGGTCTGTGCATTGGCGTCCGATGTGACGGTGCCTGTCAGAATACGCTTTGGCATGGATCAGGCTCCTTCGGATGCTGCTGCGGCAGCTTTTTGGTTCAACACTGTGTGCACACGGGCCACGTCACGCTTGACGCTGCGCAGACGCGCAGGGTTCTCAAGCTGACCTGTGGCCTGCTGGAAACGCAGGTTGAAGGCTTCTTTTTTCAGGGTCACAAGTTCGTCGCGGAGCTGGTCCGGCGTCTTGTCATGCAGTTCTTTGGCGTTCATTGACGCTATCCTTTTCAACATCACCAGCGAGCCCCAAAGGGGTGACCCGTGATTCTGGTGGAGTGGGTTCGAAGTGCGCCGTATAGGAGGGTTTGCTATGTGGCGCAACCCCCTTGGGCGATAAGCCTGCAAAAGCCCTGACAGCACGCAGACGTACCACAAAATATGGGGTATGATGTGTCTTTAACAGATCACCACGGAACCCGCCATGCTCTTGCGCCTTCTCACCGCCCTGTGCTTTCTAAGCTCTACCGCCAGCGCCGATGTCTGGTCCTTCGCGACGCCGTCTGGAAACATCGAATGCTGGGTCGGTGAAGACTTCAACGGCTCTGACATCTCCTGTACCATCTTCGATCGCAGCAAACCCGCTGCCGTCCCCCAGCTTCAGACCTGCCCGCTTCATCGCGGCATCACCGTCAAGATGCTGGACCGGGGATATGTCGAGGCGCGCTGCACCGCGGCAGGAGACAGGCCATCGGGCGGACAAAGCGTGGCAGATTACGGCGTCACCGGCACCTTTGGCGGTTTTGCCTGCCATTCCTCAACCCGCGGGCTTGAGTGCCGGAACGAAGACGGACACGGCTTCTTTCTCTCCCGCGCCGTTCAACGGGTCTTTTGATCACATTTCCATCTCGCCTCCTGCACGCGTCTGCGCTAAAGCGGAAACATGCCACAGATCAAAAAACTCTTCGTCACCCCGCTTTATCACGCAGCCCTTTCAGACATCGGCGGCAGCATCGATCCGGATGAACTTGAAGCCTCCTGCTATGCCATCGCCGAAGACGACAAGGCTGGCCAGCAGTGGTCGGAGGAAAACGGCTATCCCGGCTACACCTCATACGCGTCCCTCACCGACCTCGGATGGCGTTCCCCGATTTTCGCGGACCTGATCAAGCTGCTGGATGCGCATGTCGCCGCCTTCGCCCGGGATCTCTCCTTTGACCTTGATGGCAAGGAACTGAAGCTCGAGGACATCTGGATCAATATCCTGCCCGAGGGTGGCATTCACACCGGCCATATCCACCCCCATTCGGTCATCTCCGGCACGACCTATGTCGCCCTGCCCGACGGCTCCGCCTCCATCAAGTTCGAGGACCCGCGCCTGCCGATGATGATGGCCGCCCCCGGCCGCACCAAGGACGCCCCCGAGGACCTGCGCCAGTTCGCCTATGTTGCGCCCAAGGTGGGCGATGTCCTGTTATGGGAAAGCTGGCTGCGCCACGAGGTACCGATGAACATGTCCGAAGACGACCGCCTGTCTGTCTCATTCAACTATTCCTGGGCATAGCCCCGCCTCGAAAGTGCCGCCATGCCCCACACGCTCGACCTGATCCTCGATGACCGCAGAGAAGAGACCCCCCTCTCCTTCACCCCGCAACGCTTCATCGTCGCCGGCTGGACCGGCCGCGACAAGGCCGCGATGGAACA
>Ga0316197_10000383_pt1 | contig 31195 bp, 29 predicted proteins | sample OudBiesiAoxic_MG_FD_204939 | JGI IMG/M metagenome (GOLD analysis project Ga0316197, IMG submission 204939) | Coastal sediment microbial communities from Oude Bieten Haven, Netherlands - site A oxic | ecosystem: Environmental > Aquatic > Marine > Coastal > Sediment | place: Netherlands... | reverse complement strand
TCTAAAAAAGAAATCTCTCAAGATATATTTTAATACAATAAAAGCAAATATAAAGATAAAATGATAAAGATAGAAAAAAGACTGGAATTTATTCCAGTCTTTTTGTTAGGTAACAATTTGTTACTTAATAAAAAGGAAAAGTGGTAACATGGAGATAAATATTAAGAATAAGTAAAAAAAAGGAGGTAAAGTTAATGAAGAAAATATTATTAATTTTTTTGTTGTTAGGAACTCTGGTATTTGGGGAAACCTTAGTTGGGAAAGTAGTTAAAGTATATGATGGAGATACTATGACTATGTTAGTAGATGGAAAGAAAGAAAAAATTAGATTTTATGGTATTGATTCTCCAGAAATAAAACAAACTTATGGTGTTGAATCTAGAGATTTTGTAAGAAGTAAAATTATGGATAAAAAAGTAAAAGTAAAGATAGTTAATACTGATAAATATGGTCGGAAAGTAGGAAAAATCTATTATAACAATGGTGAATATTTAAATCTTGAAAGTGTGAAGACCGGTAACTCTTGGTGGTATGAATATTATGCTAAAAAGGAGTATGATTTGAAGTCAGCACAAGAACAGGCTAGGAGATCAAGGAAGGGTTTATGGAAGGAAAAAAATCCAGTGAATCCATATAAGTGGAGGAAGAAAAATTAAAAGTAGAGATTTTTTTCTCTACTTTTTTAGTTATATCTAATTTTAAATGTAAATAATTAATCAAATAAAATTCCAAGGATTCCGCCCTTGATACGGCCCCTTTCTTGTCTTGATACAAGATAAGGGGGAAAGAAAATCAAGAAGGTTTATAATTGTCTTAATAAGTAAGCCACGATTGTTATTGTAGAAACAGTACTGCTGAAGCTTAACGACTATAAACTTCGAAATTTTAAAAAGCTGAGAAAAACAATTAAAAATTATATTTTGATGGGTACACGGATTAGGTCTGATAAGTTCTTTGATTTTCACTGATTATTTTTATCTGTGATAATCCATTTAAATCAGATCTTATCCGCGTACTATGAATTTTATGATTAAATATAATTTGGAAAAGGACTAGATATCTAGAAAAAGAAAAGCTCAATATTTATAAATTATATTCTAGTTTAAAATCATTGAGTTCATCTTCTGTTTGGATCTTGTGGAGAATCTGGTGTAATTTATCAAATTCTTTAATATTTGAGAAGAATTTTATTAATTTTAAAAAAAGCCTGGCTTTTTTAGTTTCGAATTCTGTTTTATGGCCTCTAATTTCGCGATTTTGGGCTTTTCCCATCATAATTGGTATTACGACATCATTTTGACTTTCCAAACTCTTAAAACCAATATAAGAGCTCCAAGTGAAATCCAGTCTAAAAACTGATTTACCTTTTTTTATTTTTTCTATTTTCAGGCCTTTATAAAATACCGAAAGTTCCTTGATTATTGGCTGTAAAACCCTTTGGTCTATTTTACTGATAGAATAACTTTGTGGGATTCCAAGGAGATGTTTGAACTTATCCAAATAAATCTTAAAAAATATAGAACCTTTGAATTGCTGGAGGAGGCGAAATGTATTTTTCGCATAGGCTCCCTTTACAGAATTCAGATCTTTAAGTCTAAAAAATGTAAAAGGATCAGTTTTGGTTTTGGGAAACCAGCAGATATTCGGGTTGATTATTATGGTTAGATTTGAATTTGTTTTATCAAAAACTAAATCAGTGAAAATACAGGAAATAGTTTTAGTTTGATAATTTTCAACTTCACTATTTACGTTCATTAATTTTCTGAAGGTGTTGTTGATGGATTTGGTAAATCTATTAAAATGACAATGGCCATCGGCAAGATTTCTCAATTCACTACAAGACATAGTAACCTTTAGGGTATTTAAATTTTGTGCTTTGAAAAGGATCGCAAAGAAGATATTTATTTCTTTTGCTGTTAAACCTTTTAAAGAAATGTTGTTGATGCCGTTAGAAAATTTTACAACTGCCATAATATACCTCCTCAGTAATCAAAAGTAGTGAGTAGTGAGTAGCAAGTAAAAAACTTAAGATTAAATTTTTTTAATTTTTCATTAGGAGTATGAGTATATTCTTAAAAGTTATAAAAAGCAAGGGGATAATGAGAAGTAAAAAGTGAGAAATAAGAAAAACAAAAACAAATAAACAAGTGATTAGTTGATAAAAGTGACATTATGGGTCATCGAAAGTGACATTGTGGGTCATTATGACTGACATCTTGGGTCATTATGTGTGACATTATGGGTCATCAAGTTGACTGTAGAGCAATAGTAAGTAAGGCTAGAACTTAGGTAAAAGCTTTTAAAAGTTTTTAAAATATATTAAAAACGTGGGCTTTGTGAAACAAGTAAGAAGTGAAAAGTAAGATGTAAGAGGTTAAAGGTAATGAATATGAGGTGTAGAGAGAAAGATTAAGATTAATTTTATAGTTATTAAGGGATGGTAAGAAAATATAATAATTAGATAATACACGGTAAAAGGAGTATACTTAATTTCGTAAGAAAAAAGTAATATTGAGTAAAAAATGACATACTTTATTATTTTAAAAAAAAAGGGGTGAGCATATATGGAGAAATATCAGGAATGCTATTTACTTATTAATGAGCTTGAAAAATTAAATCTGGCTGAATTAAAATGTCGATTAGATTCTTATTTAATTGATGAGCTTGGAAAATTAAGCCTAGCTGAATTTGAATATCGATTACATTCTTCTTTGGATAATGAATCAGGATCTTATTTGTTTGAAACAAAAACAACCAAAGGTAATTATTTTAAAAAGGAGAGTAGCGACAGTTATTGTTTAAAAATTAATAATTTTAAAGATGCTGTATTTATAGATTATTTAATGTCTAGATTTAGAGGTTCATTTTATGAATTATTATTTGAATATTATGGTTACCAAGATATTTTTATGTTTACAAATGATTTTTTAGGATCATCTTACAATGAAATGGAGAGTATTATTCCAAATGATTTTCTGTATTCTGAAATTAATCCTGATTGTGTAATTTTAAAGATAGTTTTTCCTAAGGAATATCATTTTTATAATTTAGAACCCAAACTCCAGTCTAAGCTTAGAGGAGCTATTATAAAAAATGCCAATAGAACCATTGAGCTTTCAAATGAAAAATATGATAAAGACTTCGTTTCTAATAAAGAAAATGAAACAAAAATAATGAGTGAAGTATTTACAACTCGTTTTAAAAATAGTATTGAGATATTAGATTTTCATATAAATAAAGAGCACACCGTTGAAATTTTTAATTTTTATATTATTAAATTTTTAGAGGGATATAATATTAATTTATCAACTACATTTGTCAAAACGTTATATAGCAAAGCTGAATCTTATCTAGATTCTATATCATTTAATTTTTCAGATATTGAAACAAGAAAAGTTCTTATATATGATTATTTACTCTTTAAAAATGTTTTGAAGAAAAGATTCAAGAAAAATGAGTTTATAGAAAATTATGAGAAAAAATTTAGAAATTATTTAAATATTTATTTGGGAGATGTTGTACAAGAAATTGATACTTTAGACTCTATTAGTGAAAAATCATTTGAAAAATACAAAAATATCTTAGTAGAATTATATTTTAACTGCCTTTATGACGATTATTTGGATAGGATACAAGAAATTTTATCCAAACTAGAGAATAAAGGAGAGTACAGATTAAGAAAAAAAATCAATTTATTGAATGCTCACCATAAAAAAAAGATAATAAAAGCACACTTTAGGGGAAGATCTGATCTGGATTATGAGCCTTTTGATTATTTTTATTTGGAAAAGTATGATTCTGAAAAGCAAGAAGTTTGGGATTTTAAAAATGGAAAAAATCATTTAAGGTATGTTTGTAGAATAGCGTATTTTTTAAAAAATAAAAATTTGTGTTTGGTTCCTATTCCTTCTTCTGACCAAAATAATGGAGAAGAAAAAACTTTTAAGAGGTATTATAGTTTTTTTAAGAAACTTGAACTTTTAACTGGTGTAGATAATATCTATAATTATTTTAGAGTAGAGTATCCATACTGCGGTAGAGGTAAGTTTAATGGAAGCAGAGTAGAGTATAAAAGTTTATTAAAAAATAATAGATCTAAATTTTCTAAAATTCATACTAATGGTTTAATAAATTTAAAGAAGGAGATATTAATTAAAGTTTGTAAACAAGAAATTTTGATTTTTGATGATGTTTTAGGAAGGGGAGATACCTTTCTAGATTTAAAAAAAATGATATCAAAAACTAGTAATAAAAGAGTTTCTGGGCTTTTTATTGCTACAAATAGAGAAGAAGAAATTGGAGTTATTGAATTAAAATAAACATTAGAACTATTATTTATTTAGAATTAAAAAATTTAGAGACTATCAAAGTATTTACTACAGTACTTGAAGTCTCAAACAGGGGGGAAGTGTTACTCATACTGGTGATCTACGTCCTTTTTATTTTAAATTCTATTTTCTAATTCTTCTATTAGATCAATTACTTCATCTTCAGTTTTTTCTGAGATTATAAATTGAGAATTATTGGTATATAGATTTATTTCAGTAAATTCAAGACCTTTAATTTCATCTTCTAAATCATTAATTAGTATTTCATATTTTTTACCTTTATAAACTTTATTTTTTAGGATATTTTTAATTTTATTCCAGTCATTTTTTGTTATTTTAAACATCATATTTATTACTCCTATTTAGTTAGTTTCTATAATTATATCAGAAAACAGATTCATAAATTGAAAAAATTAAAGATAGTTCTGTTATAATGTGTACTATGAAAGTTAGGAGGAGTGTATGAAAAAAATAATTTTTGTTACTAGTAATAAAGGGAAGATAGCATCGGCTCAAGAATATTTTAAAAATATTAAATTAATTCCATATGATGCTGATTTAACAGAACCAAGAACAGATGATATAAAAGAGATAGCTAAGGAAAAAGTTTTTCAGGCATATGCAATGGTTAAAGAACCTTGTATAGCATTGGATTCTGGTTTTTTCATTAAAGAATTAAATGGATTTCCTAAGGCATATGTAAATCATGCACTTGAAACTATAGGTATTGAAGGAATATTAAAACTTATGGAAGAGAAGAAGGATAAGAGTTGTGAATTTAGATCATGTCTTGCTTATTATGATGGGGAGAAGTTAGAGTTTTTTGAGAGTCAGTCGCCTGGAAAAATATCAGATAAGATTAGAGGGAAACATAATGATAAAAAGTGGTCGGATTTATGGTATATATTTATGCCAGATCATTTTGATAAGACACTAGCAGAGTTTGATAAAGAGGATTTTAAACTGAATCAAAGTTTGAAAAATGATTCAGCTATAAAGAAATTTGCAGGATGGTATAAGGAAAATTAAATAGATCTATAAAAAGGTGCTTTTAATGCACCTTTTTTTATGTGTTCTAAACTAATACGACAGAGATACCGTATTTACGAATGCAAAATAGAGGAGTAATATACATATTATAAGGTTTAAAACGTAAATATAATTTTCTTGCCATTAAATGTTAGCTTTATAGAAAACTAATATACTGTGATAAAAAATTAGGAGGTTAGTAATTATGAATATAAGGTATACTGATATGTTTATTGAAGGAAATTGGTATAGAAATACCCCTTTAAATGAATTTACAAAGGATGATTTAGAGTTTTTTCAAAAAATTTATAGCAATTGGAGGGATATTTCAAAGTCTTTACAATCAATCAATGCACGAGGTGTTAATCTTCCAGAAGGATTATCTGAAGGATTATTTTCTTTATACACTGGTTTTTTAAGAATGAATGGAGTTAATTTACCAGGGGTGAGTTCATCATTTGATTGTTATGATCCAATTAATCATAAGAGAATTCAAGTTAAAGCTTGCAGTGTTATTCCAGATTTAAGTAGTTTTGGTCCAAACAGTAAGTTTGATGATTTATATTTTATGGATTTTTATAGAGAAGGTAAATGGGATGGGAGCTTTGATATTTACTATATTCCTTCTGATTTATTATATAATATAGTTTTAAATCAAAAAGAAAATAAAACTTTTAGAGATCAACAGATTCAAGGAAGAAGACCGCGTTTAAGTTTATATAAATTAGCAAAATCTAAAGGAATTGAACCTAAAACTTTTTCACTATTTAGATAGGAGGATTTTATGAAAATAGAGGAATTCAAACAAAGATTAGGAAAAAATATAAAATTTGTTAGAGAAAATGGATCAATAAACGGATCACTTAAAGTGGAATCAATGACGAAAGCAGAACTGTCGCGTAAAGCTGATATTGATTACAGAACTTTGGAAAGAATAGAAAATGGAGAACATTCTCCAACATCTTATAATCTTTATCAAATAGCCAAGGTTTTAGGAGTTAGTATAGATCGTTTAATCAGATAAAAAATTATGTATAGAATTTGACATTTTTTATTCACTTTAAATTTAAAAAATATCATTTATATAAAATATTAATAAACAATTGTCAGAGTAACAGTTTAAAAAGGGGGATTATTATTTTTAAGAAACTAGGAGAAAATTATACTATTAATAACAAAAAAAAATTTAATAGTTTGGGAATTTTTACTCAGGAAGAAGTTAAAGAAGCTTTTGAGTTTGCTTATGAAATGAGTTTTGGAACTGGTGGAGAGCATAGGAATCATAGGTCTGGAGGCCTGACACAGAGGGATAATAGTGAGATGTTTATAAATACCTTTCAAGGAAAACTTGCGGAAGTAGCATTTTATAAAGAAGCTGTTAAAAACGGGATAGAACTTTCTAAACCTGATTTTGAGATGTATGATTTAGGGAAGTGGGACGATGCTGATTTTGAATATAAGGGAGATCATATATCTATAAAATCAGCGGCTTACTTCAGCAATCTTCTCTTACTAGAAACCAAAGATTGGGACAGTAAAGGAGTATATATTCCTAACAATAAAATATACGACTATCATTTTTTAGTTAGAATATCACCAGATGGTAAAAAAAAAATGAAAGATTATAATTTACTTAATAAAAAAAATGTTTCTAAAGAAGAACTCAAGGAGAAAATTAGTTCTGAAAACTGGGAGTATGATATACCAGGTTGTATAACAAATGAGGATTTGATAAGTATTATAAAGTCAAGAAATATTATTCCTCAGAGAGCAATGCTCAATGGTAAAATTAAGATGGATGCTGAAAACTATTATATTCAGTGTGGAGACTTAAGGGAAATAAAATAGAAGTAATTTAAATCAGACCTTTTTGTTTTTGTTAATGGAATATGCTACAGTTTCGTTGTCAATTATAATTTAATTTAAATTTAAGGGGGAATTATTTATGTTTACAAAAATGGATGTGAATTCAGGAGACTACACTATTAATAGAAAAGTTAATTTTAAGGAAGATGCTACTTTTAAAATTGAAACAATAAATATGTGTTTTGATTTTGCATGGGAGATGACTTTTGGAAAGGGAGGTGTGCATAGAGGTTATAGAAGTGGGGGGCAAAATAGAAGAAAAAATGGAGAAAAATTTATCAATACTTTCCAGGGAAAACTTGCTGAATTAGCTGTTTATAATGAATTTCACAGGTACGAGATACAATTAAGTGACCCTGATTTTGAAACTTATGGGCTTGGAAGATGGGATGATGCAGATTTTACTTACAATAATTTAAATTTTTCAATAAAGTCTACCTCTTTTTTTGGCAATTTATTGCTATTAGAAACTAGAGATTGGAATGTTAAAGGAAAATATATTCCAAATGATAAAATTTATGATTACCACATTATGGTTAGAATAAAGCCTGATGGCAAGAAATTGATGAAGAAGCACAAATTAATGTACTCTGATACAGTTAAAAAAAATTATTTATATGATATTATTTCTTCCGAAGAATGGGATTACGAAGTAACTGGATATATTTCAAATGATGATTTAATTGAAGTTATTCAGAGCCAAAATATAATACCTCAAAATGCAACATTACATACTCATACTAGAATGGATGCAGAAAACTACTATGTTCAAAGCGGAGATCTAAAAAGTATAGATGGACTAATAAAAGAAATAGTTTAAAAGTTAAGAAGGCGACTCAAAAGCAGAATCTTTGCTTTTTAGTCCGCCTTCTTTTATCTTTTACATATTTTTATTTTAGAATGATTAAATTAAAAGAGACAATAATAAAATATAAGAGCAGGTGAGTGTTTATGAAATATAAAGTAGGAAGTCTATTTGCAGGAGTAGGAGGTATATGTCTTGGTTTTAAAAGGGCAAGTGTGTTTATGGCAGAATAAAAGTGAACATAAAGCGGTTTAAAATGTTAACACCATAGCAATAAAAAAAGACCATTGACAACATAACTTAAAATCCCTTTAATATAAGTGACGAAACTCATTAATTAGGGGGTAAGGATGTTACCAATGATCGATATATATAATATCAAAATTTTAGCAAAAAACCAAGAGAATTCTTTAAGAGAAATTGTCAGAAAGACTGGTCACTCATTTAATACTGTTAAAAAGTATATTGAAATCAATGATTTTAACATTGATCTTACTAAAAAAGTTGAAAACAAAATTTCTAAACTTGATCCTTTTAAGGAGACTCTAATCTCTTGGATAAAAAATGATTCTAAAGCCCCAAGGAAACAAAAACACACTGTTAAAAGAATGCATTATAGACTCGCTGAACAATTTGGTGACAGTTATAACGTCAGTTACCGTGCGCTTTGTGACTATGTTGTAAAATTAAAAAAAGAACTGCAGGTATTCAAAAATGAAGGGATGGTTCCTCTTAAGCATTCTTCTGGAACCGCACAACTTGATTTCGGAAAGACATCCTACACCTTGAATGGTGTGACTATCGAAGGATATCACCTTGTTATCTCTTTTCCTTTTAGCAATATGGGATTTGTACAACTATTCCCATCACAAAATCAAGAAGCTCTTTTTCAAGGTATGAAAAATATATTTGAATATATTGGCGGTGTCCCTAAAGAAATATGGTTTGATAATATGTCTACTGCTGTTGTTAAAGTCGGTAAGGGTCAGGATAGAACTCTTACAGAGATGTTTATGCGCTTTGCTGCACATTATGGATTTAATTCTAAATTCTGTAACCCTGCTAAAGGAAATGAAAAGGGTTCTGTTGAGAACAAAGTAGGCTATATTAGAAATAACTTCTTTGTCCCTGTTCCTCAAATCAATAATCTTGATGAGTATAACGAGGAGTTGTTGTATCAATGCTCTGAAGACGCTAAAAGAGAGCATTACAAAAAAAATCACTTAATTGAAAAACTTTTTTTAGATGATAAAGAACATTTAATTCCGCTCAATGAAATTGAATTTGCTGTTCTTAAACAAGAGAAGAGAAAAGTTGATAATGTTGGGTATATACGGTTTCAAAATAATTCCTACTCTGTTCATCCTAAATATGCTAAGAAAGAAGTTTGGATCAAAATATATTATGACAGACTTGAAATTCTTGACGAAAGTTACAAGCTAATCACTAAACATCAAAGGTCGTATAAAAAGAATCAAGAATATACAAACTGGGAGCTGTGGATCGATACTTTTATTGAAAAACCACGTGCTTTTGAACAGTGCGAATACTTTGACTCTTTGCCCTCAATTTTTCAAAGTTACTTCAAAAGTAAGAGGAAATATGAAGACAAAAGAAAGTTTTTAAGTCTCTTAGGAGGCTTTTTAATAGAGGACAGCTTTGAGATGGCCGCCAAAGTATTAGAAGGTAATCTAGCTCTAGGTATCACTGATTTAGACTCGTTTAAAGCAGCTTACTTAGCTAAGCTTGAGCCCAACAAACAATTTTTACCTTTAGATCTTAAGGAAAACATTCCACTAATCCAAGAATATGAAGTTGATTTAGTTGGATATGATAAGTTCTTAGGAGGTAGATGATGGAAGAGTTAGAACTTTACTGCAAAAAATTAAGATTAGGCCGGGAAATTTTAGAGGATTTTGAAGATATTGAGTTTATCAATAACAAAGATTTTTTGACTCAAATACTTAAAAAAAGTTATCAGAATCTAGAAATAAGACGAAAAAATCGTCGCATAAGGGATGCTAAATTTGAAATATTAAAGACTTTTGAGAACTTTGACTCTAAAGAACTTGATCTCCCTGAAACTTTAAATTTGCACAAATTAAAAACTGGTAGCTTTATCGAAAAAAATGAAAACTTAATTTTTTATGGAGGATCTGGGAGAGGTAAAACACATCTAGCTACTGCAATAGGCTTTGAAGCCTGTAATCATGGTAAAAGTGTTAGGTTTTTTAAAGTTCCTACACTTATTTCAGAACTTTTAGAAGCTAGAGAAACTGGTAATTTAGGTAAGTATTTAAAAAGTTTAAAGAAATTTGATTTGATTATCTTAGATGAGCTAGGGTATGTTCCCCTTGGAGAACGAGGCGCAGAGCTCTTCTTCCAGGTAATAGCAGATTGTTATGAGCGTAAAAGCTTAATAGTAACAACAAATATAGAGTTCTCAAAATGGGTTGGCATATTCATGGATAAAAAAATAACAACAGCGATCTTAGATAGAATAATCCATCATGGTCATGTTGTTATCTTTACAGGAAGTAATTATCGAATGAATAATGCCTTGTCTAACGTTAACAGTTAGTGGTAACTTTTTAAACCGCTTAGTGTTAACATTTTAATTGCAAAACACAGGGCAAGTGAGAATTTTGAATTAACCTTTGCAAATGAAGTAGATAAAGATGCGTGCAGGACTTATAAAGCAAATTTTGGTCATAGTCTGATAGAAGGAGATATTGAAAAAATACTTGATCCTAAAGATGATAAGGAATTTATGCTTAAAAACAAAGAAATAACAAAGGAAAAAATAGATATTCTTACTGGATGGTTTCCGTGTCAGGCTTTTTCAATAGCAGGAGACAGAAAAGGATTTTCTGACCATAGAGGAGAATTATTTTATAGTATTATTAATCTTGTAAACCAACTAGAAGGTAAAGGACATGGAAAACCTAGAGTTTTATTTCTTGAAAATGTAAAAAATCTTGTAAGTCATAAAGGTGGACAGGCTTTTGAAATAATAATAACAGAAATAGAAAAATTAGGTTATACAATAAAATATAAAATTTTAAATACTTATAAATATACAGATCTTCCTCAAAATAGAGAAAGAGTATTTATAGTTTGTTTTTTAAATGAAGCTGATTCAGAAGCTTTTGGATCATTTGATGATATTCAAATGTTAGAGAAAAGTAGGGAAGAATTAAAAGAAATAATGAGTAAAACACTGGATTACGGTATAACAAAAGAAAGTAATCCTGAATTTTATTATACTAAAGAAAAATATCCAAATTATTTTATGACTGAAGAAGAATTCAAAAATAGTGATAGAAAAGAAAAAATCAATTTAAATGAAGATATGAAAGATTTATATGAAATCTACCAAGTTAGAAGAGGGATGTGCGTCAGAAAAAATCAATTGGGAGTGTGTCCAACATTAATTGCTAGTATGGGTACTATACCCTTGATTAAGGTTTATGACGGTATAAGAAGGCTATCTACGAAGGAGTGTTTTAATTTACAGGGGTTTAGAGCAGGAATAGATTATATTCTACCTATAGGAATTAGTAATGTATCTCTTTATAAACAAGCTGGAAATGCTGTTTCAGTGGATGTGATAGAGTTGATAGCTAAGAAGATACTCAAAGCCTTTTTAACAGTTGATCAAGGAAAAGACTCTTTAAAAGAGAATTTTAGTTTAAAGAAAAAAGGGAGGGAGAATATGAAAGAATTAAAAAAAATAGGTCTAACATTAGATCAAGTAATTCAAGATCCATTACTATTAAAAAATAGAATAGAAAATAGTTCTTTAAATGAAGTTGTAAAAAAAAGTGAATTAAAGAAGATCTATAAAGATATAAAGAAACAGAGTATTGAGTACTACAAAAACAATCTTGATCTTATAGGGGATCCGAGTTCATCTGATTATGTTTTAAGAGTTATGAAACAGGATGAATTAAAAAGGATTTTTGATAATAAAGCGCTTGAGATCTTTGAGCTCCAGTTAAAGAAAAGTATTATAGGAATGCCTGAACTTACACTAGAGCAAAAGGAACAAGCTTTGCAGGTACCGAAAGAATACTTAGAACAATGGTGTGTACAGGGAATAGAAGCAAAAGCTATTGGTGCTGGAAGTTATCCTGTTGATATTTTAAAGGATAATTGGGGAGCAGACGTCAAATCAATGTCTTGCAAACATAAAAAAGGTATTCTTACTAACGATGATAGCGGAGAAACATCTCTAGCTCAAAAATTTAAAGATGACAAAGCTAGTAATTTAGATACATTATTTGAAAATAAGGAGTATGAAAAGCTTAAAGATAAATGGATCAACATTGTAACTGAAAAGAATTTAGATGTATTAATTGAAAAAAAATTAGATAAAATATATTACTTTGTTTTTTTAAGAGGATATGAAGAATACTATTTAGTCGGGTTAGAAGTAAACTTAAATAACTTAAATAAGGTAGTAGTAAATAAAGTGAGATCGACTACAGATTCTGTATACCTGGAGGAATATATTGATAACGAATATGGGAATACTAAAATTTATAAAGCGAAAAAAAGGCTTGAATTAAGATTGAAACCTAAGAAATTTATAGATAGCAATAACTATTTAAAAATACAAATTCCGAAACCACTTAAAAAAGTTAATCTTAGAGAGACTAATTTAGATGGATATGAAGCTTCTTTAGCATCTAATTTTAAAAATAAAATTAATGATATAGATACTTTATATAAAGAATTGGAAATATTAATTTTTTCAAGGCAAAACAATTTTGGTTATAACGACATCAATGAAATGAATTATTTTTTAAGAAATAAATATGAAATTTTTTCATTTGTAGAAGACAAAAAAAATAATAAAATCGGATTTTTATTTAGAAAAAAATTGATTTCGAGTTATAACGATACAAAGAGTTTAGAGAAAAATATTTTGGAACAATTTTATGATTTAAATAAAATTCAAAAAATTTTTCAAGAAGGATACGTGATAACAGGATATTTTAATAAATTTATGTTTGAAAAATAACTAAAAGAGCTTCTACAATAGAAGCCCTTTTAATTTGTAAAATTGTTCTTCAGAGGCTTTAAAGTTTGTTCCCGAGATGCCTATTAGAAGATCAGGGATTTCTTTTTTGGCCAAGTGGTAGGGAACTGGGGATTCAGACCAATTCTCTATAATTTTTATATCTATATAATCTCTTTCTTTTTCTGGTATATGGTATATTTCAGAGGTAAGTTCAGCCAGGCCATAAACGGATTTTCCTTTGCTTCCTCCGATATAAATAATAGCTCGATCCCCTTTTTTTATTTTTTTCTTATGTTTAGTTACTTCCCACATATTTATAGTTTCGTTCTTAAAATCTTTGATGACATCTTTATAAATATTAGTCGTATATTGAAAAATCCAGTAATTCATAATAAATAATTCTCCTGTTTAATGTATTGATTTATTATAAAACTCTTTTAAAAGATAAACAAGTCTTTATTTTTATTGGTTTTTTGTGATAGAATAGAATGTTCTTATAATAATATAGGGGGCATAAAGATGAAAGGTGGATTAAGAGAGGGTGCAGGAAGACCTAAAAAAAATAACAAAGATAAAGCAAGTTATAAAAGCAAAACAATAAAATTTAAAGAAACAGAAGAAGAATTATTAAATTTTATAGAAGGATATCAAGGCAAAAATTTTAGTGATAAAATAAAAAATATAATAAAATTTATGATTGAAAAAAAGTAATACTTTTTTTCTAAAAATTATGTTATAATATATTTTAAAATAAAGATATAGGTGGTAATTATGAAATATAAAGTAGGAAGTCTATTTGCAGGGGTAGGAGGCGTATGTCTTGGTTTTAAAAGGGCCAGCGAGCATTTTGGCTTAACCTTTGCAAATGAAATGGATAAAGATGCATGTAAGACTTATAAAGCAAATTTTGATCATAATTTAATTGATGGAGATATTGAAAAAATACTTGATCCTGAGATTGTAAAGAAGGAAAGAGAATTTTTATTAAAGAGATCTAAAGAGCTTAAAAAACTTGGTGCAACTGAATTTGTATTTGATGAAAAGATAGTAAAAGATGCTGTAAAGAAACTTGGAGGTCCATTTTTCGTTGCTAAAGCTATGAAAGGCGGATTTGAGCTAACAGACAGTATACAGAAGAAAATAGTGAAAAATAATTATACAGAAGAAGGATTTAAAGATTATGTAGAGTTACAGTTGATCTTGAATAGTTTACCTGATTATACAGAAGAAAAAGCAGAGATAAAATATCAAGAATTTAAAAATAAAAATACAGAAATAACGAAAGAAAAAATAGATGTTCTTACTGGTGGATTTCCATGTCAGGCTTTTTCCATAGCAGGAGACAGAAAAGGATTCTCTGACCATAGAGGAGAATTGTTTTACAGTGTTATTAATCTTGTAAACCAGCTAGAAACCAAAGGACACGGTAAACCTAGAGTTTTGTTTCTTGAAAACGTAAAAAATCTTGTAAGTCATGAAGGTGGCCAGACTTTTGAAATAATAAGAACAGAAATAGAAAAATTAGGTTATACAATAAAATATAAAGTTTTAAACACTTATAAATATACAGATCTTCCACAAAACAGAGAAAGAATATTTATAATTTGTTTTTTAAATGAAGTTGATTCAGAAGCTTTCGGATCATTTAAGGATATTCAAATGTTAGATAAAAGCAGGGAAGAATTAAAAGAAATAATGAGTAAAACACTAGATTACAGTATAACAAAAGAAAGTAATCCTGAATTTTACTATACTAAAGAAAAATATCCAAATTATTTTATGACTGAAGAAGAGTTCGAAAATAGTGACAGGAAGGAAAAAATCAATTTAACTGAAGACATGCAGGATTTATATGAAATTTATCAAGTTAGAAGAGGTATGTACGTCAGAAAAAATCAATCGGGAGTATGCCCGACATTAACTGCCAATATGGGAACAGGTGGACATAATGTACCTTTGATTAAGGCTTATGATGGTATAAGAAAGCTATCTCCTAAGGATTGTTTTAATCTACAGGGATTTAGAGCAGGAATAGATTATATTCTACCTATAGGAGTCAGTAATGCATCTCTTTATAAACAAGCTGGAAATGCTGTTTCAGTGGATGTGATAGAATTAATAGCTAAAAAAATAGAGCAGGTTTTTTTTGAAAATGATAAGAAAAAAAATAGTGCAAAAAATAAGATTGAAGAATCTAAATCGATAATTTTTTAAAAAAAAACAAGAGAAGAAATTAATAGGATTTTAAATGGGAAAAAAACAGAAGAAGAAATTAATGAATACATTAAAAATTTAGGAAAAGGATGTTTTGACGTTTTGTAATTAGAAGCTATAAAAATACTATAGATAAATAAATAAAAAGATCTAGTAAAATAACCGTAGAGGTTATTAATACTGGATCTTTTTTTGTTTTACATACTTTTTTGGAGTGTCTTATTTTCTAATTCATCGATTAGATCTTCTACCTCACTTTCAGTTTCTTCTGAAATTATAAATTGAGAACAATTAGTATATAGATTTATTTCAGTAAATTCAAGACCTTTAATATTATCCTCTAAATCATCTATAATTATTTCATATTTTTTATCTTTATACACGTTATCTTTTAATAGATCTTTAATTTTATTCCAATCATTTTTTGTTATTTTAAACATCATAGTTTTATCTCCTATTTAGCTAGTTTCTATAATTATATCAGATGAAAAAATATTGTCTAATAATAATGAGTTGAGAAATAAATATAATAGTTAAATTTAAATTTTTGAAGGGATTAAATTAATAGAAATATGTTTACTTTCTTTTAATTTATTAAGGTTTAGCAAAGTGTAAGCAGAATATTAATTCTAAATAATAACTCTTCTTTTTGAAGGGTTTTCCAGTACTTAGAAAAATAGAGGGTGAGGTGAACTATAAAAAATAGAAATAAAAGATCTAAGGAATGAGTTATAACACTTATACTTACTGGGTCTTTTTTGTTTTGTCTTAATTTATGGACATAGCTTTTTTGTCTTTAAGGTGTTTACCTAGAATTCACAAGAAAGAAAATATTTATCTCAGTAAACTAAAGGAAATTAATATATTTATTTAGTATATATAAATAGTGGATATAAGGGAAAATATGGGGGTGAATCAAATGATTACAGAAGCTATATTCCGTATGCTTAAAAAGTTCCAAAATCAAGAGGAAGAAGATGACCTAAAAATCATCAATGGAGAGTTCTATTACAAGGGCCAGGTAATGGACAAACAAGCCAGAAAACTGTTTTATGAGATGAAGGCAGAGGAAGAAAAAAGGAAGATGGAAAAAGAAGGAAGTGGGGAAATTACTCTTCCTTCTGATAGTTTCTCTTCTACAAAAGAAACTGAGGAAAGGAATGAAAGTAAAGGTCGAGAGATTCAAGAAAATTTAGAGGGATATATTCCTGAAGGTATTAATTTGAAAGGAAAGAGGGGAAGACCTCCCAAGATGGAGAAGTTTTTTATTTTCTTGAGAGCTTCTGAACACAGCCAAAACACACTAAAAACTTATAAGTCAGCCATAAAGTTTTGGGATGGGGTAGCAAGATCTAACAATAAAACTATCTATAACCTAAATATCGAGGAACTGGAAAAGGGAATAATGTCAAAAGACATCAATACCAAAAGAAAACTAGTATCTGCATTAAAGCAGCTAGGTAAATGGTATCTAAGGAGCGACTATCCAAAACTATATATAGAATTGAATAAATTGGTAATTATAGGACATAAAAGTAGGATACCAGCAACCAAAAGTGAGAAAGAATTTGTTGAGATAAAAAATCACGCTAAGGAACTAATAGGAAAAGGAAAAAGAGAGGGAATCTGGCTGGGATTGATGCTTACCTGTGGTTTGAGAATCAGTGAAATCCAAACTGTAGAAGCTGAAGATGGCCAGATAAAGGTAATTGGAAAGAGAAATAAACAAAGGATAGTTCCAACTTCAGACTGGATATTAAAAGGATTGAAAGATCTAAAAGATACTGGAAGAGGAGGATATAAGAAACCAAGGGGAATAGTTGATAGAGGTTTGAGAAAGATGGGATATACCCATCTGCATAGTTTGAGACATACTTATGCCACTATTTTATTAAAAAGAGGACTACCGCTCAACCAGATCCAAAAGTTATTGGGACATAGCGATATATCCACAACTACTATCTATGCTCAGACTGAGGTGCCGAAGAATGTGGCGGAGTTATTGGAAGATGATATTATGAAATATGAATAAAAAGTATTTTATAAAGGGAGTTTAAAAATGATAAGAAGAAAACCAAAAAGAATATTGAAAGAAGAATATGAAAAATTTAGAAATTATCTTAAAAAAATAAATGTTGATAAAATAAGGTTATCTATAAAAGAAATAGAACAAATAATAGATTGTGATTCTCTTTGCGACTCTGCCTATAATCATAAAGTTTGGTGGTCTGGAGAATCACACCCAATTTCTAAAATATGGTTAGAAGAAGGTTTTAGATTAAAAGAATTAGACCTTGGATCATATATTGTTTTAATTAGAGATCAAATTGAACTACTAGAGAAGGTTGGGTTTAAAAAAATAGGAAATTGGTCTACTGAAAATAAAAACCTTAAACATAATATTTCATCATCTTATTTAGAAGAATGTAATTTACTATATTCTTTTATTGTAAATGGTGAAATAAAATATATAGGTAAAACTACAAATTCATTAAAACAAAGGATGTATCAATATCAAAATCCTGGACCTAGCCAAAGTACAAATATAAAAAATAATAAAAACATATTGGAATTAGTAGAAAAAAATGAAAATATTGAGATTTATATGTTTAAAGAGAAAGAACCAGTAATCTATAATAATATTCAAATTAATTTGTCCGCAGGATTAGAAGATCCTTTAATAAATAAATTTAAACCAGAATGGAATAAAAAGGGTAAATAATAATTTTAAAAAAAGGTTTTTAGGTGTAAATATAAAGGTAGTAAATTTAAAATGGCTTAGAATGGAAATGAGAGCCTCGAAAAAATGGAGGTTCATGGCGGAGCGAACTTTTAACCTTAAACATAGGTTTTGAATTAAAAAAAGTGAGAAAATAGAATTAACCATGTTCTTTTTAGTTAATTTTATTTTCTCATAGTATATATGTTCAAAAAAAATAAAAACCTCCTAGCTGTAATAGTCGCACAGTCAGGAGGTTTTTATTTTATGTTTTATTTAAGGAAAGGAAGAAATGAAAAAAAATTACTATTTTCATTTGCTTATATTAGTTAGTCGAAGAAAATGGAGGAAAAGTTTAAACCTTTCTTTAACGTTTAAAGACATAAGAAAGCGCCAGAAATCAGTATTCAAATTTTATATTGTTTATTTCACTAAAAATGGAGTATTCTTGTTCTAGAGAAAGAATAGTAATAAAATTATGGGGGAGAAATATGAGTTATCACATGCTTAGAATGTTAAATCATGAAAAAGAGGTTTCAAGAAAATTATTTGAGAAAGATTATATTATCATTGGTTATAGCGATTTTGACAGAGTTGAAAATTGGGATTTTATCAATAAATATAAACAAACTGAGGACAAAAAGAAATTAGTTGAGGAAATGGTTGAAAAATGTAAATGGGAATCAAAGCCTATGCAAATAGTTGCACATAGAAAAATTAATAAATTTTTTGAATTTAAAATTGGAGATATAGTTCTTGTTCCAGATACAAGATCATTTCATATTGTAGAAATAGTAGACTCAATCCAATCATTTCACTCTTTAAAAGAAAATTTTTTAACTACAGAGGACTACAATAGAGATATTGGGTTTGTTTATAAAATAAAAAAAGTGAAAAACAATAAATTAGAAAGTGCTATAAACAGAGAAAAGTATGCAGAAGCACCACTAATTGCAAGGTTAAAAAATTTAAATGCTCTACTTAATATAGATGATTTAAGTTCTCATATAGAAAAAAGTAAAGAATCTTTTCTTATGGATAAATCATTAAAAATTGAGGAAATTTTGAAAGAAAATTTAAGAGATGGGTTAATAGAATATCTAGTAAAAAGTCTATCTCCAACTAAATTTGAAAGATTATTATTGAAAATTATGGAAAAATTAGGAGCGACATGTGATATCCCAAGTAAAAATAATAAAAATAATGCTATAGAAGAACATGCAGATGTAGATGTGGTTTGTATCTTTGAAAAATTAAAACATATAATATATATACAAGCTAAATTTCATACTGGAAAGAGTAACGATTGGGCTATAGATCAATTAGATGCTTATGATGGAGAAAAAGACTTAGATTCTGACTACACAACTTCTTATTGGGCAGTTACAACAGGAGTTTTCGATGAAGAAGCCATAGAATCAGCAAAAGCAAAAAACATAAGATTGATAGATAAATATGAATTAGCTTCTTTAATTTTAGATATTGGAGTAGAAGGGTTATAAAGGGAGGCATAAAATAAATGAGAGGGAGAAAATGGAATTAATTTTTTTGTATATTAAGAAAGAAAAAAGCATAGAAAAAGGAAGTTTTTTATTTAATAAAAATTATAATATTGTATATAAGGATGAGGTTTTATCAATTAGTGAGCCACAAGAAAAAAATATTTATTCGTACCATAAGTCGGTAAATAATATTACCGCTATAATAGGAATGAATGGAACAGGAAAAACAACTGTATTAGAAATAATTTCTGAAATCTATAGAGAACAATTTAACTCAGAAATAACAAAAAACATAATGTTTATATACAAACACGATGAAGAATTATTTTGGGTGGAAGGTTCTAAATTTAATGATAATATCAAAATAGATAAAAGCAATTCTATCAACATTAAAGAAAGAAAAGAGTATGAGGTAGATAGAATAACTTATTATGATAATTTAAACCAAAAAATTAATTCTGTTACTTTTAATATGAAAAGGAATCATATATTTAATTCCCTTTTCAAAGAAAATAAAAATAATTTTAATGAGGAAAATCTAGGATTCGATGAAAAAACTAAAGAACTAATATTTAATTTAAATTATGAGGATTGGAAAACTAAAAAAAATGAAAATAAAATAAAATCTGAGAAAATAATAAGATTTATGGAACAATTAACAAAATCAAAGTATGAAAAATTTTTCCCTGAAAAACTATATTTTAAATTTCAAGATGAAACAAATACTTCAATGAAAATATACTTACTACAGCAAAAAGAAAAAGAAATTAAACGACTGGAGTGTTTATTAGATGAATATGAAGGTTTTAATGATAAAGATACTATAATAGATTTAAAAAATCATATAAAATTATTTGAAGGAGAGGCAATAGATAAAAATCTTTTTAATGGTAAAAATATTAATACAGATGAAGAAAGAAGGGATAGGTCTATTGAAGATTATAGAATCGCCTCTAGACCTTTCAATGCTAAAAAGTATTTTTCTAAGGTATTCTTCAGCGAAATAATAGATAAAGATGAAGAAGGATATTTTATACCCAGAGGAAATATTGAAAAAAATATTTATGAAATTGCATCTATAGTAAACTCTGTCAGTGAAGATGTCTTTTTTAGATTTCCTTATAAACTATCTTCAGGAGAAGAAATAGTATATAAATTATACGAGTCCTTGAAGACAATAGAGGAAAATCATTTATATCCTGAGGAAGACTGTAGAGCATCTTCTGATTTAGCAATTATACTGGATGAACCAGAGACCTCGCTTCATGCAGAATGGCAAAGAACCTTTTTATCTGATCTCTTTGATTTAACTGGCCTGATAGGCTTAGATGTAAATATTCAAATATTTATAGCAACTCATTCTCCATTTATAATATCTGATTTGTATGATAGAGATATCATTTATTTAAAAAAAGATCAATCTGAAAATATTCAAATTGAAAGCGAAACTTTAGGGGATACTTTTGGAGCTAATATTCATGATCTATTAAAGACAAAGTTTTTGAAGGTTTCAACTATAGGAGAAGTGGCAAGAAAAAGAATTAATGAAGTGTTTCAAACACTTAATTCTACAGATAAAATAGATGAAAAAACCAGAAAAGAAATTAAATTTACTATAGAAAATATTGGTGAAAAATTAATAAAAAACAAGTTAAAATCAATGTATGAGCAAAAAATGTCTAAAGAACAAAAAATATCACTTTATAAGCAAAAAATAAAAGAATATGAAGAAAAGTTGAAGAAAGAAATAGATATTAATGGTGAGAATTTATGATTAAACTACCTGAAATAAACAAAGAAATAGTAAAAGCTCATAAAGAATGGATAAAAGATAATGTAAGATGTAGTCTTCAAGAAAAAATCAAAAATGAAAAATCAATAGATAAAAAAATTATATATGTATGTAAAAATTTGACAGATATATGCATTGGAAATGATTTAGAAACTCATATAAAGAAAATAGGAGTTATTGAAAATAAAAAATCATCAAAAATTCTAGAAGAAATATTTGATTACAGTAATTTTAGTAGAGAAATACCTCCGAAATGGGGCCGACATAAATTTTTAACAGAATTAAAAGTTAGAACCTGTACATATTGTAACAGACAATATATTACTTCTTATGACGAAGATGATTCAAAAAAAACTACTGCGGATTTAGATCATTTTTTTGCTAAAAGCAAATATCCATATCTAGCTCTTTCACTCTATAATTTTATTCCCTCCTGTGCTATATGCAATAGAACTTTTAAAGGAGCTCAAAGTACATATGAGAAGAATAAATTGAAAGTTATATATCCTTATAAAGAAAGTTTTGGAGAAAAATGTTCTTTTACATTAAAATTTGAAACTTTTAAAGAATTTGAAACTTTCGAAGAATTTGAAGTAAAGTTAAAATATAAAAAGCAAGAAGAAAGAGTAAAAAAAACAATAGAAATGTTTAAATTAGACCAGGTCTATAAAACGACTCACAACGATTATATAAGGGATATGTTGGAAACCTTTTCTATTTATACAGATGATTACATTGAAGAAATGTCAAAAACATTAGGTGGAAATAATAATATAGTATTAGAATTTCAAGAAGCCATAAAAAGTTCATATAAATTTAAAATTAAAAGCAATGAACCTCTAGGTAAATTAACAAACGATATTTTATTAGAATATGGAATTGATTTAAATTAATTTTTAGTAATTAATAACTTTGAGAAAAAAAGAGTAGATGCTATCTTCATTCATCTGCTCTTTTTTAATTGCTTTTAGGTTTTAAAGTCTAAAACTATAATATTGGACTAAAAAAGAGGATATCCGAGACCGCTTATCCCTGCCATACTCCGAGAATCGCTTCTTCAGGGAATGAACTCCGTGTTCTTCTAACCAGAGGGTCTATGGGTGGCAGAGATGGTCGAGGTTCCCCCAATCCTGTACTTATTGACTCAGCAAAGTGTTGCCCCATATGGATCGCACTCTACAAGTGAAGGGGGAATATCCGATAAGGCAGGATAAAAAGGCCAGGAATGAGTACCCGCAAGGTGGGGAGAACAGGAGATTCTATCCAGTAGGGGTGGGGAAGGGTTTGAAATCTTACAAAGAATCGCTATGGGGAGCTTATGAGGTGCCTGTACTTTTGGCCCTAGTGACGCAAGTAGCTCATTCCTACCTAATGTTATATAGAAAGGTGGAAGGAGCTATAAAATATCATAGTCACGGAAAGGGCTATCCCTACTATCTACACCGAGCGAGAGCGAACGAGCTGAATCCCCCATATGAGTATCCCCTCACGAACGCTACCGATTTAGAGGGGGTAGCCAAGGGGAGTGTGAGGGGAACGGCAAGGGGGGATGAAGTAAGCTCCCCTCGGCTGGAGATCCTCCGAGTCCGTCTCCAATAAGGACGAAGGAGGAAAGCGGATATCTGGTCATGCAGAAGCTGGTCTCCAGCCGAAACTTCGGAGAATCGCTTGGAATGTAAAAGGAATAGAGTATTTGTTTAGATATAGGAATTGATGATTTTGAAAGTAGGAGGGGGATTAACAGTAGATTCTATCCAGAAAGGGTGGGAAGGATTAAAAAAATATCTAGATTTTTAAATAAAAATAATTTCTTCGTAAATTAACAGTCTGACAACGCTTATATAAAAATGGTATAAATTATATATTAAATTATAGTTTTATATCTGTAAAAAAAATAAAAGGGAGAAGATTCATGACAGAAGAAATTCAAAGATTAGAAACACCAGGTAAAATTATGGAAAATATTTTTAAAAGTTTAGGTAGTATAAAAAATAAAACTTTAAAGAAGAGTATGGAAAATTTAGCAAGTGAACAGGAAATTAATCTTGAACGAAATAAAGAAGTTTTTAATAAAGGTTTTGACTATTTTTTTCAAAAAGACTGTGATGTGATATCTTATTCAGAGGAACTTAAAGAATTTCAACTTGATGGAGATATTGTTGATGAATTAGAAAGACGTTTAGTTGAATGTTATGGGGGATATTTAGAAATAATTAGAACTTATACTGTTAAGAATATAAGAACAAATATTGACCCTATTATCAATAAAAATCTTGTAGAGCCATTAATACGTGCAACTATAAAAAGTGTTGATGAAAAATTTATAAGTGACAAGTTTATTACTGATTTTACTAAAAATAATTTTACTAAACAAATAAAAGATTCGTTGTTACATATTTTAAAAAAAGAAAATTTTGGATTTTTAAATATATCTGAAGATAAAAGAAAAGATTCTAGATTAAATCTAGAAAAATATGGTGCTTATGAATTCCTCAGAAAATTTGAAACTTCAAATACAAGATCAAAAAGTATAAATGATTTTGTGAATTTTATAGGGAACAAATTAACAAATGAAGGGATTAAATTATCTATAAAAGAACAAAAGTCACTTTTAATGAGCCTATTTTTAGCGAGATTTTATCAAAATATATCTAAAAAATTTAATTTTTCTTTTAATATATTAGATAAAATAAGACAAATTAAAAATTTTAATAAACTAACTTTTGAAGAACTTGTTCCAGTAACTCTTAAAGAATTAAAAGAATTACCTTTTCATAATCATTCAACTGAAGAATGGGATGATATATTTAAATTTTCAATGGAAGTTAAAAAAAATTCTAAAGATAAGAGTAAACAAATGGTTCTAGAAAAAACTTGTAATGAGCTTTTAAAAAAATCTCAAGGATTTGAATATGTTGTATTAACCCATTATGCTACATATCTTAAATCTATCGGTGAAAATTTAAAAGCTTTGGAAATTTATAAAAATGCAATGAATGAATCCCTCTATAAAAATACAGATTTTTTTAGAATGATTTTAAAAAATGGATTAAATTTATCAGCATATCTTGGAAAACTAAAAGAGTTTAAGGTTTTTTATAAACAGGCTTATTCTAATGGTCTTATCCTTGAACCCTGGGAAGAAGTAGATAAATGGATTTATGCATCTATTTCTGAATATACTTCAAATGTTTTATGTGGAGATTTAGAAGATACTTTAGATATAAATTTAGATGAAGCATCTCTTATAAGAGCACTTAAAAATAACGAATATGAAAAAGCTTTAAATTTTTTAGGTAATCCTAAAATTATTGATTTAAATAAAACATCTCTTATGGAAGCGATTGAAAATGATGAATATGAAAAAGCCATAGAATTATTTAATTTTCCTAAAACTATAGAAGAAATAAATACTATTTCCTTAAGAAAAAAAAGTACCCATATAACTTTACTTTTAGAGAGTTTGAAAATCCATAAATACAAAAATTTTAAAGAGATAAAAAAAATATTATTACTTTTATTAAAAAATAACGCTAATATAAATCAAATCTCTTCAGCTTTTGATTTTTCACCTCTATATTTATTATTAATATTCATTAAAAATGATTCATTAAGACAAACTGCACAAGCTGTTACCTTTAAGTCACGATTACTTAAAAAAAATGATGTTGAATTTATTTTTTCAGAATTTCTTTCAAGTAGAGTTTCTGATTTTTATTTAGTAGATCCTTTGCTCTTAACAGATGATGGAAATTCTGTAGAAATAAAAAATAGAAAATTAGAATTATTAGATATTTTTTTAGAAAATGATGCGGATATTAATCAAGAGATGCCTTTAGGTTTTTCTTCACTTTTTTTAGCTTGTTCTCTTAGAGATTTAGATATATTCAAAAAAATATTAAAATATAATCCTAATTTCTCTCAAAGAAGTAAAAGTGGGTTAAACCTTCTTCAATTTGCTATAAGCTTAAAATGCGATTCTATTGTCGAATATTTGATTCATGAAAGAATAAATATTAAAAAAGAATCTGAAGTAGTTCAAACAGTTAGTTCTATATTAATGGCTGCTATAAATAAAGTAAAAAAGGAAGTCCCTCAATTTAATGATGAATTATTAAGTTTAGCTTTTAATCACAAAGAAAATCCTAGAAAAAATGAAATTATTTTTGAAAAATATTATGGAATAGATTATAAATTAATTGAAAATATCATAAAACATTATGGAAGGAAAATAGATAAAGATAAATTTGCTTTAATTTTTTGCCAGGATCATTTCCTTATGCTCGATTCTAAACTTTTAAAAATACTAGGAATGAAATAATAATATTTTTCTTCGTAAATTAGTTGTATGAAATCTTCTAGTATAAAATGTTATATTTAAATAAGAGCTTTTAAAAAATTAAAACAAGGAGAATAAAATATGTTAAAAATAACAAATCATGCAAAAGATAGAATGAGGGAAAGAAATATTACTGAAGGCGATATCCATGAAGTTCTTAGTATGGGGAATGAAGTTGATAATAAATCAGATTATGCTTCTAAATATATAAGGTATAAAGATATTATGGTAGTAAAAAATTGGGATGACTCTATCAAAACTGTAATTAAGGATGAGGTTTATTCCAGTAAGCTTGAGATAAGTAAATTAAGAAATATTGCCTCAAAGCTTGCAGAAGAATTTAAAAAGCTATATTCTGATTCTAAGGAAGCTTATGATGGAAACAGGAGGGATTTAGCTAAAGAACTATCTAATAGAGGTAAAATGAAGCAAAAAGAATGCGAAGAGATCAATTTTAAAATAAAAAATATGCAACAAGAAATTAATAGAAACAACCCAAATTATTTCCTGTAATAATGCAAGCAAAAAAGGAATATTATTTTCAATGTCCTTTCAAGGTTAATTTTATTGGTATATTAAAAAGATAGCCCCTATAGGGGCTATCTTTTTATGAAATAAGGTAGATACAACTATCACTCTCTAAGATCTCATAGGTCCCACCAATGATAATATCTCTCCCATAGGCCTCATAATCAAAGTAATCTCTAAAAATACTGGGTATCCTATGAAAATCAATGATCTCTGCAAAATAATAACCAACTAACTCCTCGTCAGATAAAATGGATTCTCCACGGTCTATAATATCTATAGAGGAGCTGCTATAAGCTGACAGAACCTCATCTATCTGGTAGGTCTGTAAGAAGTAATCTCTCACAACTCTAGTCTCTATGGTCTCATAGACCTTTTCTAAGGTCTCGAAGTGAAAGAAAAGAAAATTAAGTATGAGGTGGCCGCCAATATCTTCAAATCTAAAGTCCCCCTCAAAATCACAAACTTCTATCTCCTCTACCCCAAAACTGTTACATACCAATATAGCACTCTTTAAATCCTCCAAAGAACTAATCTCAAACCACCTACCAGGCCAATCATGACAAGTATCAAATGAAGCTAGATATAAATTAATAGTCATATCAAACACCCCCTAAAATATAGTGTGAATCACGAATCACCCTAAACATAAAAGAAAAACTTTTCAGAAGTATGTAAAAAATGAAAATAACCTGACTATCAACGGGACACATTTTTGGAACGGTGCTGTGGCTAGAAGCTATTAATCTCAATGCTTCTTCTGATAATTTTTCTTTAAAATTTGGAAAATCGCAAAGGGAAAGTAGTTTTAACGGAGTGAACGACAATTTCCAAATAAGCCACCTAAAAGTAAGGAGTAAAGGTAAGAGTGGTGAAACCACTGTCCTTAGAACCTTTAACTTTTAGGCAGGTTTTTAATTGGACTAAATTGCCTGGAGTGAAAAAAGAACTATGGGATCCGTTTTAGCTGTAAGGATCTAGGAGTTTAAAATAGCAGGAGATCAACTGATATCTACCCAGTAGGGGTGGGGAAGGATAAAAAAAGACCTAGGGTATAAATCCAAGAAGGATTTAATTAATAAAATATGTTATACTTAAAAAAAACTTAAATTTTAAACAAAATACTATAATGGAAGGTGATTTATTATGAGCTATTCAGCTATTGATTATTTTAAAGGACTTGGAACTGAAGATTCTCCATTTCTAATTGAAAAAGAAAGTGACCTAATTTATCTTAGTGATAATTTTTTCTATTTTGATGAAAATTGTTATTTTAAGCAAGTTAACCATCTAGATTTTGAAAGAGTACAATTTCCACCAATTGGATCTTGCGATTCTCCGTTCGAAGGGAATTATGATGGTAATGGAAAATTAATTTCAAACTTAGTGATAAAACCTGATTCTTCTATTTATTGTGGGCTTTTTGGAGCTATAAATAAAGCAAAAATATGTAATGTAATTATAAAAGATATTGATTTATATTCCGATAATAGAAGTGGAGGAATAGCAGGAAAAGCTGATGAAAGTATTATTTTAAATTGTTATGTTTCTGGGGCACTAAATTCGTATGATGCCATTGGAGGAATTATTGGATATGCAAGCGATTGTTTAATAAAAAATTGTTATTTTATTGGTAACGTAGAATCTCGATATGGTTATACAGCTGGGATTGTAGGAAGTTGCATGGGAAAATCTGATGTTATAAATTGTTGTATAGAAGGTAGTATGATTACTTCAAAATCTGGCTATCCTGCCGCTGGAATATGTGGTTCTTCAACTGGGAATATATTAAATTGTTATATAGATGCTTGTATTAATGGAAATTCAAATCCTGCCGCTGGAATAGTAGGTTATCATTTGGATCCTTATAAAATTATTGAAAATTGCTTTATAAGTGGATATGTTAAATCAAAAGATAAATGTGATGAGTTAATTGCTAGTCTTGAAGAAAAATATGTTAGTGATTATACTGTAAGAAATTGTTATATTTGTAATTATTTTGATCTTAAAGGTAAAAAACAAAATGTTCATAATTTTCAAAGTACTATTATTAACTTATCTTCTCTTGATAGAAGTTCTTATGAAGGTTTAGGTTGGAATTTTGAAGAAGATTGGGATTGGATTTCAAAACATCCTTACCCAAAAATAGTCACTCTTTTTAATAGCCTCTAAAAGTCATTAAGATAATACAAATTACTGTTATTTATAAAAAGGGGGAAAAAAATTGAAAAAGAAGAATAAAACAATTTATAGTGATTATAAGCTTTCAAATGAATATGGAGCTTATAATCGGGTAGCAAAAACTACAGCAGACAATCTTTCTAAGTTAAATACATCAAGAGGAGGAGTGTATGGAACTAAAGGATTTGTGGCTGAGCATAAAATAGCTGAGGAAATGAACAAAACATTCATAAAAAAAGGGATCTCTAGAACGGCGGAAGTAGTTGATAATAATGGACTAGCTGATATAATAATTAAAAATAAACATGGTCATGTAGTAGGGAAACAGCAAGTTAAATTTGGCTATGAAAATGGAGCTCCTAACGTTATTGAATATGGAAAAGATGGTCAAACTATTATAGTTCAAAAAGATGCACCACAACAATTAATAAATGAGTATAGAAGTCAAGGAGTAAAAGTAAGAAGATCAAATTATTCTCTTGAAGATGGTAAAAAACTTACAAATACAATGAAAAAAGAAGCTTCACTTACTAAAAATGCTAGTAAAAATTCAAAAGTAGTGCCACAAGTTTATAAAACTAAAGAAATTATTTCTAATTGTCATAAAAGTGGAGTAAAAGGAGCTGGGAAGGCAGCCGCTTTTGGTGGTGGATTGAGTTTAGGAAGTAATATAGTTGATATTGCTAGGGGAGAAAAAGAAATAGGCGAAGCAACTATTGATATTGCAAAGGACACAGCTGTCGCAGCTGGAGTGGGATATGCTGCTACAGCAGCCACAACCGCTATAGCATCTACAGCAACAGGGGCTGCTGTCGTAACTCAAATAGGAGTAGCTGCTACAACAGTTGCTAGTACAACGGTTGGCGCTTCTGTAGTTGGCGCTTCTCTTGGAGCTTCTGCGGCTATAAGTGGAGCAACTGCTACAGTTATAGGAACTGCTGCCGCAGGGACGGTAGTAGGAGCAGCAGCAATAGCAGCAGCACCTGTAGTTATTGCTGGAGCTGTTATAGGAGGAATTTTTAAAATGTTTAGAAAATAGTAAAGAGGTTTTTCTAAAATTTATATAAATCTTAAAAATTTATATATATCACGGACAAATTTAAAAGAATATCGCAAACAAAACATCAAAAAGTAACAAATAAAAAGACACTCTATTAGGAGTGTCTTTTTAAGGTTGATTTTATTGGTGTTAGTTCCGAAAGTTCCAAAATAGTTATTGAGGAACTTTCATTTCTTATCGTTAAATTTTCAACATATAAATCTTTTTCTTTTTTAAAAAAAATTTGAAATTTTAAAATTAAGTGCTAATATATTCATTGTGCTATTAAAGTTAAAAAACACTTAAATTTTCTATTGTAATTAATTTATTGGAGGAATCATGGAAGAAATTATTGAGCAAAAAAAAGCATCTAGTTTTATAACCTTATCATTATTCTTTATGTTTAGTATTATTGGTGTTGTTATCGCTTATACAATAACCGATAACGAAGATTTAGTAGGTATTATCGCTTATACAATAACTTTTTTAGGTTTACTTTTTTATTTTAAGTTTAAAAAGGGGTTACTACAAGATCTCAATTTTAAAGTACGAGAATTAGAATCAAAAAAAATTTTTAAAGTTTTATTTTACTGTATAATCTACTCTGTTTCTGAGAATTTTATGTTATGGCTTTTATCGATCTATACTAATTTAAAGTTTTATGGAGTTACTGGGAATTTAGTACCTTATAACAAAAGTTATTTAGGTTGGTTAATTTTTTCTATTTCTATAACTATTTTTCCTGCTGTGGTAGAAGAAATAGTTTTTAGAGGGGTTCTTTTAAAAAATTTAATCTCTAAGTATGGTTTTAAAGTAGCTGTTTTAGCCACATGTATTATATTTAGTTCTGTTCATGGTCTTTCCGACGGAATAGATATATTTTTAGGTGGAGGAACTTTTTATTCGGCTTATATATACTATAAAGAAAAAAATATATTGTATCCTATTATTTTTCATGGAGTTTCTAATTTCATGTGTATCTTTCCCAAAATTAATTATATGCCTGGTGATTCACCAAATAAAATAATTTTTCTATTTATATTTACATTACCATTTATATTAAGGAAACTATACCAAATTTTTATTCTTGAAAAAAATAGTATTGAATTTTAAAAAATAATTTCCTGTACATTTATTTGATACTATCTCAATTTTTGTTTGCGTTACTATTCTTTTTATTGAGTTTCAGACTGTTTGAGAGAATTTAAATAGCTTGATTCTATTAAATCTCAATAATCCCAGTAGATGTAGTACAATTTAATTGCCATTATATTTACTTTCGTTAGCCCCAGTAATTTTTACTTTGTTATAATATAACTAAAAAAAGGACTTCTAAATTTAGAAATCCTTTTTCACTCGAAGCATTGAGTTAACTAATTATATCACAAAAATATTAGTTCATTTGAATTTAGAATTTTTATTTATTCTATCAATGAATCCTCTAAAATATTAATCTCTCCTCGCTGTATTTTTTTCAATAATTTTCTCAATAGATCATTATATTCAAGAATATTAAGGGAATCAATTTTTAGTTTATTTTTATCCATTTCAACCTCTAATAATGTTTTAATTACTTTTACTTCCGTTAGATCTACTTTTAATTTTGCTGTGTATTCCATTTGATCACCTCAATTTTTGTTTTCATAGACAATATATACCAATTAATTTATTTTCCTTTGAGTAATTCATGAATTACCCCTTAATAATATATGAATAGGTAAGATTTTGAGGTTATCTCCATCTTTTCCCCTCATCCACACCGTACGTGAAAGTTTCCCTTCATACGGCGCTCCATCAAAATTATATTAAATTATTTTATTTACAATT
>Ga0316197_10000382_pt1 | contig 31224 bp, 26 predicted proteins | sample OudBiesiAoxic_MG_FD_204939 | JGI IMG/M metagenome (GOLD analysis project Ga0316197, IMG submission 204939) | Coastal sediment microbial communities from Oude Bieten Haven, Netherlands - site A oxic | ecosystem: Environmental > Aquatic > Marine > Coastal > Sediment | place: Netherlands... | reverse complement strand
AAGCAGCAAAGGAAGCCGACGCGCAGTCCGACAATCAGCGCGAAGAGACCCGCAAGGACTTGCGGAGGAAGCTTCACTTCAAGGTCGTTGAGGGGCTCGGACCCACCTTGTACGACCGCCAGATGAGCGATGCCGAACTGAAGCTCAGGGTCATGGAGATGCTCGAGTGGGCACTCGACCAAGAGCAATCGGTCGCTCTCACGCGGACTGATCGGCTTGGCCTGCTCCAGGAGATCGCCGACGACGTTCTCGGCTATGGGCCTATTGATCCGTTCCTCGCAGACCCGGAGGTCACCGAGGTCATGGTCAACGGTCCGCACGCTGTGTGGGTTGAGCGGCACGGTCAGCTCACCCGGACCGACACTCGTTTCGTAGATGCAACTCACTTGGAGCGCATCATCGAGAAGATTGTTGGCCAGGTCGGCCGGCGGATCGACGAATCGAACCCGATGGTTGATGCCCGCCTTCCCGACGGATCTCGCGTCAACGCGGTGATTCACCCGCTGGCGATTGGCGGCCCCTTCCTCACGATTCGGAAGTTTGCCGTGGATCCGTTCACGATCGACGACCTGATAGCGAACGACAGCATTAACGAACAGGTGGCAGGACTGTTGCGGCGGTGTGTACGCGGCCGGCTCAACGTCATCGTGAGCGGTGCGACCGGCTCCGGTAAGACGACGTTCCTGAACGTGCTCTCGAACTTCATCCCCGACGATGAACGAATCGTCACCGTCGAGGACGCGGCAGAGCTTCAGCTCAGCCAGATCCACGTCCTCACCATGGAGTCTCGTCCGCCGAACATCGAGGGTAAGGGTGAGGTCAAGATTCGTGACCTCGTGAAGAACACTTTGCGTATGCGCCCCGACCGGATCATCGTCGGTGAGGTTCGTGGTGGTGAGTCCCTGGACATGCTCCAGGCAATGAACACTGGTCATGACGGGTCGCTCACAACGGTCCACTCCAACTCGCCGCGTGACACTCTGGCCCGAATCGAGACGATGGTTCTGATGGCAGGCATGGATCTTCCCATCCGGGCGATTCGAGAGCAGGTTGCGTCGGCCATCGATCTCGTCGTCCACGTCCACCGCCTGCGCGACGGTACCCGCCGCGTGACTCACGTCACCGAGGTGGTCGGCATGGAAGGTGACATCATCACCCTTCAGGACATCATGCTGTTCGACTACGGCATGGGTGTCGACGAGAGCGGCAAGTACCTCGGCCGCCTGAAGGCGACCGGGATCCGTCCGGCATTCAGCGAGCACCTGGACAACTTCGGAATCAAACTCCCGCCGGATCTGTTCGCTCCCGAACCGTTTGCATCACGATGAGAACACGTACGAGACTCTCCGTAGCGGTTGGTGGAGCAGCTGTCGCGTTGTCCGCGGGCCCTGTTGCTGCGGTCGAACCGGTGATTGCCGCCCAAGCTCCGAAGAGCTGGCTCATCATCCTGTCCGCGGTCGCGGCAGCCTTTGGCACGTTCCTGCTGCTGATCGTCCTCTTCGGCGGTGGGAAAAGCACGCGTGACACGGGAATTGCGGGTCGCCTCGGCACGTACGGACCCAAGGGACAGAAGGCCTCTGGGATCTTCGGCCGCTTCGGATTCATGAGACGTGCTGCTGCCTCCGCCGACGAGATGGTGGCGAAGCGGGGGAACACCACAGCGGTCGAGAATGCCCTCGAGCAGGCGAACATACCGATTCGGCCGGGTGAGGCCGTCATGGCGGTGTTTGGGATCGCTCTCATTGTGGGACTCATCACATCACTGGCGACGAAATCGCTGATCTTTGCCGTGGGCGCCGGCGCCTTTGTCGTCATATTCGCCTCGTTGTACGTGAGCCACGTGGCCTCGAAGCAGAAGAAGAAGTTCGACATGCAGTTGCCGGACACGCTGAACCTGCTCTCGACGTCTTTGCGTGCTGGGTATTCGGTCATGCAGGCGATCGAAGCGGCGGCACAAGAGGCTCCCGAGCCGACACGACGTGAGTTCGGCCGAGCGATGACGGAAATCCGACTCGGGCGCCCCCTCATCGACGCCCTCAACGACATTGCGATACGTATGGAGTCGAAGGACTTCGAATGGGCGGTGATTGCAATCGCCATCCAGCGCGAAGTCGGAGGCAACCTTGCCGAGGTCCTTCAGTCGACCGCAGAGACGATGATGCACCGGAACCGCTTCCGCCGTGAGGTCAAGGCCCTCACCGCCGAAGGCCGAATCTCGGCCTGGATCATGGCGCTCATGCCGGTTGGTGTGGTCCTCGCAATCTGGGTGATGAACCCCGACTACATCGTCCCGTTGTGGAGCACACCCTTGGGTCTCGCGCTCTCGGCCGGCGGCGTTCTGCTGATGGGTGCCGGCGTGTTCTGGATGATGAGGATTGTGAACATCGATGTTTAGGAGATGGCAATGCTGTTCGCTGTAGTCGCTGTTGGCCTTTTGGTCGGTGCACTCGTGTTCTACGTCGGGAACGGCGTCGTCGCGGCGCGCCAGAACTCCGGGAGCCGCCTCACGGCGCTCAGAACGCGAGACGAGGTACTCGACGGCAGCTTCTCTGAGCGAGCGATTGCCCCGATGATTCAGGGAGTTGGTCGAACCGTCATCCGCTTCACCCCGAGTGGTTGGGTCGGCAACGCGCAGCACAAGCTGATCCTCGCTGGTTGGGCCGATCGTATGGACGGAAACACGTGGGCAGCTGTGCGGATCATCTCCGTGGTCGGCTCATTCTTCCTGTGGCTGTTGGTCCAATCGGTGGTCGAAGGCACGGTGATGCGGATCGTCGTCTTCGGTGTCTGTGCATTCATTGGGTTCTTCGGCCCGGTCGCGATGCTCAACAGCCGGATCGACAAGCGACGCAAGGCGATGGAGAAGGAACTCCCCGATGTCATCGACCTGCTCGTGATCTCAGTTGAAGCTGGCTTGGGATTTGATGCGGCTTTGGGGCGGGTTGTTCAGAACGTACCGGGAGAAATCTCGCGAGAGTTCTCCCGCACCCTCCAAGAGACTCGCGTCGGCGTCAGTCGAACCGATGCCCTGCGGCATCTCACGGAGCGGACCGACGTTGATGACCTCAACACGTTCGTCCTCGCCCTGATTCAGGCGGACCAGTTCGGTGTTTCCATCGCACGCGTGCTGAGGGTCCAGGCGGAGGAGATGAGAATCCGTCGCCGTCAGCGTGCCCAGGAGCGGGCATTCAAGGCTCCGGTGAAGCTCGTCTTCCCGCTGGTTCTCTTCATCTTCCCCGCCCTGTTCGTCGTGATTCTCGGCCCCGCCGCGATCAGCATCATGGATTCGATCAACGGCGGCAACTTCGGTAGCTAGCGCAGCTACGGCTGGCTCGGCTCACCGCCGAGACGCTCTTGAATCGAACGCCGGGTTGGGGCGTGACGTGCGACGTCGATTGTGTGTCCACCCCCTGAAGGCAACCGCGTCGTGACCGCCGTGTCAAACAAGGCGCTCCCTCGTCGGAGACACCAGAACAAGTGGTGAACGGGTGGTGTTGTTGGGCAGCGAGAATGGATGGGCATCGCTCCGTGGCTGAGGGCTTCGTCCGCCCGTCGTGCACGGAGTGGCATCAGACCTTGGGGTAGCGATTCAGTGCCGCCAGGCAGCTGCGACCCACCGACGCGTGCACTGCTCGGCCTACGCCCAGCGAAAGGTGACGGTCATCGCGTTGAGCGTCATGCGCTTGGTACGCGATCCTGGGGGCTCACGCCATCCCGAGCGGTCTGGTGAGGTACGGCGGTTGGTGGACGCTCTCAGCGGCGTCGGAGCGAGCCGAGGTGGAGTCGCCGCAGCATATCGGGACGTAGAAAGGGGCCCGGCCATGTGGCCGGGCCCCTTCGTACGCTTAGTTCGACGTGATTGTCAGGTTGCGCCGTTCAGCGTGTCTGAGGCACTGCCGAATACGTTGCCGATTGCTCCTGTGAGCAGGCCAATCGCCGTGATGAGCAGAATGCCGATGAGAGCGACGAGCAGGGCGTACTCCACCATGCCGGCTCCCTCCTCATTCTCAACCAACCGGCTTTGGAAGGCCGTTACTAGACGAAGCATGTTTTACCTCCGTAGTGGGGATGATCCATTGATGACAGTATCGGCACGAGGTCGCCATGTCTGTAGGCCGAGCGCACCATTTGAGCGAAATGGGTCGGAAGGCCTATGCACCCATCGAGGCCTGCGCTCAGCGACTGTCGAGGCCCAAGCGGATGGCTTCGACGGCCGCCTGGGCCCGATCTGAGACATGCAGCTTGGCGTAGATGCTCGCGAGGTGGTTCTTCACCGTCTTGTGCGAGATGTACAACTCTTCTGCGAGAGCATCGGTCTGCGAGATGCCGCGTGCGAGGAGTGCAAGGATCTCACGTTCCCGTGCCGTGAGCGATTCGGCTCCCGGGGAGAGTGTTGCCTCTCGATACGGCTCAAGAGCTGCGGCGAGGTCTTCAACTGCGCACAGGTCCACACCATCATGGACGGCGCGGATTGCTGCGGCTAATTCGGGGAGCGGCGTTGCCTTCGACAGAAATCCTGAAGCCCCGGCGTCGATGGCCTTCTTCCGGTATCTGTCTTCGGTGTGCATCGTTACCACGAGTGTCGGTGGTGGATCGTCAAGCGATTGGAGTACCTCAAGGCCGGTCCCATGTGGCATCTCAATGTCGACCAGGAGCACGTCTGGGCGTGTCTGGTTGAGCACGCGAGCCAAACCTCGTCCATCGGTCGCGGTTGCGACGACGCCCATGTCGGGGAGTGAGTCCAGAGCCCGGTGCATTCCATCGAGCAGGAGAACGTGATCGTCGGCAATCGCGACTCTGATCGGTGCCGTCATGACTCCCCCCACCGGACTTCGACCGTGGTTCCTTTGTCGCGCGATGAATCGATCTCGAAGGTGGCCCCGATCTCATCGGCACGTTCTTGCATGCCAACAAGGCCATAGTGGTGAGTCCGAGGTGCACGCCGTGAGATTCCCCGACCGTTGTCGGTGATCCGCAGCCAACCGTGCGTCTCCTCCGATTTCCCCTCAATCGTGACGATACTCCCACCAGAGTGATCGACTGCATTGCGGACAGCCTCGGTCATGATGGCGACGACCTGTGTGCCTACGAAGGTATCGGGAGGGGCGATCTCGTCGATGGAGATCACGATCGAAGGGCCATCCGCGGGTGAATCCGCCGCCACCATCTCCGCATTCTCAATGAGGCTCGGGACCTCTGCCGGCCGAAGGTCCGCCACCGTTGTCCTCACCTGGTCGACGAGTTCGCTAATGGTTACCCGCATGGTGACGGCCCGTTTCCTGGTGTTCTCCTCAATTCCATCATCCTGGATCAGGACGTCGAGCCCGAGCCCGATCGACACGAGCGAGGGTCCGATCTCGTCGTGGAGATCTCGCGCTAGGCGGATGCGTTCTTCCCTCACTGCGCGGCGGGCGATCGACTGGAGCAGCAGTACGTTGTCGAACGCAAGGCCGACCATTTGCAGCGAACGGTGGAGCTCGGGTGAGTCGACGTCGATACTGGTGCCGGGCATCGGCCAGAGTCGGAGAACACCGATGTCTTCGTCCTCGAGCGCGATGCCGTGTGTGAAGGCCTCGACGCCAGGGGGTGGCTGACCGCGAGTGGCAACGACGATCTCGTCGCTGTGGTCGAATATCGCGATTGCTCCTGCCGCATACGGCACGTTAACGGCGAGGTCCCGAAGCGCGTCCCGCCCAATGGCGATGGGGTTCAACTCAGCCGAACTCGCTAGCTGGGCGAGATCCGTGAGGAGCTGGTGTGCTGCCACAAGACGGCCATGTTGTGTGGCAGCCGAACCAGAGCGCGGTTCCTCGATCAGGATGCGGTGCGCCTGGCCGAACGTGATGCCGAGCAGCGCGTAGAACGCGGTGACAGCGGGCAGTGGCGGCGAGAGGAGGTCTTCGCCGGACGCGGCCGTGATGGAAATCATCCCAACAATCGCAGCAAGCGTCGTCATACCTCCAAGACGCATGCCGTGGAAGGCTGACGAGAAGAAGATCGGTACTGCGAGGTAGAGGAGGTATGGGCTCTCAACCCCACCCGTCAGCCCGATTGCGAGGAGGGCTGTGGCAACACCGAGAAACGCCAAGAGGGAGGCAACGAGGGGCAGTTGCTTGTGCCGATACGGGATGGCCTGCATTCCGACGGTGTACGCGGTGACGGCGACGGACGCCGCCACTGTCGCTGGTTCAACTCCAGTTTCGAGGATCGAGAGCCCGACGCCGACGACGAGCGCAACCCAGACCAGGATGGTCTGGATCCACTCAAACCGAATCTCCCACGAGTCACGCACACTGCAAGGGTACAGTCTTGTGATGCGCGCAACGAGACACTCGGGGGAGCCGGTGCGGGTTCTTCTCGGCGGCGGAATCGGGTGTGGCAAGTCGTTGGCTGGACGCCGTTTCGCCGAGCTGGGTGCTGTTGTCGTGGACTCCGACACGATCGGCCATGCCGTCATCGCCGTTGGAGGAGAGGCGTACACACCGGTGAGTCACCGCTGGCCGGGGGTGATGACCGAGTTCGGAATCGATCGAGAGCGACTCGGACGCATCGTCTTCGGGAGCACGACACAACTCCGCGAACTCGAGGCGATGACACATCCGGCAATCATCAAGAGGATCGTCGCGATAGCGGAGGAAGTCGACGATCTCATCGTTGAGGTTCCGCTCATTCTCGAGCTTCCCGGTGATTGGACAACCGTCTATGTGGATGCCTCGCCTGATCGGTGTCTCCGCCGTGCGATCGACCGGGGGCTCGACGAGGAGAGCGTTCGGATGCGGATGGACAACCAGCCACATCGATGTGAGTGGTTGGCATGGGCGGAGCAGACGCTGGACAACAACGGCACACCGGAGGAACTCGCGGAGCGTGTCGACGGACTCTGGAGGGAGCTGCTGGCCTGATGTCCGAGATGACTCCCTTCCGGGTGCACTCCGATTTCGATCCTGCCGGCGACCAACCGGAAGCGATTGCCCGGCTCGTCGATGGAGTGCAGCGTGGTGACCGATTCCAGACACTGCTCGGCATCACCGGATCCGGGAAGTCGGCCACGATCGCCTGGACGATCGAGAAGCTGCAGAAGCCGACCCTGATCCTTGCGCCGAACAAGGCGCTTGCCGCTCAACTTGCCAACGAGTTCCGTCAGTTCTTCCCCGAGAATCGGGTCGAGTATTTCGTGTCGTACTACGACTACTACCAGCCCGAGGCGTACATCGCCCAGACCGACACGTATATCGAGAAGGAGTCGACGGTCAACGACGAGATCGACCGACTGCGGCATTCGGCCACTGCCGCCCTGCTGACACGGCGCGATGTGATCATCGTTGCCTCGGTCTCAGCAATCTATGGCCTTGGATCTCCAGAGCAATACGAGGGTCAACTGCTTCGTTTGGTTCGCGGCGTGGAGTTTCCGCTCGATGAGGCCATTCGGCGCCTCGTCGACATCCAATACGAGCGAAACGAGGTCAATCTCATTCGGGGCAAGTTTCGCGTGAAGGGCGACACCCTTGAGATCTTCCCAACGTATGAAGAGACGGTGTACCGCGTCGAATACTGGGGCGACGAGGTAGAGCGGATCCTGCGGATGAACCCGGTCACCGGTGAAGTGATCGATGAGCAGAACGAACTGTGGGTGTATCCCGCGAGCCACTACGTCACATCGCAGGAGCGCATGGTGCGCGCCCTCGGCGGGATTGAGACAGAGCTTCACGAACGTCTCCAGGACCTCGAGGAACGCGGGAAGCTTCTCGAGGCGCAGCGCCTCCGCATGCGCACCGCGTACGACATGGAGATGATGCGTGAAGTCGGGTTCTGTTCTGGTATCGAGAACTACTCTCGATACCTCGACGGGCGAGCGCCGGGCGAACCGCCCTACACGCTCCTCGACTACTTCCCCGACGACTATCTCACGGTGATCGACGAGAGTCACGTGGCGGTGCCGCAGATCCACGGGCAGTACGCCGGCGATCGGTCGCGCAAGGATGTGCTCGTTGATCACGGCTTCCGCCTGCCTTCGGCGATGGACAACCGACCTCTCACCTTCGAGGAGTGGTTCGAGCGCACCAAGCTGGCGATTCTCCTCTCCGCGACACCCAGCGCGTGGGAGATGAGGGAATCCGAACAAGTCGTCGAACAGGTGATACGTCCGACTGGCCTCGTGGATCCGGAAGTGTTGGTACGCCCGACGAAGGGGCAGATCGACGATCTTGTCGAAGAGATCCGGGTTCGAGCGGAAGTCGACCAACGTGTTCTCGTCACGACGCTGACCAAGAAGATGGCGGAAGACCTGTCGGACTATCTCCTGGAGCTTGGAGTGCGAGCCCGGTACCTGCACAGCGACATCGACACGCTCGAGCGTGTCCAAATCCTGCGCGACCTGCGCATGGGTGAGTACGACGTTCTCATCGGCATCAACCTGCTGCGCGAGGGGCTCGATCTTCCTGAAGTCTCGCTGGTCGCGATCCTGGACGCCGACAAGGAAGGGTTTCTCCGATCCGAGACGAGCCTCGTGCAGACCATCGGCCGGGCGGCCCGCAACGTCGACGGTGCAGTCGTGATGTATGCCGATGGAGTCACCGATTCGATGCGCCGTGCGCTCAGCGAGACGAACCGGCGCCGATCCCTCCAGCTCGAGTACAACGAGAAACACGGGATCGACCCGCAGACGATCAGGAAGAAGGTCTCCGACATACTCGAACTGATACAGAGCAGCGACGCACCGCAGAGCGACCGCCGCGCACGTGAGCTTCGCCGCCGCGAACCGCTGGACCTCACGCTTGACGATCTTCGCCGCTTGATACAGAGTCTGGAGGAGGAGATGCACGAGGCGGCATCCGAGCTCCGATTCGAGTATGCGGCGCGCCTTCGCGATGAAGTCGACGATCTGAAACGCGAACTCAGAGAGCTCGTGGATGCAGAGGGGTGACCCGATTAAGGCAGAATCTCCGCGTTCTGTTGGGAACCCACGGCCTGCGGTTGTAGTGTCGTTGAGCTTCGCTCAGCGACTCGAAGGCACGTTTAACCCGTCTCGCCGACCTCGCGCGGTGTAGCCCCCGGGAACGACTTCACTACGACTACCGAGTGCAGGAAAGGAGACGATGGCGAGCGAAACGATCCACATCAGCGGCGCCCGCGAGCACAACCTGAAGGACCTTCACCTCGAACTGCCGCGCGATCAGCTGATCGTTTTCACGGGCCTTTCCGGGTCCGGGAAGTCATCGCTGGCTTTCGACACGATCTACGCCGAGGGCCAGCGCCGCTATGTCGAGAGTCTGTCGGCCTACGCCCGGCAGTTTCTCGGGCAGATGGACAAGCCGGACGTCGATTTCATCGAAGGATTGTCACCCGCGATCTCGATCGATCAGAAGACCGCCGGCCGAAATCCCCGGTCAACGGTCGGCACGGTCACCGAGATCCACGACTATCTCCGCCTTCTCTACGCACGGGTCGGGATTCCCCATTGCCCCAATGACGGATCACTCGTGGAGCGTCAGACACCGCAGCAGATCGTGGATCGGATCCTCGAGATCGACGAGGGCAAACGATTCCAGATCCTTGCGCCGGTGATCCGCGGACGAAAAGGCGAGTACGAGCAGCTGCTGAAGGATCTGGCCCTGGAAGGCTTCAGTCGCGCCAGGATCGATGGCGAGGTCCGGGACCTGACGGACGACATCATTCTCGACCGGTATTTCCAGCATACGATCGAGGTGGTTGTCGATCGCCTGGTGCGCAAAGACGGCATCGAGAGGCGCCTCTCTGACTCACTGGAAACGGCGCTTCGGCTCGCGGACGGCATCGCACACGTCGCGATTGAGGAAGGTCCGACGCTCTCATTCAGTCAGCATTTCGCGTGTCCGGAATGCGGGCTGTCGTTCGACGAGCTCCAACCGAGGAACTTCTCGTTCAACAGCCCGTACGGTGCCTGCCAGGAGTGCTCCGGAATTGGCACACGTTTCCAGATCGATCCTGCCCTCATCGTCCCGCAACCCGACAGGAGCCTCTTCGACGGCGCGATCGCGCCGTGGCGAGGCCGGCACCGGATGACGTACTACCAGCGACTTCTCACGGCCGTCGCAGCGGCAGAGGGAATCGACATGGACCGGCCATATCGCGAGCTGTCGGAGGAACACCAGACGCTGCTGATGGAGGGCAACAGTGACCGTGCGTACACCGTCACCTACGAAAACCGATTCGGCAGGACACGTCGCTACGACACGAACTTCGAGGGTGCGTTGCCGTGGCTTGAACGACGTTATGCGGACTCTGAGAGCGACGCCGTTCGAGAGAGCTACCAGCAGTTCATGCGCGAGGTACCGTGCCGCTCGTGCCACGGCGGTCGGCTGAACCCGATCTCGCTCGCCGTAACCGTCGGCGGATTGTCGATCGCTGAACTCTCCGGTCTCTCACTTGCCAAGGCCTCGGACGTCCTCGCAGAACTCGAGATGTCGGATCGGGAGGAGCAGATCGCCGGGAGGGTGATCAAGGAGATCCGTGCCAGGCTCGATTTTCTCCTCAACGTCGGGCTCGACTACCTGACGCTCATTCGTTCGGCCGCCACACTCGCAGGGGGAGAGGCACAGCGCATCCGGCTGGCGACGCAGATCGGGTCCGGGCTGGTGGGGGTCCTCTACATACTCGACGAGCCGTCGATTGGCCTGCACCAGCGCGACAATCAGCGTCTCATCGAGACGCTCCTGCGGCTGCGCGATCTCGGGAACACGTTGATCGTCGTCGAACACGATGAAGAGACGATCCGAGTGGCCGATCACATCGTTGACATCGGACCGGGGGCCGGCGAGCACGGCGGGAAGATCGTTGCGGAGGGGTCGCTTGCCGACATCGAACGTGAGGCATCGTCCTTGACCGGAGACTATCTCACAGGCCGCCGCTCAATCATCGTCCCGGCGGAGCGGCGATCGGGATCTGGAGCCTCACTCATGGTCCGCGGTGCGAGTGAGAACAACCTCCAGGACATTGATGTCGAGATCCCGCTCGGCCGGTTCGTTGCCGTCACCGGTGTGTCCGGCAGTGGGAAGTCGTCGCTCATCCAGGAGATCCTCTCGAAGGCTCTCCACGCCGAGTTGCACGGTGCAAAACGCATTCCCGGCCAGCATCGCGGGATCGAAGGTATCGAGCACATCGACAAGGTCATCAACATCGATCAGTCTCCGATCGGACGCACGCCCCGATCAAATCCGGTGACCTACACCAAAGCTTTTGACGCGATCCGTCAGCTGTTCGCGGCGACGTCGGATGCCAAGATGCGGGGATACAAACCCGGCCGCTTCTCGTTCAATGTTTCGGGCGGACGCTGCGAGACGTGCAAAGGCGACGGCACGCTCAAGATCGAGATGCATTTCCTTCCCGACGTCTATATCCCTTGCGACACCTGCAAGGGCCGCCGCTACAACCGGGACACGCTCGAGGTCACTTTCAAGGGCCACTCGATCGCCGACGTGCTCGAAATGTCGATTGAAGAGGCGCTCCACTTCTTCGAGAATCAGCCCCGGATCGCCCGCATCCTCGGAACCTTGTACGACGTCGGTCTCGGCTACATCCGACTCGGGCAACCGGCACCCACGTTGTCCGGCGGTGAGGCTCAGCGAGTGAAGCTCGCAGCGGAACTCGCGAAACGGTCGACAGGTCGAACGATCTACATCCTCGACGAACCCACAACCGGCCTGCACTTCGAGGATATCCGCAAGCTTCTCGGCGTTCTCGAGCGGTTGGTTGACGGTGGGAACACCGTGGTGGTCATCGAACACAACCTCGATGTCATCAAGACAGCGGACTGGGTGATCGATCTCGGCCCCGGTGGAGGCGACGGAGGCGGGCTCGTAGTCGCCGCCGGAACCCCGGAGGATGTCTCATTCGTCGCCGAGTCGTACACCGGTGTCTTCCTCGTCGACGTGCTCCGCCAAGCGGCGGGTGCCGGAGCGCGGCGCACCTGATGGAGATCGACCCGGGTGTGAGTGAGCGCGGCGGGCGAGGGGATGCCGGATCGATCCCGATTGTTGACTGGGACGTCATTGCCGACTGGTGGCGCAGTGAAGTGTCCGACGATCCGGTGTATCGGGAGGACGTCGCGCCGATGCTGCACCGGCTCATGCAACCGGCGGCAGGTCCGGTCCTCGAACTCGGTTGTGGAGACGGTCAATGGTTGCGATTGCTCGAACCTGGCATGGGCAGGGTCTTCGGCTGCGACCGATCGGAGAGACTCCTGCGTGACGCCTCGGCTGTGGATCCGGTCGTAGTGTGCGAATTGCCCCACCTGGGATGGCTGAAGGACGGGTCGATCGACGCTGCATTATCGGTGTTCGTCGTCGACCTCGTAGAGGACATCGATGGGTTCTTCGCCGAGGCTGGAAGAGTTGTGGCTCCAACCGGCTCGCTCGTGGTCATCATCAACCATCCAGCCTTCACGGCTCCGGGATCAGGGCCGTTCATGGACCCGGACCGCGACGTGTTCTGGCGGTGGGGCGACTACCTCGAGCGTGGAACCAGCCTTGTGCCCGCGGGACCTAGAGCCGTGACAATGTATCACCGGTCTACCGGCGACCTGTTGTCGTCCGCTGCACGTGCCGGCTGGCATCTCGAAGACATGATCGAGGTGCCCCTCGGCCCGGCGGCCATCGAGCGCGAACCGTCGTATGCCGGACAGGAAGACATACCGCGGTTTCTCGGTGTGCGCTGGTGCCGCTGATTCAAGAAGCCGTCGAGATTGGTCGATAGAGATGGGTGCCGCTGTCTGTCTACGGAGGCCCAGAATGACCGATCATCTCGTTGCATACGAATATGGCACCGGAGTTGTGTGGGGCTGTGTCAAGGCTCGCACAGCTGAGGAGATCCAGGCAGTCGCTCCTGAATTGGATGTCTACCCGGCGGCTCCTCCGTGGATGCCGACCGAACGAGTCCGTTCGATCCGCGAGCGTGCCGTGTATCTCGGAGATGGAGTTCTCGATTCGGTGGTCCACCGCCGCTCGTTTGCCCGCTAACCACCGCTCAACGGCCGTCCACGAATACCATCGGTCGCAATGAATCGCGGCTCACCACCAACACGGGGTACAACAGGTCGCGTCCCCGAGGGCCAATCCCGTCACCCCAGGCGATGGGTGGTGGCCACCCTCGTTGCCGTTCCGACTTTGCTGATCCTGCTGACCATGCTCGGCCTGATCGACCCTTCCGCTGGGCCCGGCGCGTCTGCGCTGCGATTCCCAGATCTCTTCCGAGCCACCACTCCGACCGGAGGCGACATCGGGGCCCACATCATGCTCCCGAAACTGTTGACCGAGTCACTCTTGCCATCCGGGCGCCTCTTCGGCTGGAGCAACGCCTGGTTCGCCGGCTTCCCGGTTCTCTACTTGTACTTCCCCCTGCCCATGGTGGTGATCGTGATCCTGAACGTGCTGCTCCCGTATGGGGTTGCGTTCAAGCTTGTGGTTGCTGGTGGGTTGGTTGTTCTTCCGACCAGCACCTACGTGCTGGTCCGGTGGCTCGGGTTCGAGCGCCTCGTCGCTGGTGTTGCCGCGGTTATGGGCGGAGCGTTCGTGTTCATGGAGAGCTACTCGATCTTCGGTGGGAACATCAAGTCTGTGATGGCGGGAGAGTTCTCGTTTTCTTGGTCGCTGGCGCTCGCCGCTCTGTACCTCGGGTTACTCGCCCGCCAAATGCGTGGAAGGAGTTCATTCGACCCTCTCCCGGGCATGGCGCTTGGTCTTGTTGCGCTGACTCACATCGTCTCGGTCGTCGTGGTGGTAGCAGCCTCGGCGCCGTTCCTTCTTCGACGGGCGAGCGCTCGAGCCGTTGTGATGTCGTGGTTTGTCGGGTTCGGGTTGTCGGCGTTTTGGTCCGTGCCGTTCGCTCACATTGTTCTGTCCGATCTGACGGCCAACCTGAACTGGTCGCCGACAACCGGCATCTTTGGAGACGGACTCCCGGTGCCGATGGAGATCGTGCCCGTGCTCGTGCTCGGCGTTGTGGGCTTCGTCTGGTCGGCGAAACGTGGCGATCAGATCGGCCTGCTCTTGGGAATGACTCTGTCCCCCCTGGTTCTCTACGTGTTGATGCCCCTCCTGGGCATCTCCAACGTGCACAACGGAAGGTTCCTGCCGTATTGGTATTTCGGGGTGTTCGTATTCGCTGGGATTGGTATCGGACTCGCTGTCGTCACCCTGGGCCACATGGAGGGCGTATCTAGCTATGCGTCATCCCTCGCCGCAGCCGTGGCGTCGGCGACGATCATGTTGACGGCTCTGGCGCTCACGGTCGATGCCCCCAACTGGGTCCATGACGGCTTTGCCGGCTACGAGGAAACTTCGGGGTATGCCGAGTATGGACGGCTCGTAGATTCCATCGACCGGCTTCCCCCAGGACGCGTGGTGTGGGAACACAACGATGACCTGTATCGGTTCGGTGGGCCCCTCGCCACGGTGGCCCTTCCCTATTGGAGCCCGGAGCACCCGACCATGAAGGGGCTGTACGTCGAGGCTTCACCGACAACCCCGTTCAACTACCTCAACGAGAGCGAGATCAGCTGGGAGCCGTCGTTCAGGATCCCCGGGCTTCGGTACCACGACATGGATTTCGACCGTGCGGTGCCGCACCTCGCTCTGTATGACGTGAGGTACTTCGTGAGCTTCACCGACGAATCCGCCGATGCGGCCACCGAGTTCGGGTTGACCGACGTGGCGAGCGAAGAGTCGTGGACGGTGTTTGAGCTTCCTCCGACGAGTCCCATTGAGGTAGCAACCAACGAGCCGGCGGTGTGGTCCGGACCGCAGGCGTTCAGTGATGCTGCTCTGGGGTGGTACGACGACGTCGGAAATCTTGACCTGTGGCTGACTGAATTCGGTCCCGCGAAATGGCCGAAGGTGGCGGCGATCGACGATCGCGTCGCGCTCCCGATTCGCCCCCGCGACGCAGACGAAGGAACGGTGACCAACGTCGCTATCGACGAACACCAGATCTCCTTTGACACCGCGGCCGTCGGAATCCCTCACCTGGTCAAGGTCTCCTACTTTCCGAACTGGCGAGCAGAAGGGGCGGATGGCCCATACCGCGCAGCACCTTCGCTGATGGTTGTCGTGCCGACACAGGAGTCGGTAGTGGTCCGTTTCGGCCGGAGTGGCTTCGAGTATCTCGGGATCGCCTTCACTCTGTTCACGGTTGTGGCCTTGGGCGTGTTAGCTGTTCGCAACCGGCTGCGATCCGGGACCGAGGAGCACCATCGACCGAGCAGCGTCGATCAACGAGTCAATGGCCGATAGCATCCGAAGTGATGTTCCGGCGCCCGTCCCCATCCGAGATTCCCGATGCTCCCGGTGTGTATCTATTCCGCGATGAACACGGGTCCGTCCTCTACGTTGGCAAGGCGAAGTCTCTGAGGAAGCGCCTCGCGAACTACTTCGGTTCCGACGTGCGCGGCAAGACGGCGATGATGGTCGACGCGGCGGCCGGCATCGAGTGGATCGTGACGCCGTCCGAAGTGGCGGCGATCATGACCGAATTCTCGCTCGTTCAGGAGCATCAGCCTCGGTTCAACATCCGGCTGCGAGACGACAAGAGTTTTCCGTATCTCGCTCTCACCGTTTCCCAGGAGTGGCCTCGAGCGGTGGTTGTGCGCGGCAAGCGGCGGAAGGGAACGCAGTACTTCGGCCCCTACGCCCACGCCTATGCGATCCGCCAGACGCTTGATCTCATGCTGCGGACGTTTCCGATCCGTACGTGCACCGACGCGAAACTCAGGAGGCACGAAACGATCGGACGGCCGTGCCTGCTGTTTCACATCGAGAAGTGCGCCGGTCCCTGCGTCGGCGAGATCGACGCCAACCGCTATCAGGAGCTGGTCGACGGCATGGCCGCGTTCTTCGACGGGGACTCTGCTGCAGTCGCCAACCGACTCACGGAAGAGATGGAGGCAGCTGCCGCGGCGCAGCAATATGAAGACGCGGCGCGGATCCGGGATCAGCTGAGCGCAGTTGCAAGTGCGACGGAACGACAGGAGCTGGTCACGGATCGGCCGGACGACTTCGACGTGGTTGCGGTGGCCGAGGACGAGTTGGAGGCGGCGCTCGTCGTGCTGCACGTGCGGCGAGGCCGGATCACGGGCCGCAAGTCGACGGTGGTTGACCGGGTCGAGGAAGTCGACACACCGTCCCTGATCGGTATCTTGCTGACCGGCCTCTACGGATCCGAGCGTCCCCCGCGAGAGGTCCTCGTCCAGGAACTGCCGGACGATGCCGACGTGCGGGCCGCATGGCTTGCCGAGCGTCGCGGGAGTGGGGTTTCGTTGCGCGTCCCTGTTCGCGGGGCGAAGCGGAGGGTGCTCGAGACTGCTGCCGACAACGCCGTCCAGGTCTTCAACCGGCATCGCCTAAAACGACACACCGACCACAATGCCCGCGCCCGTGCCCTGAACGACATTCAGGCGACGCTGCAACTTCCCGAGCCGCCGCTTCGGATCGAGTGCTACGACATCTCGACGATCCAGGGAACCAGCACGGTCGCTTCGATGGTCGTTTTCGAAGACGGCCTTCCGAAAAAGAGCGACTACCGCCGGTTCAAGATCAAAACCGTGACCGGTCAGGATGACTTCGCAGCAATGGAGGAAGTCATACGCCGCCGGCTGAGCGCGTATCTTGCCGAACGCGATCTTCCGGTCGATCAGCGCGGCCGATTTGCGTACCCGCCGTCGCTGATTGTGGTCGACGGGGGAGCGGGACAGCTCAGCCGCGCCGTCGACGTGCTGGCCGAACTGGACTTGGACATACCGGCGGTCGGCCTCGCGAAGCGGCTCGAGGAGGTGTACCTGCCCGGTCGAGAGGAGCCGATCCAGATCCCCAAGGGTCGAGAATCGCTGTACCTCCTCCAACGTGTCCGTGACGAAGCCCATCGCTTTGCCATCACGTACCACCGAAACGTGCGGGGCAAGAAGATGGTCGACTCGGTTCTCGATGACGTCCCCGGCATCGGACCGACGAGGAAGAAGGCCCTCATCCGGCGATTCGGGTCCTTGAAGCAGATTCGCTCTGCGTCGAAAACGGAACTTGCGGAGGTTGTTCCCGATAGTGTGGCAGTGACACTTTGGGAGAGTCTCCATGGATGAACCAACTCGGTCGGAGCCGCATGTCGTCCTCATCACCGGTATGTCCGGTGCCGGCCGCTCCCATGCCTCGAACGTGCTGGAAGATCTGGGGTACTTCGTGGTCGACAACCTCCCAGCCGACCTCATCGTCGACGTCGTGCAGCGGTCGGGCGTGGGGGACGAGTCGCGGGACCGGTTCGCGGTTGTTGTGGATACCCGTGGCAGTGTGACGGCCGACCAGCTCTCCGAAGCGGTCAAGTTGCTTCGACAGGTGGGGCTTCGAACGACAGTTCTCTTCCTGGATGCCGACGATCGAGTGCTCATCCGTCGATTCGAGGAGACACGTCGCCCCCATCCGTTCGCTGGTTCGACACTTGACGAATCGATCGCGCTGGAGCGGGCGAACATGCTTGAGATTCGCGGTCTCGCCGACCTCATCGCCGATACGTCCGACCTCAATGTGCACGAGTTGGGCGACCGCCTGCGGAATGCATTCGCCAGAGGACTTCCGGAACGGCAGATGCAGATCGACGTGACCTCGTTCGGATTCAAACGCGGTGTGCCGCGGGTCGTAGACCTGCTTTTCGACGCCCGGTTCCTTCCAAACCCACACTGGCAACCGGAGCTACGCCCATTGACCGGTCTGGACGATGGCGTCAACGACTACGTGTTCTCCCACGAAGAGGCCGACATCTTCCTCGCGAAAGTCTCCGACCTGCTCGACTTCGTGATCCCCGAGTACGAGAGCGAAGGCAAGGCCTACCTCACAATCGGGGTCGGTTGCACGGGCGGCCGCCATCGCTCCGTCGCACTCGCAGAAGCCATCGGCAGGCACCTTCGGGGGGAAGGCAAGGACGTCACCATCCGCCACCGGGATGCCGGCCTCGGCGAAGACGATGCCCACCGACCTTGAGTCGGAGGCGCTCCTCGAGGCGCTGAACCTCAGCCGGAGGGGACCCCAGGTTGTCGCCGTCGGGGGAGGGAAGGGTCTCGCCCGTGCGCTCGAGGCGATCCGGGGCTACGCCGGAAGGGTCGATGCGATCGTGACGGTCGCCGACGACGGAGGATCTTCGGGCCGGCTTGCGCCGCACCTCGATATCCCTCCTCCCGGGGATATACGAAAGTCCCTGATCGCCCTGACACCGGACGACTCGATATGGCGTCAGCTCTTCGAGTACCGGTTCGACGGTGCCGACGTCCGGGGCCACTCGCTCGGCAATCTGATCATCGCTGCGCTCGCCGATATCGAGGGGTCGTTTGAAGCGGCGCTTCGCTCCTCGGAGCACCTTCTGGGTGCACTCGGCTCAGTGATCCCGGCATCGCCCTGGCATCTCGAACTTGCGGCCGTCGTCGAAGGGGTCGAAGTGCGGGGACAAGTCAACGTATCGCTCGCTCGCGGCACCGTCAGCAAAATCCGCGTGCTACCCGCCGACCCTCCGGTCACGGAAAGTGCCGTGGCAGCGCTCGAGGCTGCGGATCAGATTGTCCTCGGTCCGGGGAGCTTGTACACGTCGATTGCTGCGGCGCTCGTCGTCCCCGGCATCGTCGACGCGATCAACCGCTCGAGCGCATCGCTCGTCTACATCGCGAACATCGTCACGCAGGACGGTGAGACCCTCGGCATGGACGCCGTCGACCATCTCGACTCCCTACTCCGGACAACCGGTGTACGACCGCCCAGTGCTATCGTTGCGTCCGATTCCCCGGTGTTCGTTGCGCCGCCTCTCGAGGCGGTTGGCATCGACGCAGAGGCGGCTGCCACATATGGCGCCGATGTCGTGACGGCGGACCTGCTTGACCCAATTGTCGAGCGACCTTCGCACGATCCAATCCGTCTTGGCGCGGTTCTCCGGGGACTTGTTCGCACATAGCCACACACCTCCAGGGAGGTCACCATGCGAGTAGCAATCAATGGTTTCGGTCGTATCGGCCGCAACTTTGTCCGTGCGTCCAAAGGCAACGATGCCTGGGCCAACATGCGACAGACGCTGACGGAAGCCGACATCAGCGACCTGGACGATATCGCCGCAACCTTCGTGAAGCTCAAGAAGGACGTCGCCGGTATCGACATCGTTGCGATCAACGATCTGTCGGACGCCGCGATGCTCGCTCACCTGCTCAAGCACGACTCCGTCCACGGTCCGTATCCCGGCTCTGTTGTACTCGATGGTGATGAACTCGTCGTCGATGGCGACCGCATCAAGGTGTTCGCCGAGCGCGACCCGGCCAACCTCCCGTGGGCCGACCTGGATGTTGATGTCGTCATCGAGTCCACCGGTGTGTTCCGTACTCACGAGACAGCATCCAAGCACCTCGAGGCCGGCGCCAAGTTCGTGATCGTCTCAGCACCGATGGGGGACCCGGACTACACGGTCGTTTTCGGTGTCAACGATGACGGTCTCGATCCTTCAACCCAGAAGATCATCTCGAACGCTTCGTGCACAACCAACTGTGTCGCTCCGATGATCAAGGTCCTCAACGACGAGTTCACGGTCAAGCAGGGGTCGCTCACGACCGTTCACGCCTACACGAACGATCAGAGCATCCTCGACCTCGTTCACAAGGACCCGCGGCGCGCACGCGCCGCTGCGGTCAACATCATCCCGAGCTCGACTGGTGCAGCCAGCGCCGTCGGCAAGGTCATCCCAGAGATGGCAGGGAAGATTTCGGGAACGTCGCTCCGCGTGCCGGTACCCGACGGGTCGATCACCGACCTCGTAGTGACCGTTGAGAAGACCGACGTCACGGTTGAGGAAGTGAACGCTGCCTTCAAGGCCGCGGCAGAAGGACCGCTCAAGGGCATCCTCCTGTACTCCGAGGAGCCCCTGGTGTCCACCGACATCATCGGTGATTCCCACTCGGTGGTCTTCGACTCTCTGTCGACCATCGTCACTGACGGGTTGGTCAAGGTGTTCGGGTGGTACGACAACGAGATGGGCTACTCGTGCCGCCTCGTTGAACTCGCGCGCAAACTGGGCTGACGTGGCCCTCCCGACGCTCGATCATCTCGACGTCGCAGGCAAACGTGTCCTCGTTCGGTCGGATCTCAACGTTCCGCTGGACGAGGGCACGGTCGCCGATGACTTCCGGATTCGGGCCAGCCTCCCCACGATCGAAGCCTTGCGGCAACGCGGGGCTCAGGTGATCGTTGCGAGCCACCTCGGCCGTCCGAAGGGGGTTGACCCGGCGTTCAGCATGGCACCGGTCAGTGAGCGACTCGGTGAGCTCGGGGGGTTCCCGGTCGTTCAGGCCGGTGGCGTGTACGGGCCCAAGGTCGAAGCGCTGATCGCTGATGCTCCGACCGGTGCGGTCGTTGTCCTCGAAAACACCCGGTACGAACCCGGGGAGTCGAAGAACGCGCCTGAGGTCGCCGAAGGGCTCGCTGCCCTGGCCGACGTCTTTGTGAATGATGCTTTCGGAACGGCCCACCGCGCTCACGCGTCCAATGTTGGTGTCGCCGAGCGGCTCCGATCCGCTGCCGGGCTTCTTCTCGAAGGAGAAATCGCGGCATTCGAGCGTTTGCTCGGTGATCCGGACCGACCGTACGTGGTTGTACTCGGCGGCGCAAAGGTCTCGGGCAAGCTCGAGGTGATCAAGCACCTGCTGCCGAAGGTCGATCTCATGCTGGTCGGAGGCGGAATGTGCTTCACGCTTCTCAAGGCAGGCGGCTATCGAGTTGGTGACTCACTGGTCGAGGAGTCCATGATCGATGAGGTCAGGGGTGTGCTTGATGGGCCCGGCGGAGCGAAGATTGTTCTGCCAGACGACATCGTCGTCGCCAACCAGTTCGCTGCTGATGCCGAGCACTGGGTGGTATCCGGTACCGCGATTGTCGACGGGACGATGGGCCTCGACATCGGGCCAGAGACAGTGCGCCGTTTCAGCGCCGTGATCGAAGAGGCGGAGAGCGTCTTCTGGAATGGGCCTATGGGCGTCTTCGAGTGGGAGGCATTCCGCGGCGGAACAGCCGGCATCGCTGAAGCGGTGGCCTCGTCTGACGGGTACACCGTCGTTGGCGGAGGAGACTCGGTGGCCGCACTGCGACTTCTCGGCCGGGACGGTGAAGTTTCGTTTGTATCAAGCGGCGGTGGGGCAGGTCTCGAGATCCTTGAGGGGAAAGACCTGCCGGGCATCGCTGCACTCGAGAGATGGAGTTGACATGCGCAAGGATCTGATCGTCGGGAACTGGAAGATGAATGCCACCCATCTGGAGACCATCCAGATGGTGCAGAAGTTGAGCTATCGGCTCGATGTGGCCGACTACCAACGAGTGGACGTGGCGGTATGCCCTCCGTTCACGGCGCTGAGATCGGCGCAGACCGTGATTGAGACCGACCATCTCCAGATTCGCTTGGGCGCTCAGAATGTCTTTTGGAAAGAGAGCGGTGCCTACACCGGAGAGGTCGCGCCCGGGATGCTCGCCGCCCTCTCCGTCTCGTATGTGATCGTGGGACACTCCGAGCGACGAGAGTTGTTCGGCGAGACGAACGAGGACACCAATCGCAAGGTCAAGGCCGTCCTCGCAGCGGGGATGACCCCGATCCTCTGCTGTGGCGAAACCGAGGAGGAACGGGAAGCCGGAGTCACCGAGGACAAGGTCGGTACACAGGTCCGCGACGGCCTGGCCGGACTCACCTCCGAGCAGATTGCCGGGATGGTCGTGGCCTACGAGCCGATCTGGGCGATCGGAACGGGCCGCACGGCATCAGACGACGACGCTGGAGCGATGGCTTCGTTCGTTCGGGCAACCATTGCCGACATCGCCGGCGCAGCTGCCGACTCGACGCGAATCCTCTACGGCGGTTCGATGAATCCGGGCAACGTTGCAGGCTTGATGGCCAAGAAGGACATCGACGGCGGCCTTGTCGGCGGCGCGAGCCTCGACCCCGACACGTTCGCTTCCGTAGTCCGCTACTGGGTGTGAGCTCGGAGCTTTGGCGCGCGCGAGGTGATTTCGTTGTCACCCGACGGATCCCGTGGGAGACCGATGAGGGCCTGCGGCCACACATCGATCAGGTGATCGACGATCTGAGGGAGTGCGATTCGACTGCCGAGATCGAGGTTGACGCCGACCTGGCGTCGGCGCGTGTTCTCCTGTCGGTCACCGTCGTTGTGACGCAGGATGATGAGGGCCACATCGGCGACGCCGAGAAGGTGGCTCGGGAGGCGATCGGCACAGCGATCCGCGCCAACGGCGGCCGCCACGAGGAGCTCCTTCCGATCCTCGACGAATCGAGACTCGAGACCCGTGCGGGACCGTGGTCGGGGCTCAAGATTCCGCTATGGACGCTCTACCAACTTGTCTGCCGCCCGGTGGTGGCAGATTGACGCGACCTACACGAAAGGCTTGATATGGAGTACACGCTGGTTCTTCTCCGTCACGGACAAAGTGTCTGGAATCTGGAGAACGTGTTCACCGGCTGGACCGATGTTGCCCTCTCGGACCAGGGCATCGAAGAAGCGCGAGCGAGCGGTCGGCTCATGGCCGAATCCGGCTTGTCTTTCGACGTCGTGCAGACATCGTTGCTGCGTCGAGCGATCAACACTGCGGCTCTCGCCCTTGACGAAATGGACCTCGGCTGGGTGCCGGTCGAGAAACACTGGCGGTTGAACGAACGCCACTACGGGGCGCTCCAAGGGCTCAACAAGAAGCAGACATCCGACGAGTTCGGCCCAGAGCAAGTTCACATCTGGCGTCGATCGTATGACACCCCTCCGCCGCCGCTCGAGGTCACGGATCCCCGGCATCCTCGCAACGACCCCCGTTATGCGTGGATGCCGCCAGAGTTGGCGCCCGCCACCGAATGCCTATCCGACGTCGTCGACCGCATGCTGCCCTACTGGTACGACGCGATTGTGCCTGCGATCAGAGCAGGCAAGCGGGTTCTTGTGGCGGCACACGGCAACAGTCTCCGCGCGCTTGTGAAGCATCTCGATGATGTGTCCGATGAGGCCATCACCGAGCTGAATATCCCGACCGGTATTCCGTTGGTCTACCGACTCGATGCCGACCTCCGTCCGATCAGCAGTGAGTACCTCGGAGACCCAGCGGCAGCCGCCGCAGCAGCAGAAGCCGTCGCGCGGCAGGCGCTGGGGAAGTAGGGGACAGAAGACCCGAGACTTGAGACTCGAGATATGAGACTTGAGATTCGAGACTGCCTCCTGTCACAGCGAGGTCTCGAGGTTTCTTGTCCGCGGTCTTGTCTCCCCCACGTAGTGGGGGAGACGCGGCCGGACGGAAGTCCGGTCGCAGAGGGGGCCGCCCGAGACACGAGACACGAGACTCGAGACACGCGGCGGGGCTCATCTTGGTGATGCTGGCTCCCAGGCCGCCCCCTCCCACCCTCTCCCACCTTCGGCGGTGGAGGCGAAGACACGGGTTCAGATCGAGTCTCATGTCTCCTGTCTCGGATCTCGAGTCTCTTGTTCCTCAGTTCTTGCAGTAGCGCCGGGAGACCGGCATACTTCCGGCCGAACGGTTCGTCCGTAGGCGGGCCAATGAGAAAGGGTTCTCAAGTTGTTGACCGGAATCGTCGCCGTCCTCCAGTTGCTCATTTCGCTAGCGCTCATCTTCCTGATCCTCCTTCACGCGGGCCGGGGTGGGGGCGTGTCGGACATGTTCGGTGGTGGCATGAGTTCGGGGAACATCACGGGTTCGACGGTGGTCGAGAGGAATCTCGATCGTCTCACCGTTGTGATCGCTGTCTCGTTCGCCGTCTTCACACTGTGGTTGACGTGGTTGATGGCGGGCTAATTCCCGTCTGGGAGTAACCGTGGTCTGGAACCCGACCCGCTGAGGCTTGGAGGCACACCTTGACTCGTTTGTGGCGAAGACGCGCCGTCGCTCTGGCGGTCTTCTTGATGGTCTTCGCACTTGTGGCGGCCGCGTGTTCTCCGAGTGATGACACCGCGGACGAGACAACCACTACTACCTCGACGACCGAGGCGACCACGACGACGACCAAGGCGCCGGAGACAACAACGACCGAGGCCAAACCGCAGAAGCCGTACGGTGGCGATGCGATTGTCGCGGGTGATGAAGAACCACAGACGTTGAATCCGTATGCCCCCGGCGGCACCAAGACCATCGTCTCGCTCATCGGACAGGGGTATCTCACCGGCGTCCAGGACATCGACGGCTACACGCTCGAGCTGGTTCCAGAAGTTGTGACGGAGCTGCCGACCACGGCCAACGGCGGAGTAGAAGTGAATGACGAAGACGGAACGATGACCGTGGTGTACTCCATCAAGGAGGAGGCGGTCTGGGCAGACGGGACACCGATCTCAGGTGCCGATTTCAAGTTCACCTACGACGTCATCATGGATCCGGCTCAGCCCATCGGTAAGGCCACGTATGAGGACATCCTCCCCGATTCGATCGTGGTGGGCCCGAAGACTTTCGAGTACACACTTGCGGCACCAACGGCGTTCTACGAACTGATCTTTGGGATCATCATCCCCAAGCATTCGGTCGAGGGTTCGGACTTCATGACCGCCTGGAATGAAGAGATGTGGGTATCCGGCGGGCCCTTTGCATTCGATCGGTGGGTCAACGGCGAGTCGGTGACGCTCGTACGCAACGACAACTACTGGAAGACCGACCCGGTAACCGATCAGCAGTTGCCGTACCTCGACAGTGTGACGTTTGCGTTCATCCCGGATCCAGAGACGATCATCGACGCCTTCAAGTCCCGGGAAGTGGATATCACGCAACTCGGTGGCAACTTCACTCCCGATCAGCAGACCGAGGCGATCACAACGCTGAAGGCGTTGGAGCCCGAAGGAGCAGTGGTTGAGGTGCTTTCGGGCCCAAGGTGGGAACACCTTGGATTCCAGTTTGGCGACACCCGCTATGAGCGGAACGCGACGTCATGCAACGAGTCGCTCAATATGCGCCAGGCGATTGGCCATGCGGTCGACAAACAGTTGCTCGTCGATGAGATACTCGTGGCGCAGACCAACCCGAAGCCGCTCGACTCGTACGTGGATGCGTTCACTCCTTCGTTGTCTCAGGAAGCTTGGGCGCAGTACAACCATGATCCGGATCGTGCCGCCGAGCTGTATGCGGCTGCGGTGGAGGAGACGGGCAAGGAGTGCACGGTCGTCTTCACCACGACGTCCAACGTTCCAGATCGGGTGAAGATGTCCGAGCTATTCGTCGACATGTTCGCCGCCGCTGGTATTCCCTACGAAAACCAACTCGAAGATGGCCAGATCTTCTGGGGCCAGGCCTTCTATGACGGAACCTGGGACTTCGGGGAATGGGCATGGGTCGGTTCTCCCGGCCTCTCCGGTCTTATTGGCATCACGAACCTCTGGGATCCCGAGAACCCGCCGCCGGCAGGGCAGAACAACTATCTATACGGAGTCGAGGCAGCAGGAGCCGTGAGCGACGAGACGTCGATTCGTTTCGCAGAAGTTCGCGACGAGATGTTCTCGACGGTTGACACCGCAGAGCTGATCACGCTCATCCAGGAGTCAGAGCGGATCCTCGCCGATAATGCGATCATGCACCCGCTCTACGCTCGGCTCGTGACTGCCGCGGTGTGGGCAGACGAAATCGGGGGGTTCAAGCACAACCCGACCCGCGCCGGCTATACCTGGAACATCGAAGACTGGTACCGCGCCGACGGCTAGGCGTGTTGTCTATCCAGTTTGTCGGCAGGTAATCGCGTGCCTGATGGTCGTAATCCTTCCCAGCCGGGTTGGGTGCCGGGGTTCCTATACTTCCGGCCGCTACGTCGGAGTGGCGGAATTGGTAGACGCGCATGGTTGAGGGCCATGTGGGGGAAACCCCGTGGAAGTTCGAGTCTTCTCTCCGACACCAGCAACCCCTTGGGCACCACCCCTTGGGGTTGTTGCACGTCTCGGGGGATTCGTGGGGACCCGGCGCTGACGGGTCGGAGTATTTCGATGGACACCCGTCTCGCTGATCATCACGCCTCATCCCCGGGGGTGGGTATGAGTTCGACTCAACCTCTCCTACAGGACGGCATCGGCCAGCTCGGATGGTTGGTCGACGACGAGCGTTGCACCGGCACTCTCGAGTTCGACCCGCGTCCCGAACCCCCATGTCACTCCGATCGACGGGATGCCGTTCGCGATCGCTGCCTCGATATCGAACCGACGGTCGCCGATCATGACGGCGCGGCTCGATTCGAACTCGTTTCCCAGACGCCGGACGCCTCGGGCCAAGGTCTCAGATTTCTGTTCCGTCTCGGAGAGGTTCGCCCCTTCGATGAACTCGAAGTGTTCGGTGAATCCCAACCGGTCCAGAACCGGTCTCGCATAGACCGCCGGCTTCGACGTGACAACAGCCAACCGCACCAGTCCGGAGAGCCGATCGAGAAGCTCGGCCACGCCGGGGAACGTTGCAGCCATCTCGACGGTGATCGATTCGAACCTTGCTCGGTAGTCGTCAACCACCTCTGCGGCGAGTGATGGGTCGGCGCCCCTGTCACCAAGAATCGTGACCATCGAGCCAAGCAACGGCGGACCGATATACGGGAGCATCTCTGTTTCGTTGATCGGGGCGAGGCCGCGGGACGCGAGAGTCGCATTCATCGCCACGATGATCGGACGCGACGTATCCGCAAGGCATCCATCGAAATCGAGCAGGCACGCCTCGATATCAGGCAGCTCCACGATGCTCCTCCTCTTCTCCGCGTCCGGGCTGACGACATGACTGCGAGTACGGTGACGACGGTCACATCAACCGCCCATGCAGGCTACAGGCGGACCGCGCCGGAGACGTGGCTCCCCGCACCGGTTTCAGGCGGCCGAGTAGAGTCGGCGACGGTGCACCCATGGGGATGATCCACCTGCCCTATTGATTTCGGGCGCCTCCGTGGGTGTGCCCCATTCTCGGAGGGCGGGTGCCAGTTTCGGCATCCGCTCAGCACTGGGGTGGAAACGTCGGGTCGAGCCGATCCATGGCACAGCATCCGGACGGAAGGACCCACATGGCCGACGACACCTGGCATGAGATCGACGCTGACGCTCTCGCAGTCGTCGAGGTCCGCGCGTCACCGAGCAGGACATCGATGGGTGAACTGTTGAACGACACAACGCACCGTATCCTGGCGTTGAGAGATTCGAGGGAACCGCGTGATCCACATCACACTGTCGGGCGACATCTTCCTGAAGTCCAGGAGAACCCAGCCGGGAATGATCCGACGCGTCCTCGCGAGCGTCCGTCAGGCCGTGGCCGAGGCCGGGTGTGACCGTTCGCTCGAGAAGCTCGGGTCACACCGGTTTGCCCTCGATGCCGGGGACCGAACCGCAGACGTCGTCGAACGAGTCTCGCGCGTCTTCGGCGTTGGCCACGTCAACGAGATGGTCGAGTTGGACGGAGGAGACCTCGACCACCTCGCCGCCGAGGTCGCGCGCCACACCCAGGATCGTGTCGCCGGCCACACGTTCGGTATCCGCGTGAAGCGCTGGGGCGACCATCCGTGGCGATCGTATGACCTGGCCTGCAAAGCAGGGGATCTCCTCGTCGAGGCCGGGGGGACGGTCAATCTCGACGATCCGGAGGAACCGGTGGAGATCACAGTGCTCGATCAACGAGCGTTCCTCGTCGTCGAGCGACATCGAGGGCCGGGCGGGCTGCCCGTGGGGACTCAGGAGCCGCTTCTGGTGCTGATCTCCGGCGGCTACGACTCCGTTGTCGCGGCCTGGATGATGATGTCGCGCGGAACGCCGGTCGAGTTTGTCCACTTCACGCTGTCGTGCTCCCAATCCGACCATGCTCTTGCGGTCGCCCGATCGTTGTGGGAGCGCTGGGGGTACGGGACCGATCCCGTCGTGCATGTTGTTGAATTCCAGCCGGTGAAAGAGGCGCTGCTCGAACATGTCGACGCGCGGATGCGTCAAGTTGCGCTGAAGGTGTTGATGGCGCGAGCGGCATCACAGATTGCCAAGGAACAGGGGATTCTTGCGCTGGTCACAGGAGACGCTCTTGGACAGGTATCGTCACAAACGCTGCCGCACCTCGTTGGGGTTTCGGAGGCCGCAGATGTCCCTCTCCTGCGACCACTCCTCGGTCTCCCCAAGGAGACGATCATCGATTTCGCGCACCACATCGGTACGGCCGAGATCTCAGCGCGTGCGCAAGAGGTTTGTGACCTGTCGGAGGGAAGGCCGGTGGCTACGGGCGCTCGGCCGGATCAGGTGAGTCGATCTGCTCACACCATTCCGGACGTGCTCATGAAAGACGCCGTGGCAACCCGGAAGACGTTCCAGATCAAGGACTGGTTTCCCGGTGCGATGTGAGCGCTTCGGCAGCTCCGAACCACGATAGGTCGGTATTCCCGCCGGAGATGATGACGCCGACGCGACGGTCGTGGAATCGTTCGGGTTCGGTTCTGATGGCAGCGAGTGGTGTTGCACCCGAGGGCTCCACCACCAGCTTCATCCGGAGGAGCAGGAAGGACGCCGCGTCGAGAATCGCCGCCTCCGTTACGCGGATCACCTCGGCTTCATGCGCCATCAAGATCGTGAAGGCGCGCGCTCCGATTCCAGTGAGGAGGCCGTCGGCGATCGTCACCGGCGATTCGACGCCGGGCTGTCGAATGCCGGATATGAGCGACCGATACGCGTCGTCGACGGCGAATGGCTCGGCTCCGATGACCGGTAGTGGTGGTTTGTGTCCGCCGGCGACGGTTGCAGCGCCGGAGAGGAGGCCGCCTCCGCCGATCGGTGCGACGACGACGTCGAGGTTGGGGACTTGGTCGATGAGCTCCAGTGTTGCCGTGCCCTGCCCTGCAATGACCGCGGCATTGTCGAATGGGTGGACAAGCACGGCTCCGGTGCGCTCCATCACCTCTGCGGCCGTCGATTCGCGATCGGCGTGATCACAGAGAACAACTTCGGCGCCGTAGGAGCGAACGGCATCCATCTTGAGAGCCGGGGCGGTGCGCGGCATGATCACCCACGCCGGGAGGTCTCGGATTGACGCGGCGTAGGCGACGGCCTGCCCATGGTTGCCGGACGAATGGGTCACCACGCCCGTGGTGTCGGCAGGAAGCTCGAGAACCGCGTTCGTGGCACCGCGTGCCTTGAATGCTCCGACCTTCTGGAAGTTCTCCGCCTTGAAGAAGACGCGTGCCCCGATTGCTCGATCGAGGGTTGTCGATGTGAACACGGGTGTCCGGTGGACGAATGGCCTGATTCGCTCAGCAGCGGCCTCAACGTCAGCAAGGCTCACAGGAAGGGTCATGGGATTGGCTCCTGGTCTCGGGGGACGGTCGTGGCAACGAAGTAGGCACCGAGCGACAGCGCAGAAGACACGTGCCACAACGCATGGAACTGAATGAGGGAGTCAGGATCGCACGTTGTGGTGTCGGAGCGGCCGAGGATGTTGAACACCAGTGACGCGGCGAGGAGGAGAAGGGCGGCGGCGTACCAGTGCCCGTTGATGCCGCCAATCCGATGGAGGAGGAGATCCGATACAACGAGTGCGACAACTGAGATGGCGGTGAGGACGTTGGTCGAGGATGGCGAAACAGCCAGGGCGATGGCAGCGCCGACCGTAACAAGACCCAAGGCGATCCACGCATACCGCCGTGGGACACCGTACGGCGATGCAGGATTCACGAGGATGAGAAACCACAACATCGCGAGGAAGGTGATGTCGTGGGCGAAACCGGCGGTGGAGGTCTGCGGGCCGTGGTAGAGATAACTCCCGACTCCGGTGGCCACCATGAGCACGCCGAACGCCGCGCGCGCTGTCCGATCCGAACGTGGCGCCCGAGGCATCGACATGATTAGCACCACTCCTACGACGGCGTAGGCAAGGCTCGACCATGCGTTGATGGGTTGGACGAGCCAGCCGCCGCCGACCATCTCACAGTCGGCGGCTCCAAGGGGCAGTGTTGGTGCCAGGACCATCGGGGAAGGCTACTCCGCGCGAGCGATCAGCCGGTTTCCGCGACATCGTCGCTCCCACATACCTCAAGGGAACACCCTGAGTGGCCGAGAAGAACCTATTGACCGCGTAGAGTAGTCGGAATAGACTGATCGTCCCGGTGCCGGGCTCTACTGGGAATGAGGAGGACGCCAATGGACTCGCTGGCAGAGTCAATCGAAGGTCGATCGTTCGAAGTAGGACGACGCGGTTACAACCGATCCCAGGTTGACGTGTTCCTGTCCGAGATGGCTGCTTCAATCGCCTTGCTCGAAGAGAACCTCCGAGACACGCTGATTCACAACCGAGAGCTGGATCGTCGTCGTGTCGGGAACCGCGAGGCTGAGGATTCGGTTGAGAGCGCCTACGTTGCAGCGGCCGAAGCCAAACAGAAGCTGCTCTCAGAGGCCGAAGAGCGCGCGGCCCTGATCCTTCGTGATGCTGAGATTGAGGCCGCTCGTTTGCTGTCTGATCCTCGTGCTGCCTCGGACCAGGCGCGCAAGGATGCCGAGGGCCTCCTCATGCAAGCTCAGGCGCGTCTCGATGCCGCGACCCAGGAAGCCGAGAGCATCGCCCAAGCGGCCGAGGCACTTCGCGAGGAGACTTCCGGACTCGGAGAGATCGAGCTCGCGACTGCGCGAAGTGAAGCCGATCGTGAACGCGCTGAGAGCAGGGCGGAGGCCGAGCGTCTTGTCAGCGCGGCACGCAGCGAAGCTGAATCAATCCTCGCTGAGGCGACACGGCGTGCTTCAGAGGTGTATGAGGCCGAACGTCGCCGCGCGATCGAGCGGTTCGCTCAGAGCCGTGACGAGTACGAAGACCTTGCACGCCGTCTCCGCTCGCTGAAGGAAGCGACCGGCGACATGCTCACGAATGCGCTGCGAGACTATGAGGCGATCCGCGTTGTTCTCGACGAATCATCGGTTGAGGTCGGCTAGTCGACGACCGATACATAACCGCGGTGCGTTCACTTGCGAACACACTCGGTAGCATTCTGAGAGATCATGGCAAGCAAAACATCGAAACGTCTGAAACAACTCGATCGAAAGACCCCGACTCGGTCACAACCGATGACGTCGAGGTTCACAACGCCGACCGAAGTCGATCCGGCCGCATCGTGGGCTGCGTTCGTCGCCGGCATGGCTTTGCTTGTACTCATGCTCATGGTCCTCGCTGTCTTCATGGGGACAGGGTCGATCCGAGCGGACCTTGAATCTCGTTCAGAACAGGCGCTTCG
>Ga0316197_10000381_pt1 | contig 31274 bp, 26 predicted proteins | sample OudBiesiAoxic_MG_FD_204939 | JGI IMG/M metagenome (GOLD analysis project Ga0316197, IMG submission 204939) | Coastal sediment microbial communities from Oude Bieten Haven, Netherlands - site A oxic | ecosystem: Environmental > Aquatic > Marine > Coastal > Sediment | place: Netherlands... | reverse complement strand
TGGTGTGAACCATCTGGCGATCTCGACGACCGACATGAAGGCACAGCTCACCTACTGGGCCGATGTGCTCGGTTGCCCGACGAAGGCGCTGTACTGGATGCATGGCGTCGACAACACGTTCCACGGCTTCGTCGAGCTGTCGGGCGACTCCTACATCGCATTCGTGCAGCATCCCGACAACCCGAGCGAGATCGAGTACGGGGTCACCCACGCGGGTAACCCGGGCGCTCCGGTGACCGGCGGGGCGACGCAGCACATCGCGATGCACGTCGACACGCTCGACGAGGTGTTGGCGATGCGCGATCGGATCCGATCGCACGGGATCCAGGTGATGGGTCCCATCGACCACGGCATGATCAAGTCGATCTATTTCGCTGGGCCGGAGGGATTGAACCTCGAGGTCTGCTGCGGCTCCGACATCGACGAGAACCAGTGGATTGACCCCGAGGTACAGGGCCGGTGTGGGATCTCCGACGAGGAGGTCGAACGGCTCAAGCATCCTGATCCGATCGAGATCGGTGAGCACCCGGTGGCGCAACCGGCGACCGATCCGTCGAAGCCGCAGATGTCCTACCCGCCCGCGGTGTACGAGGCGATCATGGGGGCGTCGGATGCGGACATCTGGAACGGCGCGAGCGAAACCACACCGCCGGTGCCGCTGCCCGAGTGAGCCAGCTCAGACCGTGTCGAGCAACGGTTCGACCGGAAGGCCGAGCTTCTCAGCGTACGTCGCGTGGTAGTGATGCAGCGCCGGCTCGTTGCGGCCGAAGATGAAGTGGTCGAGTGCGCCGCTGTTCGCAGCGGCTTGCTGTGACTCACCCATCACGTAGTCCTCGTCGCGGATGATCTCGGCAAAGTCCTGCGCGATGGTCCGGATGAACATCTGGATTTCGAGCGCCATCTGGTCGATATCGCGCCGACAGAGGATCATCCGATGGCTGTGGCCGCCCGCGCCGGCATCGTCGTCGTAGCACTGGACGTTGCCGTGAAAGGTGTTGAACAACATGTCCTTGTGCAGCGACGAGAAGTGATACGTCTCGCCGAACGTGTCCATCGCCAGCTTCCAGTTGCACGCCGTGTCGTACGCGTCATGGTTGATCGGGACCATCCCGCCGAAGTTCCAGGTGGGGAACTCGTCGTTGTTGGTCAGGAACGCACCGGGCTCGGCGAGGTCGCCCGACATGCCGACGCACTGGGGGAGGCCGCGTCTGGCGGACCGGGTTCACCGCGGGGCGAATCGGGTCCCGGCATCGAGGCGGATCGTGTCGCCGTTGAGCATCGGATTCTCGATCATCGCGATGGCGAGGCGGGCGTACTCGTCGGGTCGGCCCAGGCGGTGCGGGAAGGCGGCATCTTTGGTGAGGTTCGCCGCCATCTCGTCGGTGACCCCGGCCGTCAGTCCGGTTGCGAACAGGCTCGGCGCGATCGTGTTGACGCGGATGCCGAGGCTCCCGAGATCGCGTGCCATGGTCAACGTCATCCCAGCGATTCCGGCCTTGGCGGCGGTGTAGGCGACCTGGCCGATCTGCCCTTCGAACGCGGCGATCGACGCGGTGTTGATGAGCACGCCACGCTCGTCATCCTCGTTGGGTTCGTTGTTCGCCATATGGACGGCGCAGAGCCGGTTCGTGTTGAACGTTCCGATCAGGTTGAGATCGATGACGGCTCGGAAGTCGTCGAGGTCGAACGGGCCGTTGCGTCCGAGGGTTCGCCCGGCCTTGCCGCCGCCCGCGGTGCTCACCGCGACGTCGAGGCCGCCGAGTGCCTCGACGGCTTCGTCGATCACCACCGAGATGCCATCGAAGTCGAGCACGTCGGCGGGATGCCACGTGCCGCCGAGTTCGGCGGCCACCTCGGCGCCGGCCGACTGCTCGCGGTCGAGAATCGCGACGGTGCCGCCGCCCCGTGCGATGCGTTCGGCCGTCGCCCGCGCGAAGCCCGAGGCCCCGCCGATCAGAATCGCTTTCAGTCCGTCGATCTCCATGGTGGTGTGTCCTTGCTGGTTGCGGTGTTGCTGGTTGCGGTGTTGCCGGTTGTCGTCGTGTTGGGCTGGTCGTGGTCGGCGCTACTCGATCACGCCACGAGGACGATCTCGGTACCGGCGATGACGTGGGTCGTTCCGACGCGAGCGGCATCGGTCGCGCGCATCTCGATTGCCGAGAGCCGATCGGGCTCGCCGGTCGGCCCGCGCACGACCGAGACGCGACCGCCGTCGAGCTCGATGCTCCGGTCGGCTGCAACGGGCCGGCCGACGAGCTGCCCGAACCGGGCGGCGAGCCGATCGGGGTCGCCAGCGGTCAACTCCGCACCGACGATCGACGCAACGACATCGGTGTGGACGTGGCTGCGCCAGCTCCGGCCGGCCCAGGCCCACCCGTCGGTGGGATCCATCTGGTCGAACGACATGATCGCGCCACCCGTGTCAGCCGGATGGAGGTGCAGGGCGGCGGCGCTGACCCCGTGGACCTGCGCCGGCTCGGCGTCGTGGACGACGCGAATGTCGAGCGCCTCGACTCGCGCCCTCACGGCGGCGAGGTCGTCGACCTGCATGATCAACATGTACCCGCCAGGACCGCCTCGCCGGGTCAGGAATCGAGCCGATGGAGCATCGTCGGATTCCGGTTGTAGCACCTCGAGGAAGGTGTCACCGACCGCGAACACCGAGTTCCTCATCTCGAACACGTTCGGTGGGTCGCGGTGCACGGCGGCCACGCCGAGCTCGGCCACGATGTGCTGCTCCTCGCGCCAGATGTCATCGGTGCACAACGCGATCTGGCGGATGCGTACCGGCGAGCGATCGATCGGTGGGTCGGTGCTCATCTGTCAGCCGTCGTGGAGCGTGTAGCGGATCGGCAAGGTCTTGTGCCCGCCGACGAACGTGGTCTGCGACGTGGTCGGCGTCCCTGCCAACTCGACCGAGTCGATCATCGGCACGATGCGGCTGAACAGCGATCGGAGCTCCATTCGTGCGAGCTGGGCACCCATGCAGAAGTGCTTGCCGAACCCGAACGAGATCTGACGGTCCGCATTCGGTCGTTCGATGTCGAAACGCAACGGGTCGTCGAACACCTTCGGGTCGAGGTTTGCCCCCTTGTAGGAGAGGTAGACCATGTCGCCCGCCGCGAGCTGATGACCGTTGACCTCGGTGTCAGCCGTTGCGGTGCGCATGAAGTGTCGAACCGGTGCGGTCCACCGAATCATCTCTTCGATGGCGTTGTTCATCAGTTCCGGACGCTCCTGGAGCAAGCGGAGCTGGTCGGGGTGTTCGACCAGCGCCCGGAACCCGCCGGCCATCGCACTCGAGGTGGTGTCGTGGCCTGCAGTCGCGACGATGACGTAGTACCCCATCGTCTCGAGGTCGCCGAGCGGATCGTCGCCGATCGTGCCGTTGGCGATGAGCGACGCGAGGTCGTCGGTCGGGTGGCCGCGTCGATCGGTGGTGATGCCGTTGAAGTAGGTGAAGAAGTCCATCAGCACCGCGGCGATCGCCTCCGGGGTCAGCTCCTCGCGCTGGAGGTCAGGGTCCTCGCCGCCGAACAGTTGCTGGGTCAGCGTCATCATGCGCGGGTAGTCCTCCTCGGGGAGGCCGAGGATCTTCAAGATGACCTGCAGGGGGTAGGGAAGTGCGACGTCGACCGAGAAGTCGATCTCGCCACCGGCGTCGCGCAGTGTCGTCAACGCGCGCGCGCTCAACTCGTCGAGCCGCCCTTCGAGCCGCGAGAGGCTCGCAGGCTTGAACTGCGGGAGGCCGAGCTTGCGATACGCCGTGTGCTCGTCGCCGTCCATGTGGATGAGGGTCTTCAGCTCGACCAGCGGGGGCGTGTCGAGTGCCTCCTGGGTGGTCAGCACCGGTGCGGGACCGTTCGTGAACAGGTCGGGCTGGCGTTCGACGTCGAGCACGGCGGCGTGATCGAGGATCGCCAGGATGGGCGGGAATCCCTTCCGGTCGATCCGATAGATGCCGTCGTGTTCGACGTGGAGTGCGACCGCGCTGCGGTTCCAGTCGTCGAGATCGCCGAATCGCAGGTTGTCGGTGAAGATGTCGTCGTCGGCCGGAAAGCCGATGCCCGGCAACATCTCGTCCGGCCCGAGTTCGGGTCCCGGATCACCGGGTGAACCTGCGTCCTGATCCATGTCCGGACGGTAGCGAAGTCCCGTTTCGTCGAACCGGTCGGACGGCACCTCGGCGGCCTCGTCGACCCGGTGAAGGGCGCGAACCTCAAAGCTGGGAGGGTTGGCCCATGAGAATCTCGGTCTCGGTCGGCAGCGCCTACTCCGACGGCGAGGACTGGGATGACGTCGTCGCGTACGTCCGAGCTGCGGACCGGCTCGGTGTCGACACGGTGTGGTCGGCCGAGGCGTGGGGGATGGAGGCAGTCGCATCGCTCGGCTACCTCGCAGCCGTCACCGAGAACATCCGCATCGGCTCCGGGATCATGCAGATCTCCGCTCGGACTCCCGCGACCGCGACCCTGACGGCGCTCTCCCTGGCGCAGATCTCCGGCGATCGATTCACGCTCGGCCTCGGGGTCAGCGGTCCTCAGGTCGTCGAGGGGTTGCACGGCGCCGCCTTCGCCAAACCGCTCAGCCGATTGCGTGAGTACATCGACATCGTCCGGCTCGGGCTGCGCGGCGAGCGCTTCGTGTACGACGGCGAGCACTACGTGCTACCCCGCCCCGGAGGCGAGGGTAAGGCGCTCAAGTCCGCCATCCCGCCCAAACCGGATCTGCCGATCTACCTCGCCACGTTGGGCCCGAAGTCGCTCGAACTCACCGGTGAGGTCGCAGACGGATGGTTGGGCACGTCATTCATCCCTGAGCGCGCGGACGTGCTGCTCGATCCGATCCGCGCCGGTGCCGATCGCGCCGGGCGATCGATCGACGACATCGACATCCAGATCAACGCTCAGCTCTCGGTGTCGGAGGATGTCGATGCCGCGATCGCGCGGGCGAAGCCGGGGATGGCGTTCACCCTCGGGGGGATGGGCTCCGCCACGACCAACTTCTACAACGCGGCTTACTCACGTGCGGGATACGGCGAGGTCGCTGCGGAGGTCCAACGGCTCTGGGTCGAGGGTGACAAGGCCGCGGCGGCCGCTGCCGTGCCCGATGAACTCGTGCTGTCCACCTACCTCATCGGCAACGAGGAGATGGTGCGCGATCGGATCCGGGCGTACGCGGCGGCAGGCGTCGATTGTCTGCGGCTCGCCCCGCAGGGTCGAACGTCGGCCAAGCAGATCGCCCACCTCGAGATGGCTGTCGACCTGATCAACACCGCGACGCAGGCGTGAGCAGGCGACGCCTACGCTGCTCCTCGACGTCGAGTACCTCGATCTTCCCCCGGGTCGGTCGAGCGTGAACCAATCGAAAGGCTCCTGATCGTGCAACCGCATCGCATCGCCACCTGGTCCGAACTCCTTCCCGACACCCCGCTGGGGGTGCTCGCCTCGACCGTTGATCTGGTCGTGGTCCGCTGGACCCCCGAACAGGGGAAGCCGGATGATCCCGACTCGGTCCACTCGGTGTTGTACGGGCGGTGTCTCCATCGCGGCGTGCGGCTCGCGGACGGCAGCATCGTGGGGAGCGACCTCATCTGCGGGGTGCACGGGTGGGACTATCGACTCGATTCCGGTGTTTCGTCGTACAACAACTCCGAGGCGCTGCATCGCTTCACCTCGTGGGTCGACGGTGACGATCTGTTCGTCGACCTCGACGAGATCGAGGCGTGGGAGTTCGACAACCCGCAGCCGTACGACCGGTCCGCATACCTCGGTGAGTACGCCGACGTGCACGGCAGCCCGGAAGAGACCAAGGTCAGCGTGATCCAGTCGCTGGCGAAGAGCGGCCTGTCGAAAACCGGTTCGCATGGTCCCGCCGGCGCGATGGGTGTGCCGCGCTCCGACCTTCCCGAGTGGGATTCGATCCAGTTCGTCACCGCGCAGCTCGACACGCGTCCTCAACTCGACGACGTCGAGGTCACGACAAGCGTGGTCATCGGCCCGAATGCCGCCAGGCCCTTGCACCTCGACATCCCGCTGTTCGTGTCCGACATGAGCTTCGGCGCATTGTCGGAGGAGGCGAAGGTCGCACTCTCACGGGGAGCGGAGCTCGCGGGCACGGGGATCTGCTCGGGCGAAGGTGGCATGCTGCCCGAAGAGCATGCGGAGAACGGTCGATACCTCTACGAGCTCGCCTCGGCGCGGTTCGGCTGGTCGCTCGACAAGGTGCGTGACGTCCAGGCCTTCCACTTCAAGCTCGGCCAGGGTGCCAAGACCGGCACAGGCGGTCATCTGCCCGGGAACAAGGTCGTCGGCAAGATTGCCGAAGTCCGTGGCATCGAAGCGGGAACCGATGCGATCTCGCCGGCCACCTTCCCCGATCTGACGACGATCGACGACTTCCGTGAACTCGCCGAGCAGGTGCGCGAGGAGAGCGGTGGGATCCCGATCGGCGTGAAGCTCTCGGCACAGCACATCGAACGGGACATCGACGCCGCACTGAAGATCGGGGTCGACTACATCATCCTCGACGGCCGCGGCGGTGGTACCGGCGCCGCGCCCCTGCTCTTCCGCGACAACATCTCGGTGCCGACGATTCCGGCGCTCGCCCGCGCACGACGGCACCTCGACGACCTCGGACGACGCGACGTGACGCTGATCATCACGGGAGGCCTCCGAACACCGGCGGACTTCACGAAGGCACTCGCCCTCGGTGCTGATGTGGTCGCGGTGAGCAACTCGGCCCTCCAGGCGATCGGGTGTCTCGGGATGCGTGCATGCAACACCGACAACTGCCCCGTCGGCATCGCCACGCAGAAGAAGGATCTTCGCTCGCGGCTGATCGTCGACGAGTCGGCCCGCCAGCTCGCGCAGTTCTTCGATGCCTCCACCCATCTGATGAGCGTCCTCGCACGGGCATGCGGCTATCACAGCCTCAGTGCCTTGAACGTCGACGACCTGACCACCTTCGACCGCGAGATGGCGCACCTGACGGGCATCTCCTACGGTGGGGTGTCGCTCTGATCCAGCACTAACCTCGCCGCTGTGGACGTGCGCGTGCTCGGCCAGCTCGAGGTGGCCGACGGTGAGCGGGTTCGCATCGAGGCGCCGAAGCAGCGTGCCGTGCTCGAGGCCTTGGCGATCTTCGCCGACGCTGACGTCCCGCCCGACACGCTGATCGATGCGATCTGGGGAGAGTCACCGCCGCCGACGGCCGGGAAGAGTCTCCACAGCCACGTGTCTCGGCTGCGCAGCTTGCTGCCGGCAGGAGCGATCGTCACCGACGGTCAGGCGTATCGGCTGGACGTCGACCCTGACGACGTCGACGTGCACCGCTTCGAACGGCTGGTCGTCGCGGCGCGACAAGCCATCGAGGGCGACGAACCGGCTCGATCGCTCGAACTCGTCGACGCGGCGATCGATCTCTGGCGTGGTCGACCCCTCGAGGACCTCGCGGACGGCGCCGTTCGAGCTGGTCATGTTGCACGGCTCGACGAGCTGCTCTCGACGGCGCATGAGCTCCGGATGGCAGCATTGCTCGGCTTGGGTCGCCACGAGCCGGTGATCGTCGATGCCGAGGAGATGATCGCATCGCACCCTTTGCGTGAAACTGCGTGGGGCCATCTCATCCTGGGGTTGTACCGCGCCGGTCGCCGCGCGGAGGCCCTCGACGCATACGGTCGCCTCCGCCGAGTGCTCCGTGAGGAACTCGGGGTCAACCCGTCGGCCGAACTGCGCGAGCTCGAGTCGCTGATCCTCGCAGAGGACCCTGTGCTCGACCTGCCGACTCGTGTGCCTCGCGTGTTGCCCAGCCCGCGGACGCCGTTCATCGGCCGCGAAGCGCTCGTCAGCGAGGTGTGCACGCTGTTCGAGGGGCATCGCCTGATCACACTGTGGGGGGCCGGAGGGGTGGGCAAGACACGCCTCGCGATCGAGGTGGCGGGCGCGGTGGACGTTCAGCGTTGGCAGCACGGCGTGTGGTGGGTCGACCTCAACGGATATCGGGGCGAGCGGTGGTTGACGACGCGGCTGGTCAGTGTCCTCGGCGTTGCGGCGCCGCCCGGAATGGCTGCGGACGAAGCCCTTCGCCGCTTCGTTGCGCGCCGGTCGATGCTGGTGGTGGTGGACCGTGCCGAGGTCGACACCGAGCAGGTTGCCCGCACCATCTCGCAACTTCTCGACACGGCACCCAACCTGTCGGTACTGGTCACCAGTCGGTTGCCCCTCGGCGTCGAGGGGGAGCGCCTCGTCAGCGTCGCGCCGCTCACCCTTGCCTCACCGGGTGCAGACGATCCCGTCGAAGCGGAGGCCGTCAGGCTGTTCCTGTCCCGTCGGGAGGATCTGTGCGGCGCGCCGCCCGACGACGACCCTGATGTGGTTGCCGACCTCTGCCGAATGGTGGATGGTGTGCCGCTCGGCGTCGAACTCCTTGCGGCACGAGTCGGTGTGTCGTCGGTTGAGGACGTGCTGGCGGGTCTGCGCGCCGACCCACGGTCGGTGCTCGTCGGCGAGGGCACCGTCGACGATCCTCATCGCAGTCTGAACGTCGTTCTCGGCTCGACGCTCGCACTCCTGGACCCCGGGGCGCGCGCCTTGTTGGCCCGGCTCACCGTGTGTCCGGCGACGTTCGATCTCGCTGCCGTTCGTGCCCTCGGAGGTCCGTCGGCACGCATCGACCTCGAGCGTCTGGTCAATGCGGCGCTGGTGGTGTCGGTCGATCCCGGGCCCGGCGAACGCCGCTTCCGGCTGTCCGACACGACACGGACCTACGCTGATTCGCTGCTCGACGACCACGAGCGGCTCGAGGCGGTTCGGCGGCATGCGGACCACTTCCGGGACCTGTTGGTGCGTGCCGGTCGCGAGATGGTCGGCGAGCGGGACCGGGAGTGGATCGGCCGCCTGGAGCGCGACGACGCCAATGTTCGGAGCGCGCTCGACTGGTGGATCGATCACGAGCCGGCTCGAGCGCTTGCGTTCGCCAGCGGGCTCGGGAGGGCCACGCAGTTCGGTACCCAGGACGTCGAGTTGTGTGCGCTGTTCGACCGCATGCTCGATGCGGCGTTTGCCGACGATCGCGTCGCGCCGGATCCCGTCGACGTGGCCCGGGTCCGTCTCCGCCGAGGATGGCCTCGGTTTCTGACCGGTGATTTCGAGGGCGGCATGGGCGACATGCGTGATGCTGCCGGCGTGTTCGACGAGCACGACGACGCGCTCGGTGTGGCGGAGGCGCACGCCGGGTTGGGGCACATGATCGTCTTGGCCACCGCCGACACCGATGCGGCGAGCGCGAGCTACGCGCAGGCCGTCGAGTCGTCGCGGCGCGCCGGTGCCCCGCTGATGACGGCGATGGTGCTCGCCGAGAGCGCGCAGTCGTTGATCTTTGCCGACCGAGCCGATGCCCATGTCGATGAGATGCTCGACGAGGCGGAAGCGGTGCTGCGCGAGGCCGACGACCCCGGCGGACTCGCACACGTGATGATGGACCGCATGCTGGCGGCGTACGCAGCTGACGACCTCGATGCGTCGGAACGGTGTGCCGACGAGGCGATCCGGTTCAGTCGTGCGGGCAGAGAAGCGACGTACGAGCAGATCTCGCTCGTCGGCAAAGGAGTCGGCCGTCTCCACCGGGGCGAGCTCGATGAAGCTGCCGTGTTGCTCTCGGAGGGGGTCCGGCTCGCGTCTGACACCAACAATCTGCTGCAACTCGGGGTCGTGCTCCATGCGGTCGCCGTCCACGCGGCCCTTGCCGGACGACCCATCCAGGCGGCTCGTGTACGCGGTGCGGCGTTGGTGCTGGCTCCGATGTGGCCGTTGTTCGAGCGGCGGTATGGCGAGTTGGTGGGCACGGTTTTCGACGACCTCGAAGCGTCGTTGAGCGTAGAGATGGCCATCGGGGCAGCCCTCGACCCCGACGACGTGCTCGGGCTCGTCGACGCGGTCCTCACGCCGCGCTGACGTCGGAGCATCCCACCGGGATTTCACAAGCGATCGGCAAGCGGCAAGGCGGATGATCGTGGTGGACACAACCCGTCCAACGACCGATAGGGAGGCCGTCATGAAGAAGTTGACCACGATCCACCGCACCGGTGCCGGGCTGGCGGCGCTGGGAATTGCATGCGCCTCGATCGCAGCGTGTGGGAGTGACGACGAAGCGAGCGACACCGCATCGTCGAGCGACACCACCGAGGTGGTCGCAGACGACACCACGGTGGACACGGCTGCCGAGCCGGCAGCAACCGAGCCGGCAGCAACCGAGCCGGCAGCAACCGAGCCGGCAACGACTGACACCTCGTCGACGGAGCTGACCGACGACGGGCTCGCCTACATCAGCGACCTCGACCTCGCGATCACCGAACCTGCGCTCACGTTCTGCGAGGCGTACGGCAACCTCGATGAGCCCGACGGCGTCGACCAGCTGATGGCGTTGGTGTCCGACGACATCGTCATCGAGGACATGCTCCTCGGCGAGACCTACAGCGGCCCGGAGGACGTCAGGGCATGGGTTGCCGGGCTGTATGACACGTTCGGGATCGACGGTGCCGTGTGCCCGGGTGACGCAGTGCAGGGTGCCAGCTGGACGGCAGGCCCGTACGAGCTCTGGGTCGGTGAGTCACTGCTCAGCCAGGGGATTGCCGCGGTGCGCGTGAATGATGAGGGCCTGATCGAACGCCAGGTGAACTTCTACACGCCGAGCCCCGATGGGACGCCCCAGCCGAATATCGACCAAGGCGGCGGCGTCTTGTCGATCGGCATGCAGTATTGCACGGCGTGGGGAGAGCCATACTACGTAGACGTCAGCGAACACCCCGACCCCGACCCCGACAGGATCGTGTCGCTGATGTCGGCTGAGCCGACGATCCACGGCACGAGGACAATCACGGGTGCCGATCAGATCCGCACCTTCGCCGAAAACGTCGTCTGGGATCGCAACGAGTGCAGTGGCGAAGTGCAGACGGTGCAATGGGAGGCGGTCGCCAACCGCTTCTTCGACGATGACACCGGCAGCGTCTGGGAGGGAGTCAACGTGATCGCACTCGACGCGAACGAGTTGGTCACCGATCACTGGTCGTTCCAGGAATTGGTCAGCTGACGTCAGGTGATGTGGCCGTCGTCCGGTGGGTCTTCCCGCCGGACGACGGCTCGCGTCGGAGCTCGGGTGGTCAGACCGGCAGCTGGATCGCCTTGGTTTCGAGGAACTCGTCGAGTCCGGACCGGCCGAGCTCGCGGCCGTTGCCGGAGGTCTTGTAGCCACCGAACGGCGCCAGCGGGTTGAACCGGCCGCCGTTGACCATCACCTGACCGGTTTGCAGCCGGCGCGCTGCGTCGACGGCACGGTCGTCGGTGTCGGCCCAGACCGCACCCGACAGTCCGAACGGTGAGTCGTTGGCGACGGCGATCGCCTCGTCGTCGCTGTCGACGGGGATGATGCACAGCACGGGCCCGAAGATCTCCTCCTGGGCGATCACCATCGAGTTGTCGACGTCGGCGAAGATCGTCGGCTGGACGTAGAAGCCCGTGTCGTACCCCTCGGGGTCGTCGGGGCCGCCCGCAACGAGGCGCGCACCTTCGTCGATGCCGGTGCGGATGTAGTCCTGCACCGTCGACTTCTGCGATGCCGACACGAGCGGTCCGAGGAAGTTGTCGTCGCTCAGCGGGTCGCCCATCGAGAGCGATGCGAGCGCGCCGACAGCGAGATCGACGACTTCATCCTGCTTGTCGCGCGGCACGATCATGCGGGTGAGTGCGGTGCAGGTCTGGCCGCAGTTGAGCATCATCCCGGTGATGCCCGCGGGAACCGCCTTGTTCAGATCGGCGCCGTCGAGGATCACGTTCGCCGACTTGCCGCCCAGTTCCTGACAGATGCGTTTGACGGTCGGGGCGCCCAGCTCGGCAATCCGTGCGCCGGCTTCGGTCGATCCGGTGATCGAGATCATGTCGACCTCCGGATGCACGCACAGAGCTTCGCCGACGGTGCGGCCCGCCCCGGTGACGAGGTTGAACACGCCGGCGGGGAGGCCGACACTGTCGATGATCTCGGCGAGCAGGAACGCGTTGAGCGGTGTCTCCGAACTCGGCTTGAGGATCATCGTGCAGCCGGCGACGAGCGCCGGCGCCACCTTGCCGATCGTCTGGTGCAGCGGGTAGTTCCACGGGGTGATGAACGTGCACACCCCGATCGGCTCCTCGACGACCAGCGAGTGGCCAACGCGCTCGGGCTCGGCCTTGGCGAAGTCGCGGCCGATTCCGACGTAGCTCTGCATCACCATGATCGGGAGCCCGGCCTGGACGCGGCGGGCGTTCGCCATCGGCATGCCCTGCTCGGACGAGACCAGCGCTGCGATCTCCTCAGCTCGCCCGGCCATCGCAGCGGCGATGCGCTCGACGTAATCGACCCGCTCGTCGATCGACAGCGCGGACCACGCCGGAAAGGCCTCGCGGGCGGCGCGCACGGCGCGGTCGGCGTCGCCGGTCGCGGCGGCGGGAACGGTCGCGATGACCTGCTCGGTCGCCGGGTTCACGACCTCGATGACTTCTGACCCGGTGGCTGGCACCCACTCGCCGCCGACGTAGAGATCACTGTGTGCGTGCATGGAATCGTCCTCGTTCTGCCGTTGCTGACTGGAGAATGCACCATATGTGGCGGCCGATTCGCGGCTCTCACCGAAGACGCCGATGACTCAGCGGATGTTGAGCCGGGGCGACGATGCGTCAGTCGTTGTCGAGCTTGTCGACGATCTTGTGGGCCGCTTCGGCGATCTTGCCCTTGGCGCCACCCTCGTCGGCGATCTGTTCGAGTCGAGCATCGGCAAGACCGAGCACAGCCCGTGCGTCCTCCACTGCCGAGACCTCTCCGTCTCCGTCGAGGTCGTATGCCGCGACGAAACTCTCCTCATCGGCGGCCCTGTCGGCGGAGGGATCGGGCTGGGGATCATCGGCCATGCCCGCGAGCGTACCCAGCTCGCCCCGCGGGGAACCTGGTGCGACGACGGTCAACGGGCACTGTGGATCAGCCTGATGCCGAGGTGATCGCCGTCCACACCCGTTCCGCGGTCAGCGGGATGTCGACGTGGCGGATGCCGAGGTGGGCGAGTGCGTCGACGACGGCGTTCTGCACGGCCGGTGTCGCCCCGATCGTGCCCGACTCGCCGATCCCCTTGGCGCCGAGGGGGTTGAGTGGTGACGGTGTCTCCTGCGGGAACCGCTCGAAGCTGGGGAGCTCGGCGGCCGACACGAGCCCGTAGTCCGCCAAGTTCGCCGTCTTCGGGTTGCCGTCCTCGTCGTAGACGAACTCCTCCATCAGGGCCTGAGCGATGCCGGAGGCGACACCACCGTGCACCTGGCCGGCCACGAGCATCGGGTTCGCCATCACGCCACAGTCGTCGCAGCAGAGATGGCGGACCGGGATGACCTCGCCGGTTTCGCGGTCGACCTCGACGATCGAGAGTTGGGCGCCGAACGGGAACGCCGATCCCTCGGGTTGGAAGTCGGCCTCGGCGAGGAACGCTCCCGGTTGGGTGGCGAGCGCGGACTCTGCAACTTCGGCCCACGACTTCGAGAGCGACGGTGTTCCGGCGACGGCGAACGTGCCCGTTGCTGGATCGAGGACGATGTCGTCGCGGTTGGCTTCGAGCAGGTCGGCGGCGATGTCCTTCGCCTGTTCGACGAGCTGCTCGCTGGCCTGCATCACAGCAGAGCCGCCGATCTGGAGCGAACGGGAGCCGCCGGTGCCGTTGCCGCGTGCCACCAGGTCGGTATCACCGTGGCGTACCTCGATGTCGTCGAACGGGATGCCCGTCGTGTCGCTCGCGATCTGGGCAAACACGGTGTAGTGCCCCTGGCCGTGCGGCGACACGCCGGTGAGCACGAGCGCGGTGCCGTCGGGTCGGACTTCGATCGAACCGAAGTCGGGTGATGTCACCGGATTCGTGATCTCGATGTAGGCCGACCAACCGAGGCCGAGCAGCTTCGCGTCGGGGTCATTGCGTCGGCGTGCCTGCTCGGCTCGGAGATCGGCGTAGTCGATCTGCCCCATCACGGTGTCGAGCGCCCCGGCGTAGTTCCCCGAGTCCATCGTCGTGCCGGACGCGTTGGTGTAGGGAAACGCATCGGGCGATACGAAGTTCTTCCGACGTACCTCGGCTGGATCCATCTCGATCTCCGTGGCGAACGCGTCCATCATGCGTTCGATGATGTGGGCGGCTTCGGGCCGACCGGCCCCCCGGTATGCCCCGACCGGCACGGTGTTCGTCGCCACCGACACCGTGGACACGTCGACGTTCGCGATGTCGTACGGACCTGAGGCGAGGTTCTTGGCGAAGATCGGTAGGATCGAGCCGACCGCCGGGTAGGCGCCACCGTCCTGGATCACGTGGCTCCGCAAGCCGAGGACTCGTCCGTCCCGGGTCCCGCCGATGGTTGCGGTGATCTCCTGGCCCCGACCGTGGACGAGGCCGAGCATGCTCTCCGAGCGGGTTTCGTTCCAACGCACCGGGCGGCCGAGTTGGCGCGCGAGCATCGCGACGACGACGTCTTCGGGGTACATCCCGTGCTTCGCGCCGAAGCCGCCACCGACGTCAGGCGTGATCACTCGGACCTGTTCGGGCTCGACACCGAGGGCGGCGACCAACCCGTCGCGTGTGCCGTGGGCCCCCTGGTTCTCCGACCACTGTGTGAGGTGCTCGACGCCGTCGATCGTCTCCCACTCGGCGATGGTGGCTCGAGGTTCGAGTGGGCACGGGGCGAGGCGATGGTTGCGGAAGGAGAGCTCGACGGTGACGTCGCAGTCGGCGAACACGTCGTCGCCCGAGCCGGGGATCTGGAAGATCGTGTTCGTGCCTGCTTCGGGGAACAGCAGGGTCTGGTCGCTCAACGAATCATCAACGGTGACCACAGCCTCCAGCGGTTCGATGTCGGCCCACACCGCTTCGACACCGTCGACGGCATCGTTGTGCGATTCGGCCACGACGACCGCGATCGGCTCGCCGACGTAGCGCACGCGCCCGGCGGCCAGGCGAGTGCGCAGCATCGCCTGGTTGAACATCGGCATGTCCGGCGGCAGCGCCTCGAGTTCGAGGTCTGCGGCGGTGTACACGCCGACGACGCCCGCGAGCTCAGCTGCATCGGCGGTGTCGATCGACTCGATGGTGCCGTGGGCGACGGGGGAGCGGACGAACGCCGCGTGGAGCGCCCCATCGACGGCAATGTCGTCGACGTACCGTCCGCCGGTGGTGAGGAGGGTGGGATCTTCTTTGCGGATGACGTCGGTGCCGAGCATGCTCATGGTGCTCGCCAGCCTTGCCGACTGGCTGCCGTCCTGTCTATGTCGGTGATGACGAGCGTGGCCCCGAGGCGGGGCAGGGTCGCTCGATGTTCACAGCGCGGCACCGACCCAGGTCGCCGCGACCACCGCGATGCCGGCGGCCATCTGGCGGAGACCGATCACCTTGACCGGGGCGATGTGCTGGCGTCGCAGCGCGATCGATTGGACGAGCACGAGCGACGCGACTGCCACGGTCCCGAGCAGGACTTGTTGGTCGACGGCGGCAGCAGCTGCGGCGACCATCAGTGCGAGGCCCGAGAAGGCATCGGCGGCTCCGACCGAGCCGACGCTGTGGCGCGTGCGGACGATCTGTGCCCGAACGTACGGGATCGAGGCGACGGCTCGGGCCGCCAGGATCATCCATGCTGCGCCGGCCAGCGTGCCGTCGCCGTCGCCGGCGATGACGATCGCTGCGGTCACCGCCGCGATGCCAACCGCACCGCACAGTTCGGGCACCAGCCGCCGGCTGCGACTGCGGACGTCGAACCACAGCTCGACAGCAACCAGCGGGAGCGCCAGCGCGACCGGTACGAGCCAGTGCCAGCCCGCCGTAACCAGTGCGAACGACGCCAGGCCAGCGATCGCGAACAGTTCAGCCGCGGCGATCTTCGTGGCGATCTCGGTCCGCGCAAGCGACCGGTGGCGACGCCGGTCGACCAGTGCCAGTTTCACCGGCGTCCGAACCAGGAACGCGAGAAATGCTGCGACACCGACGGCGGCCCCGGCCCACGATGCAGCCAGCAGCAGGCCCAGCAGCACGGGTTCCAGGGTGAGGCCCCATCCTCCGTGCTCCGTCGGGATCGCAACGCTTCGCCACAACGGCCGCGTCGGAACTCGTGCGTCGGACGGGTTCCCGGCCGTCGTCGGCGTCACACGAAGATGACCTGGGCGCCGTCGGAGAGATCGATGAACTCGCTGACGTTGATGACGTCTTCGACACCGTCGATCAGGTCGTCCTTCTCGAGGTCCATCATGTCGACCGACATCCGGCACGCCCAGAGATGGGCGCCCATGTTGACGAGCAGTTCGAGGAACTCGGGTACCTCGGGGACATCCAGCCCGGCGATCTGCTTCTTCAGCATCTTGGTGGCCATGCCGGTCATGCCGGGGAGGCCGCCGAAGCCCTGCGGCATGTGCTTCTCGGACAGCTTTCCCCATCCGGGCGGCATGTGCATCGCGGTGTTGCCCAGCGGGGTGAACTGGAGATCGTCGACCGTGGCCTTGTTGATCATGTCCATGCCCCAGAAGGTGAAGAAGATGTGCGTCTCCACGCCTTCGCCGAGCGCGCCGTTCGCCATGATCAGCGCGGGGTACGCCATGTCGAGCGTGCCCTTCGAGCAGATGAAGCAGATCTTGCGGTCGTTGTCGTCGTCGCCGAAGTCGGGGACGACGGTCGGGGTGGTTTCGGTGGTGGTCATGTGTGATTTCCTTTCGAGAACGTCGAGTGATTCGAGGGGAGCTGCGATCAGACGCAGCCGTGTGGCTTGGGCAGCCCAGCGATGTAGGCCATCTTCTTGGCCGGTTTCTTGGGGAAGAGCGTGAAGAGCTGCTTGGTGGGGATGCCGCCGACCTTGGTGACGCGACGCAGGGTGGCGGTCTCCTGTTGCTCGGCGAAGTCGGACCGGAGGAACCGGATCGCCGCCCAGTGGTCGTCGGTCATCTCGGCGATGCCGATGTTTGCAGCGAGCTCGCGACCGAGGTCTTCGGTCCATTCGTCGTACTCGGTCATGAAGCCTTCGTCGTTGACGTGGACGTCCTTGCCGGCGATGGTGGTGATGGTCATCTGTGCTCCTTGTGAGGCGGTTGGGTTGAAGTTGGTTGGGGAAGGTGGGTGGTCGAACCGGTCAGCTCGCCACGTCTTCGGGGTGCTTGCCGGCCATCGACATGTCGGCCTTCATCGGGATCGGTCGGCCCGGAAGGAGCATGTTCCAATAGATCCAGCGGAAGCCGAGCTTGCCCATGTGGTTGGCCCGCGTTTCCTTGAGGAGGGAGAAGGGGCCGACCCCGGGCACCGGGAACTTGCCCGTGAGCGGCTGGACGTCGTAGTTGAAGTCGAGCAGCAGACCCTTGCCGTTGCCCGACTCGACGAAGCAGTTCGCGTGCCCGTCGAAGCGCTCGGTCATCGGTCGTCCGGCGATGTGTTCCATGAAGTTGTCGACGAACACGTCGACCGCATAGTGCGCCACCGATCCGGCCTTCGAGGTCGGAAGGTTGGCGGCATCACCGATTGCGAACACGTTGTCGAGGCCGTCGGCGAGGAAGGTGTGCTTGTCGACTTCGACGTGGTTCAGTTCGTCGCCGAGGCCCGAACGTTCGACGAAGTCGGCGCCCATGTTGACCGGCACAGTGACGAGGAGGTCGTAGGGGACCTCGCGCTCGTCGTAGCTCACGAGCATGTTGCGGTCGGTGTCGACCTCCATCGTCATGAAGTCGGTCTCGAGTTTGATGTTGCGGGTTTCGAGCATCGTGCCCAGGTGCTTTGCTGCGACCGGTTTGGTGAACGCATCGTCGAGTGGCGTGACGTAGACGAGTTCGACCTTGTCGCGGATGCCGCGTTCGGTGAAGAACGCATCGGCGAGGAACATGAACTCGAGCGGGGCGACCGGGCACTTGATGGGCATCTCGACGACGTTCGTGACGAGCCGTCCGCCCGGCCAGTCGGCGAGCTTCTTCGCCAACGCCGTCGCACCGTCGAGGCTGTAGAAGTCGTGCACCGTCGAGCCGTATTCGTCGCTGTCGAGGCCTTCGGTCTGGTCCCGTCGGGGATGCGTGCCCGTGGCGATGACGAGCTGGTCGTATCCGTACTTGGTCCCGTCCTCCAGGACCACCGTGGACGTGTCGGTGTCGACGACGTCGACGCTGCCGAAGACCAATTCGATCTCGTCGGCCAGCAGCGGGCGGGTGTCTCTCACCACGTCGTCGCGCTGATAGGTCCCGAACGGGATGAAGAGATACCCGGGCTGATAGTGGTGCTCGGCGGTGGCCTCGATGACGGTGACTTCCCAGTCGGCGTCAAGACGTTTGCGGAGTTTGTTGGCGGCCATCGTGCCGGCGGTACCGGCTCCGAGGATGAGGAGTTGTTTCATGATCCTGTTCTGTTCTGTGGTTGTCGCAGGAGGTCGGCGATCGCATCGAGTTTCGACACGAGCCGACGCTGCGCGGTGAGGAGTTGGGTGACGAGATCGCCGACCTGCGGCAGCGTGTGGAGCATCCACCGTTGGCGTTCATGCGGGACGTCGAAGGTCTGATCGACCACTGCCTCGATGTCCGCATCGGCGACGCCGATTGCGTCGGCGAGGCCGGAGATGAATGCGGGGCTCGGGGGCCAGTCGGCTGGCGTGACGCCGCCGATGAGCAGCATGCCGACCGGTTCGTACCCGGCCCATGCGAAGGTGCGGGCGCAGTGGAATCCGAGATGGGAGGGCGTGAACCGCGGCGCCATCTGGGGTCGCCGTGCGAAGGAGCGCCACTCGGTGATGCAGAGTTCGGACGCGGCCGGCTGTGCGGCGATGGCGGTGTAGAAACCGCAGGGGTTGACGACCGGCGTCAACGGGTTGCCGTCCATGTCGGTCACGACCGCCATCACCCCGTAGAGGTCGGCGAGCAGTTCGGTGATGGTCCGGACGGCGTCGTCGTCGAGCAGGTCGGTGAGGTGGGGGAGCGAACCGCTCGAGTCGAACGATGACGGGGTCGGCGTCGTGGGGATGCCGAGCTGGTCCGCGATCTGGTCGGCCGGGAAGCGCCATTGCCGTCCGACCTTCACCCCCGGGAGTCGGCCGTCGTCGGCCATCCGGTAGACCGTCGACTTGTCGACGTGGAGGAGGGCCTGCACATCCTGAGTTGTCAAGAAGGTGGTCATCTCGTCGTGTCGTGTCGTCTCTGCTGCCTTGTGCCTACTCCTGCATCCTGCACCGTCTCGATGCGCGCTCGTAGGGTCTGAAGTCCTCTTGTCGGGAGTTGTTCGGGTCCGCCGATGTCGCCGACCTGCCCGACGGGCTGCCGGCGAGCGGTTTGCCGCCGGCCCCCGTTCCTCACGACCCGACGGATCCGATCAGGTCGTCTGGCCCGCGAACTGCGCGTCGTGCAGGCGGGCGTACGCACCATGCCGCGACAACAGGTCGGCGTGGCTGCCCTGCTCGACGATCCGGCCATCCTCCATGACGAGAATGACGTCGGCGCCGCGGATCGTCGACAGACGATGCGCGATCACGAAACTCGTGCGGTCTTGTCGCAGGGCGTTCATCGCCTCCTGGATCAGGACCTCGGTTCGGGTGTCGACCGAGCTCGTCGCCTCGTCGAGGATCAGGATCGACGGGTTCGCGAGGAAGGCTCGAGCGATCGTCAGCAACTGCTTCTCGCCGACGCTGATGTTGTCGCCCTCCTCGTTGATCATCGTGTCGTAGCCGTCTGGGAGCGAGTCGACGAACCGGTCGACGTAGGTGACCCGGGCTGCTTCGAGGATCTCGTCCTCGCTGGCATCGGGATTGCCGTACGCGAGGTTCTCGCGGATCGTTCCGCCGAACAGCCAGGTGTCCTGCAGGACCATGCCGACCTTCGAGCGCAACTCTTCGCGCGGGAACGAGGCGATGTCGCGTCCGTCGAGGCTGATCGCGCCGCCGTCGAGGTCGTAGAAGCGCATGATCAGGTTGACGAGCGTGGTCTTGCCAGCGCCCGTCGGGCCGACGATCGCGATCGTCTGTCCTGGTTCGGCGGTCAGGTCGAGCCCCTCGATCAGTGGGTTGTCGGGCACGTACGAGAAGTGCACGTCGTCGAACACGACCCGACCGATCACGGCCGGCGGGTCGACGGTGGGAGCCTGTTCGACGCTCTGCTCGTCGGCATCGAGCAGTTCGAGCACACGCTCGAGGGAGGCGATGCCGGACTGGAACGTCGTAGCCATCGACGCCATCCGGGTGAGCGGCTCGGAGAACGAGCGGGCGTACTGGATCATCGCCTGCATGTCGCCGATGCTGATGGCCCCGGCCGAGATCCGAAGCCCGCCGACGACGGCGATCAGGACGTACTGAATGTTGCCCATGAAGGTCATCGCCGGCTGGATCAGGCTCGACATGAACTGCGCGGCGTAGCTGGCTTCGTACAACTTGTCGTTGTCCTCGGCGAAGCGCCGCTCGACATCACGGTGACGGCCGAAGCTCTTGACGATCGCGTGGCCGGTGAAGACCTCCTCCGCCTGCCCGTTCACCGCGCCCGTGTGGCGCCACTGTTCGACGAAGCGAGGCCCGGCCCGTCCGCCGATCGCCTTGATCAGCACGATCGAGGCCGGCACGGTGACCAGCGCGACCAGGGCGAGGAGCGGCGAGATGAGGAACATCATCACCGCGACCCCGATCAACGTCAGGAGCGAGGTAAGGATCTGGCTCACCGTCTGCTGGAGGCTCTGCGCGAGGTTGTCGATGTCGTTGGTGACGCGGCTGAGCAGGTCGCCACGCGACTGGCGGTCGATGTAGGCCAGCGGGAGCCGATTGAGCTTCGCTTCGACCGACTCGCGCAGCGCGAACATCGAGCGCTGCACGACGCCGGCGAGCATGTACGCCTGCCCGTATGCGAGCACGAACGACACGAGGTAGAGGCCCCCGAGGAACAGCAGGAGATTGCGAAGTTCGTCGAAGTCGATCCCGTCGTCGCCGGTGATGCCGTCGACGATGATGTCGGTCGCATTGCCGAGGAGGCGGGGCCCGATCACGATGATGCCGACGCTGACGACGGTCAGTGCTGCGATGATCCCGAGCCGCAGCTTCTCCGCGCCGAGGATCTCGCCGAGCCGTCGCACGGTGGCGCGGAAGTTCGAGCTCCTCTCCGCTGGCATCCCGGCCGCACCACCCGGACCGAAGCTGCTGCGTCGTGCTGCGGCACCCGTGGTCGTGAGGATGTCGCGCTCGTCGTCGGCAGTGGTGTCGGGAGTGGTGTCGTCGCTCATCCGCTCAGCTCCCGTTCGAACTGCGAGTCGACGATCTCCGCGTAGGTCGGACACGTCTCCAGAAGCGAGATGTGCCGGCCGCGGCCCACGATCCGCCCGTGTTCGAGGACGATGATCTGGTCGGCATCGGCGATGGTCGACACCCGCTGGGCGACGATCAGCACCCCGGCGTGTTCGACGTGCGGGCGCAGTGCGAGCCGCAACCGGGCGTCCGTGGCCAGATCGAGCGCCGAGAACGAGTCGTCGAACACATAGAGATCCGGGCGCAACACCAGTGCCCGTGCGATCGACAGACGCTGGCGCTGCCCACCCGACACGTTCGTGCCGCCCTGGGTGATCGGGCTGTCGAGGCCCCTGGGCATCGACTGGACGAACCCCGCAGCCTGTGCGACTTCGAGGGCTTGCCACAACTCGTCGTCGGTGGCGTCGGGTCGACCGAAGCGGAGGTTCGACCCGACCGTTCCTGAGAACAGGTAGGGCTTCTGCGGGACGTACCCGATCGATCCCCAGAGCAGGTCGGGGTCGAGGCGACGCACGTCGACGCCGTTGACCGACACGGTTCCGGCGGTTGCGTCGAAGAGACGCGGGACGAGGTCGACGAGGGTCGACTTGCCCGATCCGGTACTCCCGATGATGGCCGTGGTGCGACCCGGCCGCACCGTGAACGAGATGTCGGACAGCACTGCGTGGGCGGCGCCCGGGTAGGTGAAGCCGACACGCTCGAAGTCGATCGTTCCATGTTCGCTGACCGACGTGACCGGATCGATCGGCGGGGTGACGGAGGAGTCGGTGTCGAGGACTTCGACGATGCGTTCGGCGGCGACGGAGGCACGGGGAATCATCGACACCATGAACGTCAACATGACGACCGCGACCAGCACCTGCACGAGGTAGCTCAAGTAGGCGACCACCGAACCGAGCTCCATGGCGCCCGACTCGATGCGTGAGGCCCCGAGCCAGAGCACGGCGACGCTCGAGAAGCTGATGAACAGGGTGACGGTGGGGAACATCAGCGCCATCAGTCGTCCGGCGCGCAGCGATGTCTGCGTCAGCTCGTCGTTCGCGACGGCGAACCGCTCGACCTCGACCGGCTCACGGACGAACGCGCGCACCACCCGGATCCCGGTGATCTGGTCGCGGAGCACGGCGTTGACACGGTCGACGCGCAGCTGCATCTTCTGGAACGTCGGGACCATCCGCGTGATGATCACGGCGAGCACAGCGATGAGGATCGGGATCGCGACGAGCATGATCACGGAGAGCCCTGCGTCCTCGCGGATCGCGAACACGATGCCGAACACCATCGTGATCGGCGCGGCGATCATCATCGTGCATGCGAGCACGACGAGCATCTGAACCTGCTGAACGTCGTTCGTGATGCGGGTGATCAACGACGGCGCGCCGAAGTGGCCGACTTCACGTGCGGAATAGCTGTTGACCTGTTGGAAGATGTCGCGCCGCACGTCGCGACCGAAGCTCATCGCGGCGCGGGCGCCGTAGCGGACGGCGCCAACAGCGAACACGATCTGCACAAGGCTGAAGCCGAGCATGATTGCGCCGGTCCGCCAGATGTACCCGTTGTCGCCGCGCAGAACTCCGTTGTCGATGATGTCGGCGTTCAGCGTCGGCAGCGTCAGCGCCGCGGCGGTCTGGATCGCCTGCAGGACCAGGACGACAACAAGCAGCTGCCGGTACGGGCCGAGATGTGTGCGGATCAGCCGGACGAGGCTCACCTCGAGATCGCCCCGGGTGTCCTCACCAGCTGATCTCGATCTCGAGTTCGTTGCCGTCCGCACCCACTTCGAGCTCGACTTCGAACTCGACTTCGTCGGCCACGTCGACCGTGTAGCGCTGGCCCTCACGGGTGAACTCGACGTCGTTGTGGCGCTCGAGGTGGTCGGCGATCGTTCGCAAGTGGGCGGCGGCTTGCTCGCGGGTGATCGTGACGTTGGTGCTCAGTTCGATGAGTGATGACATTGCGTTACGGCTTTCCTGGGAGGTGCTCGGTCGCGACCAGTCCGGTCTCGGACCCCCATTCTGGGTGCTCGAACGCAGTTTCCCAGCGTCGAACCGACGGCGGTTCGACGCGGCTTGGTTCAGCTCGGCCAGACCTCGGCGACTGCCAACAGTTCGTCGCGAACTTCGGGGTGGCCGATGGCGGCGAGGGCACGTGCGCGTTCGCGCACCGTCAGGCCGCGCAGTTCGGCCGCGCCGTGTTCGGTGATCACCACGTCGACCATGTGACGGGGAGTGGTGACGATCGAGCCCGTCGGCAGCTTCGGTGTGATCCTCGACACGAACTCGCCGTCGACCGAGGTCGACGAAGGAAGGCACACGAGCGAGCGGTCGCTGAGCTCGAGCGCCGCACCCGCGACGAAGTCCTCGTGCCCCCCGATCCCGGAGAACTGTGTACCTCCGACGGTGTCGGCGACGACCTGGCCGGACAGGTCGATCGCCATCGCGCCGTTGATCGTGATCATGTTGTGATTGGCGCTGATGATCTCAGGTGAGTTGACGACCTCGACCGGCAGGAAGCGGACCTCCTCGTTGCCGTCGAGCCACTCGTACAGTTCCGGCACTCCGGCTGCGAAGGTCGTGACGGAGTAGCCGTCGTAGACGCCCTTGTTCTCGTTGGTGACCTTGCCTGCTTTGGAGAGCCGCATGAGGCCGCTCGTGAACATCTCGGAGTGGACGCCATAGCCCGATCCGGGCCCCTCGGCGAGTGCCGTCGCAATGGTGTTCGGGATGCCGCCGATGCCGGTCTGGAGGGTTGCGCCGTCGGCGATGAACGGCAGCGCGAAAGCAGCGATCGCCTCCTCGACATCCGTCGTGGGTGCATCGGCCAGGTTGATTGGCGTGTAGTCGCCCTCCACGATGATGTCGACGTCGTCGACGTGCATCGCATGGCGGTACTGCGGTTCGATTCCGAGCGTGCGGGGGAACTGCTCGCTCGTCTCGAGGAGGCAGATTCGGTCGGGATCCGCGGCGGCCCGTCGCAGTTCTGCGACGTGCGCGCCGGCATGGAGCGAGAGGCTCATCCAGCCGTCTGCGTCGGGCGGTGATGCCATCGACGCCACGACTCGCGCGTTCACTTGTTCGAGCATGCTGATGAAGCCCCGGAAGTCCGACGGCACGAATTGGATATCGACGCCGGCGCTGAGCAGGAAGCGTTCGGCAGGGCCGAAGAAGCCCGACCGGTACGAGACGCCCGGCTTGGTGAACACACCGAACAGGTCGGGGAGCAGCGCGCCGTTGATCTGGAAGTCCTCGAAGTCGTCGCGGCTGTCGAGCGCATGGAGGAACTCGCCGGGCACACCCGGCCCGAGTGGTACCGACAGCGAGTCGATCGGCTGGATGATCCCAGCGGCCTCTGATGGCGAAAGCTTGCGCACGAGTTGTCCCCCTTGGTCCCGGAGCCCACCGAACAGGCCCCAGCATCAGTATGAGAGACGCGGCCCGAGCGGGCAACTGACCAAAGACCTGAGTGTCTCGAACGGTCAGAGCCAGCGCCGGCCGCCCTCGCGTAGCATGGGCTCGTGGGCCGCGAAGCGTCCGCGTCCCGGTTCGGCTCCCTCGACCGAACCCGTCGTGAAGCCGCCGTCGACGACGAGCGTGTGGCCGCTGACGAACCCGGCACGGTCCGACATGAGCCACGTGGCCGCCTCGGCAATGTCGTCGGCGAGCCCCGCACGACCCTTGCCGGGGTCGCCTTGGCGGAGAAGTACTCCAACGAACGTTCGAGTGCATCGGGGTCACCGAACAGTACGTCGGCGGTCATCGGCGTGTTGTGCTTTCCCGGAGCGACGGCGTTGGCGCGCACGCCGTACGGCCCGAGTTCGGCGGCGAGGTTCTTCGTGAAGCCGACGATCGCAGTCTTCGCCATGTTGTAGGCGTGGGGACCGAGACCACCCTGTACTCCCGCCACTGAGCTCGTTGCGAGAACGACCGCCCGTCACGATCGCCGTCCTGCCGTTCACCATGCCGTGCGTCCTGTCCGTCAGGTTCTCAGTGTCGCTGGTCCCATGTGCCGCGAACGGGCCGTAGGCAGCATCGCCGAACGCGGGACGTGGTCAGGCGTCGGCCGGTGCGGTCGCCGTGACCGAAATCGTGGGCCGGCCGGCCAGGGTCCGCATCGATGCTTCGACGTCGGTGAGACCGGCCGTGGTGAGCAGCTCGCCCATGCGGCCGGCGTCGACCATCGTGAAGCCGTGATGCTCGTCGCCATGGTCCGCGCTGAACCGCTCGAACTCGGGATGGCTCGGATCCTCGAAGTCCTCGTCGACGAGGACGACGCGGCCTCCCGGGCGCAGCGTGCGGGCGACCTCGGCGGCTCCGCGTTCGGGGTCGATCCAGTGGTGCATCGTGTTGACTGCCCAGATCGCGTCGACGCTGCGGTCGTCGAGTGGAAGGTGCTCGGCGGATGCGTCGACGACGGTGATGTTGCTTCGTGCCTTCTGGAACAATCGCCGTGCGCGCAGCGTGCGCCGCATGAACGGCGTCGGCTCGACGGCGACCACCTCGGCGGCGGTACGTGCCGCGATGACGGTGCCGGCGCCCATGCCGGCACCGATGTCGACGACTCGTTCGCCGGCATGCGGATCGACCAGCTCGATGACGGCGACATTGACGTCCGACCGCCACATGCGCGGGGCGAACCGCAGGTAGCGCAGCATGCCCCGGACGCCCTGATCGTTGGCGTGACCGTGCGAGTGGTCGTGTGTGTGCTCCGGATGATCGTGCATGTCAGACGATGCCTTTTGCCTGGGTGTAGCGGAAGAAGCCGTAGCCGGGGATCGTCGGCAGCCAGAACGTGAGGGTGCGGAAGAACAGCACGATCGCGGCAGCCGTGGCGTTGTCGACGCCGTAGGCGATCAGTGCTGCGGTGAGCGCAGCCTCCACACCACCGACGCCACCAGGGGTCGGCACGGCCGAGCCGATCGTGGTCGCGATGATGTACATCGCACCGGCCTTGGGGAACGAGATGTCGACGCCGAACGCCTGCATGCTCGCCCAGAACGAGACGACGTTGGCCAGCTTGCCGAGCAATGCGCCACCGAAGAGCTGACCGAGCTTGCCGGGACGTTTGAGCAGATCGCCGATCGACTCGCGGACCTTCGACATCGCCGACGAGACCCAGGGCCAGATCACGGTCCTCCCGAACCGGGTGATCATGAACAGCGTCGCGATCAATCCGACGACGAGGATCACCACCACGATCGTGCCGATGTCCGGGAACTCGAAGTCGCTCAGCTTGTCGCTGGACCCACCCCAGATGAGGAACACGACGATCGTGACCACCTGCGCGACCCCGCTGGCTCCTGACGTGAGCGCGATCGCCGAGGCCGACACGGCGGTGTCGAGGCCGTTGAGCTGGAGGTACCGAACGCGCATCGCCATGCCGCCGGCGTTGGCAGGCGTGAACCGGTTGAGGTACGACTGGCCGAACATCACCGCGACGGTGCGGGTGTAGATCAGGTCGATCGTGACCGCGCCCATCAGGCTCATCGCGCCCGAGAAGTACGTCGAGATCATCATCAGGATGATCGGGATGGCGTACAGGAGGTTGGCAGCCGTGAACGCTTCCCACGTCTCGTCCCAGTTCGTGGCGAGGTTGAAGACGTACCAGACGAGGACGAGTGAGCCGACGAGCGAGACCGCGCCGCCGATCGTGATCCGGCGAACCGGCGCGAGCTCGACCTTCTCGATGCCGGCCGCAGCCGCGGACGCGTCCCGCAGATTCTCCAGGAGGTCGTCGTCGAGATCCTTGTAGCTGCGTCGGGTGTCTTTCGAGAGCACCGCTTCCTGCAGCATGGGCACCGCTCGCTCGAGCACGTCGGTTGGCAGCTCCGCTGCGGCGGTCGCGACGGTGCGGTCCACGCCGACGAGGAAGGCCAGCGACGCGAGCAACTCCGCCACGTCGGCGCCGAGCGTCTCATCGCTGGCATCGACGTTCGCTGCCGAGAGGTCGACGAGCGTCACCTCGTCACCGTCGACCATCACGTTCGTCGAATCGAGTGCACCGTGAGCCAGACGTCGACGCTGGAGTCGAGCGACATGGGACCACAGCTCGCGGAGGACTCCGTCGGCGACGTCGGGTTGGTCGGACAGTCGCACGCCGTCGGCGAACGTCGAGGCGAGCACCGCGGCTTCGTCGGTGGTCCCCAGCACGGCGACCGGCGCCGGGGTCGGCGCGACCGCACCGAGGATGCCCATCGCCAGTGCCTCGTGATCCACAGCTCGGCGCGGTGAAGAGGGCACGCCGCCGCCGACCCCTTTGAGCGTGAGGCTGCGCCACACGCGCAGCAGCGAGTCGGAATCGCGTTGATCGCGGCCGAGCACCTTGATGAACAATCGAGCGCCGTTCGTCGCCGTCGCGATGAATGTCGGGGTGCGACGGCGCTGGGCCTGGGATCGCAACTCGTCCACCTCGAGGCCGGCGCGGCCGAGCGCAGTGCGCACGGACTCGACGTTCACCTCGCGCCGGGGGGCCCCGAAGATCACGAGTGCCAGCGACCCCGCCGCAGCTCCGACGGCGACCATCATCAGGTTGCGAACCGGCACCTCGGTTGACGACAGGATCCGGGCGGACATGACGAACACGATGAAGACCCAGCCGGTTCGTCGCCACGACCGGGTCATCCACGGGGCGGCCGCGACGAGCCACGCCGTCAACATCGCCAGGTACGTGGCCGACGGGTACTGGCTCCCGATGAACCACGAGTTGACCTGCTCGAACCCCAACTGGTCGAGGGGCACGCTCTCCTCGGTCACTCCCGTGAGGAGCGCCATCGCACCGGCGGCGATCACCGATGCCAGCACCATCAGCAGGCTCAGCTGCCAGTAGCGCGATCGGAACAGCACGAACACGGCGACGAACGGCATGAGCGTCGCGAGCATCTGGACGAGTCCGACCAAGCCGTTGACCAGCGCATCCGGCAGCCCGTCGACGAGCGCGAGAACGTCGACCGAGATGTTCGCGAGCTCGTCTTCCCGGAGGAGCGACAGCAGGAGGAGGAAGCCGAGCACGACGAGCGAGAACACCAGTCGCGCGACATCGGACGGATGCCGATACAGGGTCGTGTGGGTGTTCGTCGCCACCGTCAGTCGGTCAGTTCGATGTCGACCATCAACTCATTCGCAAGTGCCTCGAGCTCTCTCGCGAGGGTGTCACGGTCGGCGCCCGTCGTTGCCACGAGTACGGCGGTTGCCTCGAACAGAATCTCGGCCGACATCGGCGCGCTGCTCGTCGACGTCTGGAGTTCCTCGATGCTGACGCCGCTGCGGGCGAGCGCGTGCGCGATCTCGTGCACGATGCCCGGTCGGTCCTGGCCGACGAGGCGAAGCTCCCACCGCGGTGCCGAGCTGGTCGCCGCGGGAGCATCCTGTACCCGTTCGACGGTGACGTCGAGCAGCCCCTGCGCTTCGAGCGGTGCGAGTTCGTTGGTCAGGTCGTCGACGCGTGCTTCCGGCACGGAGACCTCGACGATCCCGGCGAACTTGTTGCCGAGTCGAGCCATGCTGCTTCGGTTCCAGTTGCCATCATGCTGCGCGACGGCGCCCGCGAGCGCTTCGACGAGACCCGACCTGTCGTCTCCGATCACCGTCAGCACGAGCGTCGCCATACTGCGGACACTACTCAGGCGACGCCGCACTCATGTCGCTCGCGGAAGTGGTAGAGAGGTGACGATGGAACACCGACGACTGGGCCGCACCGCCCTCCAGGTCAGCGAGCTGTGCCTCGGCACCATGAACTTCGGTCCGAACACGAACGAAGCCGATTCGTTCGACCTGCTCGACCACGCGCTCGACAGCGGCATCGACTTCATCGACACCGCTGACCAGTACGGCGGCTCGCTCGGTGTCGGCGCCACCGAGACGATCATCGGCAACTGGCTGGCGCAGGGTGGCGATCGGCGCGAGCGGATCGTGCTCGCCACGAAGCTGTACGAGCCGATGTCGGAACGACCGAACGATCGAGGCCTGTCGGCTCGACACATCCGGCTGGCCTGCGATGCCAGCCTGCGTCGCCTGCAGACCGATCACATCGACCTCTATCAGATGCATCACATCGACCGGACCGCGCCGTGGGACGAGGTGTGGCAGGCGATGGAGACCCTCGTCGCGCAGGGAAAGATCTCCTACGTCGGGTCGAGCAACTTCGCCGGGTGGACCATCGCCCAGGCCAACGAAGCGGCGGCCTCGCGGCACTTCCTCGGGCTCGTGTCCGAGCAGAGCCTCTACAACCTCGTCGAACGGACCATCGAGCTCGAGGTGATCCCGGCGTGCGAGGCGTACGGCGTCGGCGTGCTGCCGTGGAGCCCGCTGGCCGGTGGCCTGCTCGCCGGCGTGCTCTCAGCGGACGACGTGGGACGGCGGTCGTCGTCGCAGATGCGCGAGCGAGTCGCGGCGATCCGGCCGCAACTCGAGGCGTGGGAGGAGTTGTGCAGCGAACTCGGCGAATCGTCGGCGACCATCGGTCTCGCCTGGCTGCTCCATCAGTCGGCAGTCACGGCACCGATCGTCGGGCCGCGCACCATGGAGCAGCTCGATGACGCGCTCCGCGCACCGTCGGTTCGACTCGCCGACGATGTGCTCGCCCGGCTCGACGAGATCTTCCCCGGTCCAGGCCCCGCACCCGAGGCGTACGCATGGTGACCGAGCGGTCGACCGAGGTGACGGCGCGGTGGGCCGAGTCGTACGTCGACGCCGGCGACGTGCACCTCCACATGTATCGAGCCGGGCGACCCGACCGTCCACCGCTGGTGTTGGTCCACGGTCTCGGCGACAGCGGCCGATGCTGGTGGCGTGTTGCGGCCGCGCTGGAGGAGGACGCCGACCTGGTGATGATCGACGCGCGGCATCACGGCCGGTCGTCGAGTCCCGCCGGATCGTCGTCGTCACTCACCGACGACCTGGCGATGGTCGTCGACGCGCTGGCCCTCGATCGCCCGGCGCTCATGGGTCACTCCGTCGGGGCGCGGACCGTCGCCCAGTTCGCTGCGACCCACCCTGGTCGTACCGAACGACTCGTGTTGATCGATCCACCGTGGACGGCTGACCGTGAAGTCGATGGCGACCTGCGGGCATCCGAGCACGAGGCGATCCGCGGCTGGTTGGGCTCATTCGACGACATGACCGACGCCGATCTGGCAACACTGGGCCGCCAACAGCACCCCGACTGGCCGGATGACGAGTACGCGACCTGGATCGAGTCGAAGCGACAGGTACGACCCGACGCCGCCGATGATCTCTCGACCGTCGGGTGGGGCTCGGTAGTGGCTGCCATCGACTGTCCGACGCTGCTCGTCCACGGTGAGTCCGACCGCGGCGGCATCGTGACCGACGACGTGGCTCGACGCATCGTCGAACTGAACGATCATGTGACCAGCCGACGCATCGACGGCACCGGCCACAACATCCACCGCGAGGACTTCGAGCGCTTCATCGACGTGGTGCGCGGGTTCCTCCTCTCCAGCGCGACCTGAAGGACCAGCGGGGAGGACCAGCAGGGGAGGACCAGCAGATGGCATCCACGTCAGTGACCAGCCGTAGCCAACATGCTTGACGCGGCACAACGCATGACCTGAACGCGGGCATCGCTGGTCAGCGCGGCGGAAGCTGGCCCGCGGTGTCGACGCCGATGGCCCCCAGTGCGGGTCCGGCGCAGGTGCTGAAGTCCGGGATGTTCGCAAGGTTCACGGTGTAGAGCGTCAGCTCCGTTCCACCGATTCCGAACGCCACGCTGGTGTTCAGGTCGAGTCCGGCCGCTGCGCCCTCGGCCAGCACCTCGATCGTTCCGTCAGCATCGGCCCGCTTGACAGCGCTCCCAGCGACGTCGGCGCCGATGCGCCAGATCGCGCCGAACGGGATGTCTCGATCTCCGTTCGACCACGAGTCGCTGAGGTAGAGATTGCCCTGATCGTCGAATGCCAACGCGTTGGGAAATCCGATGTCTTCGGTGCCCTCGAACACGGTTGGTTCGCCGGTTCGACAATCGAACTTCCACACGCCTGACTCC
>Ga0316197_10000380_pt1 | contig 31280 bp, 29 predicted proteins | sample OudBiesiAoxic_MG_FD_204939 | JGI IMG/M metagenome (GOLD analysis project Ga0316197, IMG submission 204939) | Coastal sediment microbial communities from Oude Bieten Haven, Netherlands - site A oxic | ecosystem: Environmental > Aquatic > Marine > Coastal > Sediment | place: Netherlands... | reverse complement strand
AGAAATGATTAAAAATATGAAAAAAACATGTAGATTTCAAAAAATATCATATATTTTGTAAAAAAAAAGATAATATTCAAAATTTCAAAAAAAAAGACCTTTTTTTCAAAGGTCTTTTTTTTAATTTAAACTATTATTCAAATCTATATCCTAGAGATACATAGACTAATTTTTCTTGAAAAGTTCCCTTAATTAAAGTAGATTCAATAGATTCTTTAAACTCTGTTATCTGATATCCAACTTCTAAATTAACATTTTTATATTCTAGACCTGTTGCTATTCCTGCTGCCCATTGACCTTCTACTTTTCCAGTTACATTGTTTTGTCCAACTATTTTTGCATCTCCGAATACCCATCCACCTTTAGCACTGACATAGGGAGTGAGTAGATCTAATTGATTAAAACTATATCTCATTACACCCATCAATCCAAAGGTATCTAAAGTATCATCATAACTTTTTATTCCTGTAGTATCTCCTATATCCAAACCATAAGGAATCCAAGCTATATTTACACCTACCTCAAAGTTTTTCGTCGCGCCATATAATATATCTGCATTTAATCCCCTAAACTCTCCATCTATATCATTTGACCCTACATCTTTTCCCATAGAGATCTTAGGAATAAAACTAAGCTGTCCTTCATGACCTCCCTTTGCATCTGCCATAGCTACAGTAGACATTGTTCCTAATATCATAGTTAAAATTATTAATTTTTTCATCTCTTCCCTCCTAATTTTTAGTCTTAGTTCAAGTATAACTCATGAAAAAGCTTAAATCAATTTTATCAGTATCTTATGAAATTTAATTTTTTAACTCCTTAAATTCTTTCCTCATAAAACACATAGCAATTACTGCTGCTATTGTATCTGAAATTGGGAATGCCAACCAAACACCATTTAATCCCAAGAATATAGGTAATATATAGATAAGTGGAATAGTTAAAACTACTAGTCTTATAGTCAATAACTGAGTAGTCTTTTTCCCTTTACCCACTGCTTGAAAATAATTTGTTCCTGATAGATAAAGGGCTGTAGATACCATCATAAATAAATTTAATCTTATTGCATGGCCTGTAAATTCTACAAGTTTTTCATCATTCACAAAAAATCTAGCTACCATATCTGAATTCCCTACAACGACAAAAACAAGGATTAAGGCTATTGTAAATGTAATTTTTGTAGATAATATAAAAGTTTCTTTTACCCTGTCAAACTTTTTTGCCCCATAGTTATAAGATAAAATAGGTTGTCTTCCTTGGTTAAAACCTATAAAACTTGTATTTATAAAGTTTCTTGAGGTAGACACTATTCCAACTGCTGCTATAGCCAGATCTCCTCCATAATAGTTTAACTTTACGTTCATAATATATACCGAAACTCCATTTAGGAATTGATTTAAAAATGAACCTATCCCTATTTTTGAAATTGCCTTCATTACTTCTAAATTTGGTCTTATATTTTTTAATTTTAAAGTGATTATATCTGATCTAAAGAAATGATATAACTGTATTATTGCAGGAACTACACCAGCTATAGCTGTTCCTATGGCTGCCCCCTTTATTCCTATTCCAAACCTTACAATTAAGATATAATCAAGGAGCGTATTCAAAGCTGCTCCCATCAAATTAATCTTCATAGATAACATGGGATTCCCCTCTGTCCTAATAAAAGCATTGAGGGACATAAATACCAATTGTAGTACAAGAGTTGGAATTATATAGGCATAATAAGTATAAGCATATCCTATATTATTTTTACTAGCTCCTAATATTTCTAGGATAGAAGTTAAGTTTAAGAGGATTAAAGCTGTCAGATTAAAACCTATTACCATTATCCAAAATATAGTAGTTCCTAAAACCTTTTCGGCTCCTCCTCTATCCCTTTCTCCTAATTTTATTCCTGCTGCTGAAGCTCCTCCAATGGCAAAAAACATTCCTATTCCACCTATTAATATAGTTATAGGAAATATGATCGCTAAAGCTCCTAGACCGTCTCTACCTACATTCTGTCCTATGAAATATCTGTCGGTAATGTTGTATATCATATTTATCAGAACAGCTACTGTTGATGGTATTGAAAATTTAATAAGTAAAGGTAATATCTTTTTTTTCTCTAATTCTATATTCATTCTCTCTCCTAAATTCTAATTTTTCTTTTAATTTCAATTTAACTTCAAAGTTTTACTTCTCATAAAAAAGTGACGTGACGTTACCCCAAATAAGTACAATTCAGATTTTTATAATTTTTTATTTATTTCATAAATTTATAATCTCCTAAAATATTCAGGTATATAATCTTTATCTTCTATAGCTGTGTTTATCTCTTCTAAAATACGTTCCCTATCTTTATTTAGTATTCCCTCTAAACTAAGGTAGTTAGAAGCATGATTTACTCGAAATATTGTTTTTTTCAAGTCCAAATTTTCTATCAAAACTTTCGTTTCCAATAAGATCTCTTCAGAATTTAATAATTGAACTTTATTAGCCTTTACATCACTATAAAATTCTGTTCCCTCTTCCAACATCAAAGTAAGTAAAGATAAAAATTTTGGTTTTACTTTACTTAGGAGTTTTGCCGATTCTATGGCGTGTTCATAGGTCAATTCTTTCCCTCCTAATCCTGAAATAATCATTATAGAAAGTTTTATTCCACTCTCTGAAACTTTCATCAGTTGCTTTTCCATCTCAATGGAAGTAATGCCCTTGTTTATTTTTTTTAATATTTTATCACTACCACTCTCTATCCCTACATAGACTATATTTAATCCCTCAGAATGAAGTAATTTCAGTTCCTCCACAGATTTAGTCTTCAGATTATTAGCATGGGCATAGATCCCAATTCTTTTAATATTTGGCATTTTACTTCTAATCCGCCTAATTATCTCAATAAGTAGCTCAGTTGGAAGTAACATTGCATCTCCATCAGCTAAAAAAGCTTTGGTATAAAAATCATTAATATAAGCATCTATATCAGCAAATATTTCTTCTTTTGATTTCATCCTAAATGATTTACCTTTATACATAGAACAAAAAGTACATTTATTGTGGGAACACCCTACGGTAACTTGTAAAATCAGACTATTAGCCTCACTTGGTGGTCTAAATATTGCTCCTTCATATGGCATAATTGCCCTCCTTTATCTTCCATTTTCTCTTAGTATACCATACAAATTTCTATTTACTGCCATTAAAAAAGTGTCTAATTCACAGGTTTTTTGTATACTAAAAAAAAACCCTTAAACCATGGTTTAAGGGTTTTTTTTTAGTTTTTTTCAAGTGTAATAGATCTGTCAGTTGTCACGTCAGAACTTACTCTACTCATTCCAATAGTTTTATTAGCAAAAGTGATACTGAATAGTAATAAAGCACCTATTAATATTAACCATTTTTTTTTCATTTGAATTCCCCCTTTAAATTTATAATTGTATTTTCTGAATAAGAAGATTAGCTTCATATTCTAAAGAATTATTTATATAAAATTTTAATATATACATAGTAAAATCGTAACACATCATTTGTTTTGGTATTTTACAAATTATTTTTATTAATTCCTGATGTTTTAATGGCTGATGGCCATAGAGTAAAACAAGGTGTTTAATAGAATCTAAATATTTAGTAGGATTAAAGTGGTTATGGTTAAGGTCTAAAGGGGATGAAATTTCCCTTTCAAATGCAACAATAGCTTTCTTTTTCTCATCTAAATATAGATAAGTTAACCCCAAATTCCAATAAGTTTGATATAAAACTTTGTTTTTTAATTTTTTAAGTATATTTTCAAGTTTATTAACAGTAACTTTTACCAGTATTTCATTTTTCATTTTTTTAGCACAAGAAATAATGTTAGTATAACAAATTTCTAAATCATAATAATCTAATGGATCACTTACACTTCTTTTAAAATATTCAATGGCACTTTCATATTCTCCTAAGTTTTGATAACAAGCCCCAAGGTTATTGTAGGAAGAATAGTAATCTTTTGTAATCTCTGGCATATCAATAATAACTTTAAAAAATGAGATCGCTTTACTCCATTTTTTAGTTTCTAAGAGACTCACCCCAGTATTGTAGATTAAAAGAGGCTTTGTTTTATATGGAGCTCTGTCGATTTTCTTCTGATATTTCAGGTATATTTCATAAACAAATTCTAATTTTTCTAATCTGATAATTTCTATTAAGATAGAGTAGAAAAAAGCAGAGCAAGAGAAATGATTTAAGAGATCATAATAGATCTTTAAAGCTTTTTCTGTTTCACCTGTCTTTTGATTATATTTGGCTATAATATATTGGTATTTAGAGCTATGAACTTCTTTCTTTCGTCCAAATAACTCTATCTCTTCTTGTTTTTCTTTGGAATAGATACTTTTATTTATAAGACTTTCATTGACTAGTTGATCCAGTTCCTGTTGAGGAGTAATATATAATTCTTCTATAGTAAGAACTCTATTTATATTTCTTTCCTGAAAAATTTTATTAAAAGAATCAACTAATAAAGGGATGTGTTTTTCTTTAAAAGAATTATGCCCTTTTTTTATTTTAGTGAGATAAGAAGAGCTAAGTCCCTTACACCCGAGTTCTTTAAAAGTTATTTTATATATTTTAGCTATTTCAAATATTTTATCTTCCATATGTCCTCCTGGAATATGCTTGTATTATATAATTAATATTCAGTTTTTGTTTATTTTTCTAAAAAACTTGAGGAATTAGTTGTAATTAAGATATTATAGTATAAGAACTCTTAAAAGTAAACTGAAAAAGTGGTCAATACGATTACCATAATAAACCTAAAGACAATTCTAAAAATAGTATTCTAATAAGACATATAAAAATTAGTTCTTGAAGAATTGATATTAACGTTCCTAAAGATTAAAATAAATAAAATATTTATAGGATATTTAAAATAAATAAAAAAGGAGGGTTATGATAAGATTCCTATACACTTATCATGCAGAAACTATATGAATAATTTATTCGGTCTGTCTATGAAAATATTGAGTTCAATAGAATATGATGATAAATATTTTATAAAAGAAATATTTGGAATTACATCTACCATATCAAATGAAAATGATTTAGGCAGTGCATATACTATTAATAATGGAAAAGCAGAATATATAGATTCCATGGGTTTTGATTTAAAAGAATTGAAAGAGATGAATAAAAATATAGACCTCTATAAAATATCTCCTAAAAAAACAATTATAAATAGAAAGTATAAAAAAGAAGTGGAACAAAAATTAAAAAACAAAGAATATATAGATGGTTTTAGTTTAGATATAAATAAAGGTTCAAGCAAAAGTTATTTTGATAAAACAATGCTACAAAATAATATTGCACAATCTTTTCTAAGAGCATTAGAACTTCACGATGATTATACAAAGGGACATTCTGAACTTGTAGCAATCTATTCTGTAAGAATAGGCGAGTCGTTAGAATTAGATAAAAAACAACTTGAGAATTTATATTGGGCTGCTATGATGCATGATATTGGAAAAATAATAATTCCTGCTGATATATTAAATAAGACAGAAAAACTAACTGATTCAGAATTTGACCTTATAAAAAAACATCCACAGATAGGATATAAAATAATTTCAAAGAACAAGACATTAAAAGATATATCTAAATATATTTTATCTCATCATGAACGTTGGGATGGAAAAGGATATCCAAATGGATTAACTGGAGATGAAATCCCATTACTATCTCAAATCATATCTGTAGCAGACTGTTGGCATGCAATGACATCCAAAAGGCCATATAAAAATAAATTAACTGAAGAAGAAGCAATTGAAGATCTTATAAAAAATAGAGGAACTCAATTCTCTCCTAAAATCATAGATATTTTTATAGAGAAAAAACTATATTTAATTGATAAATATTTTAAAGGGAATAAAATAGTATTTAGATACGCTTAAACTATATTTCTGAATACTAATTTGAAGGTTTGCACAAAATACGAGACAGACCCTTTAAATTTAATGCCTTTAAAATATGCATTTACTAAATTTAAAAAGAAACTCACAGAAGAAAAATTAATTTCATTAAAATTGAAAATGGTAATAGATATCTATAAATAATTAAAAAAGCAGTAAATCTAATTAGATTTACTGCTTTTTTATTTTAACTCTCATATCCTACCTCAGTTTCTCTAAAACTCCGCCTCTCCTATGAAATGACGAATATTAAAAATCCCTTGTAAATAAAAAGTGATTTCTAAATGTCAGGAGAGGAGTTAGAGGTGAGGTCTAGAGGTTCTTAACTGTCACTCTTGTCATACGGCTTCCCAGAACTAGCTGGAGCCACTGCCTTTCCTACTACTCCTGCTAAGGCTAATAGTGTAAGGATATATGGTAACATTTGAATAAATTGAGGTGGTACCCCAGTTACATATTGCTGAATTAAAGTCTGTCCTGCATCTGCAAAACCAAACAATAAACTTGCTCCTAATACTCCACCTGGTGTCCACTTACCAAATACTAAGGCTGCTAAGGCTATAAATCCTCTACCTGCTGACATCTCTTTAGTAAATTGTGATAATGCACCGATAGATAGGTAAGCTCCTCCCAGACCAGCTAATAGTCCTGACATGATCACACCAAAATATCTTACATTTAATACATTAATCCCTACTGTATCTGCTGCCAATGGATGTTCTCCAACGGCTCTCATTCTAAGACCCCATACTGTTTTATATATAAACCAGTGAGATGCAAAGGCAATTGCATAGATGATAAACACTATTATAGACATTCCAAAGAATGTAGCTGTTTTAGGTACTGTAGGAGTATTTCCAGATTGATTAAATAATACTCTTAACATAAATACTGTAAATCCAGAAGCAAATAAATTAATCGCTACCCCTGATACTACTTGATTTCCTTTGTATTTAATACTAAGGACTGCATGTAATAATGCCATGATTCCACCAGCCATCATACCACCTAAAATTCCAACATATGGGTTTCCTGTATAGTAAGAAACTACTGCTGCTGAGAATGCACCCATCAACATCATTCCTTCTAACCCTATATTTACAACACCTGTAAGTTCAGAAAACATCCCACCAATTGCTGTAATTAATATAGGAGCTGCTTGTCTAATTGTAGCTAAGATTAAACTTATAAAGATAGACATTAGTTACTCACCTTCTTTTTTTTATCTAATATTGCATGGAACATGTTCTCTGCTGCAATTAGTAATATTATGATAGCCTGAATAATTATGATAATTTGACTCGGGATAGAAGTGTTAAACTGCATAGATCTACCTCCAGTTCTAAGTGCTGCAAATAATATAGCTGCAAATAGTGCTCCTATTGGTGAATTCTTACCAAGTAGTGCTACTGCGATACCATCAAAACCATAACTTCCCATGATTCCTTGTCTATATGTATATTGCCCTACTCCACCAAGGATTCTTTCAGCACCTGCTAATCCAGATAATGATCCTGCTATTCCCATGGCAAGTAATATTCTCCATTTTACATTTATTCCTGCATTTTCAGAAGCAGAAGGATTAAGTCCTACCGCTTTAATCTCATATCCAGTGATAGTTTTTTCAAACATAAACCAAATAAGTATAACAGCTATTACTGCGATAATAAATCCTACGTTAAGCGCTACCTTAGTATCTGGCATCAACATAGCTAATCTACTACTTTCAAATACTGGAGGAGTTTGCGGACTTGGTCCCATAGGTCCACCAGCTTTCAATGGATAATTTAGTCCATATTGTTCAAAGTTTAAAGCTATATAGTTTAACATGATAGTAGATATTACTTCATGCACTCCTAATTTGGCTTTTAGCCATCCTGCAATTCCTGCCCAAGCAAAACCTGCTGCCGCTGCTATAACCAACACTACGAATACATTGTTTATTCCACTATTATGTACAAAAGCTCCAACTGCTGCCGCTGCCAATCCACCCATTACAACTTGACCTTGAGCTCCGATGTTAAATAGTCCTGTTTTAAAAGCTACCAATACAGATAACCCTGTAAATATCATAGGTGTTGCTTCTAAGAGTGTCCTTGCAATGGCTCTACGACCATCAAAAGCTCCTGTAAACAGATAGTAATATGCTGTTAATGGATTTTCTCCTAAATAAGCGATTATTCCTGCTCCTAAAAGTAGTGCTATAAACACTGCTAAAATAGGAACTAATAATCCTTGTAATTTTCTATTCATTATAACTTCCCTCCAGCCATTAAGATTCCGATCTTTTCTTCAGTAGCGTCTTCTCTGTCTAAAATTCCTGTAATTTCTCCACCACACATAACTGCTATTCTGTCACTTAAATTTAAGATTTCAGACAGTTCTGCGGATACTACCATCACTGCTTTTCCAGTTTTCTTTTCTTCCAAGATCAACTTATGGATTGCTTCAATAGCCCCAATATCTACTCCCCTTGTAGGCTGAGAAGCTATAATGAAATCATGTTTTTTCTCCAATTCTCTAGCTACGATTATCTTTTGTTGGTTACCACCTGATAATTTTCCAAAGGCTGTTTTTGTTCCTCTAGGTCTTATATCATGTGCTTCCATAAAGAATTCTGCTTCTTTTTCTAATTTTTCTACATCTAATAATATCTTATTTTTTGTAAACTTTTCTCTATGTACCCCAAAAGCAAATGTATCTCTAACTGAAAATTCTGATACTGCTGCTCTTGTATGCCTATCTTCTGGTACATGAGCCAAACCAGTTAATGTAATATGTCTAGGAGTTTTCCCTGCCAGATTCTCACCATTTAAAGTAAATATTCCAGATTCAACCTTTCTTAATCCTGTCATAGCTTCTACAAGTTCAGATTGCCCTGATCCTTCTACACCTGCTATTCCAAATACCTCTCCTGCTTTTATATCAAAAGATACCTTTTTTACAGCCGGTAATCCTTTGTTATTTTTCACTTCTAGGTCTTTTACCTCAACTATTTTTTCACCAATAGTAACTTCTGGTTTTTCAGTAGTAAATAATACTGGTCTACCTACCATGGCATTTGCAATTTTTTGTTTTGTAGCATCTTTAGTTTCAAAGTTAGCCACATCTTTTCCTCTTCTGATTACTGTTATATTGTCTGAAATATCTAATACTTCTTGAAGTTTATGAGAAATAAATATAATAGTCTTTCCCTCTTCAATAAGGTTATCCATTATCTTATATAATTCTTTTACCTCTTGAGGAATTAATACTGCTGTTGGTTCATCAAATATAAGTAAATTAGCTCCTTTAAATAATATTTTTAAGATCTCTACTCTTTGTTGGATACCAACTGAAAGATCTGATATTATAGCATCTGGATCTATGGCTAAACCATATTTTTCAGATACTTTTCTTACATCTTCACGAGCCTTATTTATATCGAGGTTCATCCCCTTAGTAGGCTCTACACCTAATATCATATTTTCTGCAACTGTTAAGGTAGGCACTAACATGAAATGTTGATATACCATACCTATCCCTAATTTAGCTGCTTCTCCAGGTCCTTTTATATCTGCAACTTTTCCATTTAAAGATATCGTTCCCGATGTAGGAGTATATAGCCCATTTAATATTTTCATTAATGTAGATTTTCCTGCACCATTTTCTCCTACAATGGCATGTTTTTCCCCTTCAACTATGTTTAAAGTGATATCATCATTTGCTACGACCTTTCCACCTAAAAAAGTTTTTCTCATATTTTTCATTTCTAAAATATAGTTTGTCACTCTGATCCTCCTAGAACCCTTTATATTTTACCCTCTCTCACCTATTAGTACTCTCTCCCTAGCTAGGAAAAGAGGGTTTTAATTTATCCTATTTTTTTTACTATATTTACTATCCAGTTACAAAAATTTTCTCCTGCTTTTTTCGCTACATCCACTACATCTTCATGAGAATGTGCTTTTTTTGCTATTCCTGTAGCCATATTTGTGATACAAGATATTCCTAATACATCTATCCCTAAGTAATTTGCTACGGTTACTTCTGGTACTGTAGACATTCCTACTGCATCTGCTCCCATAGCAGAAAATGCTCTTATCTCTGCTGCAGTTTCATATGTAGGTCCTGTATTTCCTAAATATACACCTTCTTTATAAACTATACCTAAATTATCTGCAACTTCCTTAGCCAAATCTCTAAGGTATATCTTATAAGCTTCTGTCATATCTGGAAATCTTGGTCCAAATCTATCATCGTTTTTACCAATAAGAGGATTAGTTCCAAATGCATTGATATGATCTGTTATTAACATCAACGTTCCTGGCTCATAACTTTTATTACTCCCACCAGCAGCATTACTAACTATTAATTTTTCAATTCCGAACTGTTTCATTACATACATAGGATAAGTTACTTCTTTCATCTCATATCCCTCATAGAAATGAAATCTCCCCTTCATTGCTACTACTTCTACTCCACCAATTTTACCAAATACCAATTTACCGTCATGACCTGCCACAGTTGATACTGGGAAGTTTGGAATATCACTATAATCTATCTCCATTTTTTCATCTATAAAATCTACTAAGTTTCCTAATCCCGAACCTAATACTATAGCCATTTTTGGTCTATATTTTGTTGTTTCTTTTAAAAAATTTGTTGTTTCAACTACTTTACTATACATGAATTTACCTCCATTTAAATTTTTTTAATATATATATCTTTTGTTGTTTCTTTAAAGCCTACTTTCTTTAGGTACTGTCTATGGGAATCTTCCATCCCTTCTGTCATTAATTCATGAATCCCATTATTTTTAAAATATTCTGTATGTTCATCAAAGAAATATTTCCCCAGTTTATAATCTCTATATCTAGGAGTCACATAGTCAACTTTTATAAAAAAAACACCCTCTGCACTTTCTTCTCCCAATAAAATCCCCGCTATATTGTTATTTCTTAACATATATAAACCTTTATTTTGAATTTTTAATTCATCTTTAGATATTTGTTTTTCTATCTCTTGCATATTTACCTTTATAAAATAATTAAAATATTTTGAATCTGTCTCAGCTTCTACTAGTTGAAACTCCTCCTTAGTATTATAGATATTATATAAAAAATATATATTTATAAACGCTATCCCAACATTCATAAGGGCTGTAGGGAGCGAATGAATTAAAAATCCAAATGCTGCAAATAATATACACCCTACAAAGTTAATCCATCTAAGTTTAATAATTGAACTCATCGTTAAAGATACAAGAATTACCAATGAAGCTAAGTAACCAAACCAGTCAATCCAGTTAATTTCCACCTAATAACCTCCTATAAACAGTTTTTATATTATACTAAAATTTAAAGAGCAAGTCAAAGCTATTCCGCCTAATTAACTAACATTAAAGCTTATTAATGCACACTAAATAAAAATTAGCACTCTTTCTAAACAAATGATACTGTTTAAAAACAAAAATAAAAAGGACATGAGTCCTTTTTATAATTCGATTTTTAAAATAACAAACGTCATGTCATCTATCTGTTCTTTCTCTTCCACAAATTCGTTTAGAGAAGCTAGAAGTTCGACTTTTATCCCTTCGGCAGTCATATCATAAGTTTTCTCAATAACTTCCTTTAATCGTTCAATTCCATAGAGTTCTTTTCTTGGATTTTCAGCTTCTGTCAATCCATCAGTATAGTATAGAAGGACATCTCCCTTCTCTAATTTTACCTTACCCATCTTATAATCATAAAACTCTAAAAACCCTATTGCTACCCCTTTAACATTTTCCTCTATAACTTCTCCTGTTCTAGCTTTATACAAAATAAGAGGATTATGTCCTGCATTGGAGTAATAAAGTGTTTTAGTTAAAAAATCATACTGACTGTGAAAGATAGTAACGAACATATCTTCACTTATATCTGGATAAATAATGTCATTTAGATCTGTTAAAACTTCTAATGGATATGAATCTTTATATTCCAATGTTTTTAATACTGATCTTATTAAAGCCATCAAAAATGCAGCTGGAACTCCTTTTCCACTTACATCTCCTATAGTTATCCATAGTTTATTATCCCCTGAAAGAGAATAATCATAGTAATCTCCTCCCACTTCCTTGGCAGGATTAAAGTACTGAGCTATCTCAACACCATTTATGTCTCCTAGTGACTGAGGCAATAATTTTTTCTGAATATTTGAGGCAACTTCTAGTTCATTATCTAGACGTTCTTTTATTATTAACTCTGAATATATCAACGCATTATTTATTGCAATAGCTACCTGAATAGCTAAAGCTGAAATTGTAGCCTCATCACTATAACTTAATTTTTCCTTATCCTCAACTATATAGATTACTCCTAATTCTTTCCCTTTTACTACTAAATCAGAGATCACTATACTTTCATCTTCTGTAGCTTCTATAGATTTAGATATTTGGGTATATATGTTTTTATAGTCACTTCTACTATATTTAGCTAATTCTTCCAAAGGAAAACTTATATTCCCTTTATTTATAAATTTACCTTTAGTTTGCTTTAATTCCAATTCTCCATTTTTCCACAGGTATATTGCTATTTTTTTTACCCCTGTCAAAACAAAGTAAGCATCTAGGATAACCCCTATAATCTTATTTAATTCCAAAGTTGATAGAACCGTCCTTGCAACTGCATTTATATTAGATAAATTTGCTACTTTTTTTTCTAATTCTTCATTAGAATATTCCAACTGAGCCGATTTTTTTAAAAGAGAATCATATGTAACGTTGAGCTCCTCTTTAAATTCTTTTAATTCTTTAACTGAATTATTCAGTTGTGCTTCTTGAAATCTTATAGTTTTTACCGTTTCTTCATAGGATTCTTTGAGTTCGTCCATTATCTCTGTGTAATCTTCCCTTTTCCCGATTTTTTCTATAAGTGTATGCATCTCATCTATATTTTTTCTTTCATTTTTCTTCAGTAGAATGAGAGATAACACTCCTACTATAAAAACAATTAAAACATATTCCATTATTTTCCCTGCCTCTCTTTATAAGATTTTGGTTTTAAAAAATCGTCTATTAAAAACTCTTCGTCTATATTCAACAAATCTTTCAAAAATACTTCTTTTACTTTTATCTCTAGGTTATAGCCGTCATAATAATTAACACCGTATTTCCCATCATAAAAAAAGATATACTTTCCATCTGAAACTGTATAACCATTGTATAATTCATTTTTTACCACTACTATTTTTGAATCAAATTTCAGTTGATTTCCAATTATTTTTTTTACATCTCTTTCCTGTATAGCATTTAAGTAGAGGTATCCTTGTTCTTTAAATATTTTAGGAGTTAAATCTGTAGTCCTATCTATATAAACATCTTTCTCCTGCCAATATTCATTTTTATTATCAGTATAAGGTTCCTCTATCTTTAAAATTAAATTTAATTCTACCTGTTCTACTATTTTAAATAAGCTTTTTCTCTTATCTTCCATCTGTAAAATAAGTTTTTCCTTATCTAATTCTGTATAATTTACCTCATTATTAAATTTCTTATCACTGTTCATTATTTTTTTCCAGAAATAAACCTGTTTATTTAAATAATATTGAGTCCTTCCAATTTTTTCATCTAATTTTATTATCACTTTTTTATCTATACTGTCTCTATCTACTTGGGATAATTCCGATGCAGATTTTGAAAAAGCCACCTCTTCTGGAAGAATATAGCTATTTTTCAGATGAATAATATCATCTTTAAATTCTTGTGAGTACATAATATTTATAGTTGAATCATAAACCAATAATTTTCTCATAAGTATGTCAAAGTCATTATAAAATTTAATTTTTTCTTCATATTTTTCAGGATAATTAATACTATAAAGAGTCAGCTCATAATCTCCTTTTTTTATCTCTTTTTCAAATGGTGCACTATGGGATCTTTCCTTTACCTTAGATATACCTGTACAGCCAGTAGTGCTCATTGCTAATACTAAAAGTAATATATATTTATACACGTTTTTTCCCCTTTCTTTTTCTAATTTTTTTACTCTCTTTTTCTTAATTTTTCTCCCTCTTCTTACGACATTTAGAATTTTTTTTATTTATAAGTGATTCTAATAATCATCGTAAAATGATGGAGTCCATTAAGACCAGGTTATCCTATTTGTTTTTTTATCTTTTGAGCCAATTCATCTATATCAAATGGCTTTTCTATAAAACCTTGAATTTCCACTCCTAAGTTTTCCACTACTTCCTCTAAATGACTAAATGCAGTCAAAATAAACACTGGAGCATCTGTTACCTCTCTTAATTTTCTCATGGCATCTAGTCCGTTCATCTGAGGCATCTGAATATCCATAATGATAAGATCAAAAATTTGCTTTTCCATCATCTGCAAACCTACTATAGCAGTCTCTGCTTCAAAAACTTCCATGTCTAGATCTTCAATTATTTCTCGGAGTAACAATCTAATGCTCAATTCATCATCTACAACTAACACTTTTTTCATTTTTTCTTCTCCCCCCATTGTATTTAATGAAACTTATAACAAATAAAATTATTCTAAAACCTTTTTTATCTGTTTCGCTATTTTGTCTGGCACGACCTCTAACAATTCTTCTAAAGTAGCTGCCTTTATCCTTTTTACTGATTTAAATCTTTTTAGAAGTTCTGTTTTTCTTTTTGGACCAATCCCTTGAATTTCATCTAACTCACTAGATATTACCCTTTTTTTACGTAAACTCCTATGATAGGTTATTCCAAATCTATGAGCCTCATCTCTCAGTCTCTGTAATATCTTTAGAGACTCTGAATTTTTAGGAAAGATATAAGAGTTGGTTTCTCCTGCTTTAAAAACTTCTTCTTCCCTTTTAGCTATACTAATTATATCAACCAAATGATCCTTTCCTAACTTAAATAAAACTCCTTCAACTGCATTTAATTGACCCAATCCTCCATCTATCAGTATTAGATCTGGCAAATCTATCTGAGCTAATTTAGAATACCTTCTTTGTATCACTTCCCTCATCATATGGTAGTCATCGGGAGTATCTTTAGTTTTTATTTTAAATTTTCTATAATGTTTCTTTGCCAACCTTCCTTCTACAGCTACACTCATAGCTCCTACAGCATCTTTTCCTGAGATATTAGATATATCAAAACATTCTATTTTTCGAGGAAATTTATTCAAATTTAAAGTCTCATAAAGAACTTTCATTCCCTCTTCTAATATACTTTTTTGATTATGATATTTTTTGATCTCTTCCTCTAAATTGAGAAATGCCATCTCTAAGAGTTTTTTTCTTCGACTTTTAACCATAGGAAAATATAGCTTTAAATTTATATTAAGAAAACTTTTCCCCCAGCCCTCTAATATTTCTTTTTTTTCTACAAATAAATTATCTAGAATTATATTTTTAGGCATCTTTTCACCAGAATAATATCTTAAAAAACTTTCGACCAAAATATCATCATCTATAAATACATCTATTTTCAAATTATTTATTCCTATGATCTTTCCATCTCTAATCTTTAATATAGTCAAGAATAATATATCTCCATCCTGTCTGCAAACAAATACATCCTCATCTATATTTTTCAAAACTTCCGTGACTTGTGTTTTCAATGAATTTTCAATGGCTTTAATCTGTTCTCTATACTGGATGGCTTTTTCAAATTCCATAGACCTACTAAATCTATCCATGTCCTCTTTCAACTGTTTTAATAACTTATCTCCCCTGCCCTTTAAAAAATATTTGGCATTTTCACTACTTTCTTTATATCTTCCCTCTATTTCCTTATAAACACAGGGTCCCATACACCGATTCATATAATATTTCAAACAGGGTTTAGGATATGTTTTTTTCATATCTCTATTACAATCCCTTATTTTAAATATCTTTACAAGGGTTTTTAATAAAAATCCACTCCCATTGGGGTAGGGACCAAAATAATCTCCATTTTTAATATTTAGATCTTTAGTCCTCCTAATAATAGATATCTTAGGAAACTTCTCTATGGATATCTTGATATAGGGGTAAGTCTTTTGATCCTTTAGGAGAATATTATATTTTGGCATATATTTTTTTATTAAATTATTTTCTAAAATAAGTGCATCTAGTTCACTCTTACACACTATAAATTCTAGATCTTCTATATGATCTACTAATTCCATTGTTTTTTTATCTGTATGGACCTTTTTAAAATATGAGGAGACTCTTTTTTTTAAATTTTTAGCCTTCCCTACATATATTACCTCTTTTTTCCCTTTCATCAAATAAACTCCAGGAAGATCTGGAATTTCATATTTGTCTATTAAAGGCTCCATCTCTCCTGCTCCCTATGATTTAATAATACCTTAATATTTTCATTTTTATTAAAATATTCATAAAGTTTACTAGCTATAGTCACCGACCTATGTTTTCCTCCACTGCAACCTATTCCTACAGTCAGATGTGTCTTTCCCTCTTTTATAAAGTGAGGCAATAAAAATTCTAACATTTCCTCGATTTTTTTCAGATATTCTTCACTACCACTTCCATTCATCACATATTCTTGAACAGCCTTATCACTTCCATTTTTAGGTCGTAGTTCCTCTCTATAGTATGGATTTAGCAATGACCTTGTGTCAAACATCATATCCAGATCTATAGGGGCTCCATATTTGAATCCAAATGTAGTTATGGTCAGCACTAGATCCCTTATTTTTTTGTATTCTAACCTACATTTTAAATTTTCAATCATTTTTTTAGGTGTAAAATCACTGGTGTCTATTATTATGTCTGCCAATTCTCTTATTTCAGATAGCATTTTCCTCTCTAAATAGATATTTTCAACAATAGAATTTGATTTTTTTAAAGGATGAGATCTTCTAGTTAAATTATATCTATTTAAGATTACCTCATCTTTAGCATCTAAATAAATTATCTTATAAGAAACCCCTTTTCCCTTTAAATTTTCCAATAATTCTAAAAATTCATCTGTTCTTTCAAAAGATCTTATGTCCACCCCTATTGCTATTTTTTTTATCCTTTCTCTATATACAGACAGCTTAGATCCATCTATAAAAAAACAAGGCATATTATCTATGGTCATATATCCTCGATCTTCAAAATAATTAAGTGCAGTTGATTTTCCTGCACCGCTCATTCCTGTTATAATAAATATTTCCATCTTCTCACCTCAAACAATTTTATACTTATATATTATCAAAATAAAGCTCAATTTAATAGATATAAAAAAAAGACCTCATAGAAGTCTTTAAACAAGCCCTGACCTACAGTCCTCTGTATAGTTTTGGTCGCCTGGTTCAAAAAAGTGGTAGTCAGATACATATAACATACAGTATCCGTAGGGGCTCGTTATACCCTCGTGATTTTTCTGATCTATTATACACAGCGCCGACTCCGGCGACGACATTAGGCCCAAAACATCAAGATGGTCACTAATAGGTAAGGTCTCTTGTTAATCTAATAATACTACAAGATATTGGTAGTGTCAATACTTTTTTCTTAGAAAAATATTAGAAATTAAGTTTTATTTATACACCCTATACTATTTAAAAGGAATTTTCAATGTCGTCAGTAAATTATATTATAAAAACTTCTAAATTTAACCTTTATTAAAATATTTGTAATCATTTATTATATGTCTAGGAGGTGTCTCATGAAATTAATATATACTAAAAATAATATCCTCAGAGGTATGCTCATTTACTCTGCCGGTGATACTATCGCTACTCTTATAAGAGGAGATATTTTACCCCTAAGAATATTAGGTATGATGTTATTAGGAGGTACTATCTATGCCTTTGAAATACCAAATTATTTTATTTGGATAGACAAGAAAGTTACTTCTTTTAAACATAAAAAAATCATAAAAACAGTCTTAGCTCTCTGTTATTTCAATCCTTTTTGGATAGCTAGACACATTTTTTTCATCCACATTTTTTCTGCTGAAAAAATCGGATGGTTTATTTTAAATATTGGTTTTAAAAGCTATATAGGAGCTCTCCCCATAAGTATTCTTGGAAATTTCATCATACAAAACCTTATTCCTATAAAATTTAGATTTTTTTCTAGTGCTGTTTTTTCAGGATTATTGGCCATCTATTATACTCTAAGTGCAGTATATTTTAGTTAACTTTTTTATATACAATATAATTTTTTGATCAGTCTTGAACTTTTAGATACTTTTCTCTATCTACGAATATTTACAAAATAATCATTTTGAACAATATTAAAAAAATATTTAACAGAATAATTTTATGAATTTCATAAAGGCATCTTGCCCTTTTTCATCCCTTTTATACACCCCTGCATGTTCTAATACTTTGGAAAATACCAAACCTACTTCTTCGTGTAAGATTTTCTCTAAATTATCTACAGTAAGATCATCATATTTCTCTTTAATTCCCTTTGCCCAGCTCAGGTGTTTTTCTATTGTTTTATTATTTTTTATCTCTTCTATATAGTTATCTTTCAAAATAACTTCTTCTAATATAGTCAATTCTTCCTTGAGTCTACCTGGAAGCACCGCTAACCCCATGACCTCAATAAGGCCTATATTTTCCCTTTTTATATTATGAACCTCCCTATGGGGATGAAATACCCCTAATGGATGGTCCTCTGAGGTCCTGTTGTTTCTCAAAACTATATCTAACTCAAATAAACCATTCCTTCTCCTAGCAATTGGAGTTATTGTATTATGAGGTTCATCTTTTGTTTCAGCAAATATCTCTACCTCTTCATCTGAATAATTTCTCCAAGTATGAAGTATCTCATCTGCCAATTCTGTTAAATCTTTAGTATTTTTAGAGGATAATCTTATTACCGACATGGGCCATTTTACTATTCCTCCCTCTACATTTGGATATTTTTTAAATATAATCTTTTTTTCTATAGAAGCCTTAGCCATTGCAAACTCATGATTTCCTCCTTGAAAATGATCATGAGACAGGATAGACCCTCCTACAATAGGCAGATCTGCATTGGATCCTATAAAATAATGTGGAAATTTCTCTACAAATTCTAATAATCTCACAAAAGTAACCTTTGAAATTTTCATCGGTCTATGATCATTTGAAAATACGATACTATGCTCATTATAATAAACATAGGGAGAATATTGTAAAAACCACTCCTCACCTGTTAATGATAGTGGTATGATCCTATGATTTTGTCTAGCAGGATGATTTAATCTCCCTCTATACCCTTCATTTTCCTTACAGAGCACACAGCTAGGATAAGAACTACTTTTCATATGCTTGGCAGCCGCTATAGCTTTAGGGTCTTTTTCTGGCTTAGATAGATTTACCGTTATCTCTAAATCTCCATATTCTGTAGGAGAATCCCAGTGCATATTTTTAGCTATCCTTTCAGTTCTTATATAATTAGATGCCTTAGACATTTTATAATAATTTTCAGTGGCACACTTTATCCCTTTTTTTTCTGTATTTTCATAAAACTCTTTTATTACTTCAGATGGCCGTGGCATCAAACACCCCATTAATCTAGCATCTAAAAGATCCCTATAGGTCACAGTATCTTCTACTAACCTATTATTTCCCCCTGCCCAATTCAATATATTTTCTAAAATTTCTACCGGATTATCTAAAATTTCATTTTTTACTTCTACACCTTTAAAATCATCTATTTTTAAGACCTCTAATATAGAATTTCTAATATATATTAGGTCCATCTTATCTAATAATTTTTTCTGTACCCCATATTGTAGGAGACGTTCTATCTCATAATTTATATCTATCAATTTTCTCCTCCTTAATTTTTTTTATTTCATAAATTAATTTTTGGTAAACACATATCTCGTCACAGCCCTATATGGATTACTCGGTGTGTATATAGTCGTTTTGAATTCATTTATATTAATATGATTTGGCAAATCTTGGGTCTCAAGACAAACTCCTAGTCTAGGTTTAGCAATCACACCACAAGATAATTTCCCTTCATTATCTCCTAAATGATTTCCTGTATAGAGCACTACTGATCTTTGATCTGTATATATATCCAATTTTCTACCTGTTTTTTCATGAAATAGAGAGATTTCTAGTTCTTTTTCTTTCTTTAGAATAAATGGATGATCATATCCCTTGGCAGATCTCAATTGAAGATTATTTAAATCTATATCTTTTCCTATTCTTTTAGGAGTTTTAAAATTAAATGGTGTTTCTGTCAGATCAAAAGTTTGTCCATGGGGAATAGAATTTTCATCTAAAAACGGAACTCTATCTGCATATATATATAACTCATGATTTAAGATATCTTCCTGACAATCTCCAGAAAGGTTAAAATAGGTATGATTGGTAAGATTTAAGATAGTTTCTCTATCAGGAGTTCCTAAGTACGAAATTTCCAAAGTATCTTCTAGCAAAGTATATCTCACCTTAAATTTTACTCTTGCAGGAAACCCCTCTTCCATATGGGGACTTATATAGGATAATTCTACTCCGTTTTCTACTTCTAAAACATCCCAAATCCTCTTATCTAAACCTTTTATTCCTCCATGAAGGCTATTTTTACCATTATTTATAGCTAAGTTATACCTAACTCCTCCTAATTCAAAAATACCACCTTCTATTCTACCAGCAATCCTTCCTGTGATAGCTCCAAAATGGGGTGATTTTTCCTCATAATCTATGATGTTATCATACCCTAGGACTATATTTTCTTTTTGCCCATTTCTTTTTGCTATCAAAATTTCTGTTATTATTCCTCCGTAGTTTAAGATACCGATTTCCAGATTGTCATTTTTTAATATATATTTAAAAACTTCTTCCCCTGTTTTTAAAACACCAAATTTTCTTTTTAATATTTTCATAGTTATACATACCACCTTTAATAAATTTAAATTAGTTCTCTAGCTCCATCACCAATACTAGCAATATAAAAATCTGCCGTTAAACCTATTTCATCTTTATATTTTTTACCTATATTTTTTATAAAACTATCTATACTTTCTTTTTTTACGATATTTACCGTACACCCTCCAAATCCTGCCCCTGTCATCCTAGCTCCAATCACTCCCGTTTCATTCCATGCCAGTCTAACCATAGTATCTAATTCTACTCCTGTAACCTCATAATCGTCCCGGAGAGAGATATGTGATTCATTCATCAATTGCCCGAACCTTTGAATATTTCCATCCTTCAACTTCTCTACAGCCTCAATCGTTCTTTGATTTTCATAGACTGCATGGCGAGCTCTCTTTCTATCAATTTCACTTTTTATTAGCTCTTTATTTTTTTCAAATTCCTCTATTGTTAGATCTCCCAAAGATTTTATATTTAATACCGTCTGAAGCTCTCCTAAGGCTCTTTCACACTCTCCCCTTCTCTCATTATACTTAGAATCAGCTAACCCTCTTCTGACATTTGTATTGGATATTATAATAGAGGCATCTCCTAATTCTACAGGTGCATATATATATTCTAGTGTGTTACAATCCAGTAATATTGCTCTATCTTTTTTCCCCATTCCTATGGCAAATTGATCCATTATTCCACAGTTTACACCTACAAACTCATTTTCAGCTTTTTGACTGATTTTTACCATCTCTATCATCTCTATCTCTAATTTATAAAGTCCCTTTAAGATTACAGACGTCAAAAGTTCTAAAGATGCTGACGAAGATAAACCTGCACCATTTGGGATATTTCCAAAAACTAACATATCAAAACCTGTTTTAAAATCATATCCACTATCTTTAAAGATTTTTATCACTCCCTTAGGATAGTTTGTCCAATTATCTTTATCATCGTAGACCAAGTTCTCTAAATCTATCTCAATTACTCCTATCTCTTCAAAATTATTTGAATAAAATCTTAATTTTTTATCTGTTCTAGGCCTAACTACTCCATAGGTCCCAAATGAAAGTGCACATGGAAATACATGTCCCCCATTATAATCTGTGTGCTCTCCTATTAAATTTACCCTTCCAGGTGCAAAAAAAGTCCTTACTTCTCCTAATCCAAATTTTTCTTTAAAATCATCTATTAATTTTTCTAACATTTTATCTCCCCCTTTTTTCTTTTCCGCGCTTTATTAACTTAGTTAATAAAGTTATTTTATGGTATATTTATATGCTTTTTTCTTTTAAAAGTCAAGGAATCTTTTTTAGTTGACTTATTTTTTCTTTAAACATATAATTTCTGTAGATGCCATTAGATCTTTATATTCTTTAAATCTAATTTCAAGGTAAATAAAACATATATTTTAGGAGTCATTATGATCAAACGAAAAATGGGTAATTCAGACCTGATTAAAAGGATAAACATCTCAAATATTATAGAAATTTTAAAAACTCAAGGATTAAAATCTAGAGCTGATCTAGCTATTTTAACTGGTCTTACTCCTGCTAGTATAACTAAATTAACAAAAAAGTTGATAGATTTAGATATCCTTATAGAATCTGGGATTGGTGTAATCTCTGGCGGAAGACCACCTATATTATTAGACATCAACCCTGGTGCTGGCTATATTTTAGGAGTTACTCTCTCTCCCAATAAGATCAAGGGGATTTTAACTGATGTCAACGGTACTATCTTATTTAAAGAAAATTTTCTATTGGAAAATAGGGAGAAAAAATATATTTTAAATAATTTATTTATTCTCATTTCAAGCCTTATAGACAATGTAAATAAGGAAAAAATCTTAGGAATCGGAATTGCCCTCAATGGAATGGTAGATTATGTAAATGGAGTTTCTATCTTTTCACCCCACTATAAGTGGAAAAATTTTGATTTAAGAGAAACCGTTGAAAAAAAATTCTCCCTCCCTGTTATCATCGATAACGATGTCAGAGCTATGGCATTAGGAGAACATAAAAGTGGAATAGGTATCGATGAACATAATTTTGTAGTTATTAATATCGGTGAAGGAATCGGTGCTGGAATTATTCTCAACAATAAACTTTATCGTGGTGAGGGATACAGTGCAGGAGAAATTGGTCATATAACCATTGAAAAAAATAGTATTCACCCATGTTCGTGTGGAAAGTATGGATGTCTAGAAGCCATTATTGGAAGTAAGAGAATCTTAAACCATGTGAGTACTGAAAAAGGGAAATCTTATCTAAATGACCCTAGTATAAAGAAAATATGTGATTTAGCACTGAGTGGTGATAATTTTTCAATAAATATATTAGAAGAAATTGCAGAAAACCTTGGATATGCTCTCTCTTTTTTAGTCAATCTCTTAAACCCAAAGGTGATAATCATCGTCGGCGAGATCAATAGTGGAGGAGAATTTTTCTATAAGAAATTAATGAATAGAGTAAAAAAATACTCCTTAAAAACTTCTACATCTGACCTAAAAATTATTCCTTCAAAATTAGGGAATAATGCCTCGACCATAGGAGCTACAATCTTAGTCTATGAAAATCTATTTAAAGGAAGAAAGATTTTAAAGGTCTAACCTGAAATATATTAAAAAGCAACATTACATCTAGCAAGGGAAAGTTTATATTTTCATATTATTTTATTTGTTCTATAGTATTTTAATAATTTCCCTTTATAGTTATAATTTCTTAAATAAAAATAAAGAGCTAGAAAATCATTTTGATTTTCTAGCTTTTTTCTTTAATCTCCTAATATAATTCAGGAAACATTATTCTTTCTACACCTTCTATAATTATGTGTAAGATCATCATATGAATCTCTTGTATTCTATCTGAAGTCTCTCCAGGAATAATAAATTCATAGTCACACATACCCTTTAACTTTCCTCCATCTTTTCCTAAAAGGACACAGGTAATCATTCCTAATTTCTTAGCTTCTTCTACTGCTCTCATTACATTGGCAGAGTTTCCACTAGTAGATAGTCCTACAAATAAGTCTCCCTCTTTACCATAAGCTTCTACGCCTCTAGCAAATATTTCATCAAAGCCAAAATCATTTCCAACGCAAGTTATATGAGATGAATCTGAAATTGCGATTGCAGGAAGTGCTCTCCGATTACCTCTAAATCTTCCTGTAAATTCCTCTGCAAAATGAAGGGCATCACAATTACTTCCACCATTTCCACATATAAGTACTTTATTTTTATTTTTAAAAGCTTCTGCTAATTTCTTGGCAACTTCCTCTGTTAATTTTTCTTCTTTTTCTTTTTCTACAAAATCTTTTAATAGATTTAATTCTATTTCATATGACTCAATTAAATTCATTCTAAATTCTCCTTTCTTAAATTATTTTAAAGTTCTTAGTGAAGTTTATAAATTTAATTATCTCCAATAGACTTCTTTTGTCCTTTGTGATAGCTATTTGATATCCATCTGATACTTCATCTATCTTTTCAATAACCTTAAATTCTCCTGATTTTACCTCATCATAGACTGTATAATAAGGTAATACTACATTCCCAACTCCTTCTCTAACGAAAGACTTGATCATGCTTAAACTTCCAGTAATTGGGATTTTACTTTTAAATTCTATCTCATGATTGTTTTCTATGGCTGTTACAGCTTCATTATGTTTTAATATTTGCTTACGTATAATAAGAGGAGTATCAGCAACTTCCTTGATATCTCTATAATCCTTTGCACTGATTAAACACAATGGAAACTTGCCTACGTCTATAATCTCTAAATTTATATCTGTTATATGGGTTTCATCGATGATAGCTACATCTATATCTCCATCTCTTAACCTTTCTAAAATTTCCTTCTTTGAAGCTATCAAAATGTCGTATTCTATCTCTTGATATATCTTAGAAAACTCCTTCATCAGTTTTGGTAACAATGGCTCTCCTATAATAGTCGTAGCTCCAATACTTATTCTGGCTCTATCTACTTCTACTATTCTTGCCATCTCTTTCTCTACACGTTTAACCTTTTGAAAAATATCCTCACTCATCTTGTATAAAACTTCTCCTGAATAAGTTAACTTTATCTTCTTTGAACTTCTGTCAAATAACTTAGTCCCTAGAAGCTCTTCAAACTTTTTAACCTGTATAGAAACTGCCGATTGATTTATGTATAAATTATGTGCCGCTTTTGTAAAGCTACATTCTTTAGCCACCTCATAAAATATTCTTAAATAATGTAAATCCAATTTTCCCCACCCCATTAATTTAATTATATTTCAGTATACTACATATCTATATTCTTATTCAATAACTAATTTGAATAATATAATACTCCTTCTAGAATTTTTCTAAATATCTTCTTTTCTTTTAGGTTTTCATGCATTTTTCATAATAAAATGTTATAATTTACATAGTATAAATTATTTAGGAGGAGACCTCATGAAAAACTCAATATTTTTATTTTTATTCTTAATATTGATTAATACCGCTACCTTTTCCAATGGGTCAACTACCTCTAAAGGTATTAAAACTATTGAGATCAACGGGAAGTATATCAATCTTAATATCATTCCTTATGCTGGTGAAAACATAAAATTAAATCAGTTATCAGATAAAAAAAATCCTATAATAAGGAAGGCGATAGCCAAAGATATTTTACAATATAATTTAAGTAACGATAAAAAAAATAGTTTTTTTAAAACTAAGATTAAATTTGATCTTTTGATTCCTCAAAATAGTAACTTTGAATATCTTATAAAAACTACTAATAGTTCTATCACTGTAAATGGAATAAATGGGAATTTTTCTATAGACAATTCTAAAGGATATATAACTATAAATAATCTGGTTGGAACTCTCAAAGTTACAAACTTAAATAATGATGTTAAACTATCCAATATTGTAGGAGATATCGATGTAAAAGGTCTATTCAGTCGTGTAATCACTGAAAATACCTTGGGTATCCTTAACATTAAAACTACTGATAAAAAAATAAAAATAAAAAATGCTGAAAAAATAGGAAATATTTCCACATCCAATGCTTCTATTTCAGCTGAGTTTAAAAATATTATCTCAAATTCAAAAATAGCTACTTCAAATCATAGTCTTACTATAAAAATTCCTGAAAACCATGATTTTAATTTTTCTATTTTTGGTGATCTAATCCATATAAAAAATGAATTACCACAATTAAAGACCAATAAGTTTTTAATCCTAGGAACATCTAACGGAACTATAAAAATTAAAAAGAAGTAGAAAACGGAACTATCCATTTTCTACTTCTTTTTCATCTATTAATTAGCTTTAACACTCACTGCAAAAGCTTCATATGGTCTCAACTTGCCACCTTTACATACTTCATTGTAATTTGAAATAATTACTTCTCCACCTTTTAAATCTTTCATCTCTGAAATCTCGATCTCTTTATCTGTCATGTTAGAAAAAACATAAAGTTTTTCTCCTTTGTATTCTCTCATATATGAAAAATGTTCTTTAGATTTACCATCTATCAAGTCAAATGTTCCATTTTTAACAAGCTCCATTTTTTTTCTTATTTTTATTAACTCTTTATAAGTATAAAATATAGAATTTTTATCTTCTAACGCATCTTTTACATTTATCGTTTTATAACTTTCATTGATAACTATCCAAGGTTTTCCTTCTGTAAACCCAGCATTACGACTATCATCCCACTGTATTGGCGTTCTGGCATTATCTCTAGAAATATTTTTTATTTTATTTAATACCTCTTTTTCATCTTCTGTTTCCACTGCCACATCAAAATAATTTATAGCTTCTACATCCTGCATCTCTTCCCTGATCCAAGGTCGATTGATCATTCCAATCTCTTCTCCTTGATATATGTATGGTGTTCCTTCCATTAAATGAAGTAAGATTGCTAACCCTTTTCCTGAAACTTCCCTAAATTCTTCCCTATCGTCTCCAAATCTAGATATTGCTCTAGGTAGATCATGGTTGTTATAAAAAAGCGAGTTCCACCCCTCTTTATGCATTCCTTTTTGCCACTTTTCAAATATTGCTTTTAACTTTAATAGATCAATAGATGTACTCCATTTATCTGGCCCAAACATAGTATGTTCAAATGTAAAAATTGTTGAGAATTCAGTATTATCTAAATTAGAATATTTTTTAGCATGTTCTAAATCAGCTGACCAAGTTTCTCCCACAGTAAAAGTATCCTCATAATTCCTGTATGTAGCATTGGCCATCTCTTCTATATATTCATGGAGTTTTGGTCCATTAGACATCTCACATCTTTCCCATACCTTACTGATCATATCTATAACATCAAATCTAAATCCTTTTACACCTTTTTTTAACCAAAAGTTCATCATCTTATATGTTTCTTCCCTTACTTCATCGTTATCCCAATCCAGATCAGCCTGGGTTTTATCGAAATTATGTAGGTAATATAGATCTAAATTTTCAATATACTCCCATGCATCTCCACCAAATATTGAAGTTACAGGATGAGCTTCTACAAACTCTTTATCCCTAAAAACATAATAGTCTTGATATTTTTTATCCCCTGCAAGAGCTTTTTTAAACCAAATATGTTCTGTAGATGTATGGTTAGCTACTATATCCATAAGGATTCCCATCCCTTTTTTTTCAGCTTGAGATAAAAGTTTATCAAAATCTTCCATAGTTCCAAAATCTGAATCAATCTGATAATAATCTGCAATATCATAACCGTTATCATTTTTAGGAGAATTATAGATTGGAGTTAACCATAGAAGATCTACTCCTAATCCTTCCAAATAATCTAATTTACCTATTATCCCATTAATATCTCCCATTCCATTACCTGTGGTATCCATAAAACTCATAGGATATATCTGATACACTACTTTATCTTTTAAACTTTTTTTAATATTTTTCACAACTTATTCCCCCCTATATTTTGTTGGTGACGCTATTATACCCTATAAATTAAAAAACTTGTAAAAAAAAACATTTCTTTATGTTTTTTTTCACAAGTTTTAATTAAAAATCAATATCAATCTTTTGTTTGTTAGGAAAGGTCTACGTTTTTACATCCAAATAGATATGTAAGGATGAATCCAGAAATATACGCAACTATTAATGCTGATACATATAAAATTATTGCAGTAAATACTCCACTATTTGATGTCATAGCAAATGAACCTAGGATTCCTGAAGATCCAAATACAGTATTTAATCCAAAGGAAAGGCCCATCTGAGACATGATTCCTATATATATTCCTCCAATAGCTCCTCCTGCCATAGATGTAAAAAACGGTTTTACTCTAGGCAATGTAACACCATAGATCAATGGTTCTCCTATTCCTAAAAATCCTGGTACAATTGCCCCTCTAATATTTTCTCTTAAGTTCGATTCTTTAGGAGATTTAACATAGAGAGCTAATGCCGCCCCTACTTGACCTGCTCCTGCCATGGCTAATATTGGAAATAATGAATTCATCCCAGTTGTTTCTACCAATCCTTGATATACTGGCACAAATCCTTGATGTATTCCCATCATAACTGACGGAAGGAATAGTCCTGCCAAGATACCTCCTCCAATTGGATTCCCATTTAGATTTGCAAAGGCATAGTTCATAAGACCAAATAATTTAAACGACAATGGCATGATCAATGTATAAGTTAATGCTCCCATACCTAATAAAGTAATTATAGGAGTAGTAATTATATCTGTTGGTTCCCATGAAAATTTATTTCTAATAAATATTTCAAATTTAGCTGCAATTATTGTAGTGAATAATATTCCTATCATCCCTCCACGAGGTTCAATAGTCTGACCAAAAAACTCTGCCATACCACTGTTTCCACCATCACCATATCCTAGTAAGAAAAGCCCCGATAACATCCCTCCAATTACTCCTGATCCTCCAAATGCTTTAGTAGCATTGAAACCTATCATTATATACATAAATTTAGTCAGTGATTTATTGAAAACATTTATATAATTTACCCAATCACCTGTTATATTTAACTCTTTACACAGCCCTGCTAATCCTGCTAACATCCCAGCTGCGATAAATCCTGGAATTAATGGAACAAATATATTGGAAAAATTAGCCATAAATCCTTGAAATTTACTTGTTCTCTTGGACTTTACAGTACTTTTTTGTTTTTTTATTGTCTCTTCAAAACTTTCCTCTTGATTATTTTTATTTTCATCCATTGATTTATAAAGTTCATCCATTGCTGTATATGCTTTTTTAACCTTCCCAGGACCAAATATTAACTGTAATTCATCCCCATTTTCATTTAATCCCAGTACACCCTTAATTTTTTTTAATCCTTCTAGATCAACTTTATCCAAATCCTCTACCGATATTCTCAAACGAGTCATACAACTAGTATAACCAGAAATATTGTTCTTTCCTCCCACAAGTTTCATTATTTTTTCTACAATTTCTTTATAATCCATCTCTTCCCCCCAACGGCTTTTAGCCGAATTGATAATCGATAATTTAAATTTCTCCATGATACACATATTGAAAATCTCTATTTCAAGATTTATTTAATCATTTTTAACGCCTCTCTAATAAAACCTTTTTTCTCTAATAGTAATATTTTTGCTTCCTTTACTTCTAAATCTCCCAAGATCATCAGAATAGCAGTCTTACAATGACCCTCTGTATCTTTCAAGGCAGAAGTGGCTTCCTCTCTACTACAATCAGTCGCTTCCATGACTATTTCCTTTTGTCTTTCCACAAGTTTTTCATTGGTAGCCTCTACATCTACCATGAGATTTCCATATACCTTCCCGATCTTTATCATAGATCCAGTAGTTAACATATTTAGTACTAATTTTTGTGCTGTTCCAGCCTTTAGTCTAGACGATCCTGTTACTACTTCTCCTCCTACTACTGGAGATATTGGTATTTTCACAGATTTTGCCAATATACTGTCAGGGTTGCAACTTAGACCAACTGTTATACCACCTAATTCCTTGGCATACTCAATTCCTCCCATTACATATGGAGTTCTTCCGCTTGCTGCTATTCCTACCAATATATCTTTAGAATTGAAATCAATACCTTTTAAATCATCTATACATAGTTCTTTATTATCCTCTGCATTTTCAACTGCTCTCAAAATTGCTTCTTTTCCTCCTGCAATTAGTCCCACTACTAATTCTGCCGATGTTCCAAATGTAGGAGGACATTCACTGGCATCTAATATTCCTAATCGTCCAGATGTTCCAGCACCTATATATATTAGTCTCCCTCCATTTAGAAATGCGTAACTTATCTTATCTATAGCTTTTGCAATATTTCCCAATTCTTTTTCCACTGCCAAAGCCACTTTTTTATCCTCATTATTTATTACCTTCACCATCTCTATTGTGTTTAACATATCTATATTTGTAGTATTCTTATTCCTACTCTCAGTTACCATCTGTTTTAAATTTAATTCCATATTTCCCTCCGTCAAACTAAATATACTTTAATTTTAGAATATTTTATTCCAAAAGTCAAGGTAGAAATATTTTTTTTATCTAATAACTTAATCCATGACCAAATTTATAGATGATTTTTCCTTTTTCCTCCCTCATATTTACAAGCAATTTTCCCTTTGGAACCACTAATAAGTCTCCACTTTCTGTAAATATAGATCTTATTCCTGCTTTAATATTAGCTTCTAGAGAATTTCTTCCATAGTTAGTTTGGTCAAATCCTGTTATTCCATGAGATCGCTATATTTGATTTTATTGTAGGAGTATAGACAACATCGTAGGGATTCCTTGTAGATATACTCACCATTTTTTTATTATTTTCATTGGAAAATTCAATTTTTTCATTAATTTTAGTATTATTTTTCAGATTATAAGTAGCTAAAACTATATAATTAGAATTTTTTATTCCATTTTTCATTTCTTCTGTTAACCCATTTTTATAATCTACCGAGAGTTTTTCTTCTTTACATTTTTTTCTATCTTTATGATTTGATTTCCTATCCTATTCCTACGTGTTTTAGTTTCAGCAATCAACAAGATTTTTTTATTCTTTGTAAGAATCATAGGTAAAATATTTTCATTTTTTATAAGGGTAATCTTTAAGAAGCTCGTCGTTAAATTTAGAAAATTCTTCACATTCAGATATCACCATTATATCTGGGTTAAATTTTAATATTCTATTTATTTTTCCTCTGAATTTCATATTACAATTCCATGCAATTATCTTCATATTACTCCCCTCCTATGTATAAAGAATTTTACATAAGTATTTGATAATTAAAATTATATTACGACTATAACTTTTATATTTCTATACCATTTATTGGCCTTTTAACCTTGTTTATCATCATATACCTTTGTAATAGTTCTATATAATTAACCTCAAAGGTTCTGTTGCATTTAATTTGACAATATAGGCTATAAAAAATTCTTCTTTCGAAACTATAATGAGTTTTTTTATTCCAAAATGAATTCCTAGTATAGAATCACCTTGTGAATAATTAAAAAACAAGTTATACTACAACAATATTAAAAATATACACAGGAGGTATTTAATGAAAAATGAAATTTTAAAATATATAAAATTATTTTTAGGTTTTT
>Ga0316197_10000379_pt1 | contig 31288 bp, 26 predicted proteins | sample OudBiesiAoxic_MG_FD_204939 | JGI IMG/M metagenome (GOLD analysis project Ga0316197, IMG submission 204939) | Coastal sediment microbial communities from Oude Bieten Haven, Netherlands - site A oxic | ecosystem: Environmental > Aquatic > Marine > Coastal > Sediment | place: Netherlands... | reverse complement strand
GCTCTTTAACATGGATGGTGAGGTCATCGGGGTGAACACTGCGATCCTGTCTCCGACGGGTGGCTCTATCGGTTTGGGCTTTTCGATGGCGTCTAATGTTGTAACCCGCGTGATTGAACAGCTTGAAGAGTTTGGCGAGACGCGTCGCGGTTGGCTGGGCGTGCAAATTCAGGACGTGACAGATGATATGGCCGAAGCGATGGGTCTGGCGTCCACGAATGGTGCTGCCGTGAACGGCGTGCTGGAAGGTCCGGCGAGCGAAGCAGGTATCGAAATCGGCGACGTTATCATCAGCTTTGACGGCAAGGACGTGGAAGATACGCGCGATCTGGTGCGTCAGGTCGGCAACACGCCGGTGGGCGAAGCCGTGCGTGTCGTTGTCCGCCGTGGCGAAGAGACAAAGACGCTGATGGTAACCTTGGGGCGTCGCGAGGATGCGGAAGCTGCAGTACCAGCGGTCGCACAAGCACCGGCTGAAGATGTGCCGACATCGACCGAGATGCTTGGACTGACACTGTCTGTTCTGAACGATGAACTGCGTGAGCAACTTGGTACAGGGGCAGATGCCGAAGGTCTGGCTGTGACCGAAGTGGATGAAGCGTCTGAAGCCTACGAGAAAGGCTTGCGGGCGGGCGACGTTATCACCGAAGCAGGCCAGCAAAAGGTAACGAATATCGCCGATCTGGAAAACCGCGTTGAGGCCGCAAAAGAGGCGGGGCGTAAATCGCTCCTGCTGCTCGTGCGCCGTGCAGGCGATCCCCGATTTGTGGCATTGTCGCTTGCGGAATAAGCCTGCTACATTGAATTGAAAAAGGGCGCCTGCGGGGCGCCCTTTTTTTGTGGGTTTCAGTCCGGTTTATCGGGGCAACTATCGGCAATATTTCTGTTTCGGAGGGGTGTTCGTCGCGACAAGCCGGTCTAGCATGGCCGAGAGGTCTTCGATTTCGTCTGCTAGAATGTGGGTGACGGAATGGGCCCGCTGCAGCCGCCCTGTGACACGCAGCATGCGCCCTGCGACCACCGCGCGGCGGAATTTTTCGTAGATGTGCCGCCAGACGATGATGTTTACGACCCCTGTTTCATCTTCCAGCGTCAGAAAGATCACGCCCTTTGCGGTGCCCGGGCGCTGGCGCAAAATAACCAGCCCCGCCACAGCCACTTTCGCGTTCAGCGGCGGCATGTTCAATTGACTTGCCGTCAGACAGGCGGGAGGACGCGGCCAACTGCCATGTTTCACCTGTGTCGTCGCCGCGGGGGGAGGGGGCATGAATATCTGCATGAGAACAAATATAGAACATTTACGCCTTATTACAATCCTGCACACAGGGGGTCGCAAAATTGGTTCCTGCGTTCTATATGCGACTGAAGACAGACAAACACTGCAAGAGGAAATAACAGACGTGGCCAAGATCACTTACATCGAACACGGCGGCAAAGAGCATGTTGTAGAGGTTGCAAATGGCCTCACCGTCATGGAAGGCGCGCGCGACAACAACATTCCCGGCATCGAAGCCGATTGCGGGGGCGCATGCGCCTGCTCGACCTGCCACGTCTACGTAGACCCGGCATGGGTGGAAAAGCTTCCGGCAAAGGAAGACATGGAAGAGGATATGCTCGATTTTGCTTACGAGCCTGACCCCGCCCGGTCCCGCCTGACGTGTCAGTTGAAAGTGACGGACGCGTTGGAAGGCCTTGTCGTACAGATGCCCGAAAAACAGATCTGATGCCAAACAGGGCGCGGCGACCACTGTTGCGCCGCTGGGGCTGCTGCGCTCGCCGCGCGATTCTGACGGTGTGCCTGTGTCTACTGGGCACGGGGGCAGCACTCGCGTGTCGCGCCCCGAGCCTCGCATATACCGGCAAGGTTCCCGGCACGACCGTTACATGGCCCGGTGATCCGGCAGGGCGCTCTGGCCCTATGGCCGCATGGTATGCGGACCTGACCAACCGCTACGGTCATGCCGTGCTGGGCGACGCGCTGGAGCCATCCACGCTGCGCTTGACGTCCAGTGTCAACACAACATCGCTGTGCAGTGCTATGGTCCGGCTTGACCCGCCTCACGTTTTTGAAGACGTGGCCCCGCGCCTTGTCGATCTTACGGGTGACGGGCTGCCGGAAGTTATCACCGTGCGCAGCCACGCCACACAGGGCGCGCAACTGGCAATCTATGCGCTCGATCCGGAGCACCATCAATTATCGCTGATGGCGACAACGCCCTACATCGGGACGCGCTTTCGCTGGCTTGCCCCGCTGGGGGCGGCTGATCTGGACGGGGACGGCGCATTCGAAATTGCCTATGTCGACCGCCCCCATCTTGCGAAAACCCTGAGAATATGGCGGTTTGAAAACGGCGGGCTGCGCGAGGTTGCCAACCTGCCCGGAGTGACCAACCACCGCATCGGAGAGCGCGATATCGCGGGCGGCATTCGCACCTGTAACGGCACACCCGAAATGATCCTTGCCGATGCCGGCTGGTCGGCCCTTCTGGCGCTGCGCTTTGAGAACGGGCAGATTACATCCCGCGTTGTGTCTCAAGACACCTCCAGACCGGCCTTTGCGCGCGCCATGCGCTGCGCAAACCCGTCCTGACGAAACGCGGCCCCTAGTCCAGAGCGCGCCATCCGATGTCGCGGCGGCAAAAGCCTTCTGGCCACTTGATTTGGTCGATCATCGCGTAGGCGCGTTGCTGAGCAGCCTTCAGGTCTGAGGCGCGTGCAGTCACTGCCAGCACGCGACCTCCGTTTGCGATATACTGCCCGCCCTTGCGTGCCGTACCTGCGTGAAACACCATGCTGCTGCTGTCTTCTGGCAGGGTTTCCAAACCACCGATCACCGAGCCCTTTTCATAATCGCCAGGATAGCCTGTTGCAGCCAGAACGACCGTCAGCGCGTGGTCATCGGCCCAGTTGACCTGCGCTTTGTCCAGCCGGTTTTCAACTGCCGCCTGCATCAGATCCAACACCTGAGCACCCAGACGCATCATCAGCACCTGACACTCCGGATCGCCAAAGCGGACGTTATATTCAACCAGACGAGGCGCGCCGTTTTCGATCATAAGACCGACGAACAAGACGCCCTGATAAGGGGTGCCGCGTTTTACCATCTCGGCCATCGTGGGTTTTACGATCTGCTCAAGTGCTGCGTGCGTCACCTCGGGTGTCATCACCGGTGCCGGAGAGTACGCCCCCATGCCGCCCGTGTTTGGCCCGGTATCGCCTTCACCGACGCGTTTGTGATCCTGTGCTGTCCCGATCGGCAGAACCTGATCGCCGTCGCACAACACAAAAAACGATGCCTCTTCGCCGGTCATGAACTCTTCGATGACAACCTCGGCACCTGCCGCGCCAAAACTGCCGCCGAACATATCATCAAGCGCCTCCATTGCCTGATCTACGGTCTCGGCAATAATCACGCCTTTCCCCGCCGCCAGACCGTCTGCCTTGATAACTATCGGAGCGCCTTGCGCGGTCACATAGGCTTTGGCCGCAGCGATATCGGTAAAATGGGCATAAGCAGCTGTCGGCGCACCTGCTGCATCACAGATCGCCTTTGTAAAGGATTTTGACGCCTCGAGGCGGGCCGCTTGCGCGCTTGGTCCGAAGACTGCAATACCCGCCGCGCGCAGCCGGTCCGCAACACCCGAAGCCAGCGGCGCCTCGGGCCCGACGATGACGAAATCAATCGCATTCTCATCTGCGAAGGTGGCGACAACCCCGCCGTTTTCGATATCAAGTGCAGCGCATTCCGCGATTTCCGCGATCCCCGCATTGCCGGGCGCCACAATCAGGCGGTCGCATTTTGGGTTCTGTTTGACAGCCCATGCCAAGCTGTGTTCGCGCCCGCCGCTGCCCAGAATGAGTATGTTCATGGTTGGCGCTCCTGATCTGCTTGGCCTTCGGTTCAGGGCGTTCTAAGCTGGACGTGAACCCGTGACAACACCCGGAAGCCGAATGGACCTTTTAGACGACCCGACCCCCGGTCAAAATACCCCCGAATTCACCGTCAGTGAAATCTCTGGCGCGGTAAAACGCACGCTCGAGAACGAGTTCGGGCGCGTGCGCGTGCGCGGCGAAGTCAGCCGTGTCATCAAGGCCCGCTCAGGCCATATGTACTACGATATCAAAGACGACCGGAACCAGCTGTCTTGCACCACGTGGAAAGGGCAGGTGGCACGGCTTAGCGTGATCCCCGAAGAAGGTCTCGAGGTGGTTGTCACCGGTCGCATCACGGCCTATGGCGCACAATCCAAGTACAATATGAATGTGGATGAAGTTGCCGTTGCGGGTAAAGGCGCGCTGATGGCGCTGCTGGAAAAACGCAAAAAGCAGCTTGAGGCCGAGGGACTGTTTGAACCTGCGCGCAAGAAGGCACTGCCGTATCTGCCCGAGATCATTGGCGTCGTGACGTCTCCGTCGGGCGCTGTCATCCGCGATATCTTGCACCGGCTGCGGGACCGTTTCCCGCGCAAGGTTCTGATCTGGCCGGTGGCCGTGCAAGGCGAACGCTGCGCGCCCGAAGTGGCCCGTGCAATTCAAGGCTTCAATGCCCTGACCCCCGGCGGGTCACTGCCGCGCCCTGATCTGTTGATTGTAGCGCGGGGCGGCGGTTCTGTAGAAGACCTCTGGGGCTTTAACGAAGAAATCGTGGCACGTGCGGCCGCCGCATCCGACATCCCGCTGATCTCTGCTGTGGGGCACGAAACGGATACGACGCTGATCGATTTTGTTTCCGACCGGCGCGCCCCAACGCCGACCGCCGCGGCCGAGCTTGCCGTGCCTGTGCGTCACGAATTGATCGCATGGGTCGAACAGCAAGACGCGCGGATGCGACAGGCGCTTAGTCAGGGGCTGACGCGGCGCGACCAACGCTTGCGGGATATGGCGCGCGCGCTGCCGCGCCCCGACAGCCTGCTTGAGACACCGCGGCAATTGGTGGATACACGCGGCGCGCGGCTGGCACCTGCGCTGATTGCAGGTGTTCAGCGGCGTAAGGTGCGATTGGCGGATGTCAGCGGGTCGCTTCGACCTTCCACGTTGTTGCGCGCGGTCAAGTCAGACCGCCAGCGGCTCGGCGCCACAACCCAGCGATTGGCACCCGCATTGGCGCGCATCTACGCGGCACGTCAGGACCGGTTTAACACCCAAGCACCACGGTTCCGACCCCAAGCCCTTGAGGCGGATTTGGCTCGGAAATCAGACCGGTTGGAGGATGTGGTGCGCAGGCTGGCAGACGCAGGGCAACGCAATATCTCGACGCTACACCGCAAACTCGATGCCTTGGGGCGGTTGAACGAAACGCTCAGCTACAAGGCAACGCTCGATCGTGGGTTCGCCGTCGTGCGTGCAGAGGGCGCTGTAGTTACCGACAGCAAAGCCGCAAAAGGGGCCTCGGCGCTTGAAATTGAATTCGCGGATGGCAGGGTCACCGTGGGCGGCAAAAACCCTGTACGCGGAAAGGCGGCAAAACCACCCGAGCAGGGGTCACTTTTCTAACCCTGATCGCGGCGGATCAAACCCCGATTTCTGGGCCCAGGCAGATCATCTCTTCGCCGACATCTTCCGCTTCATAAAGTTCGGTCGCGTTGGGCAGGTTTTCAAACCGCGCAACCAGCCGCCCGGCGTCGGTATGGAAGGCCCAGCATTGCGGGTCGGGATTATCTTCATACACGAAACAGATCTGGCCTGCCTCTTCATACCAAAACCCTTCCTTGCATTTTCCATCTAGGAACGACCATTTCACCCGTTGGTTTTCAAGGTAGACTTCTGCGCCATAAGCCTGCCCGTTCTGACCATAAAACAGCGTTTTGCCGCGTGTGTAGGCATCAAAAGCAGCTCCGTCCATTGGCTCGGCGGCTTGCGTTGTTGCCGCAGACAGCGACAGCACGATTGCAACTCCGAAAGATCTGATACTGGGAACCATCTACTTTACCTCGACATAATGGGCTGGGTGAAACTTGATGCATCTTGGGCTTTTTGCACGTTTCGGGCATCGGTCCAAACCGCCACCCGCGGATCCATGACATGACGCCAAAGCGGCGGAAACAAAGCGATGGCCGCCATTACCGGCATTGAACGGGGCAGCACGGGCATCTGCGCTGCTTCAAGCTGCAAATCAACGAACCGGCGCGCAGGACGCATGTGATGATCCGAATGTCTGGGTGCGTTCATCATTAACGCGGCCGAATAGGCCTGCGGTGCGTTCCAGCTGTGTGCGGGGCTCATGGGTTCAGGCTTGCCGTTGGCCTCAATGCGCCGTCTCAGGCCGTAGTGCTGAACATAGTCTGACAGCAAAAGTTGCATCTGGGCATGAAGCGAGATGGCGATAAGAGAAATACATCCGATCCAGCCGCCTAACAGCGCCGCGATCCCGAGCGTAAACGCCGCGCCGCTGAGGTACATCGCATAGGGGTGCAGCCTGCGCCGGTGTGATGACTGGCGCCGCGTCTCTGCCCGCCAGCCATCGATGAATTCGCGACGCGCCGCCTTGGCCGCAAAACGGTAAAAGCCACGCCCGACCGGCGCCGAAGAGGGGTCTTTGGCGGTACCCGCGTGCACGTGGTGTACCAAGAGATGCGCCGACACATGCTGCCCGTTCAACAGCGAGCAGTACATCGCAATGCCCAGCCAGCGCGATGCGTGGTCACTTCGGTGGATCAACTCATGGGCACAGGCATTGGACACCTGTCCGGCATAAAGCCCCAGTGCCACGCCCAAAGCCAGTTTTTGACCAATGTCGAGCGTATCCGCGCCCAAGGCCCAAACTGTTGCAGGCAGGACGGCAAAATGCGCGGCCCCCACGGCCCATGGCAGTCCTTTTGCCAGTGACGCGTGCGCTTCGAAACCCGGTCCGAACCGGTCCATAGCAATGACTAGAATGGTCATGCTTATCAAAGCTGCAAAAGGCCATCCGCCCCCAAGGAACGCGCCGGCAAACAGACAGGCCGCCGGCAGCAGGCTGGCGGTCGAAAAAAGAGGTATGGTGCGAAACGGGCTCATATTAACTTTCTGTTTACCGCGTTGCTGCACGAGCTCCAATAGCGGGGTTTCGTCGCGGTTAATGTCCTAAGTTTCGGATCGGACACAGATGTGTCGTTTCTGGTGTCTTGAGGTGCCGCCTTTGGCGCTACCGTGACGGCAACCGCGGTGATAGGTCTGTCCAGACAGGCACAGGATGCCCCGCGGCTCCATGCGCGCGGGTAGGGAGAAGACGCAATGGCACTTGATACTGATAAAAAGGCGCAGCCTGATGGTGTTTGGAAGTCTGGCGCAGGTAAAGGCAGGCGCCACACCAAGGGGCGGCAACTACAGGACCAAGCGCTTTCCGAGGTGAAGGCGCTGCTGGGCGATGCGCCGCGCCGCGCTGATCTTCTGATCGAGCATCTGCACAAAATTCAGGACAGATTTGGCCATCTCTCTGCCGCCCACTTGCGCGCCCTTGCAGAAGAAATGCGTCTTTCCATGGCTGAGGTCTACGAGGTCGCAACATTTTATGCCCATTTCGATGTGGTCAAAGAAGGTGAGACGCCGCCGCCCGCACTGACCATTCGTGTCTGCGACTCGCTCTCCTGCGAACTGGCAGGCGCACAGGCGTTGAAATCCGCGCTGGAAGAGGGGCTTGATCCCACGCAGGTGCGCGTACTGCGCGCGCCTTGCATGGGCCGTTGTGATACGGCCCCCGTACTGGAACTGGGGCATCACCACATCGATAATGCGACGGTTGATAAGGTTGAGGCTGCGATTGCGGCGGGCAATACCCATCACCACATGCCTGATTATGAAGACTTCCAAGCCTATGTCGCGGGCGGCGGTTATACCGTCTTGCAAGACCTGCGTGCCGAGGGGAACTGGGAAGACGTGCAGGACATGGTCTTGTCTTCTGGCCTTCGCGGACTTGGCGGGGCGGGTTTTCCCTCCGGCAAGAAATGGGGATTCGTGCGCGCCAACCCAGGCCCGCGGTATCTGGCTGTGAACGGGGATGAGGGCGAACCGGGCACATTCAAAGACCGCCACTATCTAGAGCGGGTGCCGCATCTTTTCTTGGAAGGCATGTTGATCGCCGCTTGGGCGGTCGAGGCGGAAACTGCGTTCATCTACATGCGCGATGAATATCCCGCGGTGCTGGAGATTCTGGCGACAGAGATCAAAGCACTGGAAGACGCAGGGATCGTCGAGCCGGGCTATATCGACCTGCGGCGCGGCGCGGGCGCTTACATCTGTGGCGAAGAAAGCGCGATGATCGAAAGCATCGAAGGCAAGCGCGGGTTGCCGCGCCACCGTCCTCCGTTTGTGGCGCAGGTTGGTGTGTTTGGGCACCCGACGCTGGTGCACAACGTTGAGACCCTGAAATGGGTGGCCCGGATTTGTCGCGAAGGCCCGGAGGTTTTGTCGAGCACAGAGAAGAACGGACGCAAAGGGCTGCGCAGCTATTCGATTTCGGGCCGTGTCGCGGAACCGGGCGTGTATCTTCTACCTGCAGGATCGACAATTACCGACATCATCGAGGCTGCGGGCGGCATGAAGGAAGGCCATCGCTTTAAGGCGTATCAACCGGGTGGCCCGTCTTCGGGTATTCTGCCTGCGGCGATCAACGATGTGCCGCTGGACTTTGATACGCTCCAGCCTTTGGGGTCTTTTATCGGGTCTGCCGCTGTTGTGGTGCTGTCCGATCAGGATTCAGCGCGCGGCGCTGCACTGAACATGTTGCGCTTTTTCGAAGATGAAAGCTGCGGGCAATGCACACCCTGTCGTGTGGGATGCGAAAAAGCTGTTAAATTGATGCAGGCTGACACGTGGGATCAGGGCCTGCTCGAAGAACTAAGTACTGCAATGGTCGATGCGTCCATCTGTGGATTGGGGCAGGCTGCACCAAATCCCATCCGGATGGTTATCAAACACTTCCCCGACGAAATCTGACACAAACACGCGCGGGTCTTTCGTTTCCGCTGAAATCCCCTTAGATGGGCTTGCACCACTGATGAAGCAGGCCCGCTATGGCGTTTTTCAAAAAGCTCAAAGACCGTTTGTTCAAATCCTCCTCCAAGATCGATGAGGGGTTGGAGGCGATTGTTGACGACGGGGGCGTCGAAGAGACAATTGCTGCTGCAGCACCTGTGGCCGAAAAACCAGCGCCCACGGTCGACCCCACCGTTGCACCAACATCACCAGAGATCGCCGCACCACTTGACGAGGCGGCAGAGGCGACGGTCGATGACGTGCCCGCACCGGATGCCTTTGAGCCGCGCGAGAACATGTCAGAAGACGCCGCGGTCGCAGCGCCGGTGGAAGTCGAAACTCCCCGAGTTGATGGGCTTGTACAGGCGGAAGAAGTAGCCGATTTTCCAGAGCCAGAGCCAGAGCCAGAGCCAGAGCCAGAGCCAGAGCCAGAGCCAGAGCCAGAGCCAGAGCCAGAGCCAGAGCCAGAGCCAGAGCCAGAGCCAGAGCCAGAGCCAGAGCCAGAGCCAGAGCCGGCGGTCAAACCGATGGAGCTACCGCGCACGGTGACGCAAGTTTCACCTGAGCTTTCCGCACCGACAACGGTACCCGCTGCCAAAACGGGTCTGTTGGGGCGTTTGATGGGGCGGTCTGCACCGGCGACTGTGGTGCGCCGGACGCTCGACGACGACATGTTAGAGCAGTTGGAAGAGCTTCTCATCTCGGCGGATATGGGCGTGGATACGGCCTTGCGCGTTGTGGCAAACATGGCGGAAGGCCGCATCGGACGGAAACTGTCGGTCGAAGAGATCAAGAAACTATTGTCGGCAGAGATTGCCAGCATCATGGAACCGATCGCCAAACCATTACCGCTCTATCCACGCACGCCGCAGGTTGTTCTGGTTGTCGGGGTGAACGGGTCAGGCAAAACCACAACCATTGGCAAGCTCGCCAGCCAGTTCCGTGCCGCAGGCAAGAAGGTGGTGATCGCCGCAGGCGATACCTTTCGTGCGGCAGCTGTTGAACAGTTGCAGGTTTGGGGGGAACGCGCAGGGGTGCCGGTTCTGACCGCACCGGAAGGGTCCGACCCTGCCAGCCTCGCGTTTGACGCGATGACGCAGGCACAGGCAGATGGCGCTGATCTGCTCTTGATCGACACCGCTGGTCGTTTGCAAAACCGAACGGATCTGATGGAAGAGTTGGCGAAAATCGTGCGGGTGATCCGCAAAAAAGATGAAACTGCACCGCATAATACACTTTTGGTTCTTGATGCGACCACTGGCCAAAATGCGCTCAATCAGGTGAAGGTCTTTAGCGAGATTTCCGACGTCTCCGGTCTTGTGATGACAAAGCTGGACGGCACTGCAAAAGGCGGTGTTTTGGTGGCACTTGCTGATAAATTTGGCCTGCCGATACATGCGATCGGTGTGGGCGAACAGATCGATGATCTGGACGCCTTTGACCCCGAGGAATTCGCAGATGCCCTGATGGGGCTCGAACGGGAATGATCCGGCTGCCTTTGGCGCGATTGATATATGGTTTACCCTGCGCGCTGCAGCATGCCCCGACTGCCTGCACAAAGTGACGGCTTGGCTTATCTCTATCGAAGGAACAGAGGCGGGCCATAGACTGGCATTGATCCTCGCGGTTTTAGCGGCATTTCTGCATGCCGTGTTCGGTGCACTGCAAAAAGGCAGGCACGACCCATGGATATCACGCGGCGCGATCGATTTTTCTTACATGGTTATGGCGGCACCTTTTGCGCTCTTTGTCGTGCCATGGCCCGAACCGCATATGTGGCTGATCTTTGCAGGGGCCTGGGTCATCCACACGCTCTACAAACTGTTGCAGGCGATGGCCTATACGCGTGGGGCTTACACGGTTGTTTACCCCGTTGTGCGAGGTACAGGCCCTTTGTTTGCGGTCATCGGGGCCTATTTGATTTTCGGAGAGACGTTCACGTCGATGCAGTGGGCAGGCATCGCTGTTTTGCTGACCGGCATTTTCGGGTTGGCGCTGTACAATATGATTTTTCTGGTGTCCGAACGCGAGACACTGAATGCGGCACTGGGTTTTGCGGTGCTGACAGGGCTGTTCGTGGCGCTATACACGACCTATGACGCATATGGTATCCGGGCAACCGCGAACCCGTTCACCTTCCTCGCATGGTTCTTCCTGATCGATGGATTTTTTATGCCGGTGGTGGCCATAAAACGTTGGTACGCAATGCCCCAAGCTGCCCGACCGGTATTGGTGCCGCTGATGCAAAAGGGTGTCATTGGCGGCGTGATCGCCTTTTTCAGTTTTGGCAGCATTATGCTGGCGACGCGCCTCGACAAAGTAGGAGAGGCGGCCGTCTTGCGCGAGACCTCCACGGTATTTGCCGCGATCATCGGTTGGATTTTTCTGAAAGAAACGGTCGGGCCACGCAGAATTGCGTTAATGGCATTGATTGCGCTTGGTGCCGTGATAGTTGAAGTGGGCGGATAGGAGAGCAACGTGGCAGAAGAAAAATCGATTAACCCGATCCTCAAACAAGTGCTGGAACTGGGTCCGACCATCGCTTTCTTTTTGATATACCTGAAAATCAAAGAAGACATATTCGTGCTTGGCGGGACGGAATACACGGGCTTTATCGTGGCCGCATTGGTTTTTGTGCCTATTTTGCTGGTGGCTATGGGGATCCTCTGGGCGCTGACAGGCCAACTCAGCCGGATGCAGGTGTTTACGGCGTTCATGGTCATCTTTTTCGGCGGGCTTACCGCGTGGTTCAACGACGAGCGTTTCTTCAAGATGAAAACGACCATTGTCTACGGTCTGTTCGCCACTCTTCTGGGTATTGGCTTGCTGCGGGGGCAGTCCTATCTCGCGTATGTCATGGGGGATTTAATGCCGATGCGCATCGAAGGCTGGATGATCCTGACCAAAAGGCTCTGTGCGGCCTTCGCGGCTCTTGCTGTCGCAAATGAGATTGTCTGGCGCACCATGTCAACGGATGCTTGGGTCAAAATCGAAACTTTTGCTTTCCCGGTGGCCCTTATGGCCTTCCTGATGTGGCAGTTCACGGCGCTCAGCGGTTACATGATAACTGACGACACGCAGGATAAAACCTAGCGGCGTGACACAGCGGCCAGCGAAGTGACCATTGTTTCGGGGATGCTGGCGACGGGCACTGCATTTTTGCCCATGGAAATTGCCACCTTCTGTGCGAGATCCATGGAGATTGCAGCTTCCAGTGCCAGCCTGAAACGGGCGCTGCGTGCGCACTTGCGCTTTAATTCGTTAACATCCCACTCAAGTAATTCTGATCCCGTTTCCAGCCATGCCGACGCAGAACTGGGTACGTTTATCAGAAAAGCGATTTCACCAAGGAACATTTTTGGCGGCAAAACAAATGCCTGCTCACCTTTGCGCAACAACGTATCGCCTCGCAAAATGTAGTAAAGCTTGGTGCCCGCTTCACCTTCGGAGGTAAGCTGTTTGTCAGCTTCTAAAGTCGTGCGTTTGGCCAGCTTCATCAAAGCGCGAAAATCGCCGGGCGGCAAGTCGGGGAAGTCTTCGTAGATATCTGCATGTGCGCGCGGGATCGCAAGCCGAGAACGGCGCGCCACCAGACTGGTCAAACCGTAAAGATTGGTAAGACCGATCATCATACTGACATAGATCGCTTCCCAAAGTGGGCTTTCGCTTATGGTCCAGTAATAAACGAGGTAAACGCTGGTGCCCACAAGAACAAAGATACGCAGCACGATCTGATTGGTGATCGCCATACCCGCGGCGTAAAAAACACCCGCCAGATAAACCAGGTTCTGCGGTGCGAGAACGCTATCGATCAATACCACTTAAGCCTGTTCCTCTGCTTTTGCGGGCAATTTTTGTCGAATAAAACCCGTGATGCAAAGAAAATCAGGGCTGGGGGTTCTGAAAACCAGCGTCTTTTTGTGTCACTTTTTGGTAAACAATTGATCTTGAGCGGATTTATCTTTGCGAAAGTCGCCTCGTTTTTCCGCAAACAGCGCCCGTCCGCGCTGAACGCCGGGGCGTGCGGCCAGCGTATCAAGCCAGCGTTTCATGTTTGGTTTGTCATCCAGCGTTTGCTGTTGGCCTTCCCACAGAGACGCCCACCCCCAGATCGACATATCGGCAATTGAGTAGAAATCCCCTGCCACGTATTCCGTTTGCGCCAGCTTACGGTCGAGCACGCCATAAAGCCGTGCTGTTTCGTTGCGGTAGCGGTCCTTGGCATAGGGCAGATCATTTGGCGGGTCCATTGCGGGTGCGTACTTCAGAAAATGGTGCGCTTGCCCCGCCATAGGCCCCAATCCACCCATCTGCCACATCAGCCATTCGGTGACGGCGATCTTTTCACGCGCTGTTGTCCCCCCGAATTGTCCCGTTTTTTCGGCAAGGTATTGCAGGATGGCGCCGGACTCAAAGACCGAGACCGGTGCCCCGTCGGGCCCTTCATGGTCTACAATGGCCGGCATCCGGTTGTTCGGCGCAATCTTGAGAAATTCAGGTGCGAATTGATCCCCTGCACCGATGTTAATCAGGTTTGTGTTGTAGGCCAGTTCCATTTCTTCGAGCGCGATCGAGATTTTCCAGCCATTCGGTGTGGGCCAAAAGTACAGTTCTATAGGTTGGCTCATTTCGTTTTTTTGCCCCCGGCATTGGTCGTTCATGTCCTGCGCAGCGACCTTAGAGCATGAGCCGCAGGCGGCAAGGGCATATCCCCGACGGATGTGGCACGTGCGCGGTGTGTCAGAAACCTTGACCAGCGGGGTGCCGCGTGACGCGGAAGCATGTGCACCAGACTGTCGAATGGCAGCGCAATGGGATCGCGCAGGAACTGAGCATAAAGCGCCATCACCCCGGGGCGGGTATATGTCGACCAGTGACAAATCCGGCGGGATGGTGGAGCGATGTCAAATCCCATCGTTTTAAAACCCTGCAGTGTTTGCCCGCAATCCAATTGGATCGTTGTTGCATTAAGGGCGTCGATGCCATGACCGATGGCTTTGTCTGGCGCGCCTCGTGCAGGCACAAGTCTTTCGAAAGCGGCGTCAAACACATCGTTCTCGCGGCTTGTGACGTTCAGCAGTTCCAGACCAAGGCCTGCGGGGGTGCGCAGGCAGGCCGCCGCGCGCCGCGTGTAGCTCGCACCGTTAAGCAGCACCATCCGGTCAATCGAAGGGTTTGGCAAATATTCAAGCGCACTTAGCGCCACCTCGGCCCCCAGAGAATGGGCTATGACGCGTACCGGCCGGTGAGGCGTATGGTGGCGTAGCATCGCGACAATAATAGCAAGGCTTTCGCCCAATGCTGACGCACGGTTGTGCACTTTGCGTAACGTCCCGCGGGCGTCCCATCCAAAGGCAATGCCAATACCCTCGTGTTGGGTGCCAGTTCCGAAATCCAGTTGCGCAGGCCAGCTTTTTGCATCCGCTCCAAAGATCTTGCGATGGGGGCAATGCGCCGTGCTGGCAGGTCGATACTTGTAGCCGTGCACCATGATGATCGCTGGCCCGTGCTGCGAAGCCATCGCGCTCAGCCTTCGGCCAGCAGATTGCGGCGTATCATGCAGGGTCAGACCATGGCGTGTCGCGTTGATCCTCAGTAGCGGCATTCTGATTGTCTCTCTACCAGATGTAGTGGTTGGCACCCGCTTTGTGCATACGCGACTTGTGTAAAGCATTCGTTACGTCACCGTGACGGTATTGACGCGGGACCACCTTTATTTTACCAAAGCGTCGTGGCGATTTGATACCGGATTGCGGGCCACGTTAAATATCCCGCTAAAAGGTCACTCGATGAGGAACCCCCGTCGCATTGACCGCGTCTGGGGTTTTTTTGTGCCCGAACGGGCTGGAGAGAGAAAGACAATGACTAAAGACCTGAACCCGCGCACACGCGCCGTTCACGCAGGCACCCGCCGCAGCCAATATGGTGAAGTCTCAGAGGCGATTTTTCTGACGCAAGGCTTTGTCTATGAAAGCGCCGAGCAAGCAGAGGCGCGTTTTGTGGAAGCGGGCCCTGATGAATTTATTTATGCGCGTTATGGTAACCCGACGGTTGCGATGTTCGAAGAACGTATTGCCGCCCTTGAAGGGGCCGAGGATGCTTTTGCCACCGCTTCTGGTATGGCTGCGGTCTCGGGCGCGCTGACCGCAATGCTCAAAGCCGGTGACCATGTGGTGTCGGCGCGTGCTTTGTTCGGGTCATGCCTTTACGTGCTGGAAGAGATTCTGACGCGCTATGGCGTTGAGGTGACGTTTGTCGACGGCACTGACTTGGGTCAATGGGAAGCGGCGATCAGGGATGATACAGCGGCGGTATTCTTTGAATCGCTGTCCAACCCGACCCTGCAGGTGGTTGATATTGAAGGGGTTTCAAGGCTTGCGCATGCCAAAGGCGCAACGGTAGTGGTTGACAATGTATTTGCGACACCAGTTTGGTCCAAGGCGATCGAACAGGGCGCGGACGTGGTTATCTATTCGGCGACGAAGCACATCGACGGCCAAGGCCGTGCGCTGGGTGGGGTAATCCTGGGCACCACGGACTTCATCCGCAAAACTGTCGAACCTTACATGAAGCATACCGGCGGATCGATGAGCCCGTTTACTGCCTGGGTAATGCTAAAGGGACTTGAGACGCTTGATTTACGCGTCCGGGCGCAAACAGCCAATGCAACTGCTTTGGCGCAGGCGCTTTACGGGCATGAAAAGCTGGTAAATACGATTTATCCAACACTGGACAACCATCCGCAGCAGGCGTTGGTTGCCCGTCAGATGGGGCAGGGCGGCACGGTGCTGTCCATTGATCTCAAAGGTGGGAAAGCGGCGGCATTCCGGTTTCTGAATGCTATTGAAATCGGCGTGATCTCGAACAACCTTGGCGACGCCAAGACGATCCTGACGCATCCGGCCACAACCACGCACCAGCGGCTCCCGCAGGAGCAGAAAGACATCTTGGGGATCACGCCGGGATTGGTGCGCATCAGTGTCGGTATAGAAGACCAACAAGACTTGATTGCTGATTTTATTCAAGCGCTTGAGCGGGTTTAAGCCGAGAAAAACGGAAATGACAAAGTTAGGAAAATTTTCCCCTTTGCGCATTTCTGTCGGTTTTTTGTGATCTTAACGGGAAAAAGCAACGTATTAAGTACTATCATTGGCAGACTAAAATTGCTGCTCTATGTAAACAGCCAGAAGTCGTCACAAGGGAAATAGCGATGAACATCCACACACCCGGACTGGACCTGACACCCGATAGGGATGAAGCAGAAGCCGCCCTCGATATTTTGCGTCAATGGGCGAAATCGGTAACTCCAACCGAGGCGCTTGAGCTTGATCCATCGGTCGCACGTCTTGTCCCCGGTATCGGTGGCGTGGACTATCCGGCCCTGTCGCGCGAATACCCCGAAGGCTTTGCCGTCGATGAAGGCTACAAAGATACATTGCCAGACCTGCAGAACGGGCCGTCCAGCCTTATCCGTGGCGCAAAGCAGCAGATCCAGCACGTTGGCATTTCAAACTTCCGCCTTCCGATCCGGTTCCATACCCGTGACGCGGGCGACATGACTTTAGAAAGCTCGATCACCGGCACGGTAAGCCTTGAGGCTGACAAGAAGGGCATCAACATGTCCCGGATCATGCGCAGTTTTTACAAGCACGCCGAGCAGACGTTTAGTTTTAAAGTGATCGAGGCGGCGCTGGATGACTATATCACCGATCTGGAAAGCTTTGATGCGCGTATTCAGATGCGGTTCAGCTTTCCCGTCAAAGTCGACAGTCTGCGCTCAGGGCTTGCGGGCTATCAGTATTACGACATCGCGTTAGAGCTGATTGAACAGGCCGGCGTACGCAAGAAAATCCTGCATCTTGACTATGTCTACTCTTCTACCTGCCCGTGTTCGCTGGAGCTGTCGGAGCACGCGCGTGCGACGCGCGGACAGCTGGCCACACCGCATTCGCAGCGGTCGGTTGCACGGGTATCCATTGCGCTTGAGGAAGATGCGCGCTGTATGTGGTTTGAAGACCTGATCGAACTTTGTCGCCGCGCCGTACCCACCGAGACGCAGGTGATGGTCAAGCGCGAGGATGAACAGGCATTTGCAGAACTGAACGCCGCCAACCCAATCTTTGTTGAAGACGCAGCGCGATTGTTTTGTCAGCAATTACAGGCTGATGTGCGGGTCGGTGACTTCCGTGTCATCGCAAGCCATCAAGAAAGCCTGCATAGCCATGATGCCGTAAGCATCTTGGTGGAAGGCGATACTTTCGCCTCCGAAAGCCTTGATCCAAAGATGTTCAACACTCTCTTCCACGTCGGATAACCCGTCATCCAAAAGTGTAAGCCCCGCGCAGTCCTGCGCGGGCTCTAAGAACGGTGGGGTAGCGGCTATGCAAAGGCTGCAATTCTAATCCGGCGATAAGTCTCTATATATTGGTCAACAGAGGTGACCTATAAGAAAGGGACTTTCATGGCCTATCAACATACCACTCTCTCACAGGGTTCGGAAATCGCGCACAGCGTTCTGAACGGCATCAAAGCATTCTTCAGAACAATCGGTGGTGCACTGATAAGCGTCGCAGAAGCGAACCAACGTGTGCACGCGGTTGAGCGTCTCAATCAAAAGTCCGACGCGGAACTGGCGCAACTGGGTATTCGGCGCGAAGACATCGTGCGCTACGTATTTCGTGACATGCTGCACATCTGAGTGTTGTAAATCAGTCCGGCATCCGGCGCGCGCTTGACACTGCGCGCGCTCCGCGACAACCCTGCGCACATGTTAGATTTGCGTCCCGTCGGATATGTCATTGGGTTGCTGGTATCCGTACTGGGTATCGCGATGATCCTTCCGATGGTCATCGATATCGCCGAAGGGCGCGATCACTGGCCCGTCTTTCTGCAATCCGCGCTTTTTACTGTCCTCGTGGGTGGGCTCATGGCCGTTTCTTGCGCCAATGGCGTCAAAGAAGGGCTGACGATCCAGCAGACGTTTATCCTGACCACAGGGGTATGGGTGGCGTTGCCGTTATTTGGCGCGATTCCCTTTGTGCTGGGGGCGACGGAATCGCGCTTTGTTGACGCGTTCTTCGAGGCGATGTCAGGCCTGACCACAACCGGCTCCACCGTTTTTGCCGGGCTGGAAACACTGCCTAAAGGGCTTTTGTTGTGGCGGGGTATCCTGCAATGGCTCGGTGGCATCGGTATCATTGTTGTCGCAATGGTCTTCCTGCCCGAACTTCGCGTTGGCGGGATGCAGATTTTTAAATCTGAAGCCTTTGATACCATGGGTAAAATTCTGCCGCGTGCCACTCAGATCGCGAGCCAGATTTCCAGCATCTATCTTGGGCTGACCGTGGCTTGCGCGCTGTGTTATCTGGCGCTGGGGATGGATGCGTTTGACGCCACCGTGCATGCGCTGACAACAGTTTCAACCGGTGGATTCGCGAATTACGACGCCTCTTTCGGCGTCTTTTCCGGAACCTTCGAATATGTTGCAGTGCTCTTTATGATCCTCGCTGCATTGCCCTTTGTGCGGTATGTGCAAATGCTCAACGGCACGGTCGCGCCATTGTGGCGCGACAGTCAGGTGCGCGTTTTCATAGCGACCTTGCTGGTTATCGTTCTGTTGGTCACCTTTGGTTTGACCCAAGTTATGCCGGGTGACGGGGAACAATCGTTCCGCCAGGCGCTCTTTAATGTGACCTCGATCATGACGGGGACGGGGTACTCCTCGGCAGACTACATGGGGTGGGGTCCGTTCCTGATATCGATATTTTTCTTTATCGGCTTGATCGGGGGCTGCGCGGGTTCAACGACATGTTCTATAAAGATTTTCCGGTATCAGTTGTTGTTTGCGTCCATCAAGATGCAACTTGGAAAGATCCGCTCCCCTAACGGTGTGTTCATCGTGCGCTACGAACGTCGGCCGGTTGACGAAGAAGTGCTAAGCTCGGTGATGTCGTTCTTTATGTTCTTCGTGCTGACGCTGGGTCTGTTGGCTGTAGCGCTCAGTTTGACGGGACTGGATTTTATCACATCGCTTTCGGGGGCTGCGACAGCTTTGTCCAATGTCGGCCCCGGACTGGGCAGTGAAATTGGTCCGGCAGGGAACTTTGCAGGTCTGAACGACACCGCCAAGTGGTTGCTGATTTTGGGCATGCTGCTCGGCCGGCTGGAGCTTTTGGCAGTCTACGCCATGCTGACCGTATCTTTCTGGAGGGATTAACGATGCAACGACCACTAGGCGCGCAAATATCACACATGCTCAAAAGCCGTGGCGTTGACGTAATCTTTGGCATTCCGGGTGTCCACAATCAGGAAATGTACCGCGGCATCGAAGAGGCGGGCATTTCCCATGTCCTTGCCCGACATGAACAGGGCGCGGGATTTATGGCCGATGGCTACGCGCGGGCAAGCGGCAAGCCCGGCGTGGCATATGTGATAACAGGGCCGGGGGTGTGCAACATCATGACACCGATGGGACAGGCCTATTCGGATTCTGTGCCGATCCTGGTGATTTCGTCCTGTTTGGATGAAACCGCAGCGCGCAAAGGCCAGTTGCACCAGATGAAAGACCAACGCGCTGCGGCCGAAACCGTCTGTGACTGGTCGGAAGAAGCCCGTACACCAGAGGCCGCTTATACTCTGATCGACAGGGCGCTGCGCGAATTCGATATTGCCCGTCCGCGATCCAAGCATATTCAGGTTCCGATTGCCGCCCTTTGTGCCACGGCCCCGATGGCACCTGATGCGCAGCCTCATGCGGCGGCCTCGGCGGTCCCGCAGGAGATACCACTGACACGCATTCTGGTCGCGCGCAAACCCTTGTTTGTCTTTGGTGGCGGGGCCAAACACGCAGCCGCTGCCGCGCGGCAGGTGGTGCAACGTCTTGGGGCTGCGTCTTTCACCACTTATGCGGGGCGCGGCATTTGCGCGGGCGATGATCCTTTGTGCTTTGGTGCGATGCTGGCGCGTCCCGACAGCGCGTCCGTTATCGCACAGGCCGATCTAGTGATCGCGGTGGGTACCGAGCTTGCGCAAACCGACCTGTGGCGCGATGATCTGGGCGCGACAGGCGACATGATCCGCGTGGATATCGATGCAACCGGTTTTGCGCACCCGAAGGCGCTTAATATTCTGTGCGATGCAAATGTCTTTCTGCAGGGTCTGGCAGGTCATCTTGATGGCCACTCTGCCGATACCGACTGGGCAGCCGCCGACGTTTTGGCCACCCGCGTGCGGTGGCGCGCTGAAATCGGGGCCGAGCGGCCGGGCATTTTGCCGGTCTGCGACGTACTCAAAGCGATGCTGCCCAAGGATGTGATGATCTTTTCCGATATGACGCAGTTCGCTTACGCTGCCAAAGAAGTGTGGGATATGGATCGCCCCGGCCAGTGGCATCACCCCTACGGATTTGGCACATTGGGGTACGCGACACCAGCGGCCATCGGGGGGGCAATCGCACGGCCGGATCAGCGCACGATAGCCGTCATTGGCGACTACGGCTTTCACTACACGATGCAGGAACTTGGCGTCGCTGTTGAGTTAGGTTTGAGCCTGCCCATCCTGCTATGGGACAACGGCAAGCTTGGCGAAATCGAAGCCAGCATGGTCAGCGCGCAAATCGCACCCAACGCCGTAGTGGCGCGCAATCCTGATTTTTGTAAACTGGCCGAGGCGTTCGGCGCACGCAGTGCAGCACCTGCAACGCTTGAGGCGCTGCAGAATGCCATAGATGACGCCTTTGCGGCGGATGGCCCGACACTCATCCACGTGGCGTCGGACATCGCGCTTTAGCGGTCAGTTATAATCTGAATAGGCCCGCTGGATCAGGCGCACCTGACATTTCATATGGGCGCTGTTCACAATCAGGTACCAAACGGTTTCACCCGGGCGTCCTGCGCGCGAGTACTGGCAATTGTCCGGAGACGTCCACCATTGGCCCTTGTAGTTTGCAGGCGGCAACATGGGCGAGCTATACTCGACCAGCTTGGCAGCCGAGCCTTGTGACTGCGTCGCTTGGGCATGCACGGGCAGCGCTATCGTGCAGGCAAGCGCCAGCACAGAACCGAATTTCAACATCTTTCCACTCCATCGTCGAACCGCCAAGCGGTGCGCCCCCACGCGAGCAGAAGTGTGGCGTGCAGGTCTTAACGCAAAGCTTACGGCATTAACGATCAGACCGGTTCTTTACGGCTCTTTTGAGACGATTTTGAGTTGATTTTATTCCCAGCAGCTGACCAGTACGGTCATGCCGATACCGCGGTCTGCGATATCTTCGGGCGCAAGCTGTGCGGTTTGGGTGCCCGTTTGTACCGGCAGACCTGCGCGGGTCAGCGCATTCGATAACGCGTCGCCGGCAAGGGCAAACCGAACACCATCGGGCAAAAGTCTGCTGCCTTCTGGCTGTGGTAGCAGCATGCCAAAGACATTACCGCTGCCGTCGAACACCGGCCCCCCGACATCACCGGGCAGCGCGGGCAGGGACAGGCGGCTCAGCTCCGGTTCGCCGCTCAGACCCTTGTCGTCGTCCAGCGTGCCAAAGGTCATGGAAGCCGCACCCAGTTGCCCTTCGAACGAATATCCAGCCACCGCGACTTCGGATTGCAGGCGTGGCAATGCCGGACTGAACCGGGCAAATACGGGGGGGGAGAGAGCTTCTTTTGGTTGCAGTATCGCGATGCCGCCTTGAGTATCAACCCGGCTGATGGTGGCATCATAGAGATCGTCCAACGTAATGCGTGCGCAGCTTTCGACGCCCTGTGCAAGCGTTACTACCGTGCCTTGCTGGTTCACATAAAAACCTGATCGCGACAGGACCGGTTTGCGCACTTCAAGACCGTCGCCAAGGTCAATGCGCTGATTTTCGGGCAACCCGCGCGTAGGGTCGATCACGCCAGTGCGCCGCACAAGGCTGCTGCGCATCTCGTCCAGAACACGGGCGCGGCGTGTTTCATCACCTGCGGGCCACACCAGCGTGAACCCCTTGATCTCACCATCTGACAAGCTCACCTCGGTCTGGCTAACGAAATCGGCGGCCTCACCGATCAGTGTAAAGCTGGTGCGGTTCAACCTGCGCGGCCCATCGATGGGCACAATCCGCAGCGTTTGCATGATTTCATACAAGCTGGCGAGGGTCCGGACATCACCTGCCTGACTGACAAGCAGCACACGCGCCGGTATGTCACCTGTGGCGTTATATTGCGCAAAAGGCGGGTCATAGCGGTCGAAGGCAACGGCACCCATTGGTATTTTGATCTCGATGCCAGCTTCCAGATCGCGTACGATCCGCATGTCCAACCCGTCAAGAATTGCGTTATACTGCGCAAATAGTGCGGCACGCTGCGCCGTCGTCAGAATGCCTGTGGTCTCGAAACCGTTACTTGCTTGCCATGCGGCCATGGCATTGCGCGTCCCACGTCCGAAGGCACCGTCAATCGTGGAATTGTACACACCTGCCCATTGCAACGCCCGCTGCAATGCGCGTTTGTCTTCCGCGCGCAATGCCGCTTCGCTGCGCCGGGCTTGTGCGGGTGTTTCGTCGTCCGATACGGGCAGTGGGGCAACAGGCCGCTGTGTTTCTTGCACCACAGGTGCTTCAGGCAGATCAAGCGTGGGCGCGCTAATGGCTGCGATGCTGCCAAGGCCCAGCACATCTGCACCAGGGGGCCAGTATTGCTGGCCATAAGAACTGCTAAGTGCAATGTAGCTGTCATTCGGGATACGACCTTGCAGCCTGAAACTGCGCAACACATCGTCTGCCTCATCGCGTGAAAAAGGCCCAAGCGCGATTGCGTACCAACCACCCTGCAACGCAAATCCGCTCACGTCAGGCAATGTTTCAGAGTAGGCTTCGATCCGTTCAAGTGCCGCGTCATACGTTGGCCGCGCTTCGATCTGCACCCAGACCACATCGCGCAGCGACTGCGCGCTCGCCAGTTGCGCTGCAACCATCATAAAAAGGGTGGATAAGATCACGCTAAGTCGCTGCATTTTCGGGGCGGTCTCCGTGGTGTTGAGTTGCGCGCAACGTAATCAGGAAATTGCACGATTTGCCATAAGCATTTGACCAAATTATCGCATGTGTTGGAATTGACGCCTCTTGTCTGCACACGTAGGTAGAGCGCGCGCGATCAGATCAAGGACGTCCCATGACGCAAAGCACCACAGCTCCGAAATCGTTTCAGGAAATAATCCTGCGATTGCAGTCCTATTGGGCGGAAAAAGGCTGCGCGGTGTTGCAGCCTTACGATATGGAAGTGGGCGCAGGCACGTTTCACCCCGCAACGACGCTGCGGTCATTGGGAACGCAACCTTGGGCTGCGGCATATGTTCAGCCGTCGCGACGCCCCACCGATGGGCGCTATGGCGAAAACCCCAACCGGTTGCAGCATTATTATCAGTATCAGGTACTTATTAAACCAAGCCCGCCCGATCTGCAGGAATTGTATCTCGGCTCATTGGAAGCCATCGGTATCGACATGGAACTGCACGACATCCGTTTTGTCGAAGACGACTGGGAAAGCCCTACGCTCGGCGCGTGGGGTCTGGGCTGGGAAGTGTGGTGTGATGGCATGGAGGTCAGCCAGTTCACCTACTTCCAACAGGTCGGCGGGCACGATTGTCATCCGGTCTCTGGCGAGTTGACGTACGGGCTGGAGCGTCTGGCGATGTATGTTCTGGGCGTCGACCACGTAATGGATATGCCCTTCAATGACCCACAGAACCCGATCGCGCTAAGCTATGGGGATATCTTTCGCCAGACCGAGGCCGAATACAGCCGTTGGAATTTCGATGTCGCCAATACCGATACGCTGTTGGTACACTTCGAGGATGCCGAACGCGCCTGTCTCGATATACTGTCGCGCCCTGCAGAAGATCCGAAAACCGGCAAACGGATTATCATGGCGCACCCCGCCTATGACCAATGCATCAAGGCAAGCCATGTATTCAACCTGCTGGACGCGCGTGGCGTGATCTCGGTGACCGAACGCCAGGCCTACATCGGTCGGGTGCGCACATTGGCCAAAGCCTGTGCAGACGCCTTTGTGCAAACCGAAGCTGGTGGCAGGACCGTGGAGAAGACCGCATGAGCGGCAAAATCGTTGGGCTCGTTATTTTGATTTCTGCACTCATCGCTGGCGGCGCGCTTTATTACCTGCAAGTCTACGGCTTTTACGAAGAAGTGTCGGCCGAGGTCGAGGAAGTGCGCCTGATGCCCTTGGACGGTGGCGCGCCGGTGCGTATTCTGGCCGAAAACATCACGGCCATTGATGCAGAAAGCTCGCCCATACGGTTTCGCGCCTGTTTCACAACGCCCTCCAGCCTTGCGATGCTTACCGAAACCTACACAGGTGCGGACCGCGCCATCCCGCGCAATGCGCCCGAATGGTTTGAATGTTTTGACGCCGCGGCCATTGCCGAGGCACTTAAAGCAGGCACAGCCTTGGCATTCGTCGGTGAGAAAAACGTTGATTTCGGTGTCGACCGGATCGTTGCGATCACCGAAGACGGGCGCGGCTATATCTGGCACGAACTGAACGATTGCGGCGAAAAAGCATATGACGGCACGATCGTCGGGGAGGAGTGCCCGAGGCGGCCCGAAGCAGTGGAATGACGGTTGCTGTTCCAGCTTTTCTGGCGGCAACACTCGGTCTTGCGATTTTTATTCTGGGGTCGATGCTGAATTTTCATCTGACGGTGTTGCGGCGTTTCAATATCCCCGATCCGGTATCCGGGGGGCTTGCCGCGGCATTGATTGCGCTTGCTCTTTATCTGTCCTTTGGCGTGACACTGGATTTCGATTTGCAGGCGCGCGACTTTTTTCTGGTCATGTTTTTTGCCGCAATCGGACTGAATGCGCGGTTCAGCGATCTGGTTGCCGGCGGCAAGCCGTTGTTGATCCTGCTGGTGCTGACGCTTGCCATGATCGTGGCTCAAAACATTGTTGGCGTGGCCGGAGCCGTTCTTTTTGGCTACGCCCCCGCCGTTGGCGTGCTTTTCGGCTCTGCTGCGCTGATCGGCGGGCATGGCACGGCGATTGCATGGTCGCCTGACGTGGCGGCGGCATCGGGCCTTGCGACTGCGCCAGAGCTGGGCGTCGCAGTCGCAACCCTTGGTCTGGTGCTTGCAGCGCTGGTTGGTGGCCCGATTGCGCGGTATCTGGTGGAAGGGCGCGACCTTGAACCGGACCGCCCAGATGCGGGACCTATCGGTGGGGTGAGCCACGACGAGACGCGGGCCGATATCCACATAACGCCGATCAGTGTCGCAAGGGTTCTGCTGAACCTGAACGTGGCGATCATATTGGGCTTCATCCTGTCGCAATTTCTGGATCAGACGGGTTTGAAGCTGCCGCTCTTTGTGCCCTGCCTCGTGGTGGGGATTGTGCTTGGCAACCTGCGCAGCTGGCTTGCGCCGAACGCCGAACCCGTTTCACGGACGCCCGCACTCGCGCTGATCTCGGAAATCTGTCTGGGCACGTTCCTTGCGATGTCGCTGATGTCGCTGCAGCTTTGGACGCTGGTCAGTCTCGGTGGGCCGATCCTGTCCATCCTTCTGGTGCAAACCGTGATGACGCTTGCCTTTGCTCTCTTTGTTCTGTTCCCGATCATGGGCGGCGGCTACCGCGCGGCCGTGCTTGCCGCTGGTTTCGGCGGTTTTGCCCTGGGTGCCACCCCAACCGCTATCGCCAATATGACAGCCGTGACGAAACGATACGGGCCGTCGCCCATGGCGTTTTTGATCTTACCCTTGGTCTCGGCGTTTTTTGTCGATATTGCCAACGCAGTCGTTATTCAATTCGTCGTCAACCTGTAGAGCGTCTCAATGCCTGACCTACTGATCGAACTCTTTTCCGAAGAAATTCCGGCGCGGATGCAAACCCGCGCCGCACAAGACCTTAAAAAACTGGTCACCGATGGTCTGGTTGAGGGCGGGCTGACATACGCCTCGGCCGCGGCTTTTTCTACGCCGCGCCGGTTAACGCTGACGGTTGAGGGGCTGCTTGCACAAAGCCCGACCACAACAGAAGAACGTAAAGGCCCCCGTGCCGACGCACCGGAAAAGGCAATCGAGGGGTTTTTGCGAGGAGCGGGGCTCAGCCGCGAGGATCTGGAGGAACGTGACACGCCTAAAGGTGCTGTTCTTTTTGCCAAGATCACCAAACCGGGCCGTCCGGCCGCCGAGATCATTGCCGAGGTGCTGGAAAAGACCATCCGTAATTTCCCATGGCCAAAGGCGATGCGGTGGGGCGCGGGCAGCTTGCGCTGGGTGCGTCCCTTGCACAGTATCTTATGCATTCTCAGCGACGAGGCAGGAACCGAAGTGGTTCCGATGGAGGTGGATGGCATTCAGGCAGGTGACGTCACGCGCGGCCACCGTTTTATGGCCCCCGACGCGTTTTCAGTCGCGGGGTTTGACGACTATTCGGCCAAGCTCAAACGCGCATTTGTCGAACTTGACCCGGCTGCCCGTGCCGAGATGATCTGGCACGACGCGACCAATCAGGCTTTTGCAAACGGTTTGGAAGTCGTCGAAGACAAAGGTCTTTTGGCCGAGGTCGCGGGGCTGGTGGAATGGCCCGTGGTGCTGATGGGCCGCATCGGTGACGATTTCCTCGCACTGCCGCCTGAGGTCTTGCAAACGTCCATGAAAGAACATCAGAAATTCTTTTCGGTCCGGAACGCTAAGACAGGGCGCATCGAACGTTTCATCACCGTCGCCAACCGCGAGACGGCAGACAATGGCGCTACGATCTTGGCAGGCAACGAAAAAGTGCTCTCCGCACGACTGTCAGACGCCAAGTTCTTCTGGGAAAATGATTTGCGCACCGCGACAGAAGACATGAGCGTCTGGGTCAAAGCGCTTGAGAATGTCACCTTCCACAACAAGCTGGGCACCCAAGCCGATCTGGTGGGTCGCATGGCGGCGCTGGCACGCGAAATCGCGCCAACGGTCGGGGCCGACGCGGACGAGGCCGAAGAGGCCGCGCGCCTTGCCAAAGCTGATCTGTCCTCCGAGATGGTCTACGAATTCCCCGAACTGCAAGGCCTGATGGGGCGCTACTATATCAAAGCGGCGGGTAAATCCGACGCTGTCGCAGCGGCCGCCCAAGAACACTATGCACCCTTGGGCCCCTCGGATGATGTGCCAACAGCGCCTGTTTCTGTCGCCGTGGCACTTGCGGAAAAGATCGACAAGCTCACCGGTTTTTGGGCAATTGACGAGAAACCTACCGGCAGCAAAGACCCGTTTGCGCTGAGACGTGCAGCTTTGGGGGTTATTCGGATTGTGTTAGAAAACGATCTGACATTGCCATTGGACGCATCCTTTAAGAAAGCTGCGGAAATTGTCGGCCCGCGTGACGCCGGTGCGCATTCATCCTTTGCGGACACAAACGACATCCGGCTTTTCATCCATGACCGCCTCAAAGTCTACCTGCGCGACGAAGGCATCCGGCATGACATCATCGACGCCTGCATTGCCATGCCCGCGAATGATGATCTGGCGCTGTTGGTCAAACGCGCGCGCGCCTTGTCCGAGGTGCTGGTGACCGAGGACGGTGAAAACCTGATCCAAGGATTCAAACGTGCCAACAACATCCTGACCCAAGCGCAAGATGCCGATGGTGTTGAATACTCCTACGGGGCGGATATCAAATTTGCGGAAACCGACGAAGAACGCGCTCTTTTCGCAGCGCTCGATGCCGCCGAAGCCGCAATCGCATCGGCCATGCAGTCGCAGGACTTTGCAACAGCAATGTCGGCAATGGCTGCTCTGCGCGGTCCGATCGACGCCTTTTTCGAAGCTGTGCAAGTCAATGCAGATAACCCGACAGTCCGTCGCAACCGACTGAACCTGCTCAGCCGGATCACGCAAACCTGCCTGTCTGTGGCCGATCTCACCAAGATTGAGGGCTAAAGGGCACCTGCGACCAATTGTTAGCGCTTACACTAAAGCTTGTAAGCTTGGGCTTACAGCTTATGCTGCACCTGACACATGATAGGTGCCGCAGTGCAGAATAACCCGAATACAACCCTCGTGACGCCCAAGGCGCCGATTGCGAACAATACACATGGCGGGCGCGCGAAATGTTTGCAGCGCCTCGTGCGGCTTGATTTGCCGGTGCCTCGGACGGTGGCGCTTTCGTTCGATGCGGTGCAGCGCATTGCTCAAGGAGAGCTGCCCGATATCGCCGCAATCGTATCCCAGTTCGAAGACGGTGCACTGCTCTGTGTGCGACCCTCTTCCGAAGACCCTGATTGGGGCGGGCCCGGTGCTGTTCTGAACATCGGGATGAATGACGCGCGCTACAGCCATTTGGTCACGGCTTTGGGGGCGAAGGCCGCTAGCGAAATCTATACCCGCTTTGTGCAGTCCTACAGTGTGGATGTAGCCCGTCTTGATCCCGATCTGTTTGACGATATTCCCGAAGACGGCGAAGCGGCTTTGCAAGAATCTTTGCGTGCTTACAGTGCAGAGATGGACGAGGCGTTTCCCATGGATCCTGCAGAACAGCTTGCGGCTGTGCTGAAATCCATGGCGCGCGCATGGGATGGCACATCCGCGCGACTTTTGCGCCAGGCAAAAGGGGCGCCTGCTGATGCAGGTCTGGGCCTTGTTGTGCAACAGATGGCATTAGGCCTTGGCAAGGGAGAATGCGGATCGGGTGTTTTCCAGCTGGTCGATAGCGACACCGGCCTACAACAGATCACGGGGCGGTATCTCAGCCAAAGTCAGGGGCGCGAGGCGCTCTCGGCGGATGCATCCTCACTGTACCTCAGCCGCGACCCGCGTGGTCCGTCCTTGGAAGAGATCGAACCGGAAGCGTTTGAGGCTCTTAGGCAGCATTGTACGCTGATGCGCAGAAAGCTGCGCGCCGAGATGCAGGTGGAGTTTGCGCTGGAAAACGGGCGGGTGCATATTCTGGACGGGGTGCGTGTTGCGCGGTCCAGCCGTGGTGCTGTTCGGATCGCCGTGCGCCTGGCACAGGACAAGATCATTTCAAAGGCCGAAGCGCTTATGCGGGTGGAACCGCGCACTTTGTCAGAGCTGTTGCACCGTCAAGTGCGCAAAAACGCGCCGCGTGACGTGATTGGCAAGGGCATTGCTGCAAGCCCGGGCGCTGCCACCGGCGCAATTGTTTTTACGGCAACCGAAGCGCAAGCCAGTGCGGCACGCGGTGAACCTTGCATTCTGGTCCGGCGCGAGACATCGCCAGAGGATATTCGCGGCATGCATGCCGCACAGGCCGTTTTGACGGAACGCGGGGGCATCACCAGCCACGCGGCGGTGATCGGGCGTGGCATCGGGCTGCCTTGCGTCGTGGGCGCGTCGAACATGCGTTTTGACGGGCGGCGCGAACAATTGGTGTCACAAGATGGTCGCGAGTTCTCTGCCGGGGAAATCATTACTGTTGATGGCACCTCTGGCGAAGTGCTGGCAGGTGCGCCGGAAATGCGCGAAGCAGCGCTTGACGAGAGTTTCCAGACTCTCATGGACTGGGCAGACGAATTCCGCGACATCGAGATCAGGGCGAACGCAGATACGCCTGCCGATGCGCAGACGGCGCGAAACTTTAATGCTGAAGGGATCGGACTTTGCCGTACAGAGCATATGTTCTTTGAACCTGGCAGGCTAACCGTCATGCGCGAAATGATCTTTGCGGAAAGTTCCCAAGACCGTCGCGCCGTGCTTGAACGGTTGCTACCGATGCAGCGCGCGGATTTTACGCAGCTGTTTCGTATCATGGAAGGCAAGCCGGTTTGCATCAGGCTGTTCGATCCGCCCTTGCATGAATTCCTGCCCACCGACCGTGTCGGCCAGCGTGAATTGGCAGATGCGCTTGACTTGCCCTTGTCCGATGTGACGCGGCGCATTGATGCAATGATGGAGTATAACCCGATGTTGGGGCTGCGGGGCGTCAGACTTGGTGTGACGGTGCCCGAGATTTACGAGATGCAAGCCCGCGCGATCTTTGAAGCCACCTTGGATGCCAGCGCGAAAGGCGCGCCCGTGGTGCCCGAAATCATGATCCCCCTCGTGTCCGCCTGCCGCGAAGTCGAATTGGTCAAAGCGTCGATTGACGGTATTGCGTCAGCGGTACGTCTCGAGCGGGATCAGGACTTCGACTATCGGCTCGGTGTCATGGTCGAGACGCCTCGTGCCGCCATACGCGCGGGCGATATTGCACCGCATTGTGCGTTCCTTAGTTTCGGTACCAATGATCTGACGCAGATGACGTATGGGCTGTCACGCGATGACGCGGGTCGGTTCATGTCAGCCTATGTCCAACAAGGGGTTTTTCCCGAAGATCCGTTTCATACTCTGGACACGGATGGTGTTGGCGAGCTTTTGCAGATTGGGGCACAAAGAGGGCGTATGGCCCAACCCGACATCACACTGTCGATCTGTGGTGAACATGGTGGGAACCCCGAATCGATTGCTTTTTGCCGTGCCGCAGGCTTTGACTATGTATCGTGTTCACCCTTCCGAGTCCCCGTGGCGCGACTAGCTGCCGCACAACTTGCGATCGATAGCAGTATATAGTGTGGGCGCATTGGTATTAATACTACATATTGTGTGTTAAATTTGTCAATTACGGCAGTATTGTTGACCATTTAACCGTGTTTACCGCCGTAAACTTTACGTCAACTTTTTTAGCCGTTAGAGAGCGCCCATTGTAAAACGGTGGGGGACGCAGTCATGCGTTTATTCTACAAGATAACGTTGACGTTTGTATTAGGGCTTAACCTGGGCTCTTTGGTGGCGGACATGGGTCTTGCCGCAAATGAAGATCGTTATGCTGCTAAGACCGAACAACTGGCAACAGTCACAGAACGACGCATGCGCGAAAAAGGGCTTGTTGCATCTGCTGCAGCATCCGTGACGCCTGCGGCGCGCTCTGTTGAGTTCTCGAAAAACTGGATTGACGCGCAGCCCGATCCTGATGGTGGAAACGAATGGGAATGCCTTACCGAGGCGTTGTATTTTGAAGCGCGCGGTGAGACGGTAAAAGGACAGTTTGCCGTTGCCGAAGTCATCCTGAACCGTGTGAAGTCCGAACGGTTTCCCGGATCAACTTGCGGTGTGATCAATCAGGGCACCGGCAAAAAGTACCAATGCCAGTTCACGTACACATGCGACGGTCAGAAAGAAACTATTCACGAGCCCCGGGCATACGAACGCGTATCGAAAGTCGCGCGTCTTGCTTTGGATGGTGCAGCACCAAAAATCACAAAAGGCGCTACGCATTACCATACCAAAGCTGTTAACCCGCGCTGGAGCCGCGTCTACACGAAAACTGCATCCATCGGGACGCATATTTTCTACCGTCATACCTGGC
>Ga0316197_10000378_pt1 | contig 31362 bp, 27 predicted proteins | sample OudBiesiAoxic_MG_FD_204939 | JGI IMG/M metagenome (GOLD analysis project Ga0316197, IMG submission 204939) | Coastal sediment microbial communities from Oude Bieten Haven, Netherlands - site A oxic | ecosystem: Environmental > Aquatic > Marine > Coastal > Sediment | place: Netherlands... | reverse complement strand
TAGTGTCAGTTGCTTATATTGGTGTCCCATGTGGTTACCTTAGTTGATTGTGTGAGAGCTTGAAGCTTATAGGCAACTGACTCTCTAATCTATACCAAAGTGTGTCGGTTATTCTTGGGATCTAGGGATCAATTAGCTGAAAACGGTGTGCAAAGTACCGATGAAATGGCTGAGCGTATTAACCATCAACATCAATCAGTATCAACCTTAGTTCAGACTATTAGCCGATTTAAAGTGAGTTAATAAATAAAGTCGCTTCTTATAAAAAAGGCCTAACTCACTCGTTAGGTCTTTTTTTGAAAGCTAAAGACCAGCTTATCCCCAGCGGAACAAGGCTATCGTCAATTAATGTCATAGCAGTGCTGAATCTCTACATTCGAGCGTATTTTAAATACTTTAATAAGATCCTCTGCTATATGCTCCATAGGTGGCTCTAACACGATCTTTGCTTCTTCTAACCAATATATATCCAACAGTAAACTGATATCATCAATAATTTGAGCCATTTCTATGTGAGTAAAATAATCCATAGGCACTGGCCATGTTACCGAAGTGTCCAAAACTATTAACCTCTGCACGCAATGCTTAGTATAAACCGTCGTTAACGAGTCTATGTGACTCACTGATGTAATGATAAGTAAGCACTTTCCTTCACCTAAATCGCACATTCTATAAGGGTTATTGTTTAAAATTACTCTTTGATCCATATTTCCTCTCAGGCTGTAGTTACTAATCTGTTTATTATTCACACACTGCAAAGAGAAAGAAGGAATTAAAGAAATTCAATTTTGCATCTCGATCTCAGTCAAATATGAATTTCTCTAAACCATCGCCTTATTCCACATACAAATTTACCATTCATCCCATCAAGTAATTCAGAAACGAATCAAAAATTATTTAACCTATGTGGGATCTATATTATGAAAAACAAAAACTTACCAATTATCGCTCTTATTTTAGTTTCTCCCATTTCTGCACATGCTTTCGACTCTAGTCGTTTTAGTGGCGAGTTCTCTTTATATTCGGGATTTGCAACGTCTAACTCAAATTTAAACCCAAACGGCGACACCATGTTGAATGGTTTATATGACAATGTGTCACACACAAACGACCTTTTCGTCGCTCCTCTAGGTAATTTGAGTTTTGCACTGGATTCACATAACTCCCATCGACTTTACGCTGGTACTTCTCGTGACGATCTTGCTGTTGGAACGCTTGCTTTTGAACTTGGCTATCAACATGACCTATCTAATGGTACTCAAATTGACATTGCTTACTTACCTACCATTGTTTCAGGTGAAGTTTGGCATAACCCATACTTAGAAGGAGATCATAGAACAACAACAGATGTGGAAGGAGACGCCTACCGTCTAAAACTATCAAATATTGCAAATACGGCAGTGTCTTTTGATTTAGGCTACGCGACATCTGACATTAGTAATGAAGGAATTTCTCACCAAGAGTTGGCAAGATCATATGATACATATTATGCCAAAGGTCAATACCTTTCGATGTTGAACAATCGCTCTGGATTAATCTCCGCTTTTAGCTATACCGATCACAATGCTGAAGGCTCTGCTGCCTCATTTAATCAATACAAGGTAGAGATGACATATTTCGCCAACTTTAATTCTCATAGTTTTGCAGTTACAGGTAGTCGTGGTTACCGTGATTTTGACTCAACGAACCCAATATTTGACAAAGAAAGAGCAGATTATATTCACCGTATTTTCCTTGCGTATGAATACAGTGATATCCCTAACTGGGAAAACTGGAGTGTAACCTCACTTAGCGGTGCAACCGTAAACACATCGAATATCGACTTTTATCAAAGTAATGAACTGCTTATGTCAGTCGGTTTGAATTACCGCTTCTAGTTAGTTTTATTCACAACAAATCAAAGAAAGAGTTCAACTCTTAACAAGTAACTCTTTCTGAATTCCATTTCAAAAATGAATTTCTCTAACTTCATGCTTCGAATGATTAACACATCTTATTTTTACATAAATAACTCATTGGAATCAGTCAGTTAAATTCAACTCCACTTTCTCGTTAAAGGGTCATTATGTTCAAGCTACTTAAACAAGAATATGTTCTGTTCCTCGGCATTATCGCTGTCCTATTTTTTAAATTGATTGGTGATAATTTGCTTGTGGGCAGTTTATCATCCATTTCTTACATCCTATTAACCACAGTATTATTCTATGTCGTTATGACCGCTATTTTCTCCGTTGTCCGCCATTCTGACGCACTGGCAATCAAATTAGGAGACCCCTATGGAACGTTGATTTTGACTCTTTCTGTGGTATTGCTTGAAGTCATTATGGTGTCGTCGATTATGCTGACAGGCGAATCAAACCCAGTACTTGCTCGCGATACGATGTTCGCGGTCATCATGGCTGTACTAAACGGGTTTGTTGGTATCACCTTACTAATTGGTGGTCTCAAATATCATACTCAAACCTATAACCTTAACGGTATCAAAGCTTACTTAGTTGCTATTATTCCACTTGCAATGCTGTGCCTTGTACTACCAAACTTCACTAGTGTTGACGCTTTCGGCAATATGTCATCAGGATTAATGTGGATTTTAGTTCTCGCCTCTGTTGCTTTATATGCAGTGTTTTTATTCATTCAAACTCGTAGCCATACCGACTACTTTATTGACTCGGATAACGAAGATCATCACGACCACCATGGGCCATTGCAAAGCAATTTATTCCACAGCCTTATGCTAATTGGTTACTTAATTGTTGTTATTTTACTAGCTAAGAGTCTTGCGTTACCGATTAATGATGGGATTTCCACCATGGGTGCACCAGTGGCTTTGGGTGGCTTAATTGTAGCCTTGATTATTCTTGCACCCGAAGCTGTTGGTGCCGTAAAAGCAGCTATTACCAATCAACTTCAGCGTGCGATGAACCTCTTCTTTGGATCTGTATTAGCGACAATTGCCTTAACCGTACCAGCTGTATTAATGATATCTACCATTATGAATGAACCAATTCGTCTTGGCCTAGATCCTGCTGAAATGGTATTGCTAGTTGCCACTTTATTAATGACCAGTGTTAGCTTTAGTAGCGGTAGAACTAATCCTCTCAATGGAGCCACACACCTAGTCTTATTCTTCGCTTATATCATCTTAATGTTTGATTAAGCTAACACTCTTTAAGCTCTGATTAATTCATCAAAATCAGAGCTTTTGCTATATACCCTATGCTCACCATAATGAATAATCGAGAACGATATTATGACTTTATTTGTAACTTCATTTCACTTGAAAGGATCACTCTCAACAGAATCTGAGCAACTCTACCGCTCTATACTCTTTTGTCTTGAAACTGATGACGCCAATCTATTGCGTGATAATTTTAATAATACATACGCATTGGCTATTCCTAGAGCGTTAAGGCATTTAGATGATACTCAACGAACTCTTGTCTGGTCGCTACTGACTAAAGTTGAGCCTGAACTATCGGCTAACTTAGCTGATCATTTTAGTCATGCAGAATTACTTTCTTTAGCAGAGAAATTGCCCATTAAAAGCCTTCAGGAGATGTTCCCTTTTCTTCATTCTCCAGATCGACGAATGCTACTGAGTCAACTCTATTATGAGTCGAATACCGTCGGTGGTATTTGCAACAATGAAATTTTAAAGGTTGGCTTAAATACAACGATTGCTGAACTAAGTCATTTAATTTCTGACGACGACACAAGCGAACAGTACCAAGAATGGCGCTATGTGTATCTGCATGATAAAAGAGATAACTATATTGGAGCAATCAGGCTCAAAGATTTATTCAGTTTGCCTTTTGGGTCGTTACTAAAAGATCACCTCGATACCTCACTACCAACAGTGAACCCTAGGTGGGATCTGAGTGCACTAAAAAGTACATTAGACGCCACTTCACATCCCGTTCTTCCTGTTGTAGATCATGAAGGGTTTCAAATTGGAGTGGTTGGATTCAAACAGTTAAATGAAGCGCTATTCATACAATCAAAACAACAACTACTTGAACAGTCAGGCGTTTTTGGTGGAGATGAATTTCGTACAATGCCGACAACAAAACGAAATTTACGCCGACTAACCTTCCTGTTACCTTCCGTTCTTTTAAGTTATGTTGCGGTGTCTATTATTGCTCAATTTGAACCTGTCATTGCCCAATTCGCATTACTAGCAGCTATATTACCTTTGGTAGCAAACTTATCTGGCGCGGCCGGAAATCAAGCCGTTGCCGTTTCGATTCGGGAACTATCCGTTGGAAATGTATCATCAAAAGACATATTATTTGTGATCGCTAAAGAACTCCCTATAGGGATCATAAATGGAGTTATAATTGGTTTTGTTCTTGCGTTGCTCTCATTTATTACTTATGGAAATGAGTACATAGCCTTGCCTATATTAGTAGGAATTGCTTATCTATTTTCTTCAACATTAGCCGTGATAATTGGTGGAACACTACCACTTATTCTTAAGCGTCTAAACCTTGACCCTGCCATGTTATCTAGCCCGCTTTTGACTACATTAACTGATGCTACTGCGTTTTTTAGTGTGCTGTATCTCGCTCAAGCATTCTTGCTATAACCTATTCTTATCTCAAATGTAATAATATCTAGTTGAATATTATTACATTTCCCTTAATCTATCTAAAAGAGCTAACCTATTACGGTTAGCTTTCTTCATCATCTCTAGGTAAGTTAAGGATAATTTATGAGAGAGTTACGCGATTTAGATCTTAATCTATTAAAGCTATTACAAGCAGTGGTAGAAACACGTAATACCCACCTTGCAGCAGATAAACTCGGAATTTCTCAAACCAGTGTAAGCCGAGGAATGGCAAAGCTTAGAGAAACCTTTGGAGATCAACTATTCATCAGAAAAGCACATGGTGTTGAACCGTCTGAATTGGCCGAAAAGTTGGCGGAAGCTGCCGAAGAGATGTTTACTCCGCTAGAGAAAGTAATTGAATCTTATCAGAATTTTGAACCTGAAAATTTTACTAGTGAAATCACCATCGCAATGAATATTTTTTTACTTGATCAATATGGTGACAATATATTTACTGCTTTGAGAGAGGTTCTACCAAATGCAAAGGTCAAAATGGTTTATTGGCAAGACCAAACGCTCATCGAAATGCTCAATGGTCAAGTCGATTACATGCTGCATTTTTCAGCATTCCCACTTCCACAAGAAATTTATCAACATAAGCTAAAAGAAGTCAAACTTAGTCTTATTGCACGTAAAGACCATCCTGTATTAAGCCAATCTAGTGAATGGGAAGAGATTCACCACCTACCCATTACTCGTATATTAGTTGATGGCGTTAATTCAAAGAGAGCACCGATCGAAGATTTGTATTTAGCTAAAGGCTATAAAGCAAATATTGTATTATCAACACACAATGTAAAGGTCTTACTAAACAAGCTAAAAAATTCGGATGCTTTCTCATTTGGCAGCACTTTTATGACCGAGCATGAAGAAGAATTGAGTTGTTATCAGTTACCAGTACTTCCAAAAGAGATGCGTCAACTCCAAATAAATGGTGGGTATTTGCAATCTAAACGGGGGTTTCCATTGAATCAACTTCTTCATCAAACGCTGCAACACTATTTTGATACGGTAATTCAACCAGAAGAAAAGTAACTCGCATAAGATACGAGTTACTTATTTTATAAATGACTAATCCCTTACTGTAGTGCTGAAGTTTTGGCTGGATACATAATGGTGTCTTTAATTTCGTATTTATATTCAAAACTAAAGTCAGGGAATGGAAAAGCGTGTTCTTCATGCCACTGTTTCACAATTTGAGCGGCTTTTATTTTTTGCTCAATATTTTTATTCTGATGGCTATCTATCAATTGATACTGAGTCGAGTGCGCAATGGTTACCCCAACTTGAGTAACATGAGCTAGTGCCGAAAAGAGAATATCCTCCTGCACGGCCATGAACTCTTCATGATTACAACAGTTGATGTAAGCCATCATATTAATGTTAATTGAGTACTCTCCTACCCCCATCAATCTAACTCTCACAGGATCTTCATCTATCATAGGGTGCTGTAACAATAGCCGACGTATATTAACGATGAGTACCCGAAGTTGCTCTAGTGTCGCTTCTGGACGCAGTCTTAATACATGATCCATTCTGCGTTTGTCTCGCCTTTCGAGGTTATCAATCTCCATATTAGCAAACTCTGAATTGGGTATTGTAATTAAAGATCGCTCTAGCGTTCTGATACGGGTCGATCGCAATCCAATACTTTCAATGGTTCCAAAGCTATTACCATAGCGGCAAAACTCTCCAATTTTCACGCCACCATCCGCATACAAGGTAAGCCCATTAATCACATTTTCTAATACTGGACGAATCGCTAATGCAACCGCTAAACCACCAACACCAAGACCTGTTAAGATTGGAGAAATTGAAAAACCCATGAATTCAATAACATAAATACCAAGAATGACAATAGTTAACCCTCCAAAAATACGCGCAAGTACGGTTATTAATGATGAATCCACATGCTTACCTTGATATTTCTTAAACACATAAATATCGGCAAAATAATTAAAGATTGCCATAATTAGCCAAGAAACATAGAAGAATTGAGCTAATAGAAATGATGTTGAGAAAAACTGATAAACAGCACCCGTTATCCAGATACCATCATCTATCAATCTCCTCGCTAACAACAATAATATCACACTGCAAAGGAGCGATATTATCCGCCCTATTCGCCATTTACGTCCATGATTTTCCCAATGAGAGTCCCATTGTTCCCCCAATAAAAAACTTAACTTCACCAAGACTGAGCATAAGATGAGAACTCCAGTTAAGGCTAACCACTGCCATAAAGGCAATGGCCCATGCAACTGATTGAATGAATGAGGCAATGATTGAATCAATTGTTTTGAAAATAGTGGACCAGGGCTAAGTACAAATTCTTGATAGTAATCCCTGCGATTTTCTATCTGATAATCTACAGTAGATATCGTTCGATACCAACGTGGTAAACTTTGTATCGTACCGGTGCTAAATAGAAATTGCTCTGCATTATCCCCCGACATTTGTTTTAATAATACAATATCGGTATTAGCGAGACGCCAATGAGTAAGTTCATCATCACTAACCTGCTGAAAATCTGGTGCACTACTATGTATTTCTCTATCTAGCCGATCGATAATTTCTCGTAATAATAGAATTCTCTCCATTACCACCACCGTTCGACTTCGATTGGGTAATAGTGATAAATCCATTGTGCGTATTACCTGCGAGTAAGCATGTTGTGCTTCTGGTAAATGGAGTTTTTCCCTTCTCCAATGACTTATTACTGTATCTGATGAAGCCATAAAACTCGCTAGAGTGTGACTTGGGCTTGAGGTATCGGCAAATTCAAGATTTTCATTTGCCGATACACTGGTATTAAACCAAGCCAAACACATCATAAGTAATAAACGGAATGAATGACTAAGCACAGCTATCACCTCCTATGGATTGATTTTCGTGATGGTGTGAATATAAAACTAGTTGATATGCTTGTTAAAGAATTGCCCTAACTCTTTTAGTGCATCCTCTGACTCTGGTATATCAGTAAAAATACCATTGATATAATCACCATGTGACTGACCATCATAAATATGAAGATCTGACTCTATGTCTGCACTGCGCAATAAACGATGCATTCGAACCGTGTCGCTGAGCAATAAATCTCTTGTCCCAGAAATAAACATTGTTGGTGGGAAATCGTCTATTTGTGCATAAATTGGTGATAATAGAGGATTATCTAACGGCTCCTGTCCTGCGTAGAGTTCAAAGGTCCCTTGAATAAATCCCTCACGCTGTCCCAGTGAATCTAGGCCTTTTAACGTATGCCATGAATCAGACGTTTCTTTAAGATCAACCGCAGGTGTTCCAATAAACAATGCGCCAGGGGCTGGTAAACCGAGTTCCTTTAGCTTTAATGTCGTAGCGAGTGTTAAGTTTCCTCCCGCAGAGCTACCAAATATCGCCGTAGATTCAGCGGCCTGTGTTTTGGTTAGCTCTTGCCATACTGCAACCACATCATTAATCGCAGCCGGAAAAGGATAAAGTGGTGGTTGACGATAATCAACTGAGATAACTTGCGCTCCTAAGCCATTAGCCACCCACACCGCTTCTCGTAATGCCGACTCACCACCACCAAAAACAAAAGCCCCACCATGAACATGTATTAACCATTTATCTTTATATTCTGGTGCTATATTTTTTGGCGTAACAAAGAAAGTATCAACCCCTGCAAACTGCTTCGCTTCATATTCCACCTCTAAACGCTCTAATACTTGCTGTGCCATTTCAATACCCGGAGCATCAAATAGTGTTTGCAGCGCAAGCCACTCTTCTGTCGTAGATGGAGCTGAAAGTGGTGGAGCAACACTTCTATGATCAATTATCTGAGCTTGCTCCGATGAAATGCCAACAGGAGTAGGAATTGTACGTTCTGCCATCGTGATATTTGCGAAAGCTGTTGTACTTGATAGACCTAAAAATAATGCCGGAATAAATGTGCGTAATTTGTTCAATTTCATAATAACTCCAGTGTGTATTTGAAAAGCCGTTATTGGCTAACTGAGGCTATTATTGCTATCAAAAAGTATGAATACGATGAATTAGAGAAATTCAAATTTGCTAAATAATAAACGTCAAAAATGCATTACTCAAATTCATACTTTATATGGCTAAAAAATGGGATAACTCCTTCTAGAATATAAGGAGGACATATGAAATTCTTACCTATTACAGTCGTACTTTTAACCTATCTAGCCTTTTTTATCGTATTGATTTCGAGGCTCATTTAAAGACCGGGGAGCCTCTCTTGTAATCAACTACCTCAACAACCTTAAACTACATTTATTTTGTTATTGGCTTTTTAACGACACTTTATCCCCGACAAGGGATAAGATCAGTATTATCCTCGATCGGGGATATACATTGACTTATCCTCGATAGGGGATATATTATTAATTATCCTCTATCGGGGATATCACATAATATGATGGGGTGTATGATGATTTATAATCCAAAGCAATTAGCTAACCACTTAAAGCTTATTAGAACCAAACATAATTTGACTCAAACAGAGCTTGCTAAAAAAGTTGGTGTAAAACAATCCACCCTATCTAGCTTTGAGAATCATCCTGAAACGACTCAGTTACAAACACTCTTTAAGATCCTTCATGCACTAGAAGTTCATTGCATTATTCAAGAAGAAACTCTAACTGATCACGAAATAAATTCAGATGATGAGATATGGTGATTATGCGAAGAATATCTCGAATCAAAAAATGGATGTGATTGCTTAAATTACAACATAAATAAACCAGTATAGTTAAATTCCATATTAATTGCCGGCCTTTAAATCTACGATATTCCAGCCATTCGCAATAGCAAGCTCTCGCTTAGCGTTAGGAAATCTAGATTCATCAATAGCAATTCCAACTAAGTGCTTTGGCCTCGTCATTGCGACATAAAGCTGCTTCATGAATTTCGGTTTTCTAACACCCGTAGGTCTTGTTTTTTTCGTTCCGATTATATAATCCAACATCTGGTGTACATCATATTCATAGAACTTAGTTTCAAGTATTAAAGTCGCAGCGTGCGTCTCACCTTTAACAGAGTGGATCGTATCAACTTCAATGTAGACATCACGACCATTCACTTTTTCAGCATACATATTAGCCGATACAAATTCATCATTCGCGATAGTACTTGGTGCTACATGTGAAATAAAATTGGTGAGAACTGCATACTTATCCTGCAAACCAAGGACTGTTAGTAAATCCTTAATATTACTCTCCCAACCTTGACTATCGTTAAGGTCAGAATTTTGAATACCAATGATTTGTTGATTAATCTCATTACGCTTTGGGCTGTCCTTGATCGTCCCCTTAAGCTGAGATATAGATATATATTCCAAGCCGGCAAGGGGTAATAATCTACGGATGCCTTCCAAAACTATTTTGTAGCTATCTGCATTGCACGTAGTAATCTTCTGAGCCTTCCTGAAGTATTCGATCATTTTTTCTGGTTTGAAATTTTTACTGGAGTTACTTTTTTCAAAGTTTGGAAAGTAGTGTTTAATCGTAAGTCCTTCTGGCTTAGTCTTGCCAATTCCCCCAACAGCCTTAATAGGATGCTTCTCATCTAATGGAAGGTTATTCGCACACAATTGTGCAAAAGCAGAAAGTACTCTCGGCCTGCTCTGTTCATCAACGATATAAATCGTATGTGGCTGAGAGTTATTAACTAACTGAGTAGAATTTAGTATCACCTTATTCGTGCTCAATCTACTAGCTAGGGCTGCAACGCTTGGGTTAAATCTATGGCTTGTATTTATAACCTGCAACTGTAAATCATTATAGCTATTGCTACTTTCTTCTTCGCCACCTGAAAATATCGCCTGATCAGCATCACCTAATCGTTGAAACGCCGCGCCTTCATAGGAGAATATCTCATTAATTAGGTCATCTTGTACGAGAGATGTATCTTGCATTTCGTCAATAAGTGTCAACGGGAACCTTGAGCGAATAGCTTTGATTACATTAGGGTTAACATCCAAATACGCTTTGGAATACTCAAACATCTCTCGATAAAAGAATAGACCTTCGTTCAACATCGCTTCTTTTATTGTAGATAGGTTTACATAACTATCCGACTGAGATGCCTTTGTGAATCCAGGAATGATTTTTTTAAACTCGCCGTCAATATATCTAATTTGCAAATGAGATATACTAGCTTTTGGCTTTCCATCCAAATACCTTCTTGCCTTCCAAGAAAGCTTACTATCGATATAATTTAAGCAAAAATCATCATCAATACGTTTAATTTCGATACCCTTTGACCTACAAAAGGGTAAAGCTAAAAATCGATTAGCAAACTCTTGAATCGTGCCTATAAAGTGAGGATAAGATAATAATTTATGCCCATTTTCGTCACTCTCCAATCGACTAATAATTTCATTTTTAGCTACATTGGTATGGCTAAGTACACATATACCACTTGTACTTTGCTTCCAACTCTTTGCTAACAATATTAATTTAGCAGCAATAAGAGTTGTTTTACCGCTACCGGGACAAGCTTGAATATCGTTAAATTCTTTTATGGCTTTTCGACGTTCTTGATCAAAAATAAGGCCCGTCTTAGCTTGAAGATCCTCGATATGTATATCTGTTATCGAAGGTATCATTCTGAAACCTCTGCTTCTAGCTCCTGAGCTGTTTGCTCCTCTATAACAATCGGTTCTGTTACATATTCAATGGCCCTAACGATATACGCAGGAAGTTTATTTTTAAGGCCAGTTGGATCTCTTTGATAGGCGTCGTTTAATATCTCAGCGAGCTTGTATGTAGCAGTCGTTTTTCCAGACGACATTTTTTCAATCATGCCATATATTTGAATGGCTTTTTCTTCAGGGTCATTACTAAGGCCTTCAAAATCGACTTCACTCCCCTTTACAGAGCGATATAGTTCTTTGGCTAAACCTGATTTCGCTAAGCAATATTCGAAAGTCCACTCCTCCGAAACAAATGTTTTTACATTTTCTCCATCCTGCTCACACTTATTTGCTTTTCGTACTGCCAGTTCATGCTGTTTATCATCGTAGTAGCTAAGCCATCGATTCAAATTCCCTTTCTTATTTGTGGCTGGGTCAGGCTGCTTTCTAAGTTTAAATCCTATGTCACTATCTGGCTTCTTTTCTGCTTTGTCTGGCCAAATATCAAGATCTGTTACACAAGCTACTTTCATAGGGAATGGCTGATCACCAGCCACCTTCTTACGATAGATCTTTGCATACCGTTTATAAGCTAGATTGCCAACATTTACTATCGACACACCATAGTCTTCAAGAGGGCGACCTAATAATTTGGCAATAGTTGGCAATAGAATGTTTTCACCATCGCCTTCAACTAACAGAACACTTTTAGCGAAGAACATATTTGCTTTACTAACATCAAGAAATTTTTCTAGGAATGGATAATCATCACCATCCAATAAAGTGGCTCCACGCCTTAATGGAAAAGACTGCCCTTTATTCATCAGGATGATATTTTCAAGTGAAACCTTAGAAGCCAGATTTGGACTATGAGTTGATAGTATGCATTGTAAACCGGCTTGCTCCTCTACAAGATACTGGATGAACTTCATTTGTAACTGAGGATGAAGATGTGCTTCAGGCTCTTCAATTAACAAAAGTGGAAAACCTTCACCAGCTTGGGTTAGTAACATTAGCTCGGCAGCCATAAACAATAAATTGCTATACCCTAATCCATGGGACAAACCAGTATCATTCAACCCTAGCGTAAGCCGCTCAACAATTGCTTTAAAAGCTGAATTCTTTTCCGCAGCACTCATGTCTACAACGTTCTTGCTGCCAAGCATATCAATCACAGGTGTAAAGGGAGTGTCTTTAAACGTGATTTGCTCTAAAAGTTTTTCAACACTACCTTGAGCAGTGGAAATCGACGGATCAGCTTTGATTGATTGATTAGCCTGTACAATCAGTGTAATCAGACGCTCTATATCCAGCTCATTACCTCCGATACTGCTCTTACTACCTAGCAATTGTGACAACCTGGACATTCTACCTGCAGAAAGCTCATTTTCAGCGTCCCTTAATGGTTTAAGGTAAGTAGTAGAAAGATATAACCGCGTATCACGATCTAAATGAGGCCCCTCATCACCAGAACCTGCACGAATTTCAGTTCGTATACCTTGTGAATTATTTGACTGGGTCTCATTTATAGAAGCAGTTAGTGTTATATGTAATGCAGTTTGAGTAACACCATCTTCATCTTGTTCAAATGTCAGATATTCGGCAAATGCACCGCCATCGCGCGCACTCAGCCCACAGAACTTCAAGCTAATTTTTAGCTTCGTCGACCCCGATCTGAAATCAGAATACTTAATCCTCACCCACTCAGCTGAGTTAGTATCTAAAACCAATCTTACGGCATCGATTAAGCTCGTTTTACCAGCATCGTTCTCACCTACTAAAAGATTCAAACCTTTGTTTAAAGTGACGTGGGTTGACTCAAACCCCCTAAAGTTTTCAGCCGTTACACTCGATAAGTACATACACGATCCTTGATAGATTAATATTTATATTCAGTAATAAATAGGGTACATAAATTGATTTCACATCTTTATAGAATGTTTTCTTCTTTCCTAAATGGCGCCGTCTATGGTTGTACGCGAGCTAACAATCCAACTTTCTAATCCACTTCAAAATCACTCGAACGTCTTTTCATCTAATCTTCTATTTTGAACCGGCTATAAATGCCAGCGCCCTATGGTCTTAATTTAGCCCATCTTACCGCACGACCGCATACTTCACCTACAAATAACAGTTTAAATCCAACAACCTTTTTCCAAAACTGCTTATAAATCGAAAAAAGTTAACTTAGCTCATGGGATATTAATAATGCCACTAATATGACTGGTATGTTTAATAACATTACACTGACTACTGAGCGTTACGATGCTTTACTTATAAACTGGAGTAAACAACAAGTACAAAGTAACGTGACATTTGATGCCGGTAACAGTCAGTTTTCAATTGAAGCACAAGCCGCAAGAGACATTTTAGTCGTAGATAAAAACTGGATTATTGATGATGCAGGCCTTGCGCCTTAACAAAGGCTCTATTAATTGTTGGCATACATCAGATAAAAATATGCCAACAATACTCACCTAAAACTACCCCATTCCTCAATCCATTCCAAAATCAGCCCAAACACTTCTATCTCTGCTTTGCCGTAACAATAAAAGGCATTAAGGCCAAACGACACGTTGCTTCCTAACTCTTTTAGCTTCAATTCAACCAACTCACCTCGTTCTACGTATGAAGTCATGTAATGCCTTGGCATAATTGTCCAACCGCTCTGTTTTACTAACTCACACAATAAATCATTATTACTGACAGTATGCATTTTTGGGGAAACTTGAATCGAGGTCAAATTCAATTTTAAAGTCGCGAAGTTCTCAGTGACGTATTGGGTATCTAGCATTAAGTTTTCGATCTTTAAATCATCAATTAATGCCAGAGGTGAGTTGACGCCTGCATAACACCCAACTTGGATCGGTTTTATCGCTTTCCATGTAACTTCCTTCTCTGCAAACAACTGCCCACGATATGGCATAATGGCTATATCGCATTCACCTTCTTGCAATTTATCCATTGCTTCCTGCCGAGTACGGTGCTTCCAATTTATAACGATGTCTGAGTTGTAACCCATCACTCATTTTTCAATGTGCGTAATTAAACTGAATGGCGTGAGGAGGAGGCCTTTCACACCATCGTACAAGCGTGGGTCGCATACGGCGGTTCCGAATACATTTTCAGTGCCTTATACCCATCAAGTAATGAGTATAATCCCATCTCCATCAGTTTCACGTTTGGAAAAGCATGGACGTTCTCGAATTAATACTTTACCTCAATGAATCAAAGTTGATTAAATATCAAAATCTCATTATGTACCTAAATCCTCACTAACTGTACTTAAATAAAATTTACGATATTCACTTGGTGCCATTCCCATTATTCTTAAAAACTCACGGTTAAAATTAGACTTAGTTTGAAAGCCTGAACTCATAAAAATCTGAGTAATGGAATCTTGTGAGGTAGCCAGCGAATGCTTAGCGTGTTCAATACGATACCCATTAATTAGCTTAGAAATATTCTGCCCATGAATTTGATTGACTGCGATTGAAATCTGTTTCGCGGGCACCCCTAGTTTACGTGTTAGTTTAGAAAGAGTTAGCTCTGGATCAAGATAAAGCGAATGCTGGCGAATTAAAACATCTAGCATAGACGTAATTTCTTGAGCTCGCTCTTTAGTCATGACCAAAGTATTGGTTGGTTCCTTTGTTTTATTCTCCATTCTGAGTAGCTGTGAAGTCTCTTTAACAGGGGTATTAACACCAGCAACGACGACAGCTATCGATAATATTGGTAAAAGAATCAGATGTGCAGCAGTGAGAATGTAAAGAGATAATTCACCTTGATTAAACGAAAAATCCCAAGAAATAAATGTATCAACCAAGGCTGAAAATATCAATGTCCATCCAGCGATACTCTCCGCCTTTTGAACCTCCTCCCAACTCCCAAGGGAAATATTAATTAACGTTGTTTCTTTAGTCGAAAAACGAATCAATGCAACTCCGTAAGCGATATACATTAAGGTTAAAACCTCATCGAGTGGAAGCTCTAACCAAGGCTGAGTAACAGCACTCACAATGACAAATAGTGGCGTAATAAAATGTTTGATTGACAAAAAGCCTTGCTCACGACTTACATGTACAAACGTATACCAAGCAGTGATAGGAATGATAGAGGCCAAAATAAGCTGCACGATACTGAAGGCACTAACCTCAAACATCCAACGTAAACCAACCATTGCTGTCGTCGCAGCGCATAACCCTAAAAACAGACAAGCCGCTTTCACTTGCTGTGAGAATCGCGTGTAGAGTGTTATCGCTAATAATCCGAGCAACATTGATACAACAAACGGAACGGGGATTGCAAGCATAGATACTCCTAAATAAAATATTTTTTATTGAGTTCATGTAAATAACTTAATGAAATATAACAAAAATCAAATATAGACCAATACCAGTTAAAGGACGCCCTAAAACCAGTTTAAGGACGTTTTTTTCTCTTATTCATAGCAAAATGTTAACACTAATTAATTACTGAGGTTACATTTATGTGGTTCTATCTTTTCGCGTGGAAACAAAGCTTAAACTTTTCTGGGTATTCGTCTAGAAAAGAGTTCTGGCTATTTATACTCATCCATACATTGATCACGGTTGGCTGTATTATGACAGATATCATAATGAATATGACGACTTGGTTTGATGCTATTTATAGTGTGATAAGTTTCATTCCTATGCTTTCAGCAGTGATACGACGACTGCACGATATCGATAAATCTGGCTATTGGGGATTGATCTTTTTTATTCCTATAATTGGTCCGTTTTGGTTAGTTTACTTATTAACACAATCAACAAAAAACCAGAGAGATGAGGAGATAGTTATATGAATAAAATATTACGTCTTAGTCTAATATTATCTGTTCTTATTTCCACCTTCAGTTATGCTTCAACCGCCTCTCTTTCGGATTCGTTTGGTATTCTCACTGTAAATAAAATGACGCAAGGACAGTTTTTTTGGCTTAAAGGCCGAGTTGGAGAAGCAAGCTACACCTTCACTCGCCAAGATACAAAAACCTGCACCCTTAACGTTGCTGTTGCTGTCGGCAGTATTTCAAAGTCGAATTTAAGCATCAGTGAAACTAAAGGACTTACTATTGTTATTGTAAGCCAGAAACTCAATAATGCTCTTATACAAGGAGAGCGAATAAAGAGTCATGATTGGTTTCTCACAACACAAAAATACAACGATAAGATCGATGGAGTGATTATTAATGGGATAACACCTAAAGAAGGTTTTATTCTAAATTCAAAGCGAAGATGGCTTTCTTGGTTCATGGGAAATAAAAATAACCCAATTTGTATCTAATCTAATTATTAGAACTCGCTTCTCATACAAAAGACTTAACTCATTCGTTCGTTAGGTCTTTTTTGAAAGTTAGGAACCGATACTCACTTAGTTACTACAAAACGAACTTACCTCTGTAATAGAATGTATTGAAATGTATAGCTATGTCGAATAACAATCTTTATCACACAATATAAATATCGTTCCATTATATTAATCGCACTATATTAAAAGACGAGATTAACTATGCGAACACTACCCTTCACCATTTTAGCTTCTACCATTTTACTTGCTGGCTGCAACCATTCAGACAACACTACGTCTATTCCAGATACTTCTTTCTCTGTTGTCCATAATGTGAAAATCGAACCGATACCTAGTCAATTTATGGCCTATTCAAAAGCAGGCTATAATCGATATGTATCAGTAAAAGCCCCTAATAGAAAATCTATTCATATCTTAATTATGAATAGATTATCTGACTATCAAATCGTTAAGGCCGTGAATGTCTTAAACCATTATCTAACACCAGCTGACGGTACGAAGTACGGCGCAGCTGAGAAAAAAGGTAAAATAGCAAATACAATGGCCAACAACGGCGCAATTCTAAAGTTAATGAACTATCACGATGAGCCAAAATACAATGATGACCTAGATGGACAACCTCTGTTTGAAGAAGAAATTCAAGTTGAAGGAGGGTCTTGGTATATAAAACAAGATTACGAGAATCATCGTGATGCATCTTACGAAGAAATCCTTCATCTTGTTCATGATTACGGGATTGGAGTACTTAATTCTCCTGAAAATGGGTCTACGGCACTACCTGAATTTCAAAAAGAGTTTAATACCATTCAGCAGCTGTCTCTACATAATGCTTATAATCCACCAAAAGATACTTTAAAAGAGTGGCAACAAGAGAACAGTGTAGATCAAGAATATTTTGCAGCAGTAATCGACAGTTATTATGGACTTTGGGGGGCATATGATGGTGATGGAATGTGGGGGTTTTATAAAGTTAAAAACCGTCAAGATTTCGTATCTTATGACCCAAATGCCCAATACATTACCGAACAAATTTTTGCCTCTACATTAACCTACGATGCTTATATCGCAGACTCGTTTAATGGCACATTCAGAATGACCTTAGATCCAGCAATACCATATACCAATCACTCACAATATTTAACCAAATTGACGCTATCTGGTTCAAAAAATAGCAATATAGAACTAAATACACATGATAATACAATCACTGGAAATGCAGGTATAAATACAGTCATTGTTCATGGGGTTCAAGCGGAATACAACATCGAAGCATTAGAAAATAACATGATTCACCTTATTGATACCGTCGATGGTCGTGATGGCAACAATATTTTATCTCAAATAGAAAAGATCCAATTTACTAATCAAACAGTGACTCTTTAATGCTAAATACATCTTAATCACCAAGCCTTTATTTTTTCCTTCCAAGAATAAATATTGCACCAATATATCCAATAATTGGAATAAACATATTCCATGAAAGTGAATGAAGATCCAAAGAAGATGAACTTATGCATTTTCGCTAGTTTTATCCCCTATCGAGAATATTGATTCAGTCTCCTTGATAAGGGATATCACCACAATCTAACTCAAACAGGCTAGTAAGAGGTCTTTTTATACATCACTGATAAAATCATACGATATACTAAACCTGCAACCGCCATGCTTAATACCACACAAGGACCAACGGGATAATCCCAAATAAGAGAAGTATAAAAACCACCAACACCCCCTACCATACCAACGCCAATAGCGCCTAACCACATAGCGCGATTATTCATAGTGACAACCGATAAAGCAGGAATGATCAAGCAAGCAAACTCTAGATATACTCCTAAACTCATCACTAACGGTGGAATAGCGATAGCAAATAGTATGTAAAAACTACGCCCAGTTAACCAATTATCTCGCAATATCTGGATCGCTACTAAAATAACAGCCACACAGAAAACTGGCACTACATCACTTAAACTACTCCAAAGTAAACGGCCATTGAGTAAAGAAGATATCATCTCTTTACCATGTGGATTATGACTGACCAGTAATACCGCCAAACATGCAGCTAACACATAAAGCAACCCGATTAAAGCTTCTAAATGCTGGTGAATTTTACGTTCAAGGCTACTCAGTAGAATAGCCGCTGGCACAGTTAACATCCAAGAAGCCAATAGTTTAGAGCTGAACGCTACATCAGCATGTCCAACCGATAATTGGACTATCAAGACCCCAAGAGCAGCAATTTGCGCCATCGCTAGATCGATAAATATCACGCCTCGCTTTAAGACTTGTCGGCCAAGAATGATATTAGCACATAGAGAAAATAGCCCAACTAAGATTGGGGCAACTGTCCAAGAATACTCCACACTTATTTCCTTTGTAGGCTGATCAGCTGTGCAATGCTATCGTCAATTAATGTCGCTAAGGTTGCTGTGTTTGGTCGGCCACCCACACTCTGTGCTAACTCAACAACAGGCAAACCTGTACGCTCAGATAACCACCTCGTTGCATCTGTTGGTTGATGGCTAGAATACACAATACCATTAGCCTTTTTTAAGCTGATTGAACTTAATGTGTTCAGGTGTGCAACTGTCGGTGACAAACCAGGCTTGGGCTCTAAATCAGCCACTTGCTCTATACCAAGCCATTCGTACAAATAGCGATGTGTTTCGTGATAACCCACCACCTGCATTCCCTTCAAATTTCCGCTTAGAGATTGCCATCGAGTCATATTTTTACGCCAACCTACGCGAAATTTAAGCCCACTTCCTTTATATAAAGCTTGGTTGTCTGGGTCAATTCTTGCCAACCGTTCCACTAGCGCCTTAGAAACCTTCGGAATATCCGCCACCGCAAATTGAACATGGGGATTTCCATGCCCATGAACATCGCCCATAGAGCGATCGATGTGATCATGACTGTCTAACATATCCACAAAATCTGTCACCAAAAATAGACCATCTTTACTATTTTGAACTTTGCTATTACGACTCTGGCGTTGCAATTCAGGGAGCCAACCAATCTCAAGCTCAGCCCCAGAGCACACTACCAAATCGGCTTTACGCATCTTCGAAATTAACGACGGTCTTGCTTGAACGTAATGAGGATCTTGCATGGCGGTGGTAGCTGAAAAAATCTTAGCGTTTGGTGCATGTTGTTTAACTAAAGCCGCCCAATCGGGCTGACAGGTAAACACATTCAAACTCGCATTTGTGGCAAAAGAGGTCGCGAGTAAACCGCTTACGATAAAAAATTTAGAAAGCATGGGCAGGGTGTGCTCCAAATGACATAATATACTGCAAAGTAAGAATGGTTTGAGATTTTTCGGTTAGCTGCTCATGAGTAACTTGCGTACGTACTCGACCAAAGTGAGAACCATGCCAGTCTAGAGCGATATCCGCCTCTTGGATGTCAGATTGTGTTAATTCACCATGATGATGATCTATATGCCAATGAACATCTCCAGTCACAGCATTCATCTCACCATATCGACCACTAATGGTCCAATTTGGAGAAAACTGATAAGCCAATTCGGCGTACCAACCGTATGCTTGATCTTCTGCCTTTGAAATTGATTCCATTTGCTCATCATAGCGATTATTAATCAACCATGTTTCAGCCGTAGCTCTAAGGTTCTTTTGCTTATAGTTTCCTTGTGGTGCCCATTTCCATGTCATATCAACCCCATTTATCCATTTACCTGTTACAGTTGGTCCATGTGAATGGCCATGATCACCGTGGTCATGAGCTGAATGATCGTGCCCCGAATGAGCGTGTGAAGATCCCGAAGTTTCTTCGGAAACAAACCCTAAACCATTTGCGTTATACATAGTGCTCAAACCAACACGCCAGCTATTAGACTCATCGATATCATCACCAATTTGAAGGTTTGTGGTATACACACCGACAGTTGCCGGATCGCTATATCCGACATCCCAACTTTTACCGCTAAACATTTCAAAACTGACTGCAACAAAAGTATCCGTTGGCGCCAACCAAGAAAGCTGTACACCATCATCAAAATAATGGCTACCAAATACAGCACGATACACAGCAGGTCGATCACTGAATGCATCTTCATGTAGATGTTTACTGTTGAGATAGCCAACATTTGACAACAATCGACCTGCTTTGACTTTTAAACCCAGAGGCAGACTTAGCGTTTCGACAAACGCCTCTTCCACTTCAAACTCAGTAGCACCACCATGAGATGCTAAGACCGTAATCAACTGCCCACGGAAGTTTTGATCAATGTTGCTACTCAGCAAAATTTCGGAATGACCAAGGCCAAATCCTTTGTCACGCATCCCCCACTGTCGAGCTTCACTAAGATAAGCTCCATCTAGTACAACACCCAGATCCACATCAGGAGCACCGATTGCAAACGGTGAAACTAAACAAAAAAGAGAAGCACCATAGAACGCATTTAAAGAAAACTTTTTCACCTATACCTCTGAATTATCATGAATTGTAACTAACAAAAAAATTGAATTTCAATAATGTTATGTTATAACATAACATAAAGTCAATCGCTCAATGAATATCTCTCATTTGATTATTCATAAATTTATAAAAGGAAGTTCCATGCACTTTTCGTCAAATTTCTTTGGAAAAAAAACACTATTAGCACTATCAATAACCGCATTTGTCAGTGGTTGTTCAGATGGTGAAAATAAGACAGATACAGGGATACAAGACCATCACCAAGAAGAAAATACGAGTCGAATCGTGATTAACGAATCTGGTAGCAACAATGTTTACGTTTTAAATGCAAACAACTTTGAGACTCTTGGTCAATTCGCTTTACTTAATGCCCCATCAGGGTTAAAAACTAGTCCGGATGGCCGCTATGCCTTAGCACTTCAACGCAGCCAAAACACAGTAGAAATAATAGACACTGGTGTTTACGCGGAAGCTCATGGGGATCACTTCCACCTACATTCAGAGGAACCATCACTGCTAAACGATACGTACACAAGCACAGCACCAACGCACTACGATTTGGCTGAACATCAAACCGTGCTCTTCTTTGATGGCAATACAGATGCTGGGCTAAACGCGGAATTTAAAATTTTGGATGACGCGACCATCGCTAATGCAAGCGAGATCGCAAGTTATTCATTCAATTATGCAATGCACAGCACTGCACAAGTTTTTGATAAACATGTATTTACCGGTACTAAGGAAGATCCTGCTGTCAGTGGACTGCCGAATGAAATTTCAAAATTTGAGTTACATGGTGACCACTTTCATGGACCAACCGTTGCAAATGTCACGTGTCCTTCATTACATGGCAGCGCGCAATCTGAAACTCACGTAGCATTCGCTTGTGATGATGGTATCGTCGTGATCAGTGATCCTGCTGTTACACCGCAGTACACCAAAATTGCTAATCCTTCATCCCTCGAGACTGATTCACGCTTTGGTAAAGTCTTAGGCTTCAAAAACGCGGATAAATTACTTTTCGTAAGCCGCACGCTGCAAGCATTCCAACTTAACCAAGGAGTATTAGAAGAAATCTTATGGAAAGAGACAAATACCGAAAGTTACTTAACTTACTCTAATACAGAGTCTGCATTCTTGGTACTGTCTACTACTGGTAAATTAAAGGTGTTTGACCCATTAGTTAACTTCGCTCAGATCGCTGAAGTACAAATCTGGGAAACCGTACCAACCCTAGCTGAAGGGCAAAGGTTTAATATCAGTTACGACAAACAAAGTCACCATGTCTTCGTAACCGATCCAACAAATAAGGTTGTTGTTGAAGTTGAGTTAAATGAGCAACCAATAGTGAAAACACACCAACTGAGTTTTACACCAGGATTAATAACTTGGGCAGGAACAACAGAAGAAGAACACCATCACTAATCACTAGGCCCTACAAATCATAAAATAGCAGGCGTTACTGTAAGCTAGATTATTGAAGAAATGGATGTAATTTTTTAAGTTACATCCATTTTGATATTAATCGTAATGGTATGAACATTATTTATATATAAACCTACTTAATCTTTTTCTTTACCACCATTTCAGCCAGTTTTGGGGCTGCTGCTTTTAAGGCACTTGGCGCTACCTTCTTACCAACGTTTACTGCACGTCCCAGTTGCTTTTTCAATGATGCGCCTCTCTCCATCGCTTCTTTACGCTGACGGTTGCGTTGCACGTTGTGAGCTTCGGTGATTTTATCTACTAATGTCTGTTTTAATTCTTCAACACCAAAATGGGTCTTATCTATTGAGATTGATAGCGGTAAAACAAGATCGGAACATAACAGCTTTTGGTTATATTCCATCGCTTGTTTAATCACTTTGGCTTTCGCTGCTGTTGGACGTTCTAGATCGTAAGGTGGCTCCCACTCCCAAGCCGGATTTAATCTATCAACTTGGTTTACGACTGAAATAATCGTTGGCTTTTTGCGAGAGATATTTTTTGGATCGGCATAATACAATTCAAATTTTTCATTCAATTGCTTATCAAGATCACGAGCCGATTGGTTTGCTTTTAATACCCACAACACCAAATCCGCTTGCGTCATCTCTTTTAGCATCTGTTTTTCAGTTTTTTCGTTACCGTCTAGTCCTTGTAAATCAACCACATTCACTTCTGCGTCATTAACAAGTGCACTATAAACAGTTACGTTATCGGTCGATGGCAGTACATCTACCTCTGCAACAAATTCTTCTTTTAATGTGTTAATAATCGACGACTTACCAGAGCTTGTTTGCCCTACCATCACAATGCGGATCGGTTCTAAATCTGTCGCGACTCTCTTTTCATCTTGCTTTGAGATCTTTGATGCTTGTAAATCGCCCTCTTCCAAACTAAAACGACCGCTGTATAAATCAATGGCAACCGCAGCCACTTCATCTAATAAGGCTTCTTTTGCGGTTTGTTGCATATCAGACACTACGCCTTTGGTCATTGATGCAGTAGCTTGCTCTCGACTAAGATCAGAAATAACTTTTAGCGGATTATAATAAAGATTTTTTGCATGATTCGCCCAGATCGCCGCTTTTACTATCTTTTGACCAAGATCGCCATATTTATCATAGGCGTCATATCCTGCTTTAATGTACGAAAGCTTTAAATACTCAATGCCTGGAATGTGTTCTTGCACCACAACTTTGTATCGCTGACTGATCTCTTCAAACAGCTTTAAGCCTTCAGGTATTGAGAAATCTAACGCTTTTTTATCAAATTTCGTTGCCACAAACTCCAAAACATCTAAGCCTATTTCATCAAGGTTTCCCCATTCGACATTGTCTTTTAATAACTCTCGCGAATAGTGTTGTGATTGTTTCCATATTGCTAATTAATTATGAGACCATTCTTCAGAGGCTTTAACTAGGCCCTCTTTAATCTCAATTTTAGTTTCTTCTGTTACGGCTTTAACTGGTTTATCTGCGGTGCGGCTTAGAATAAATAAAGGAATACTAACCGCTAACGTACTGATAGCAATGGTAATAGACAGCTCTAATAGGTAACCATATTTGATTGCAAGAAACAGAGCAAAACCCATCATAATGATGACAGGAAGCACTGAAGAGATAATGATGATCCCCCAACGTCCGCCAGAGAGATCCGACAATAAACGATATAGACGTTTAATCTTGTGCATAGCCTGACGCCTCCTTACCTTTTTTCAACGAATTTTTATAGAGTTCTTGCATGTCTTGCTCAGAAACTTCTTCGCCTTTACTTTTATGATAGAAGTAAAAACAGGCTGCTCTGCCTAATCCATAAGTGGTGCCGAAACTCATTGCAGCAGCGGCAACCGCACCCACGGTTTGACCATAAACAGGAATGAATTTTACCAATTGCCTTGCACCTAGTTTTACCCCATATTGCAAAGCAAAACTGCTGCCCAGAGTGCCTATCAGTTCACTAAAGGTTTTCTTGTTCCACTCTACTCCATATTGGTTGGCTAAGCTGTGTAACATTTTGGCTTGAATGGCAGGAACAGAGACTAACCCTACCCCAGGAATTAAATCACTTGCGCCTGCACTGCCTGAGTACCAAAGCACTTCGTTCTCAACCTTATCAAAGTTCTCTTCTTCAACAGTGGCGTGCTCTTTATCATCCACCATCATGCCGATAACTGGTAATACCTTAGTGAGTTTTTCTATTAGCTCATCATAGTTATATACTGAGCCGTCACTAGTTTCAAAATCAACCGAGATTATCTCAACATTTTTACCCCATACCTCTTTAACCTGCTGTTCGTTAAAAGTCGTTTGGCGATCACGATTTGCCTTTTCACTAAGAAGTACCGCGGTATGAATAAGCAACAGATGCTTGATTTTCTTTTTCTTCTTAATCTGTTTTAAGGCTGCTATTACCGAAGATTGCTCTGGTTCATCGGCTTTCATTACAACAACAAGGGCGTGACCTGATTGACCGATTTCTTCAAGATCGTCCTTTGGGTCGTAATCGGCTTCACCTAATCCTCTGGTATCTAAAAAGCGCATAATTGGCTTATCTTGCGGAAACTCATACGCCTCGGCGGTCATGGTGCAAGGAGCAAAACCATTACCAACCTCAACCGATGAAAGCCCTGTTAGCGTTTGAATGAAAGAGGATTTACCCGCGCCTGTTTTACCGAGCAACCATAAGGTAGGTAAATACTGACGCTGAAACTCGTGAGCTTGAGTTAAGTCTGGGTTTTTACTTGGGTTTATGAATGTTTTAATTTGATCGAACATATCATTCCAGCTAATGGAAGAGAATAAAGTATCTCTCGATTATAACACCTAAAGGAGCAATCATCATTGAAAGCAAATATCTGAACTAAAAAATAAATCAAAAATAATCATTAAATTTTCTAATCAAAGTATTGACACCAAAGTTTCGGAAGCATATATTGATTACATGAATTGCCATTTGGAGTTCATCGATAACGGGTTCGCCTTATTATAGGGAACAAAACGTTATCAAAATGAAGTAACCCTACTGATTACTTACTAAAGAATAGTAGCGTTGTTTCTAACATTTAATCCTGAACCATATGTCATTAATGAGTCTACATTGGCTCTGAATATGAGTTCTTTCTCCTCGCTTAGTGCGTCGAGAACTATTGCTTATTTTAAAGGATAGTATTATGCGTAATATCGATTTCTCTCCCCTGTACCGTCATGCCATTGGTTTTGATCGCCTGTTTAATCTTGTAGAGAACAGCGCTAACAAACCATCTCAAAATGGTTACCCACCATATAACATCGAACAGAAAGACGAGAACAACTACCGTATAACAATGGCTGTTGCTGGTTTCTCTGAAGATTCGTTAACAATTTCTCAAAATGAACATATGCTGATTGTGTCAGGTGAAATTACCTCATCTGAAATAAAACCAACTTACGTCTATCAAGGCATTGCAGAGCGCAATTTTGAACGAAAATTTCAACTTGCTGATTATATGACTGTTTCTGCTGCAAGCATGGAAAATGGATTACTTCATATCGATCTTGTTCGAGAAGTTCCAGAGCCGATGCAAGCATGTAAGATTTCAATCAACAAATAACACCTATTTCCGTTAATCATAGGCAGTAATAACACGTTGTATTTACAATTAAAAATACAGCCCTCACCTATTAATTAACGGGAATTAGCATCATCATATTTCATTGAGAATAGCGTAGCCCCGTAAATACACACTCGGTTTACGCTTATTAAAAACATCAAATTTAAATTATTTGCATTAAAATAACTAATGCGAATTCAAAGGGAAAATTATTATGGGTAAAATCATTGGTATCGACCTAGGTACAACGAATTCTTGTGTTGCTGTTTTAGATGGCGACACACCACGTATCTTAGAAAATGCAGAAGGCGAACGTACAACTGCATCGGTTATTGCTTACACAGATGGCGAAACACTTGTAGGTCAGCCAGCTAAACGTCAAGCGATTACTAATCCACAAAACACATTGTTTGCGATTAAGCGTCTGATCGGTCGTCGTTTTGAAGACGAAGAAGTTCAACGTGATATCGAAATCATGCCGTACAAAATCGTTAAAGCTGATAACGGTGATGCTTGGGTTGAAGCGCGAGGCCAAAAAATGGCTGCTCCTCAGGTGTCTGCTGAAATTCTTAAAAAAATGAAGAAAACAGCGGAAGATTTCCTAGGCGAAGAAGTGACTGGCGCGGTAATTACTGTTCCTGCTTACTTTAACGATGCTCAACGTCAAGCAACCAAAGATGCTGGTCGTATCGCAGGTCTTGATGTTAAACGTATCATCAACGAACCAACAGCAGCAGCTCTGGCTTACGGCCTAGACAAAAAAGGCGGCGAGCGCACTATCGCGGTATACGATCTTGGTGGTGGTACATTTGATATCTCTATTATTGAAATCGACAACGTTGATGGCGAGCAAACGTTTGAAGTGCTTGCAACAAACGGCGACACTCACCTAGGTGGTGAAGATTTCGATAACCGTATGATCAATTTCTTAGTTGATGAGTTCAAAAAAGAACAAGGCATTGATTTAAAAAATGATCCACTGGCTATGCAACGAGTTAAAGAAGCAGCAGAAAAAGCGAAGATTGAACTGTCTTCAGCACAACAAACGGACGTAAACCTTCCTTATGTTACTGCTGATGCAACGGGTCCTAAGCACATGAACGTTAAAGTAACTCGTGCAAAACTGGAATCTCTAGTAGAAGACCTAGTAATTCGTACGCTTGAACCATTAAAAGTAGCTCTAGCAGATGCTGATCTATCTATTGATGGGATCACTGATGTTATCTTAGTAGGTGGCCAAACGCGTATGCCTATGGTTCAAGCTAAAGTTGCTGATTTCTTCGGTAAAGAAGCGCGTCGTGACGTGAATCCTGATGAAGCAGTCGCAATGGGTGCAGCCGTTCAAGCTGGTGTATTGGCTGGTGACGTTAAAGATGTCCTTCTTCTAGATGTTACTCCTCTGTCTTTCGGTATCGAAACGATGGGTGGCGTAATGACGAAACTAATCGAGAAGAACACAACAATCCCAACGAAAGCGGACCAAACGTTCTCAACTGCTGAAGATAACCAAAGTGCGGTAACAATCCACGTACTTCAAGGTGAGCGTAAGCAAGCGACATACAACAAATCTCTAGGTCAATTTAATCTAGAAGGTATTCAAGCAGCACCGCGTGGCATGCCACAAATCGAAGTAACATTCGATCTAGATGCTGATGGTATCTTAAACGTATCAGCAAAAGATAAAACAACGGGTAAAGAACAAAAGATCACTATCAAAGCATCTGGTGGCTTAACTCCTGAAGAAATCGAAGCAATGGTACAAGAAGCTGAAGCGAACAAAGACGCGGACAAAAAGTTCGAAGAACTAGTAACAGCACGTAACCAAGCGGATCAAATGATCCACGGTACGAAGAAACAAATCGAAGAAGCAGGCGATGCCCTTCCAGCTGACGAGAAAGAAAAAATCGAAGCAGCAATCAAAGCACTAGAAGACGTTAAGTCAGGCGATGATAAAGAAGCAATCGATACGAAAACTCAAGAGCTAGGTCAAGCAGCACAAAAGCTAATGGAAATCGCTCAACAGAAAGCTCAAGCACAACAAGGTGCTGACGCTGGAGCGCAATCGAAGCAAGAAGATGATGTCGTAGATGCGGAGTTTGAAGAGGTAAAATAATACCTTAGTCACACCAAAGCTATCTAGATATTAATAAGAAAATTCAGGGCGTATCGAGGAAACTCATGCGCCCTTTTTCTCGGATTTAAATAAGAAACTACGTATCTTGATGATAATACTGCCAAAGGAATAACGAACCGACACTCCTCCATGGTTGCCAATGACCTACCATTTCTCTCGCTTGTTTTGGCGTTGGTTTATCAGCAAGTCCCTTTAGTCTTCCTAACGCAATCAATACGCCTAAATCATCCGCAGGAAAAATATCTTGTCGTCCTAATGAAAACATCAAATAAATCTCAGCACTCCAACGGCCAAAGCCCTTTAAACTGGTTATCGCAGCAATCGCGTCTTCATCACTTAATGCCTCTAATCCGTTAATATTAAGACTTCCAGACTGAACCGCTAACGCTAACCCTTTTGCATACTCAATTTTACGCCAAGATAAACCAACATTTCGAAGGCTTTGCTCTTCAACACTCAGCAAACGTTCAGGAGTCACCTCTTCCAATAAAGCAACTAAGCGCCCCATTATCACCGAAGCTACTTTAGTTGACAGTTGTTGGCTGACAATTATAGATAAGAAAGCTTCAAAACCATGGGGATTAACTCTCGGTGATGGAGAACCTTGGATTTTTACAGCGGCTTCCAAGTCCTTATCAATTAAGCAGAGCGCTTTTAGCCCCTGTTCTATTGTTTGTTCATTCATACTCATCGACTCCTACACTGACATGATTATCTCTTTTTAATTTTATGCGAAGTGAGGGGAAAAATCAGCTAAGGGATTAACCTCCTATTCATAAATAAATTCTACTTAATCTCTTTTCTAAAAAGAAAGGGAGATATAAAAGCTTGTATAATCCAAGCGAGTAAAAGTAGATATATATAATCCAAATTGGTTACAGAATCATCAGTAAACTCAATCCACATTCGATTTAGAACTTGAGGTAACAAAATAATCGAAACAATCTGATTACATCGTCTTGTTAATTTACTTTTATTTTTCATCTTATAAGTGCCCTTTTTCTCATAGATTATATATCTTATCTAGATCATCATCGGATGCATTCATTTCAAACGGTGTAAATTCAATTGAAATAGAACAATATGGGTATTTAGCTATCGCATCAAAATCAACACTTTCAAGTTCACTATCGCTTAGTTTAAGTATATCAAGATGCGGTTTTTTACCTATATACTCTAACCTCTTAAATTTACTATCCGATAAATCAATTTCAATCAAATTCTCTAATGGATAAAGTGCCGATATGTCTGTAATTTCATTCTTTTCAAATCTGACGTATTTTAAACTTGTTAGTTTTTCTATACCGTCTAATGACGTTAACTTACTATCAGAAATCTCTAATGTTTCTAACTGAGGCAAGTCTTCTAGTATAGGGACTTGAGTAATATCACCGCCATTAAAGGTAACTTCTTTTAAGTTAGGTAAGTTTACTAATGGCATTAATGAATATCGATGAGGGTTCATTATCATTAATATCTCTAATGACTTCGGTAATTTCACTGTAGACATCCCTCTATCCTCTGGCCATTTAAGTGTTAAATATTTTAATTTATTCAACTTTGAAATATTTTCGATATCATTACCTTTAGGGTTATATAACGTGACTTCTTTTAAATTTATTAATGTTTCAATCGCAATAGTTTGAATATTTAGCATTAATATCAGGTGCGTTAATGATTCGTTTTTTTCTAAATATTTATAATCAATGCTTTCCTTTGCATTTAAATATAAATATTGCAGTATTTTTTGCTGAGATAAATGATTAATATTAACTAATGTCCCACTTTCTATAATTGCATAAGTAAGTGTTCCATACTCAGGTAAACTAAGAGTTTTTATCTCTCCACCAGTTACTCTCAATCTTTTTAATTTAGTAAATAGACTTAAATTTAAATGTTCAAATCGAAAGTCGACTCCCCACAACCCTAAATACTCTACATCCATCAAATTAAATAATATTTCTTTACTTAATTTAGCTCGCCCACCAGAAATAGCATGAATAGCTTCACCTGACTCATTTAATAGTACTGTAATTTTAGGAATAGAAGCAGTGCTTGAAATGCGGTCGCCATCAGATGTAATTATAGATGGTACAAAAATCACACCTTCACTTCTGCCAATTTTCCCTCCCGTTTTTCCCGTCAAACCCTCGACATAAAAGTAAATATCCGTCCCAATATCATCAGCTAGTTTTTGTAATTTTTGAGCCGTTGGAGAGGTTACAATAATAACATGAGCTTGCTCTTCTTTTGATAAAGGGGAGGCCTGAAGTAAGCTATTAAACGTAATTAATACCAATGCTATAAATGAGAAAACAATCTGATTACATCGTCTCGTTAATTTACTTTTATTTTTCATCTTATAAGTGCCCTTTTTGCCATAGATTTTTCAGCTTGAGCTTATCTTCTTTCGGCGCATTTCGAATAAAAGGTGTGCCAGTTATAGTGAATGCACAATATGGATAATTAGAAACCATCTCAAAATCAAAAGCCTCTATCGGATTGAAATTTAATCTAACTACATTTAAATTTGGCTTTTTACCAAGATCGCCTAATTCTGTGATTTTATTCTGTGACAAATCAACTTTAATTAGATTCTCTAATGGAAAAAGCGCTGAGATGTCTGTAATTTCATTATTTTCAAATCTGACGTATTTTAAACTTGTTAGTTTTTCTACACCGTCTAATGACATAAGTTTAGTTTTAGATATTTCTAGTTTTTCTAGCTTAGGTAAGTTTTCTAATATTGGAACTTTAACAATATCACCACCACTAAATATAACTTCTTTTAAGTTAGGTAAATTTATTAATGGCATTATTGAACTTTTATCTGACTCAAATACTTTTATTATTCTGAGGGCGTTTGGTAGTTGAATCTTCGAAAGATCATCATGCTTTCCCCACCATATCTCTAGCTTTTCAAGATTAACAAGACCTTCTATTTTTTCAACATCTTCATATTTTGGATAAAATAAATCAAGATAAACTAGATTTTTCATACTACTTACGTCTCAGGGCAACCGCATGAGTGGTTAAATTTTAACCTCTGAGAAAAAACCTGCCGTTAAAACAGATTCAAGCATTGAAGTATTCATCATGCATCGCTTTTGTTTACCCACGATACTCAGTTTTGTGGG
>Ga0316197_10000376_pt1 | contig 31405 bp, 25 predicted proteins | sample OudBiesiAoxic_MG_FD_204939 | JGI IMG/M metagenome (GOLD analysis project Ga0316197, IMG submission 204939) | Coastal sediment microbial communities from Oude Bieten Haven, Netherlands - site A oxic | ecosystem: Environmental > Aquatic > Marine > Coastal > Sediment | place: Netherlands... | reverse complement strand
TAACTTTTAAAGACGTTGCTAAACTAGCGAATGTATCCACGCAAACTGTTTCTCGTGTCACTAATGGCTCATCTAATGTGGCTGAAGAAACACGCATCAAAGTGAATGCTGCGATTAAAGAGCTTGGCTATATTCCCAATAAAGGCGCGCAAATATTAGGTCGAGCAAAATCAAATATGATTGGTGTGGTGACCATTGATATCTTGCTGCATGGTGCCTCACTGATTGCTAATGGTATTCGGGAGCAAGCAAAAAAATTAGGTTATGGGACTTCTTTAGCGGTTGTTTCCACGCATTCCTTGGATAAAATAACGGCGGCAATCGATGAGTTAAAGTCACAGCGCGTAGAGTTTATCATCATGAATATTCCACTTAGCAAAGAAGAGTCGGAAATATTGGTCGAGCGTTATGTGGGTATCCATTTTGTATTTATTGATGTACCGCTTGATAGCCGAGTCAATGCGGTATCTGGCGCCAATTATGAAGGTGCAAAAAAAGCAGCTGAATTGATGATCTCATTGCAAAGAAAACGTTTTTTAGTGATCACTGGACCACATGATTCAAGTGCTGCTGAACAACGTTTAAAAGGGTGGTTAGATGCACTTAATGAACATGATGATGTACAGGTTACTAGCCAATTTGAAGGTGATTGGCAAGCTGGAAGTGGTTATTTACATACGCATCATGCATTAACTGACGGTATTCATTTTGATGCGGTGTTAGTGGGCAGTGATCAGATGGCGCTTGGGGTATTAAGAGCATTAAATGAGTTTAACTTAAGCGTACCACAGCAAGTCTCGGTTATTGGCTTTGATGATACCGCGGATAGCGCGTATTTTTCGCCTCCACTGACTACGATCAGACAAGATTTTTTATTAATTGGAGAGCGCAGTGTATTAATGGCGTTAAGTATGGCTGAGAAACCGGATGCTGCGTTTAAGCAGGAATCTATTGTAACTGAAGTCGTTGAACGAAAAAGCACTCAAATCTACCAAAAAAATCTGACCGATAAACAGGTATTACGTAAATTACTCAAGCAATGTGAACAACTGCTTGAGTAATTATATATAAGGAAATATATGGTCTTAGTGATTTAGACTTTGATTATCTTACAGGTATTAGTTGAGCCTTCAGAATGATCATCTCCGTGCGTAATTAAGATCAGGTCACCAGTTTTTATATAATTAGCATCTTTTATCGTATCAATGGCATTACGGATATAGTCACTATTATTGGTGGCTGTGGAATTAAATCTAATCGGTGTAACCCCTCGATACAAAGCACAGTAATTAAGTGTTTGGGTATTACCAGACAGTGCAAAAATAGGTAATCCAGAACTTAAGCGCGACATTAATAATGGTGTCGAACCTGACTCAGTTAAGGCAATAATAGCTTTGATACCTACTGTATGGTTTGCCGCAAACATTGCTGTCATTGCTAGGGCTTCTGTTGGGTCATCGAAGGTACAATCCATACGATTTTTAGATATATTAATACTTGGATGTTTTTCTGCCCCTAAGCAAACTTCACTCATTGCTCTCACGGTTTCTAATGGGTATTCACCTGCGGCTGTTTCTCCAGATAACATCACCGCATCGGTACCATCTAATACCGCATTAGCAACATCCATTACTTCAGCACGAGTAGGCATTGGGGCGCTGATCATTGATTCCATCATCTGCGTCGCAGTGATCACCACTCTATTTAAACGACGAGCAGTACGGATCATGTTTTTTTGCACACCCACTAAGCGTGCATCACCGATTTCTACACCGAGATCTCCACGTGCCACCATCACTACATCAGATGCTAAAACAATATCTTCTAATGCTTCTTGTGTTTCCACTGCTTCAGCACGTTCTACTTTAGCGACTATTTTGGCATGACTACCTGCTTCTTTTGCCAATTGGCGAGCATAGTGAATATCAGCGCCATTACGAGGAAAAGACACCGCGAGGTAATCGCAACCAATTTCAGCCGCTGTAATAATATCTTTTTTATCTTTTGGGGTTAAAGCTGGCGCAGATAAACCACCGCCTTTTTTATTGATGCCTTTATTGTTGGATAAAGTACCGCCGATTGAAACAATGGTGTGTACTTGGCTACCCGTTACCTTCTCAACAATCAGTTGGATACGGCCATCATCTAACAGCAATACATCTTCTGCAGCCACTTCTTGTGGTAATGTTTTGTAATCTAAGCCGACCGCTTGTTGATCGCCTTGGCCTTTATCGATATTGCTGTCTAATATAAATTTATCACCGATAGCGAGTTGAATTTTACCTTCTTTAAAGGTCGATACGCGGATTTTAGGGCCTTGTAAATCACCCATAATGGCAACTTCAATACCTAAGCGTTGAGCAATATCTCGCACTTCTTTTGCACGTTTTATATGGTCTGCTGGTTCGCCATGAGAAAAGTTCATGCGCACCATATTGGCACCGGCGGCGATAATTTTTTCTAGGTTATTATCACGGTCCGTTGCAGGCCCTAATGTCGTCACTATTTTTGTACGTCTAGTCATGTGAGTTCCTCATTATATATTTGGTTTTTTATGACGTTTAATCAGCTCAATGTCAGATAGTGTGTGTTGATTGTTTATTATACTAAACATGTTCACTTATTTATCTTACAATTTGAAGTCATTGTTTGAATTTATAACGACTCACTATTGATATAGTGGGCCGTTATATAGAGGGGTTAGATTTTTTTCAAAGAAAGTATCAGTGCAGATTCAGGATCAAGGATCGGTAATGTTAGCCCAATTTCTTTAATATTTTCACCACTTAAGGTTAATGTTTTATCTAACCATTGCGGGCGTTGCTTCATCAGCTGGAAACTAGTCTCTGGCATCTCAACTATCTGCACTTGGTATTGTGCATCTTTATCAATACAGCTAATCAGTAGCGGTGATGGCAGTGCATAATCAGGCATGGTTAGCTGACAAACAGTCAGCAACATTTCTTGATCATTTTGTACACCATAGATGTTTTGGCGCTTATCGGGTGTATCTAAACGGAAACTGCGCCCACTGTGCAATAATTCACGGTATTGTTTATGTAACGCGATGTATTTAGCGAATGCTTGTCTTTCATCTTCAGGTACTTTCACTGGATCTAATTCAACACCCATGTGGCCACCCAGTGCGGTAATACCACGCATATTGATATGGTGACGACGATTAGTTGAATGACATTCTTCAGGCCCAATATGTGACCCCATTACTTCTGGAGGAAAGAAATAACTCATACCACGTTGGATTGCCTGACGCTCTAATGCATCGTTACAGTCGGATGCCCAAAAACGATGGGTACGCTTAAGAATTTCAAAGTCAATTCGACCGCCACCCGATGAACAAGATTCAATTTCTACTTCGCTATGTGCTAATAATAATTTATCTAACAATGCATATAAGGCGTTGGTTTGACCATTTACTGCCGGTTTTCCTTCGTGACCTGGTTGAACTAACTCACGGTTCATATCCCATTTTAAGTATGAGATATTGTAGGTAGTGAGTAGATCATTGAGGCGATCAAATAAATAGTTAAAACAATCTGGATTTTGTAGATCCAGCAGATACTGCCAACGACCTGATGGTTGATGATAACCCTTCAGCTCTAAAACCCAATCAGGGTGTTCGCGGTAAAGATTTGAGTCTTGGCTAATCATCTCTGGTTCAACCCACAGACCAAACTCCATGCCTTGATTGTTAACGTGTTCGATAACAGGTTCTAAACCATTTGGATATTTATTCTTATCTAGGTACCAATCACCTAACGACGTGCGATCATCATCGCGACCAATAAACCAGCCATCATCAATAATAAAGCGTTCAACACCCATTACTGCCGCTTCAGTTGCCATTTTCATTATGTATTCAGGATCATGCTCGAAGTAGATACCTTCCCACGTATTAAGATGCACTGGACGTGGTTTATCAACGGGGAATTTTAAAATGTTGTTGCGTACAAAGTGGTGGAAATGTTCAGAAATACCATTTAAACCGTTGGCACTGTAAGTTGCGTATAACCAAGGTGTTGTATAGCTTTGTGATTGTTCAAGAACGGTTTCACCCGCCAGTAGTAATTCACCTGCTTGCACAAAACGACGACCATCACTTTTAACATCAGCACGTAGTTGGTGATTACCGCTCCAACCTAAGTGAAAACCCCAAACCTGTCCATTTTGTTCAGTAAAGTGATCCGTGCCCACAAATAAACCAGGGAAGTTTTCGTGAGAGGTTCTGCCGCGACGGTTTTCTTGCATGAAACCACCGTGCGAAAATGATTGACGATGTGTTTGGAATTCTCGTGTCCAGCGACCATAGAAAGTCATTAATTCATTAGCATGGTTTGGCACTGGTAACGTAGAAGAAAGCTTGGTGAGATGGTATTTACCTTCACCAACATTAGTGACGGTTACGCGTTTTTGCACAACATCACTTTCAAAATCAAGCTTCAGTTCAATATCTAATTGTAGTTTGGCGACATTGTCTTGTAGTGTGAATGTAACAGATTGCTCTGTGACCACTTGCTCGATGACTTCAAAAACCGGTGCCCAATCATGGCTATTGCGATGTCCTTCGATACCTGGTGCATTAAAGTGTCCGCGCCCAAGCTCTGGACATAAAGACAAAGGCACATCGACGTCAAGGCGAGCTTGAGAAATAGGGCGCTCAGTAGATAACATAATATCAGGGTCAATCTGACTTATTTTTGCGCCCCAATGTAACACCTCAGGAGTACGATCAACCTTGATTATTAGGCTACAGCTTTTGCTTGTTAGGTGAATAATGTCGCTCATTTTATCTCCGGTGCATAAAGAATATTTTAAAAGTTGAGTTGTTTGCGAAAACATTGATTTAGATTGTCACTTTTTAAGCGCTTTGTCAGCCTTTAAGTTGATATATGTGATATAGGGCAATAGATTTTTTGTAACCAATTGTTTTTGAAAACACACACTGAGCTTTTGTATTTAGTTTGTAAGTGAATGATAAGTCCTCCATAACATAAAATCTGTTAATGTGATTAGAGTCTGTTAATTTTTGTGCTTTTTAATTAAAAAATTGGAAACGTTAACATCTTCTGATTTTGAGCATCGATAACGTTATAATGATTACACTAATGAAACTAAATAAACTTCTTTTAAGAGAATCAAATGGCAACCATTAAAGATGTAGCGAGAGAAGCTGGCGTATCCATTGCGACGGTATCAAGGGTGATAAATAATTCCCCTAAAGCAGGGAAATCATCAATAAGCGCGGTGCAGTGTGCTATGAAAAAATTAGGTTATCGTCCTAACGCTAACGCACGCGCTTTGGTTAGCCAAAACTCAAATACTATTGGCGTGTTGGTGAGTGATATTTCAGATCCCTTTTTTGGCACTTTAATTAAAGCGGTTGATCAAGTTGCACGAGAAAATCATAAACATCTGTTAATTGGCAATGGTTACCATGACGCCGATAGTGAACGCGAAGCGATTGAGCTGTTGATTAATAGCTGTCGAGAGTCACTTATTATTCATGCTAAAGCATTAAGTGCAGAAGAGTTGATTGGCTTTGCCAAAGAAGTACCCGGTTTAGTCTTGATTAATCGATATATTCCTGAAATTGCAGAGCGTTGTATTGCCTTTGACAATTTTCAAGGTACCTATATGGCGACGGAATTTCTGATTAATAATGGCCATAAGCATATTGCTTATATTAACTCTAATCATCAAATTGATGATGCTTCGGAACGTCAAGCAGGTTATCTAAAGGCTTTGAAGGACCATAATTTACCTTCACCAATGCAATATATTGCTGCTGCAGATAGCAACGATCAAGGCGGTAAATCTGCAATGATCGAATTATTATCTAAAAATATCCCAATTAGTGCGGTGTTAACTTACAACGATTTTATGGCTGCTGGCGTACTCAGTGCTCTGGAAGAAAATAATATTGCGGTACCTGAAAAAATATCGTTAATAGGTTTTGATAACAGCTTAATTTCTCGTTATGTTCACCCTAAATTAACAACTATTAACTATCCCATTGAGATTATGGCTAAACAAGCGACACAACTGGCACTTAAACTTGCTAAAAAAGAACAATATGCTCCCGAAACTCGTATTTTTTCACCGACATTGGTGAAGCGTTTGTCGGTTAGCAAACATGATGTAGAGTGAATATAATCGAGCGCAGTGAGCAGAAAATTACTGCTCATGGTGCATTTTGTTGTTTGCTTGAACTCAAGTAATAAATCGATAGGTGGTTTGATAATGGTATTCTTGTCCCACTTGTAAAATAGCGCTAGGCTGCCATTCAGGGTGGTTAACCGCATCGGGTAAAAACTCTGTTTCTAAGGCTATGCCTGCATAGTCTTGATACTCTCCACCACTGCGATTAGGGGTGCCCGCTAACCAATTCCCTGTGTAAAGTTGTAGCGCAGGTTTATTGGTAAACACCTCTAGTGCCAGATCATTATCTGCACTACTCAGCAATGCCGCACGGGCACCTTGTTGGCAAGGACTGTTAAGCACAAAAGCATGGTCATAACCTTTTGCTAATTGCTGTTGTGGCTCGGTCAGGAAATCATTTGTAATGGCTTTAGGCTGACGAAAATCAAAACTGTTCTTCTCTACAGAAGCGGGTCCATCAAGTGGAATGCCGACTTTATTAGTAGGCAGGTAATGGTCAGCATCGATTTGCAGTGTATGATTTCTGCAGTCCGCATCCGACTCAGCACCGGAAAGGTTAAAATAAGCATGGTTAGTTAGGTTAATTGGCGTGGGTTTGTCAGTGCTTGCGTGATAACTGATAATAACCTGATTATCATCGCTTAATTGATAGCATACTGATACCTGTAATTGCCCTGGAAAACCTTGGTCACCATCCTCTGAGACAAGAGCAAAGCGCACTAACCCCTGCGTCTGCTGTTCTATTTCCCAACGACGTTTATCGAAACCATCAATCCCACCATGTAGTGTATTGCCATCTTGATTGATTGATAATTGGTAGGGATAACCATTAATACTAAATTGTCCATCTGCAATACGATTGGCAAAACGACCCACTGTCGCACCTAAATAGATGCCCTGTTTTTTAAAATCAGCCATTGTAGATACACCTAATAAAACCTCTCGCTGCTGATCGGCGACGGGGACTTCACAACTCAGCCAAGTTGCACCGATGTCCATAAAAATAACCGATAGGCCATTTTTATTCTGCAATTTAACTAATTTTGCAGGTTGACCATCAAAAGCGACTTCTTCAGTCATGGTTTTAAAAAGTGTATTCGACATGATGATTACCTTTCGTATTAAATAACGCCTGCACCATTTTGTGGTGTGCAAATATAAATAGATTCTTTAATGCCTGTTTTTGCTTGATACTTAGCTTCAATAGCAGCCTGAACTTGAGGCACCATTTCTGTTGGCATCAAGGCAACACAACATCCACCAAAACCACCGCCGGTCATGCGAGCACCACCTTTATTACCCAATGCTTCAGCTAATACTTCAACAATATAGTCAATCTCTGGCACCGTAATTTCAAAGTCATCGCGCATAGAAGCATGCGAAGCATACATATATTCACCGACTTTTTGTAAATCACCTGCAATCAACGCATCAGCACAGGCTACAGTACGTTCATTTTCAGAAATAACATGATGTGCACGTTTATAAACATCTGAGCCTTTTTCAATACTTGATGCATCTAACTCTGCTAACGTTGCATCTCGCAATGCCACTTTACCAAGCAAACGAGAAGCTTCTTCACACTGTTCACGCAATGCGTTATAGGCACCATCAACCAAGCTATGGGTGACATGCGAGTTAACAATCATAATGCTGACACTTTCAGGTATGTGTACGGCTTTGCTTTCTAAGCTACGACAATCAAGTAATAGCGCATGGCTTTTTTCGCCACAGGCAGAAATCATCTGATCCATGATTCCGCATTTACAACCTGCAAAATTATGCTCAGATGCTTGCCCAATAAGTGCTAAATCAGACTGTGTAACATCTAGCTCGTAGAGTACTTTCATTGCCTGACCTGTAACCACTTCAAGTGCCGCTGAAGAACTTAATCCAGAGCCGAGTGGAACATTACCAGTAATAGCAATATCTGCGCCGCCAAGCGAATAGCCCTTTTCTTTTAAGAAATGAATGACACCACGCATGTAATTAGCCCATAATTTATCTTCTGTTGGCTTTATTTCTTGGTTAACAACAAATGAATCTTGCACATGGTCATAATCCACAGAGATCAAACGGATCACACCATCGTCGCGTTTAGCGCAGGCAATAACCGCTTGATAATCAATGGCACAGGGCATAACAAAACCGTCATTGTAATCGGTATGCTCACCGATCAGGTTGACGCGGCCGGGTGCTTGTACAAAGGTTGTTGCAGGATAACCACATACATCTTGGAATGCATTTGCTGCACGTTGTTTTAATTGTTTACTTGGCATGCTGTCAATCTCCATCCTTATTGTTGTTCTTTGTAGTGAACATCACTCACATCACGTAACTTCTGAGCCGCTTGCTCTGCAGTCAGATCACGTTGAGATTCAGCCAACATTTCGTAGCCCACCATAAATTTACGGATTGAAGCAGAGCGTAGTAGCGGAGGATAGAAAATGGCATGTAATTGCCAATGGTCAATATTGGTGCCAACATCAAAGAAGGGCGCGTAGTGCCAGCCCATCGAGTAAGGGAAAGAACACTGGAATAGGTTGTCATACCGACTGGTTAATTTCTTCATAGCAACAGCAAGGTCGTCGCGTTGCTCATTAGACAGTTCACTCATACGACGAATCGCTGTTTTTGGTAATAGCATGGTTTCAAATGGCCATGCAGCCCAATACGGCACAACGGCAATCCAGTGCTCAGTTTCAACAACAGTACGTTCACCATCTTTCATTTCAGCTTGAACATAATCAAGTAATAGGTTTGAACCCTGTTGGTCGTAATATTCTTTCAGGTGCTTTTCTTTGCGTTCAATTTCATTAGGAAGGAAGCTATTCGCCCAAATTTGACCGTGTGGATGTGGTTGTGAACAACCCATTGTCTCGCCTTTGTTTTCAAAAGCTTGTACCCAAACGTAATCTTTACCTAATTCTTCAATTTGCTCATTCCAAGTATCAATAACAGCACGGATTTTATTCACTGGTAGCTCAGGTAGTGTTTTACTGTGGTCAGGAGAAAAACAGATCACACGACTTAAACCACGTACGCCTTGGGTTTTAAAGAGCGGATTTTCAGATTCAGGTGCTTCTGGCGAATCCGTCATTAATGCCGCAAAGTCGTTAGCAAAAACATAAGTACCTTTATAATCTGGATTTTTGTCACCAGAAATACGTGTGTTATTAGCACATAAAAAACAGTCTTTATCGTAGCTTGGTAATTGTACGTTTGAAGGTTTCTCATCTTGACCACTCCACGGGCGTTTAGCACGATGTGGAGAGACTAGGATCCATTGTCCTGTTAATGGGTTATAACGGCGATGTGGGTGATCAATTGGATTAAATTTAATATCAGACATAGTTATTCTGTTTCCTATTTATCATGTCAGGCATTGCTTACTCAGCACCTAACATTTGGGATAATTATTAATAGCCTTGTGGATTTTTTGACTGCCAATTCCACGTATCTGCGGTCATTTCCATAATGCTACGGCTGGCTTTCCAACCTAAATCTTGCTCCGCTTTGCTGGTACTTGCCCAACACTCTGCGATATCACCTGGACGGCGCGGACAAATTTCATAGGCGATCTCTTTACCAGAGGCTTAACTGAAGGCATTAACCATTTCAATGACGCTAGAACCATTACCTGTGCCTAGGTTATAAATATGTAATCCAGATTTTTGACCGACCGTATTTAATGCAGCGATATGGCCATCAGCAAGATCCATAACGTGAATATAATCACGTACACCGGTACCATCAGGCGTTGGGTAATCATCACCAAAGACAGACAATTTATCGCGACGGCCAACGGCAACTTGTGCAATAAAAGGCATTAAGTTATTAGGGATCCCCTGTGGATCTTCACCCATAGAGCCAGAAGGATGTGCGCCAACAGGATTGAAATAACGTAGTAATGTAATGCTCCAATCCGGCTGAGAGTCATAAAAATCAGAGAAGCAACATTCCACTATGTATTTACTACGACCATAGGGATTGGTTGTTGCACCAACAGGTGAGTCCTCTGTAATAGGCACGCTTGTTGGATCGCCATAAACCGTTGCAGAAGAGCTAAAAACAATACTTTTTACACCTGCAGTGCGCATTGCGCGTGCTAGTACTAAGGAGCCATTAACATTGTTATCATAGTATTCCAAAGGCTTCGCTACTGATTCTCCCACCGCTTTGAGGCCGGCGAAATGAATAACAGATTGAATATCATGTTCACTAAAGACTTTATCTAGAAATGCTTGGTCGCGAACGTCACCTTGATAAAATATTGGGCGCACTTTTGTCAGTGCTTCAATACGATCCAACACGGCCAATTTACTGTTGCAAAGATTATCAACAATAATAGGCTCTAGGCCAGCTTGTAACATTTGTACACAGGTGTGACTGCCTATATACCCCATACCACCAGTAACGAGAACTTTCATGACAAACTGCTCCTATAGCTATTCAATTAAGATAAATAATAACAATTTAAATGTTGAAAAGAAGTGATCTAATACACATAGTGTAAACGTTTACAATTTCTTTGCAAAGCGTTTTTTATGGGCCGATTGCAGGCGAACAACTCATTTTTTAACGCTAATATTCTTCTATTTTGTTGATTATAATGCGATTTAAATAATTTTATTGCACATTGAAGTAAGGATAAAAGATTGAATTAGGCGAGTTACAGGCTCTCTTTGTATGAAAACGTCTGTGTAAGCGTTTCCATTGTGTGCTATAAATATGACTATATTGTTCATTTTTTAGCGGTTTTATTATGTCAGAAGCACTTATTCCAAATATCGAATCGTTCATTGCTAATATCGATCCATTTAGTCGCTTACCAGAGGCATTACTGCAAAAAGTAAGTGCGACAATTAAGATCGTTTATCTTGCCAAAGGAGAGGTGATCCCACCGCCTTCATCGGAGCAAGATAACTATTTATTTATTGTCAAAACGGGCGCTATTGAACAACGATGCGTTGATGGCAGTCTAAGAGGGCGGCTGGAAGAGGATGATGTATTTGGTTTTAGCTTATTTTCTAACTCAGAAGCGCGCTATCAAATAGAAGCAATCGACAATACCTTACTTTATTTAGTGCCAGCCAAAACTATTTATTATATTCAATCTCAATATCCTGAATATGCACAACATTTTACTGCCAAACCTGAAGACCGTATTGATTCTGCACTTGAGTCAACTTGGTCTGATAGTAGTCAGAACTCTTTTTTTAATCGCGTCGAACAAGTCGCCAGTGAACAATTTGTGCAGGTGAATAGCGACGATTCAATTGCGCAAGCAGCTAAAGTGATGCGAGATAACGATGCATCTTGTTTAATTGTAAAGGCGAACAATCAGTTAGTTGGTATTGTGACCTGTACGGATCTTATTGGCCGAGTGATTGCGGAAGAGAAAAATACACAATCACCCGTCAGTGAGGTTATGAGTACACTACCATGCACTATTTCTCCAAAGGCCAGTGTTTTTGATGCAGCTATCTGCATGATGGAAAACAATATTCAAAATTTGCCGATTGTCGAACAGGGTAAAGTACTTGGTTTGCTATCTTTAAATCAACTTTTTCAAAATCAACGTATTGAAGCTATTTATCTGATTAATAAAATAAAAAAATCAACGAGTGAAAATAAATTGGCAGAGCATATGCCTGAACGTGACCGCATCTTTCAAGCATTAGTTAATGATAAAGTACCTGCAGATTTAATAACTACTATTTTGAGTACGATCATGGATGCTGTGAATCAGCGTTTAATTGAGATTGCCATTAACCGACTTGGGCCAGTGCCCTGCGAGTTTTCTTGGATAGTATCAGGCTCACATGCGCGTAAAGAAGCGCATATTTTGTCGGATCAGGACAGTGCGATTATTTTATCGAATGAGGCCACAACAAAAGATAAAGTGTATTTTCGTCACCTTGCGATGGTAGTGACCAAGGGACTAGATCTTTGTGGTTATGAGCTTTGTCCCGGTAAGTTTATGGCGGTAACGGCGAAGTGGTGCCAACCTTTATCTGTCTGGCAAGCATATTTTAAAAAGTGGATCCGCAATCCAGAATACGAATGTCTTTTGAACCTCAGTGTATTTCTTGATACTAGGGTTATATATGGGAATAACCAATACAGAACAACGCTAGTAAATGAATTTAAAGAAATGCTTTCTAGCCGTATTTTTTTGAGCAAATTAATACGTGATGCAGTAGAAAATCGTGCACCTTTAGGGATCTTCCATAATCTGGTGTTAAGCAAAAATGAACATAATGAAAAGACACTTAATATCAAACGTTATGGTATTAATATTATCGTCGATTTAGCGAGAATTTACGCGTTATCCGCTAAGTCCGATGCCTGTAATACCACTGATAGGTTAATGGCAGTGAACAAAGCTGGGCTGATGGATGATGCAACCTTAAAAAATATTCTCAGTGCGTATAACTTTCTCAAGAACTTTAGGTTTTCTTATCAAGTGGACATGATCAATAAGGGCGAAGTACCTAGTAGTCAGATCAATCCTGATTATTTTGGCAGTTTTGAACGTAAACATATCAAAGATGCTTTTCGCCTCATTGATGATTGGCAACAATATACAAAAATGAGATTCAGTTAATGTTTAGCCTGTTTAAAAAAACGAACCGTTGGAATGAGCTAACCATTAAACGGGCAGAGTGTTTGAAATCAACTCTACCTTACGAGGTTGAATTGAACTTAAGCCAACCCTTAGTTGATAAAAAAACGCTTTTTAAGACACTTTCTTTTCTGGTTGTCGATTTTGAAACCACCGGGTTTGAGCCGAATAGCAACGATATTATTAGTATGGGGTGGGTCGAAATTGTCAATATGCAGATAGATCTTGAGCGGAAACAGCATTTTTACATAAGTAACAGCCAACAGATCAATCATGAAACAGCGGTTATCAATCAAATTGTCCCGCAAATGATCCAGAATAATGGCGTCCCGCTTGAGGAGGCGATTAATAAATTACTCAATGACAGTAAAGATAAAATATTAGTGGTGCATGGTAAGGTCATTGAGAAAAACTTTCTGGATTTTTATGCGCAAACGTTTTTAGGGCTGCCTGAACTACCTTTAATGTGGATTGATACCATGAAAATAGAAGAGTGGAAAACTGCAAAAACGGGAGGCAACACAATATCCCAAGATAATCGACTTTCAGCAGTCAGAAAACGCTATAACCTGCCTCAATATACCGCTCATAATGCTTTGATTGATTCCGTTGGCACGGCTGAGTTGCTGCTGGCACAAATCGCGCACATGTATCGAGATCGACACGTTACCCTTGAAACACTATATGAAATGAGCCAATAAGTAAGAGTAATTCTTTCCGAATGTCGTTAGCGTAATCATTTGGTGATTAGCTAGCCTTATATTGATATTCACACAAAAAAAAGAAGCTGTTATTAACAGCTCCTTCTTAGAACCATGTGTATGATTACTTTTCAGCGATCTGCTCTTTAGTTGCCTACTCCGAGCTATCTATTTTTTGAAGGTACGTTCACGCACTTTTTCTAAACGTTTAAGAATGCTATCAAGTCGCTCTGGTTTTACCATAAACTCTTGGAAACCTTTCATGGCTTCTTTAGCCATACCCGGATCGGTATCTCGGTCAAAGAACTGCGCGGTTCCATCCGCGTTATTTAGCATGGTAACCCCTTTATTTAGGAAAGGATTATCAACCGCTTTTGCTTTTTTATTCGGTGGGATTTGCAATAGCGCTTTGTTGACTAAGGTTTGGTTTTCAGGTCTTGCCATAAAGGCGAGGAAAGCACGCGCATCTTTTTTGTTTATTGCTTTCGATGGGATATGCAAAGTATCCATTGGTGCATCTTCAGCAATACCAACTTCTGGATTGATCACAGGGAATTGCATAAAGGCCATTTTGCCCTCTAGCTCTGCTGGGAAGTTAGGAGTAATGAAGTTACCGATTAAATACATGGCTGCTTCACCGCGGTATAAAAACGGCTGTGCCTCTTGCCAAGAGTAAGTTGCATGATTTTTCAAGTAGTAACCTGGCTCAACCATTTGCTTCCATGTGCTAAAAGTTTTTTTCACTCGTTCGTCTGTGTAAGGGATTTTTCCATCCATCAGATCCATATGAAAATCTAAACCATTCACTCGTAAATTAATGTAATCAAACCAACCGGCGGTGGTCCAAAGGTATTTAGTACCAATGGCGACGGGGGCAATGTCATTTTTTTTCAAGGTGGCACTTGCAGCGAGAAATTCATCCCATGTTTTAGGTTCAGCAATGCCATATTTATCAAAGATATCTTTACGGTAATAAATACCCCATTGATAATAGGTATATGGTACACCCCATTGTTTGCCATCTATGGTCATTGCTGGTTTAGAGCTGGCAAAATCTTGGTGCATATCATTAGCGTTCCAAACATCAGAGACGTCTTCAAACAAGCCTTTGTCGACAAATGCTTTCATGCGATTACCCGCATACCAAAATACAACATCTGGTGGCGATGTAACTAACCAATTACGAATAGTGGTTTTATAACCTTCATGATCATAAAGGTTATAGATGACTTTAATATCTGGATTTTCATTTTCAAAGGCGGTAATTATTTCCTTAAATGCCGCTTTTGGTGCTGGATCTGAAGCATCTGAATTGATCACTAAGTTACCAGCATAGGACATGGATGATAGCGTCACGGAAAGCGCACTAGCAGCCAATATTGTATTGAACTTTTTCATATTTTTTCCTTGTAAGTAATGGCAGCATCTTGTCGCCAATGGTTATTTAAACTTGATCTATAAGATCGCTATTATCCTTTTGTTGCACCGAGTGTTAACCCTGCAATGAAGTGACGCTGCATGGCAAAAAAAAGTGTTACAGGTGGTAATGCGGCCACGACTGCACCCGCTGAAATGAGATTCCAAGACGCTAACCATTGGCCTTGTAATGAACTTAGGCCAGCCGTCACAGGGCGCACGGTATCACTTTGTACCAATACCAATGCCCAAAAGTAATCATTCCAAATAAAAGTAAAAATAAGTACAGAAAGTGCTGCAAGTGCAGGGCGTACTAAGGGTAAAACAATATACCAAAATATTTTAAACTCACTAACGCCATCAACCCGTGCAGACTCTAATAATTCATTGGGTAAACCGACGATAAAGTTACGCATAAAGAGGGTGCAAAATCCGGTTTGAAAAGCGACGTGAAACATAATTAATCCCATGTGAGTATCATACAAACCTAAAGAGATGGTGAGGTCTCGTACTGGGATCATTAAAATTTGAAAAGGCACAAAGTTACCGCCAATAAAAATAGCGAGCATCCAAATATTAGCTTTAAATTTATACTTAGCTAAAGCAAATCCCGCTAAGGTAGAAAGGGCAACGGCACCCATTACCGCGGGTAGGGTAATAATTATTGAATTAAGTAAATATTGTCCCATTTCCGTTGATTGAAAAACCATATTATAGTTTTCAATGAAGTTAAAGCTGGTTGGCCAACCCCAGTAATTACCTTGGTTAATATCCTGAATAGAGCGTATCGAGGTCATCATCACAGCGGCTAAGGGCATTAACCATAATAAAATAGTTATCGGCAGTGAAATACGATAAAGAATGTTAGTTAAAGGTGATGCATGTTTTATCGGTGTCGGATACATTATCTTTCACTCCTCAACATATTAACTAAGAAATAGGCAATATAAACTGCCATAATCAAAAACAACACAACGGCAACAGCAGCGCCGTAACCCATACGGTAATTGAATATAGATTCTTCATACATCATGTAGGCGAGTACAGTGGAACTTCCCCATGGCCCGCCGGCTGTCATGGTTGCCACTAAGTCAAAGGACCGTAGTGCACCTATCACGGTTACGACGACGGCAATAAATGTTGCAGGCGATAGTTGTGGTAAAATTATGTAGCGCAACATTTTCCAACCTTTTGCACGGTCCAAGCGAGCGGCTTCAATTTGATCGGGGTTGAGACTATTTAGCCCAGTGAGATATAAAATCATACAGTAGGCTATTTGTGGCCATAAACCGGCGACAATGATGCCGTAGGTAACATATTCTTCGCTAGACAGTAAGGCAATTGTCTGAAAACCAAATACATCTAAAATGGTATTCAGCAGTCCTAAATGGGGGTCATAAAACCAAGAAAAGACTAACCCGATAACGACTTGGGAAATAACAAATGGGAAGAAAAAGAGCGCTTTAACTAAGCGGATACCGGCGACTTCTTGATTCAAAAACAGTGCGATTGCTAATCCAATTGGCGGCGCCAGCATAAACAGAATCATCCATAACGCATTATTCTTTAATGCCGTCCAAAACGATTCTGAATCAAATAGTTGAATATAATTATCGAAACCAATCCAGGTTTTATCCCCAAGGCCATCCCAGCTATAAAAACTAAGCATAAAGCTACTAGCGATAGGGTAGAGAACATATAGGCTAAATAATAATAAGGCAGGCGCCATGAAAATCCAGGGCACAAAGCGTTTGGATATTATACGTTGTGGCTTTAGTGACTGATTTGGTCGTTGAATTCCCTTAGTTTTAGCTGTTGATTGCTGCAACATATCTGCTCCATCACATTGTTATCATATAATCCTCAATTGCGATTATGTTTACGCAAGACATTTTAAGTCTTTATTTCTCTGTATTTTAATAAACGTGATTAATTACTTTAATAAGATAAACATTTTTATTAGCGATTTCAGTTTAGAAACTAAAAATTGCGAGGTGAGTCTCTCTCCATTTTTTCGTACAAATAACTCAAAAAAAGCAGTGAGATCCCAGTCATACTTATTAAGTTTTGTATTTTTGTAGATCACATTAAATATACGCAAGCCTTTCTGCGTGAGGATAGTTGCGATAACGTAAATTTCTTTATTCCACAGTTTTCGCAAACATTTTTTTTCGCTTGAAAAGCGATTTTAATAGCACGTTCTTAATAGGATAATTAATCATGGCTGCAATTTCATTACATCAGGTTGTTAAGCGCTTTGGAGAAACTGAAATTATCCATGGTGTTGATTTAGAAATAAAAGAAGGCGAGTTTACTGTATTTGTAGGTCCTTCTGGTTGTGGTAAATCGACGTTATTAAGACTCATTGCTGGGCTTGATGATATTACCAGCGGCGCCCTGTCTATTGGTGACATAGATGTCACTAATGTTGAACCTGCAGATCGCGGCGTGGCCATGGTATTTCAATCCTATGCACTTTACCCTCATATGACGGTTGAAGAAAATATGGGATTTGCTTTAAAAATGGCTAATATCGAGAGCGGCGAAATTAAAAAACAAGTTAAAAAAGCCAGTGATATTTTACAACTAGAACCCTTATTAAACCGTAAACCAAAAGAGCTATCAGGTGGGCAGCGGCAACGTGTAGCAATCGGTAGAGCGATTGTTCGTGACCCGGAAGTGTTTCTATTTGATGAACCATTATCTAATCTAGATGCTGAATTACGCGTTGAGATGCGCTTACAAATCGCTAACTTACATTCACAACTTGGCAATACCATGGTTTATGTTACCCATGATCAAGTTGAAGCAATGACCTTAGCAGATCGAATTGTCATATTACGAGATGGAAGAGTGGAGCAAACTGGCAGCCCAATGGATCTGTATTACCGCCCTGGTAATGAGTTTGTTGCTGGATTCATAGGCTCCCCTAAAATGAACTTTATTAGTGCAACACTGATTGATGTTAATGACTCAAAGGTTCATGTGGGGTTACCCGATGGACAATCAGTATGGATTAATACACATTCAAACCAATGCCAAAAAGGCGACCAAGTTAAGTTGGGTCTCAGACCGGAACATATGCAATTAGCTGCTACGGAAGTAAATGCACTGACGCTATCATTTCTGACTAACAACGTGGAGCGTTTAGGTAATAGTACTTATCTATTTGGGCATTACCAGAGCAATGATAATTTCATTGTACACATTCCTTCGGATCAACAAGTGAATAGAGGCGATAAGATGTCTTTATACGTACAGCAGTCTGATTTGCATTTATTTGATCAAGAAGGACTATCACTACGTGATTATGAATAATGGGGGGGAGGCGGTTATTGATAGTCATTTGTTTAATGAACCTATATTAAGGAGTGTTTAAACACTCCTTTTATTTTCAACAAAATCAACTTCCTAATATTGATATAGTTCAACATGATAGAAATAAGTGGTTGCTAAAGCGCTACTACATCTTTGCCAAACCGCTACTATAACTTCGAAAAACCATTCTACGAATGAGTAAGCCATTGCTGGGCGGCTACTAAATCCTTGCTAAAGCACGACGACACTGTCAGTAAAAAATAGGCTGCTTATTTGGCGAAACCACCGATTGGTGTCATCATTACCGCTCCGGCAAATGAAGCTTTCAGCTCTTCACTGACTGAGCTATAAATAACAACTCTTGATATATCGACAGCCGCAATAAAACGTGCCGCATTTTTTCCCCATGTTGTAAGGTGCGCCTTTGCTGCTGCTTCATCTGCATAACGTTCGTAGATATGAATGGTGCTACCATCTTCAGCTAAGGTCCATTCGTAATTGAGTGATCCAACTTCTTTTGACGTGACTTCAATCATGTCGTGCATCACCGTATTAAGGGCTGCTCTTTGCCCTTCTTTAATTGAACCTTCAACAGCCCATATAACGTTTTTACTCATTGTTTTGCCCATTGCTTTTTGCATTGTTTGCATTTCGCTTGTTATTAATTAAATCGCTTCAGCGAGTTAAGCACTGTTTTTTGCTTGTATCAGGCGTTGATAAAGTGAATCTTTCAATATCGCCCTAACATGCTTCAGCTGATGCATTGCTTGATCAGTGATCGGCTCATTATTTAACTCCAACTCGCGGATTTCTTTATCATGCGTGTTGTAATTTTTGCAGTCTTCAGCAAAGGTTTTATCGCTTTTACAAAGCTGAAAAATAAGAGCTTTGTATTTCGGAAATTCATTAATAAGAGAATGATCTTCACCTAACATAGTGACTCCTTACTGACTAATTACACTGCGTGACTGGAATGGTCACACAGTGATGAAACCAAGAGATAAACTTTATTATCAACAGAGCATAACCAGGTTATTACTTGAGTCGGTTGTCGCTACTCATTGTCGGTATGTGTTATCGCTATTAGTTGTTAGTATTATTTTGCAAATCCACCTAGTGGTTTTAATAAAAGAGGCGCAAGCGCGGCATGTTTTTTTCTAAGTTCTTCAGGTAAGTCACCGAGATGTACCATACGTGTTGGCGTTGCTGCTGCAATCCAAGCTTCTGCGTGATCATTCCAGTTTTCAATGTGAATAAATGACGCTTCAAGATCTTTAAATCGTTCATAAACCATAATGTCACCTTGATCAGAGATATAGTACTGGTAGTTCAGCGTACCTTCTTCAGTTAATGCTCTTTTAACCTGAGAATCCATCACTGCTTTGAAATTTTCCAGTTGGCCTTCATTAAGTTTTGCTTCAACTATCCAACCAAAGTTTTCAAAGGTAGTTTGACCGTCTTTTTTAAACATGCTGCCTTCAGCTTCTTCTCTTGCAAATCCACCTAATGGTTTTAACCAAAGTGGATCTAGCGCAGCGTGACGCTGTCTAACATCTTCAGGTAGCTCGCCCAGATGCACCATACGTGTAGCGGGTGCGGCTGCAAGCCAACGCTCAGCATGAGCATCCCAATTTTCAATATGTTCGTGTGATGAGTCCGCATCTGCAAAACGCTCATAAACCATAATGTCGCCTGCATCAGAGAGGTAATATTGATAGTTTAGGGTACCTTTCTCAGTCAATGCTCTGTTTACTTGAGAATTCATTACCGCTTTAAAATTTTCCAATTCGCCTGCGTTTAATTTTGCTTCAACTATCCATCCGAAATTTTTAAACATTACTTTCTCCGCTATCATTATATTTACCCTAAACATGTAAAGGGATGATTAAAAGGTGGAAGCAAAACTATTATTATCTGCTTCCTATCTATCGCTTAACATTTAAGTGATTAGATGATGTGACACAGCTTAACAGTACTCCTTCACGATGATAATCAACGAAAAAAGCGAATCAGTTTATAGAAAACGTTAATAATGAAGTATGACTTGGTGTGGATAGTAAAAAGGTATCAGGCATATGAAGGTGCTAATCCTGTTTAGTCTTTGAGCTCACAATAGTAACCATACCCCCGTCGATGCTTTCACAGTAAAACAATGAAATAAACAGTTAACGATGTACTGAGTCTATGGTTTCTATAGAGGAGGGATTTCAGTTTGTGGGACTGTTAAAGCAAACTGTCATTTAGTAAAGAGTAATCGCTTCGTTTTATTAGCAGCTTTTTTATGTCAGGCTTTAAAGCGATCAGTGCCATCGATTATTTAGTTAGAGCATTTTCCATATTCCTTTAGAGATTACCTCAATCGCTACCTTCTAACTTATTCCCTTCACTTTCTCCTCATTTTATCGACCTTACCGCTAGATCTACTTCAAACGAAAAAATGCCCGAATGGCTTATTATCAATATAAACTATAAAGTGATTTTAAATTTAGCCATATTATCAACAGTTTTATGTTTCAGTATAATGCTCCACACAAACTTCAATCGCTCACTAAGGTAAAAAATAAAATGAAAAAAATTATTATGGCAGCGGCTCTATTGATAGGTTTTACAACCTATCATGCTTATGCGGCTAAATTACAATCTGAATTATTCTTAAACCTACCGGAGACATTTAATTCTCCTGCAAGTAGTGATTTTGATAAGGAAGGTAATATCTATTTTACGTCTCCCAACTTTCACAATGACGCATTAATCAAGTCCGGTGAGATGCAAAAACCAGCGCTACCAACGATTGGGAAAATAGACAAACTTAATAAATTAACGACTTGGTATACCTTTAAGGCTGAGGATATGGAGAAGTCTTCGGGTAAGGTAGCCCCAATGGGCATAGGTTTTGGCCCTGATGACAATGCTTATGTTGCGGATATGCAATTGTGGTTTAATGGCGAATCAAGGTTGATAAGAATCAATGTAAAAGATGGCAAAGCGGTCAGTACGGATGTGGTTATCACTGGTTTCACATTTCCTAATGGCGCGGTATGGAAAGGTAATGAATTATTTGTTTCTGACACCGTTTTAAAATCTGAAAATGGCACAACTATCAGCGGTGTTTACAAATTTAATATCCAGGAACTAAGCGCGGACAAACCCATTCAAATTAAACCTTTTGTAAGTTATGAAGACAATGATGCACATTTATTTGAAACCTTTGAGTCAACAGGCTTACTTAATTTTGGTGCAAATGGTTTAACGATAGACGGTGACGGTAATCTTTATACTGCAATCATGGAAGAAGGTTCTGTTCATAAAACAACGATGGACAAAAACAATAAGAAGATTAAAACATCTATTTTTGCTACCGGCATGATAGCAACCGATGGCTTGAAATGGGATAAACGCACCAATAAAATTTATATTGCAGACCTATTTGCCAATGCAATCTACAGTATTGATATGAATGGCAAGCTTGAATTATTAGCACAAAATGGTGATACCGATGGATCTAATGGAGAGTTAGATGCCCCTGCTGAAGTGATTGTCAGAGGAGATGAAATTATAGTGACGAACTTTGATGCCGTCTTTGATAGTGCTGCAATGACAAATAAAACAGCAGAAAAACCAATTACCCTCTCAGTGATAAAATTAAAATAAATATGCCTGGAGGATAAAACCTCAATCTTCCACCATATTTTTTAAAATTGAAAAGTATCAACACAGCTGTTGATACTTTTTCTATTTAGGCCCCTGCAAGACAGTGCTTTATATCGCACAGTCAACTTATCTGAGCTAAACATTCAAAGCTAATTAAACCCGCCTTAACCTAAATACTAAATGTAACTAGTCCAACCTCATTCAACACAGCAATATTCATGACACCCCCTTTAGGCTGGGCTTTAAGTAAACTTAAAATAAATCCTGTTTACTTCTTTTTAAGTGTGTGAAGTCGGTGTTATAGACTACAACTGCTGAAAGCATGATCTTAATAAAATCATTTTGGATAGGTTAATATTGGAAGTCTTTAAGATAATAACTGCGTGCTGTTTTTCTGTAAAAAGTCATCGAAACTATTGGACGGTTATTGTATCTTTCCTTTTGCTTGTATAATTTGAAATAAAGGAAGAGTGGTGTTTTACGATGTCTATAAGCTATCATTAATTAAAAAGTATTATATTATTTTATTTTATTCCTATTAAAGAATAAAAAGGAACAAGTAGTGAAAAAAATAGCGGCTCCGTTAGACATGCTTAATGGAAGTAAGTTTAAGACCAATAAACATGGTTATGTGAGTGTTGTAGAATATTACAATTGTCATACTGTCATTGTTGCTTTTGAAAATACAGGTAACATTCGAGCTATTAGCGCAGCAAAACTCAGAAATGGTAACGTACCTGATCGTGACATTCCGCCTGAGTCAGTTTTGGTCGGTGAGCGAGTTAAATCCTTGAAACACGGATGGTTAACAATTACTAAGGTTGAGTCGGAAAATATTGTGTTAATGGTGAATGAGCAAAATGAAGAAATTCAAATGTTGTTGCCTGCGGTACAAAAAATGAAAAATAAATTGAATGAAATGGAGGCAATAAAATCTGATCCGAATAAACCTATCTCATTGAAAGATCTAACAAAGAGAAATAAAAAAATCAATTCTATAGTGAAAAAAATGCTAACAGATTACGGTAGTTAATCCACTATTCATCTTGTAACTACTTGTTTATTAAAGCTTACCTAACTTTCTGTTTTTTTATCACTGTTAATCCTTTCCTTTTTATTCTTATAAAATATCACATCACAACAAAAACCTGTTGATGTGATGCGCGTCGCAAGATCACTTTTGTTTCGCGATGTCCATCACGTTCGGCTTTTTCTCATTCGGCTATGATTCGGCCAATCAATTAGGAAAGCAATCTTGCATTCAAGTTCACCAAACAAAGGAATAATGAGATGAAAAAAATACTAGTAGTGTGTGGAAATGGTTTAGGTACGTCATTGATGATGGAAATGGCTGTAAAAGATGTGGTGAAAAAAATAGGCCTTGATGCAATGGTTGATCACGAAGATTTATCTTCTGCTACTGGCAGCAAAGCTGACATTTGGGTTGCCGCTGCAGATGTTGCTGCGCAATTAAAAGAAGCGGGCAAGGAAAATATTATCAGCTTAGTTAATATTTTCGATAAAGCTTCAATTGAAGAACAGTTAAATACTATCCTAAACGATTAAGGTCATTATTATGGTTAATTTCTTTGAATTTATGCTTGGTTTATTAAAAGAACCAGCACTAATGGTTGGTCTTATTGCTTTCATTGGTTTAGTTGCTCAAAAAGCCGATACATCTACGATTTTAAAGGGAACTATTAAGACAGTAATGGGTTTTTTAATCCTTGGGTTCGGTGCTGGAGCGCTGATTGGGGCTTTAAATAACTTCTCAACTATATTCACTCAAGCTTTTGGCGTAAGCGGTGTAATTCCAAATAACGAAGCGATTGTAGCAATTGCACAAGAAGCTTTTGGTTATGAGATGGCACTTATTATGTTCTTTGCATTTGTTGTAAACATTGTATTAGCACGTATTACTCCATTGAAATATATTTTCCTAACTGGGCATCACACCATGTTTATGTCTATGTTGGTTGCTGTAATCCTTTCTACAGCAGATATCACTGGGGTTGCATTAGTTGCATTAGGCTCCACTATCGTTGGCTCATTGATGGTTATCATGCCTGCTATAGGACAAAAATATACTGAAAAAGTAATGGGTACAGATCAACTTGCTATTGGGCATTTCTCGACATTATCCTATGTGATTTCTGGTTATATCGGCAGTAAGTTTGGAGACACTTCTAAATCAACGGAAGAGATAAATGTACCAAAGAGTTTAATGTTCTTACGTGATACTCCGGTTGCGATTGCGACAACGATGGGAACCTTTTTCTTACTCGCTTCTATCGTTGCTGGTAGTGATTTTGTTGAAGAAATTTCAAATGGACAAAATTGGGTTGTATTTACCTTTATTCAATCTTTAACCTTTGCAGGTGGTGTATACATAGTATTGCAAGGTGTGAAGATGCTTATTGCTGAAATTGTACCTGCATTTAAAGGTATTTCAGATAAGTTAGTACCCGGCGCAAAACCAGCTTTAGATTGCCCTATGGTATTTCCAGTTGCACCAAATGCAGTGCTTATTGGTTTCTTATGTTCTTTCGCTGCAGGTCTTGTTGCGATGGGAATTCAAGGTGCTTTTGGTTGGACTATCATCGTGGCGGGTGTTGTACCTCACTTCTTTGTTGGTGGTGCTGCTGGCGTTTATGGAAATGCGACAGGTGGTTTACGTGGCGCGGTATTAGGGTCATTTACGCAAGGTTTATGTATTTCATTCTTACCAATGTTATTACTTCCTGTACTGGGTGGACTAGGCCTAGAAGCTACAACGTTTGCTGATTTTGACTTCGGTGTTGTCGGGCTTATTCTTGGATGGATGGTACAATGAGTCTATTTGATTTAATTGGTAATGACGGAATTGTTATTACCAACGAAGAAAACTTAAGTATTGATAATGCACTCGATTTGACCTGCTCTACACTCATTGCAAGGGGGAAAGTTAAACCAAGTTATGCTGATGCGATCAAAGCAACACATAAAAAAATTGGTCCTTATTATGTGTTAGCACCTAAGATTGCAATGCCACATGCACGCCCTGAAGATGGAGTGAATGAAACTGCATTACAGCTGACTGTGTTTAAAAAAGGTGTCGATTTAGGATCTACTGATAATGGCGATGTATATTTCTCAATAACATTAGCGGCAGTAGATTCTGATGGTCATTTACTCACTATTATGGCTCTTTCAGAGTTATTCCAAAATGATGAGGATATTGAAAAGATCATCAATGCTGAAGATAAAGTAGAAATCATTAAGGTACTTAAAAAATACTAAGTTGAAATACTTAGTTATAGAGGGCGATAATAAAAATTATCGCCTTTAACCTCTTTAATACTTCCCCATCTAAAAATCTAATTCGGCTGAAAGTTACTTGTTAATCTCATGAAAGTTGAGTGTAAAACGAGAATTAAATCAAACAGTATTAGTGAATACTGAATACTGAATACTGAACACTGGGGCCTGTCATTGCATGTGAGCGGACTTGCATGGTACCAACTGATTTGATTACACAGAGCAAGTGGTCTGATATAGCCAAACTATTCCAAACGCTATAAGTTATTAATTTAAGTATAAAGCGGCTTAATATCGTTCGGTATGTCATTCTAATTTTATATTTTAAAAAATGTATCTATCTCATTTGAAAAACTAAAAGTTAAAACTGTCAGTATTTTTTATGACTTAATAAAAATATTTCACTACAATTTATTAAACTTATAACCAATGCCATATACAGAGCGGATCGGTTCTGCTTCTTCTGCTATTTGGTTAATCTTTTTACGGATATTTTTAATGTGTGTATCGATGTTGCGATCGGAGATATCCAAGGTATCGCTGTAAGCATAAACTAGGATTTCGTCTCGGCTAAAAACACGTCCGCTGTTTTCTAAAAAGAGTCGAAGTATTAAAAATTCTCTGGGAGTAAGATCTAAGAATTGACCTTTAAAGGTGACTTCAAATTCATTAATTTTCATCTCAAACTCTGAGTGTTTAATGCTATTAGCTGCATCCAACTCTGTATTATTATTGGTCACTCGACGTAGCACGGTTTTGACTCTTGCCATTACTTCTCTAGGGCTAAAGGGTTTACAAATATAATCATCTGCACCAAATTCTAATCCCAGTAATTTATCAATTTCTTCACCTTTGGCTGTGATCATAATAATCGGCAGTTGTGAGAACATTCTGATTTTTTTGCAGATTTCCAGCCCATCAATATCCGGCAGCATTAAATCGAGCAGTATTAGATCTACACTGTTTTCTTCAACAAAAGGGATCACTTCTTTACCACTACTGAGGTGTTCAACCAGGTAACCATTATTCTGACAATAGGCGATTAAGACCTCGGCAATATGAGCTTCATCTTCAACAATGAGAATTTTCTGCTTATGCACTACGTATAACTCCTGTGTTCTGGCAGTGTAATATTAATACTGAGTCCGCCTAATGAGGAATCAGAAGTACTAATCTCGCCTTGGTGCGCATCGATAATTTGTTTACATAAAGCTAACCCTAACCCCGACCCTCCGTAACCACGATTACGAGAGGGTTCTACACGATAAAAGCGTTCAAACAATTTATCTTGGATAGCTAATGGTACGCCCGGAGCGGAGTCTTGTATTTGAATATGCAGTTGCTTAGCAACAATTTGAGCTGAAATCTGAATTTGCCCACTTGCATCCGTATAACGGCAACAATTCTCAAACAGGTTAACAAATAACTGCCTTATCCTATCCTTATCGGCTAATACGCTACATTTTTTATCTGCCATCAGTTGTGCCAACTGTGAACAATCTACATAGAGCTTTTTTTGTTCAAATTTGGCAGTAAAGCTATCTGCTACTTGCAGTAATATTTGAATCGGATTAAGCGGTTGTTTTTTATAAGTAAGTCCACCAACGTCAGTGATAGATAGCTGATACAGGTCATTAACGATATTGCTCATACTGTCTATCTGGTCGATGAATAACTGCACGCGTTGTTCATCTGCTATAAATACACCATCTTGAATACCGATCAACTGACCTCTTAACACGGTCAAAGGTGTTTTTAATTCATGGGTCACATCTGACATCCATTTAAAGCGGTTATTCTGATTTTTGTCTAAGGTTTCAGCTAATACATTAACGTTATCGGACAGCAAGGCGAGTTCATCATTGGTTTTCTTTTCAATTCGAAGGCGGTAATTACCTCGAATCAAGGTATAAGTGCCATCGATAAGAGAGCTAATTGGCGCCAGCAGGTGTCTTGAAAATAACCAAGCGGTGACTAAAGCTAGTGCAATAACCATCAGCGCGATGATGTAATAATTTTTGTATTGTTGTGCTAAAAATTCATTTCCTGGGCTGCCTTCGACAAGCTCAGAGGGCACTAAACTCAGCCAGCCTATTATTTTTCCATTGAGCTCAATGACTTCGCTATAGGGGTTGTCAGTTATTAAGTCTCTACCAATAATAACTTGTTTATCAACATCATATAGGCTCAATCTTTTTTGTGTTTGCAACAAACTACTTAAGGCGAGTAGGTTGTCATTAGTTGCAGTGGCATTTTGTCCGTTGCTCGTTGGTGTTGAATCCGCAGCATTGCTGTTTACTTTAGCGCCTAGCATCTCTTTCCAGAGAGGTTCATTGCCTTTGAGCCGTTGCCAACTGCCGTTATTTCGATAATAAGAGACAATTCTGCTTTTCAAATTTGAAACTTGTTTATGCTCTGCCTCATTCACAAAATCATTAAAGCTGGTGGATAAATTAACGGTAATTAAAGACAGCATTAATCCCACAGCAACAAAGCTGGTAATGCAAAATGCAAAGAAAAATTTATAAAATAACTTCACGTCATTTCCTTCTTATGCTGCTGATTAAAAATAGGTTAACTTATCTTTTATTGATAGTAGTTGTTCAATACTCACCATTTTAAAGCTAGCTAGATGCTCTCTTAGTCTCGCGCAAGTGCGTCAACAGGGTTTAATTTGGCGGCATTGCGTGCAGGTAAATAACCAAATAAAACACCAATCAAAGTTGAACAAGCAAATGCCGCAATAATAGAATTGAGTGAATAAACCATTTGAAAATTACTGTTGCTTGAAGCAAAAACGAGTCCAACTAAAAAAGCCAATGAGATACCTAAAATACCGCCACAGATACACACTAAAACCGCTTCAATTAAAAATTGTCGTAAAATATCATGTTTACGAGCACCTACTGCCATGCGTATACCTATTTCTCGAGTACGTTCAGTCACTGACACTAGCATGATATTCATCACTCCAATACCGCCTACAATCAGTGATATAAATGCAATAGTAGAAATTAGCAAGGTCATTGTTGCAGAGGTTTTTTCAATGTTTTCTCGAATCGTATCCGTATTCACGGTGAAAAAGTCCTCGACACCGTGACGCATTTTTATCAGTTTAATAATACCTTGCTCGGCGGCAGTGCTGGAAACACTTTCATTAATACGTACGGTGATATCGTTGACATCATTCTGCCTAAAGATCCGTCCAGAAACCGTGGTATAAGGGATCCATACATTTAATGCATCGCTATTACCAAAAGCATTCTCTCTAGGCTCTGTCACGCCAATCACTCTTACGGGTAGTTGACCGAGAAATATCACTTTACCGAGTACTGATTCTTTTGGGAATAAAGAGGCGACAGTGTTTGAGTCAATTACTGCCACTTGAGCGAGGTCATCAACGCTATTTTCATCAAAATATTGGCCTTGCGCTAAAGTGTAACCCTTTACTCTAAAATACTCCGAACCTACCCCTTGTACTTCTCCACTAACCGCTTGGTTTGCATAGCGGATCGCAACATTAGCGCGAACGGTGGGGGTCACACTGTCAACAAACGGTAAGGCCTTTAATGCGTTAGCATCACTCGCCGTGAGTGTACGAACTCTTCCTGAGCGGCGATCGCCGAGTCCATTACCTGGTTTAATCTCGATGGTATTAGTGCCCATTGAAGCCATATTTTCTAACACGGACTGTTGAGAACCGGTGCCTAATGCCACCACCGAAACCACTGAGGCGATACCAATAATAATGCCTAACATAGTTAAAAAGGTACGAAGTTTATGGCTCGACATTGCTGTCAGCGCCATTTTTAGCGCTTCGATATAACGTGTGTAATCGAATCGATGCTGTTTTTGATTGTTTCCGCTCTTGTTTTCACCCTTGTTATCATTATTATTTTTACTACTGTCCTTTTTCAAAACAGCAGCACTAACCGCTTCAGCTTTAGGCTTGGTCACGCGGTCGCTTTTTATCTCGCCATCTTTTATCTCAATAATACGGTCAGCAAACTCTGCAACATGTAAGTCATGAGTCACAAGAATAATGGTATGCCCATCTTTATGTAACTCTCGCAGCAGTTGCATCATCTCTTCGCCGCTACTGCTGTCCAATGCTCCTGTTGGTTCATCGGCTAAAATAACGTCGCCACCATTGACTAGCGCACGCGCCACACTGACTCGTTGTTGTTGACCACCACTTAATTGGCTTGGTTTATGAGCGAGCCTATCACTTAACCCTAAGCGTGAAAGTAATGCTTCTGCTTTTGCTCGGCGAGTTACTTTATCTTGGTTGGCATATAACGCAGGCTCTTCAACATTAGCTACAGCAGAAAGGTCTCCCAACAGATGATATCTTTGGAATATAAAGCCAAAGTATTCACGACGAAGCGCGGCTAATTGGTCTTCATCCATCTTTGAAGTATCTTGACCGTTAATTAGGTAACTGCCCGTTGAAGGTTTATCTAAACAACCTAGAATATTCATTAATGTTGATTTACCTGAGCCAGAAGCGCCTACGATGGCAATCATTTCACCTCGGTGTACTTTTAAACTAATGTTATTTAGTACCGTAAGATCTTGCTCTCCTGCGCTAAAAGTACGACTCACACCAACAATATCCAGTAATACGTTATTCATATGCTAAAACCCCATTGGTTGTTGGCGACCAGATGCCTGGCTGCTGGAGGTCGATGCTTGATCCGTTGAAGATTGTCCGATAATGATTTCATCGCCTTGTTTCAGACCTGATATGATCTGCGCGTAGATACTGTTATTAATCCCTACTTCTACATCACGATACTCAATCTGATTACCTACTTTTACCGGAACCTGATAACTATTATTTTGGTTAGGCTTTTCGATAAGTATCTGAGAAGGAACTTGTAAGGTATCTTCGACACTGTCTAAAATAATAGACACTTGAGCCGTCATGCCGATCCGTAATAATTGCTGTGGATTCTCAACATCAAACAATGCGTTGTAATAAATCGCATCGCTGTCTCCAATATTTAATTCACTATCATCGCCAGTCATCAGCGTTGGGCCCGGCTCAATCGCACGTAATACGGCATTGTATTTCTGTTTAGGATCTCCAAGAATCGAGAAGTACACTTGCTGCCCCGGCATAACATGAATCACATCAGCTTCAGAAACTTCCGCTTTAATGGTCATGGTATTGAGCTGAGCAAGTTCAACAATACTAGGTGTTTCTTGGTTGTTACTGATGGTTTGCCCTTGTTGAGCAGAGACATAAACAACGGTGCCATCAATAGGTGCGACAATTTTTGTGTAACCTAGCTCCAATTTGGCATTATCCACATTGAGCAGGGCTTGTTCTTTTTGTGCTGCGATTTGCTCTAGCTCAGCGTTGTAGACCATTAACGTTGCTTCAGCGCTATCAAAAACAGATTGAGAACTGACACCATTGATGAGCATTTTCTTTTGACGTTTAAATGCGGATGTTGCTTCATGTATTTGCGCTTGTTTTGCTCGATATTGAGCATTGATGATATTCAATGAGGCTTGTGCTTCTTTTAATGCATTTTGCTGCGTTAAGCTGTCAATCTGCGCAATTAAATCTCCTTTTTTTACTTGATCACCCAAGCTGACTGCAATGCTTTCTATTTGCCCAGAAGCCTGAGAACCTACGTCTACCAGCTTATAGGGATATAAAATACCATTGGTTAATACCACATTTTCAATATTACCTTTTGTTACCAAGTCGGTCGTAAAAACCAGATCGCCCTGTTGATCGTTTAAAAAGTAAGAGTGAACCGAGTAAGCGATGCCAGCAACTAGCAATAGCAGTACAGTAATATGCTTTATTTTTTTATTCATGGTCTGATCCGATCTTATTAGTAAAATTAAAAATGCTTCGATGAAAGCGATGAGGGAATTATAAGCAACGAATATAGGTGGAAAATGAAGATTTATAATAAACTAAGGTACTGTATTTAAAGTGGTTTAAATATTTTAAAGAGTGATTGTGTGGTAATTGTGTGGGTGTGCTTTCGTGCATCACATTATTCAATGTGACTGCATTAATGATATTGAGCAATAGCGTATTGAACATGAAATACTGATAATTAAAAGGGGGGCAACAATCTTTTATCTACTTAAACTTACCTAGGTCACATTCGTGTTCATTTCTGCTCATTTAACGTGTTCAAAAGCATGTTTTTTTCTTGAGAATGTTTAATCCGTGTTAATGAGGTGTAAT
>Ga0316197_10000375_pt1 | contig 31463 bp, 28 predicted proteins | sample OudBiesiAoxic_MG_FD_204939 | JGI IMG/M metagenome (GOLD analysis project Ga0316197, IMG submission 204939) | Coastal sediment microbial communities from Oude Bieten Haven, Netherlands - site A oxic | ecosystem: Environmental > Aquatic > Marine > Coastal > Sediment | place: Netherlands... | reverse complement strand
AGCATCGGCAGGAAGGCCTTCCCCTGGAGACCGACACCGCGCATCACGCGATCCATGACGAAGGCCGCACGCGCCATGTAGCCGGTGTCCTCGAGAAACGCGAGTGCGAGATACAACGCCATGAGGATGGGAACGAAGACCAGCACAGCGCCGACACCCGGGATGATGCCGTCAACCACAAGACTCTCCACCCACGTCCCGCCCAGCCCCACGATCGCGACGAGGCTTTCCCCAAAATGAGCGATCGGCCCCGAGACGGCCTCATCGATCCAGTCGAGGAAGGCTCCTGCGATGTCGGTCGTGATCTTGAACACGGCCCACATCAACGCAAGGAAGATCGGAATGCCGAGGTAGCGATTGGTGAGGACGGCGTCGATCCGGTCAGTGCGATCGCGCGAATGGTGCGTCGACTCGCTCGTCGCAGCGCGGGCAATCGTGTTTGCGGTCTGGAATCGAGCCGCGGCGATCGCAGTATCGGCGCTATCGCCCAGCTCGCGACGCAGGCCCTCGAGAAGCCGGTCCCGAGTGACGATCAACTCGGCCCCACCTTCAAGCGATACGAGCGGCTCCGCAAGGCCCGGGTCCTCGTCGAGGAGCGCCGTGGCCAGCCACCGTGGCGCATACCGGGCGTTCACCTCGGGTGCCCGTTCGATCTGACCAACGAGGCGATCGATGGCAGATTCGATATCCGGACCGTAGTCGACGACGAATCCGCTCATCGTGACTCCTCACGTACACACGTCGCCGCAATCACCTCACGCAGTTCATCGAGACCCTTGCCCGTTCTCGCCACCGTGGCAACCGCCGGCGCTTCCAGTCGGTCTGTCAACACACTGGGATCGATCTCGAGTCCACGCGCTCGCGCAACGTCGCTCATGTTCACCGCAACCACCGTCGGAACGCCGATCTCGAGGACCTGGATCGCGAGGTAGAGATTCCGCTCCAGGTTCGCGGCGTCCACAACAACCACGGCACCGTCGGGTTTACCACCAACGAGGAAATCCCTCGCAATCATCTCCTCGGGTGAGGAGGCATTGAGGCTGTACGTCCCCGGCAAGTCGACGAGGTCGAACTCGTCACCATTGTGCGTGAAGCGGCCGTCGACTCGCTCAACGGTCTTGCCCGGCCAGTTGCCGACGTGCTGTTTCGCTCCGGTCAGCATGTTGAAGATCGACGACTTGCCGGTGTTGGGGTTCCCCGCAAGGGCGATGACACGCGGAGAAGCCGGCAAGTCGCTCATTGATCGTCAACTCTGACGAGGATCGCGTCGGCGTCGGACCGTCGGATTGAGATCCGGGAGCCCATCACGGCGAACTCCACGGGGTCACCAAGGGGGGCCACACGAATCGCCGTCACCTCCACTCCAGGGATCAGACCCATCTCGACGAACCGGCGACTTCCGTTGCTCGACGGGAAGTTCACAACGGTGGCCGATCGGCCCATCGGGAGCTCGCCGAGCGGGATCGTCTGAGGCGTCATCGAGCACTCACCACGATCCCGGACACCAGATTGACCGCGAGGTGGGAGGTTGTGTCGCCGACCGAAACCAACCGGTCGCCAGCTCCGCCGACACCGATGACCTCGACGTCAGCTCCCGGAACAATCCCCTGCGTCTCCACAAATCGGCGAGGTTCGGCTGAGAGATTCACGCCCACCACCAACCGGCGCTCCCCGGCAGGGACGGCGTCGAGACGCACCGTTGGAGGAGGCGCCGGCGTGCTCTTGCCGTTAGGGATCGAATGTCCCCGCGGCCCAGACGCAGGGTCGCCGAGGTAGCCGGAGAGGAGATCTGCCACGTCATCCGGGGTGATGTGCTCGAGATCACAGGCGACCTCGTCTGCACGTTCGGGGGTCAGACCGAGCTGCTCGGACAGAAACACACCCCAGAGGCGCCGCCTGCGCAGTATCGATAATGCCACCACTCGGCCTGACTCCGTGAGCGTGACACCCTGATACGGCTCATACTCCAGATATCCACGGCCGGCGAGCTTGCGAATCATCTGGTTGGCCGATACACCGGAAACATCGAGTTCGCGGGCCGCATGCGATACGGGGACCGGCTCGGGATATCCATCCTCGACCGCGCGAGCGATCGTGATGAGATACATCTCCTCTGCTTCTGACGTGTGCTGAGTGTGTTGAGCCATACCTACGGAATCTCACACAAATTGTTTAGGTACGCCTCATCATAGCTCCTTTCTCGAGGCACCCATCCGCCGACCGCCGGTCCACTTGCCACCCGACGCCGATACCATTCCCAACGCAGGGATTCACCGGATACAGGGAGTCACCACATGCGCCAGTTCCTCCGCTCGAAGATTCACCGAGCCACGATCACCCAGACCGACCTCCACTACGAAGGTTCCCTGACCCTCGACCGCGACCTGATGGCTGCAGCGTCGATCGCCGACCATGAAGTCATTCATGTGGTCAACGTCAACAACGGCGAGCGGTTCACGACCTATGCAATCGAGGGGGCGCGAGGCTCGGGAGTCGTTGGCCTCAACGGCGCCGCCGCACGGCTCGGACTACCCGGCGATCTCGTGATCATCATGACGTTCCGGTACGCCGACGTCCCGGACGGCGCCGCAGCGCCCGCACCGATCGTGATCCCAGTCGACGGGGACAACCGGGCCATCGCGTCGTAGCCTCCGCCCGATCCACGAACTCTGCCGAAGACCGGCTCGTTGGCCTTGCGTCGCTCGAAGCCCCCTCCGAAGCGGACCGCACACGCATAGGGTCTGACCGATGCAGAGCCTCATCGGAACCTGGCGACTCGTGGAATGGACGTTCACCGTCGACGACTCGCGGCCTACGCGGCCTTGGGGCGGAGACCCGGGTGGGCTCCTGACGTACACCGCGGACGGCCGTATGTCGGCCTCGCTGATGAGCCACGGGCGACCGGCAGCACCTACGCGGACCCTCAGCGCCGCTCCCATCGACATTCGAGCGGCCGCAGCCGCCGGATACCTCAGCTATGCCGGTTCCTATTCGATGGATGGCGACGACGTGCTCCACCACATCGAATTGAGTCTCATGCCGAACTGGGTCGGCACAACGGAGCGACGACTGATCGAATGGGTCCCGTCCGAAAACGGGTTCGACCTCATCCTGTCGACCCCACCGACGAGGACCGACGGCGGGCGGATGGCGGTCAACCGACTCCGATGGGAGCGAATACCTCTCGACGTACCGATTCCCGAGCTCTGATTTGACCGCGCACTGAGTCGCCGAGCATTAGCCTCGGGATCGCGCCAATCCTGACGCCGGGGGCTGCATGACGAGTTCGAGGGAGACTTCAGTTGTTTCTCGCTCCGGCGAGCAAACTCGCACATTTCGGCCGTGGAGAGTCGTCCTATGGCTGATCGTCCTGATCCTGATCCTTGTCCTTGCGTTTTACGCCATCGGGGGTTGGTACTTCTCAGGCGAGATCTACTCGGGCGCTCTCCAAGTGCATGCTCCCGAGGCCGGGGACTTCGATATCACCCTTGACCGTGGCGAGGCGGAGGCACTCGTGTTGCGCGGTGACGACAACGCGGTGAATCTGCTCGACGACGGCCGCTTCGGCTTGATGTGGGAATCCGGCGAGAGTCTCGTCGACGGCATTCTGAGTTCCGATAGTGCGGGCGGACAATCGACGGTCTACCGCACACGCGTCCCCGACAAGCCAATTCCGGCACCTGGATCCCCGGTGCGGCTCGATTCCTACATCTGGTCCGGTGACCCTCAGACGGCGCTCGGGATTCCTTTCAGCGCAATCACGTACCAAGTCGAGGGAGGGAAAGCCGAGGCGTGGTACATGGAGGGATCATCGGATACGTGGATGATCTTCGTGCACGGAAAGGGGGCACCCAAGAACGAAGCGTTGCGGCTGGTCCCTCTCGCCGTGGACCGCGGCTACCACGCGATGGTCATCGACTACCGCAACGATCCAGGGGCACCACCCGACCCGTCTGGCACCTACCAGTACGGCGTCACGGAGTGGAAGGACGTCGCGTCGGCCACACGCCACGCACGATCCTCCGGCGGGCGCAATGTGATCATCGCCGGATACTCGATGGGCGGCTCAAACGTGCTGTCATTCCTCCTCGAGTCGCCGCTTCGGACTCAGACAGTGGCCGTCATACTCGACAGCCCGGTGCTCAACTTCGGATCGACCATCGACCATGCCGCGGACCAGACATACCTACCGCTGACGTCGGTGCCGGTGCCCCAAAGCCTGACGTCCGTTGCGAAGTGGATCGCGGGATGGCGATACGGCATTGACTGGAACGACACCGACTACGTGACGCGCTCGCGCGATCTCCAGACACCGATGCTCGTCATCCAGGGCACCGGCGACGAGACCGTTCCGTCGGAGCCCGCCAACGAACTCGCCCGCCTCCGCCCGGATATCGTGACGCTGTCGACGCCGTCGGGAGTCGGGCATGTGCTGGCATGGAACGCCAACCCCGACGACTACGAAACCCTCGTCACCACGTTCCTCGACAACCTCGGCGTCTGACGGCGGGAACGGAGCCCTCGCTCAGACCGCTGCAGTGACGATCCGCCCTACGGCTGATAGCCGGAATCCGTTGGCTCGGCTTCAACTCGGCGTCGGAACATCCAGAGGTCCGCCACATTCGTTCCGGTCGGGCCCATCACGATGAGGTCGCCGGCCGCGGCGAGGAACGGATAGGTGTCGTTGTCGGCGAGCGCTGCGAACGGATCGAAGTTCGCAGCGAGACCGCGCCCGATCGTGCCCCCGTCGACGACCCCGCCCGCCGCGTCGGTCGGCCCGTCGGTCCCGTCCGTGCCTCCGGCCAAGAAGGTCGCCGGCCGCCCATCGATCTCGAGGGCGGCGGCGAGGGCCGCCTCCTGGTTGCGCCCTCCCCTCCCGGAGCCGCGCACCGTAACCGTCGTCTCGCCGGCGAATATCAACACCTCGTCACCGTACGACTCGGTCGACAGGGCAGCGACGGCCGCCTCCCGTGCCTCTCCCGTGTGGCGGGTCGACACGATCCGCGCCGGAACCTGCTGCGAATGCAGATAGGTTGCGGCGGCCTCTGCCGCAACGGCACCACTTCCGATGACCACCACTTCGTGACGCACATGCGGTTGTTTGGGAGTCTCATCCACGAGTCCGCGGCGACCGCGCTCAAGGTGACCGAGGACGCGACCGGACAGGCGGTCAAAGATCCCATGGCGCTCAACAACGCCAAGGGCGTCACCAAAGGTTGTGGGATCGGGAACTGTCGGGCCGGAAGCGATGACGTCGAGCGGATCACCCACCACATCGGAGAGGACGAGGGTGATGAGGCGTGCCGGGACGGCCGCGGCTGCGAGCCGCCCGCCCTTGATCGCCGACAGGTGCTTCCTGACGATATTCGTGTCGCTGATGTCGGCTCCGCATTCGAGCAGGGCACGGTTGGTTTCGATCAGGTCATCGAGGTCCAAACCCCGCGCCGGTGCGGCGAGCAGGGCCGAAGCCCCACCGGAGATCAGACACACGACGACATCGTCCGGACCTGCAGAAGCCGCGACTTCGAGCGCGCGGCGTGCACCGGCGGCGCTCCCCTCGTTCGGTATCGGGTGGCCACCAACGATCAACGGAAGCGGCGCTTCGCCGTGATCTGGTGCCACGATCACCCCGTCGGCAAGGTCCACTACGGCAGCAAGTCCGCGGGCCATCGGCACAGCGGCCTTCCCTACGGCAATAGCGATCACCCGGTGGGCATGCCGTAAGTCGAGGTTCTCCGCGGCACGGGCGGTCGCGAACTCCGGCTCAACGCCGGCTATGCCGGCACGGAATGCTTCGAGAAGGAGCGTTCGGTCGTCCATGCCTTCAAGGTAGTCGGCCGAGCGGGTTCGATGCGATCTGTGTTGCCTCAGGCGCGGGCGAACCCCGCAGGTGGGAGGAGGCTGCGGGGTTCGCGTGGAGCCGGACCGGTCAGGCGTCGGCGGAGGAAACCCGATCGCCGGACCGACGTTCGTGGAGCTGTTCGCCAAGTTGCTTCAGCTCGTCTTCGGTCAGCTGACCATCTGCGAGGAACTCCGCTGCGGGACCGTCGGGGTCATTCAGCGGATGATCGTCGGGAAGCTCTGCAAGCTCCGTTGCGTCGATCACTCCGTCCTCGAGGAGCCCACCCATGGCGAAGCCTCGCTTGAAGCCGCGCTCGAATCGGCCGGGGTTCTCCTCGCGCCAAGCTTCCATCTCGGCACGCACTTCCTCGTGTCGGGCCTCGAGGGCGACCTTGACGGCGTCGGCGTCGCCCTGTTCGAGCGTCCCATCGGCGACCAGATCCGCGAGGACCTCATCCACGATCTCACCGGGCCTCAGGAAGTCCGGCCTCCCGTCGGTAGACGCCTCGGCCGTTGGGGCCTCGGTGGTCTGTGCAAGCGCGGGCCCGTTGGCAATGGTTGAGGCAGTGAACGCCCCGGCCACCAGTACACCGGCGGCTGCAATGGAAACGAAGATCTTCTTCATATCTATCTCCTTTCTTCGTCCATGAGGGCAGTGTCGGGTGTGGACATCTGCGAGGTGTGAGCCGCGTCTGAGAAGGGGGTGAGAGATCACGAGACACGAGACACCAGACACGAGACACGAGACACGAGACACGGGACACGAGACACGAGACACGCGGCGGGCCTCATATTCGCGATTCTGGCTCCCAAGCCGCCCCCTCCCGCCCTCGCTGCGCTCGGGCGCCCTCCCCCACTGCGTGGGGAGGGGGAAGGCGGACGGGGGCTCGGAGCTTGTTAGGTGGTGGGCAGATCGAAGCCGACGATGGCTCCGCCAACCTCGGCTGGTTCGACGAACACCTCGCCGCCGTGGGCATCTACCACCTGTTTCACGATCGAGAGGCCGAGGCCGGAACCCGGCAAGGACCGGGCGGCGGCCGAGCGGTAGAAACGGTCGAACACCTGGTCGCGGTCGGCAGCGTCGATCCCGGGACCGTGATCCCGTACCGAGACGCGGCCATCGGCGACCTTCACATCGATTGGTCCGTCGTCGGCGCCCCACTTGACCGCATTGTCCAGGAGGTTGTCGACAGCACGCGAAAGTGCCGCCGGCCGACCCTGAACCGGGCTGGGCTCTGCATCGAGCCGGATCTCGACATCGAATCGACGAATAGCCCGTTCGACACATGATGCGACAGTCTCGTCGAGGCGCAAGGCCTCGATTTGCCCCTCCGTGTAGCGATCGGACGCGAGGTCCACAACCTCGCCGACGAGCAACGACAGGTCTTTGACCTCGGCGTCTGCTGCCGAGATCAGCTCAGAGCGCTGCTCGTCGGTCAGGCCAGGCGTTCGGCCGAGCAGTTCGATATTCGTCCGAAGCGCAGTGAGCGGTGTGCGAAGCTCGTGGCCTGCATCGCGAACCAGCCGCTGCTGTTCCTGCCTACTCGTCTCAAGCGCGGCGAGCATGGCGTTGAACTCCGCCGCAAGGCGACCAACTTCGTCGTTGCTCACAATGTCGATGCGAGCAGCAAGGTCCTGGGTCTCGGCGACGTGTTCTGCGGCTTCGGCCAATTCGTCGATTGGCTTCAGGGCACTCCTGGCAATGAGCAGACCGGCGCCCGCGGCGAGCAACACTCCCACCGCTCCGAAGACGAAGAGGGCTGCGGCGAGGCCGGCGAGCGTCGCGTCAACTTCGGTAAGCGGGCGAGCGATCTGGACGATGCCGAGAAGATCGGATTGAACCGTGGCCATCCTGACATGCACACCGTCGATCTGATCATCGTTCAGGACTACGGTCCCCGCGGCCACATCGGTATCGGCCCGGGGCAGGACGGCTTGCCCTTCCGGGACGAGAACCTCGCCGGTCGAGAGCGTCACCTGGTAGTACACGGTGTCGAAAGCCGATCCTCGGCCGCCGAATCCGAAGATGCCGAACCCTCGCCGCATCGGCCCTTCCGAGCCAATGATCCCCCTCGGATCATCCCCAAGCCCTTGAATTGCCACGGCTCGCTCGATGAGGCTGTCATCGACCTCGGAGCGCAACTGCTGCCTCGCCACAACGAACGCCGCGGCCGAAACGAGGACAACAGCAACCGCGACGGCGACAGCCGCCACGACCGAGATCCTTGTCCTGAGCTTCACGACGGCCTCCGATGTCGTCTATGAATCGTCGCGCAACGTGTAGCCAACGCCTCGCACCGTGTGGATCAAGCGCGAGGTGCCGCCGGTCTCGGTCTTCCTCCTCAGATACCCGACGTAGACATCAAGCGAATTCGATGACGTCTCGAAATCGAAGCCCCATACGTCCCGATAGATCTGATCTCGGGTTGCCACACGCCCGCCGCTCCGCAAGAGCACCTCGAGGAGATCGAACTCGGTCTTCGTGAGCGGAACGGGCTCGCCGGATCGCAAGACGGTGCGGTTCGCAACGTTCATCTCGAGGTCCGAGAACGTGAGAAACTCCGATACGTCGCCGCTCGATCGGCGGAGGAGCGCTCGGATCCGTGCAAGGAGTTCCTCAAGGGCGAAGGGTTTGGCCAGATAGTCGTCCGCCCCGGCATCGAGCCCGTCGACCCGATCGGACACGTCACCGAGAGCGGTCAGCATCAGGATCGGCGTCTCGTCCCCTCGTGCCCTCAGTCGGCGGCACGTCTCGAGCCCGTCGACGAATGGCATCATGACGTCGAGCACGATCACATTCGGCGGATCGTGGAGAACTGCCTCGAGCGCACGGCCGCCGTCCTCCGCAACCGCTACCTCGTAGCCCTCGAATGAGAGCGCGCGGGTCAGCGCAGCCCGAACATCCGGATCATCCTCAACGACGAGCACTCTGTCGGCTTCCATGGAACCTCCTGCGCACCGAAAGATACGCCACCGCACTGAGAACGGCGTGAACCCGCCCTAAGAAGGGGATGAGAGCGGTACGAACCGAGAGCCAAGAACCAAGAACCAAGACAACGAAGCCTTCGTGACTCTTGACTCTTGACTCTTGACTCTTCTTCTCACCATCTTCTTAGGTCCTGTTGATTCCCGACTCAGGTTTGGATGATTGACTGCGTGATGGACCTCAAAGAACTCAGTATCGACTGGAGAACCACGTGAGACGAAGCATCATCATCGCGGCAGTCGTTGCCTTCGGCCTGCTCGCAGCGTCGTGCAGCGGAAGTGATTCGGGATCGGACGTCGCATCACTCGAGACACCAGCGGAAACAACGGACAGCCAGGAGCAGGTGCACGACGACGAGACGGTCGCCGAACCCGTGTCCGACGAAGAGGCGATCCTCGCGTTCGCCGCGTGCCTCAGGGAAGAGGGCATCGACGTGGAGGACCCCACGGTTGACGCCGACGGGAATCTCCGTCCGCCCCGGCCTCGCGATATCGGGCAGGAGGATCGTGAGATGGTGCGCGCCGCGATGGCGAGCTGCGGCGAGCACCTCGAAAACGTGGCCTTCGGCTTGGATGCTGCCGATCGTTCGGATCGTGAGGATCAGCTCTTCGAATATGCAGCATGCATGCGCGAGAACGGGTACGACATGCCGGATCCGGACTTCTCGGCGTTCGGGCAACCCGGCGAGGGCGGCGGGTCGGGTGCCGGCGGCGGCGGACCGTTCGGTGCGATTGATCTGGACGACCCTACATTCCAGACCGCACAGGAAGCCTGCGCCGGTATCTTCGGCGGAGATCGGGTACCCGGCGGCGGTCCAGGCGGCGGGGTTGCCGGCGGATGACGGACACAAGGAGCAAACCCATGAGTGAAACGGTCGGCGCAGAGCCGGCAGATGAGGCTCCTTCGATCAACCCGACGGAATCGGCTCCTTCGGTTGCCCCAGCGAAGAAGCCGTGGTGGCGTCGAGCTTCAACGTGGGTCATCGTTGTGGCGATCCTCATCGCAGGTGCGGTAGCGGCCTGGGTCCTTTCGAGCAACGACTCATCGGCAACAACCGACACCGTCGCCGCAGCGAACTTCACCGACGTCGAACGCACGACGCTTGAGCAGGTCACCACGCTTGACGGGACACTCGGCTTCGTAGCGGGCGAGCCGATCGTCTACTCAGGTTCAACCGAAGGCATCACGACGATTCCGGCGGGAGCCGGCGGCACGATCACCTCACTTCCCTCAGAGAGCTCGACCGTGGAAGAGGGCGGGATTCTCTACACCAGGGACGAGCAGCCGGTGATCGTCTTCTACGGCGAGATCCCGGCCTACCGCACGCTCAGTACTCGCTCCACCGATGGCGACGACGTGATCCAACTCGAGGAAGCGCTGACCCGCCTCGGATACGACGAGGACGGTGACTTCGATCTCGATGGCGACTTCACCACCGCGACACGCGACGCCATCAAGGCCCTTCAGGACGACCTCGGGATCGACGACACGGGCGTTCTCCAGGTGGGCCTCTATGTCTTCGTTGATGGTCCCGTGTACGTCGCCGAGACGCTCGTCGACGTTGGTTCGGCCGTCAACCCCGGCTCTCCCGTCATCGCCACGTCGACAACGCCGGCCGGCACCGTCACGGCTGTTGCGAGCGAGGGTGATGTTCTCGGCCATGGCGACACGCTGTTTGCTGTGGAAAGTGATCCCGTAACGCTGTTCGTCACCGACGTTCCGTTCTACCGGACGCTCACCGTGGGCACCGTGGGGGACGACGTGCGGGTTCTCGAGGAAACTCTCGCCACCTCCGGGTTTGACGCCGAGGGCGCCTTGATCGTGGATGGGGAGTTCGACGACGCCACGCTCGACGCGGTTGTTGCCTGGCAAGAGTCGATCGAAGCCCCGATTGATGGTGTGGTCAACATCGGCGAGATTGTTGTAACCGAGGATCCGATCCGCATCGCCACGGCTCACATCGGCATCGGCAGCAACGTCGGACCAGGGACCATGCTCTTCACCCCATCGACCTCCACATCGGTGGTATCGGTCCAACTCCCGGCGGAGGACCAGGAAATCGTTGTCGTTGGGGATGCTGTGAACGTTGTCATGCCGAACGGCACGGATGAAACGGGCACGGTCACGTCGGTCGGGACCATCGCCATCCGAAGCCAGGAGTTCGGCACCTACTTCGAAGTCGAGGTCATTCTGGACCGCGAGGGCGCCGGTGCCGGCCTTGACGAGGCCCCCGTTGAGGTTGAGCTGATCGATGACCGAGCCGTGGATGTGCTCGCCGTGCCCGTCTCTGCCCTGCTCGCGTTGAGCGAAGGCGGCTATGCCGTTGAGGTCGACGACGGCGCCGGCGGGACCACACTCGTAGGCGTTGACGTCGGCATGTACGCCGACGGATGGGTCGAAATCACGTCGGCGCAGATCGAAGCCGGAATGCGAGTGGTCACGCCGTGAGCCTCGCCTCCCCCGGCTCGGCGTCGACGGAGACGGCCTCTGGCGACGACCGAACGGTTCTCTCCCTCTCGGCAGTCACGAAGACATACCCGGGAACCCCGCCGGTCCACGCGCTGCGAGACATCAATCTCGGCATTCATTCCGGAGAGCTGGTGGCCGTCGTCGGACCGTCCGGCTCAGGGAAGTCGACACTGCTCCACGTCGTTGGAACTCTTGATCGGGCAACGTCGGGCACCGTTGCGGTGGCCGGCTACGACGTGGACCATCTCAATGACAAACAACTGTCGTCGTTGCGGTCGCGTCACATCGGGTTCGTCTTCCAGCAGTTCTTCCTCCTCGCCGGCGAAACCGCTCTCGATAACGTTGCAGACGGACTCCTCTACACCGGTATGGCGCTCAGCAACCGCCGAGTCCTTGGCGAGCAAGCCCTCACCCAAGTCGGCCTTGCCCATCGGATGGATCATGAGGCCACGAAGCTCTCAGGCGGTGAGCGCCAACGCGTGGCCATCGCCAGGGCCCTGATCGGGTCACCCGACATCATCCTCGCCGATGAGCCGACCGGAAACCTTGACAGTCAGTCGGGTGAGGATCTCGTCCGCCTGATTGAGAACCTCAACGCCGACGGGACGACGATTGTCGTCATCACACACGACCGGGAGATGGCCGCCCGGTTCCCACGGCGGGTCTCGCTGCTCGACGGGCGTATCGTGGAAGACACGGGCTCCGCAGAGAGCCGGAGCACTCCATGAACACCGTCCTCGAACCTTCTCGCCTCGCTCCGGCCGACATGATGCGCGCCTCGCTGATCGGTTTGAGGACGCGCCGCCTCCGCTCCATCCTCTCTGCTCTCGGCATCGTCATCGGTATTGCCGCGATGGTCGGAGTTCTCGGCTTGTCGGAGTCATCGAAGTCGGACCTCCTTGCACAGCTTGATCGGCTGGGAACGAACATGCTGCGGATCGAAGCCGGGTCCGGGATCGGCATCGGGAGCGGTGTGCTCCCCGACGAGTCCACCGCGATGGTGGCCCGAATCGGACCGGTCCAACAAGTGGCGTCGATCAGCGAGACCGACGCCCGGGTCTACCGCACCGATCTCGTGCCTTCCGGCCAGACGGGCGGCATCAGCGTGGCGGCCGTCGACGAAAATCTGCTCGAGACACTCCAGGGGCAGATGGCATCAGGGGTATTCCTCGATCAGGCGGCGAGCGATCTCCCGGTCACGGTCCTTGGATCGGTCGCTGCGGAGCGACTCGGAGTCAGCGCAGGTGACAACGGCACGATCGTATGGCTCGGCGACGAATGGTTCTCCGTTGTGGGAGTCATGGAGACGCTCGACCTTTCTCCGGATCTCGACCGTTCGGCGGTCGTGAGCTACACCGCGGCCGACACCTATCTCGATCATGAAGGTGTACCGGGCACGATCTATGTCCGTACCGACCCGGACGACATTGACGACGTCCGCTCGGTGCTACCGGCGACGGTGAACCCCGAGAGTCCCGACGAAGTTGAAGTGACTCGCCCGTCGGATGCGCTCGAAGCGAAGGAAGCTGCCGATCAGGCGTTCACCAACCTGCTCCTTGGCCTAGGCGCCGTGGCGCTGCTCGTCGGTGGTGTCGGGATCGCGAATGTGATGGTGATTTCGGTCCTTGAGCGGCGCGGCGAGATCGGTCTCAGGCGAGCACTGGGCGCGACGAAACGGCATATCTCAATTCAGTTCCTCGGCGAATCGCTGCTGCTGGCAACCATCGGCGGGATTGGTGGTGTTCTGCTCGGCGGCGCGGTCACGGCCGCGTACGCATGGTCGCGCGGCTGGGGGGTGCTGATCCCGGAAATCGCAATCATCGGAGGCATGGGCGCTGCTGTTGCGATCGGCGTTGTTGCGGGTTTGTACCCCGCGATGAGGGCAGCGAGGGTCAGTCCCACCGAAGCACTGCGGACTCTGTAGCGTGCCGCCTCGTGACATGGAACATCGAGGGCCGTACCGCGGTGATCACCGGGGGCAACTCCGGGATCGGTCTCGCAACGGCGACCGCACTCGCCCAACAGGGGGCCGCCGTTGTGATCACGGCACGGGACCTGCACCGGGGGCGCGCGGCGGCTAGCCGAATCAAGGCCGACACCGGAGTCTTGGCACTCCCGATGGTGCTCGACCTGGCCTCTCTCGACTCAGTCCGTTCCTTCACCGAAGCGCTGACCGCCCGCGTCGGCAGGGTCGATGTCCTGGTCAACAACGCCGGGTGCTACGTAACACCTCGCCGTGAGACCGCTGACGGATTCGAATGGACGATGGGAGTCAACCATCTAGGGCCGTTTCTCCTGACGTGCCGGCTTGCTCGTGATCCGGCGACCCGACCCGATCGGATCATCAACGTCGCGTCCGACATGCACCGCTCCGCCCGACGCGACCCGGGATTCACCGAATTGGAGCCGCGTGGCCGATATCGCGGTACCGAGGCCTACGCCCGCTCGAAACTCGCCAACATCCTGTTTGCGGGAGAGCTTGCCCGCCGCCTCGACGGCACAGGAACCGTCGTCTTCTCGGTGCACCCAGGCTTGGTGGCAACTCGAATCGCCCAGGACGGAGATAGCCGCATCGGCTCGGTGATCTGGAAAGCGACTGCATCTCGGATGAAGACACCGGAGCAGGGCGCCGCGACCGTCGTCTACGCCGCTGTGACCCCAGACATCGAGCACCACACCGGTGCCTATCTCGCGGACGAGCGGCTTGCCGAACCGGACAGAGCAGCTTCGGACATCACCGCCGCAGCGCGGCTCTGGAACCGGAGTGTGGCCGCAACGGGATGCGACACCGATCACTGACGAGAGGCCGGAAACGCCGGTACCGTGGCGGATCGATGAACGAGCACGACGGAACTCCCCCAGCGGAGTCGACGATTCCAACAGCTGAGAAGCCGCCGCTTTGGCAGCGGATTGCGCGGGCGGGCGTCACGCTCCTCGTGCTTGTGCTCGTCTTCGGCTTCGTGCTACCGCAACTCGCCGACTACCGGGCCGTCGCCGACTACATCCAGGGTATCGAGCCGTTCGAGTGGCTGCTCCTGGCGGTGTTCGCAGGGTGGTTCCTCATCGCCTACGTGTTCGTGTTCATGGCGACCCTGCCGAGCCTACGTTTCAAAGAAGGATTTGTCGTACAGACGACGGCCACCGCCATCAACAACTCGCTACCTGCCGGCGGCGCCATCGCACTGCCGATCACCTATTCGCAGTTCCTTTCGTGGGGATTCACGCCGGGAGCGGTCACGGCCGCACTACTCACGGCCGGTGTCTGGGACCAACTCGCACGGCAGGCGCTCCCGGTTCTTGCCGTTGCCGTCATCGCGATATTGGGGGAAGCGGTGTGGTGGATGTGGCTGGTGTCGATCGTCGGCGTCATTTCGGTCGGCATCTGGATCGGAGTCCTCACGGTCATCCTTCGTTCTGAGTCGGCTGCGGCGGGCTTCGGAAGGTGGCTCAACAAGGTCGTTGGCTGGTTCACGAGGAAGTTCCATCGCAACCCGGTCGACATGGTCGCGGCGACCCTTCGATTCAGGAACAACGTCATGCACGTCGCCGAGCATCGATGGAAGGCGATCACCGCTGCGACCGTCGCCAATCACGCATCGATGGCGGCGTTGTTTGTCGTCTCGCTCCGGGCGGTGGGCGTGTCGGCCGACGACGTGTCGACGCCCTGGGTGGTCCTCGCATTCGCCCTTGGACGCCTCCTCGTGATGATCCCCGTGAGCCCCGGCGGACTCGGTCTCGTCGACCTGGGCTTCATCGGCCTCCTCACGCTGGGTTGGGGAGCGGGTGCAAACGCCGACCTCCTCTCAGCCGGCGTGTTGCTGTACCGCGGGCTGTCGTATCTGCCGCCGATCATCGTTGGACTCGGCTCATGGGTCTTCTGGCGAGCCAACCGATCTTGGCGCCAGGACTGGCAAGTCGAGCGCCGGGGCGAGGTGGCCGTCGGCTAACTCGCCGACCGTGCCCTCCATTCCGCGGGCTGACGGCGCCGTATGCGGGGTGGAGAACCCAGGGTACGCGTAATCCTTCATTCCGCGGGCCGACGGCGCCGTATGCGGGGTGGAGAACCCTGGGTACGCGGATCTAGAAGATCGCGGCGACGAGGACCGATGTCGTCTGCTGGAGCACGATCCACACCAGCCACCCGCCGATCGCCGTGCCGATCGCCCGCCCCGTGCTGAAGTCGAGGCCTTCTCGAATCGCGACGACTGAAGCGACGAGCACCCAGACCGCCGCAACCGGACCGAGAAACGGGATGACGCCGATCACACGAGGCGACTGGGCGAAACCGAGGACTCGCAGCATCTCTCCCATGTCGGTCGTGCCGTCGAAGACTCGCCTGCCGATGAACGACGTTGTCGCCGCCCAAACGATCCACCCAAGCACCGCAGAGAGCACACCGAGGCCGACAACGACGAAGACTCCTCCCTCCGCCGGGATCGGAAAGCCGCCGATGCCCAGCCACCCGCGAAGCGAGTTCCACACGTCTTCACCCGCGGTGTTCTCGTAGCCGATCCAGGATCCGACGGCCGCGAGGGCGTTCGCGAGGATGACCACAACGAACGCCTGAAGCGTCATGTTCGCCGACCGCTCCGCACGGTTGAAGAACTCGAGGTCGAGCGCCGACGCACGGATCATGTTGCGGATCATCCGGTCTCCTCCAGTCGGCGTGGCAACGATAGGTGCTTCAGAGGACCTCCATCCACCGTCGGAGGAAGAGCCCGATCTCGTCCGCCGAATCCTCCTGGATGAAGTGAATACCGGCGACCGTCACCTCAGTCTGGTTGGGCCACGTCCGGCAGAACTCTCGCTGCTCACCGACGAGGATGGCCCCCGGATCGGCGTTGACGTACAGCTTCGGAAGGCTGGACGTCGAGAGCCACCGACTGTAGTCGTCGACGATGGCGACGACGTCCTCGGGGCTCCCGTCAATCGGAAGCTCACGAGGCCAGGTGAGTGTTGGGCGGCGGTCTTCCCCCGGATTCTCGAATGGCCTCCGGTACTCCGCCATCTCACCTTCGCTCAGTGTCCGCAGAATCGACGCCGGGAGGATCCGCTCGACGAACACATTGTTCGTCAGCACCATCTCCTCTCCGGCAGGTGACCGCATCCCCTGGAAGACTCGTCGGGACGGTTCTGGCCACTCCTCCCACGTGACGGGCCGCACGACCGCTTCCATGTAGGCAATGCCGGACACGGCAGCGCGGTGGCGGTTGGCCCAGTCGAAGCCGAGCGCCGAACCCCAGTCGTGGACAACCAGCCTCACACGGTCCCGCACACCGACCACATCGAGGAATTGATCCAGGTACCTGCGATGATCGACAAACCGATACGCGAGACCCTTCACCTTCGAGGAGTCCCCCATCCCGATCAGATCGGGGGCGATACAGCGGCCCACATCGGCGACGTGGGGAATGATGTTCCTCCAGAGAAACGACGATGTTGGATTGCCGTGAAGGAAGACGATCGGGTCCCCCTCCCCTACCTCCACGTACGCCATCTCCGTTCCGAGCACTTCGACGCGATGCTTCTCCATGATCCTCCCTCCTCACCCGATCGTAGGGGTCACGACGGCCGATAGCATCGGACGTCATGACTGCCCCAACCATCATTCGGCGCTCCCTCCTCGAAGGGGCGAACGACGTGTCAGGATCGACGGTTGTCATCGACACGTTCCGGGCGTTCTCCACGGCGGCCTACCTCGTTGAACGCGGCGTCGATCACATCGTGCTGACCGAGACGCTCGACGAAGCGCGCGAGCGAGCGGCCGGGATCCCCGACTCGGTCCTGTGTGGGGAGGACGGCGGCCGCCGTCCAGACGATTTCGATCTTGGCAACTCACCGATCGAGGTCGCCACCCACCCCGATCTGGCGGGCCGTACCATCGTCATGAGGACGTCCGGCGGAACACGAACCATCGTGCGAGCCCTGCGGTCGGGTGCCGATCCTGTCTACGCCGCAAGCCTCGTCGTCGCAGGATCCACTGCCTCGGCCGTTCGACGTTCACCCCACGTCACGATCATCGCCTCGGGGCTCGGGGGTGTCTCGATCGCCGATGAGGACGAGGAGACGGCCGGTCTCATCTCGGACCGGATTCTCGGCCGGCCCGACGACCCGAAACGTAACGGCCGCATTCGAGGAGGTGAGGGTGCAACACGCCTCCGCTCAACCTCGTGGATCGACCCGGAGGATCTGGCGCTCTGCCTCGACGTCGACCGGTTCTCCTTCACCCTACGCGCCCGCCTCCACGAAGGTGTTGCGACCCTTCATGCGGCTCATTCCAGGGAGACTGGCCCCGGTATCTGAAAATGACCCACAAATGGGTTCAAGATTCTGAGGCCAAACTCCGATATACCCGCATGCGTTGGAAGAAGCGGCGTGACGAAGGTGAGAGTCGATCTGACCTGGCACGTCATCAGGAGATCACGAGCAACCGGTTTCGGGATGTCCTCTCACGCGAGTACGACTACGGGGATCAGGATCCCAAAGAGGTCGAAGCACGCCTGAGGAACATGGTCTACGGGACGAATCGGAAGTAGACATCGGGAATCGATCGATGTCGTCGAGGCCTTCAGGCTTCGACGGCTTCCCGCGGATGGAAGAACACGGCGATCTGCACAGCTGCCGCCAGGACTCCACCGCCGACCACCGCGGCACCGACCCAGCCGTTGAGCACGCCATCAACGCCCAACGCGGCGTCGATGGAGAAGGCACCCGGACCAGCGACGGCAATAGCGAGACCGACGCTGCCGAGCACCAGGACGTATTCCCATCCCTCATCCGGCCGCGCCGTCACCCAGAATCCGGCCGCACGGTGGACCGTCCAGAACGCGACCACCATCACGGCCACGAGGCCGGCTGCAGCGAACGAGGTACCGAACCCGACGATCAGGAGGATCCCCACACCGACCTCCGTGGCGGTGGAGGCGAACCACTGAAGATCCGGCAGGCGGAACCCGATGCTGCCAAACCAGTTTGCAGTCTTGGCACGGCCCCTGGCATGTTTGATGCCATGTGCCAGCATCACCACACCAGCCACACCACGCAGCACCATCATTGCCCAGTCAATCGAGTCGTACATGTCCGAGCTCCTTCGTGTCACCGTCGTGGACCCAGGGGATAGCCTCCCTGCGGCCACTCCGTGGCACTACCAGAACACTGACTAGCCCATTTCTTGTTCCCGCGTTGACCCTATGCGTGGCACCGATCCACCAGTACGATCGTGGTGGGCAGCTGAAAGCGGGAAAGGAAGATCCATGGAGTTGGAGTCGATCGACGTCGAAAACTATTCGTTCGATGTCGTGCGCAAGGGCTACGACCGGCTACAGGTCGAGGACTTCCTCACGAAGATCAGCCGATCCATGGCGCGCCTCGAGGAACGCAGGAAACTCGCCGAGGTCCGCACGGAGAAAGCCGAACGCGAACTCGATGAGGTGCGGTCACGCGCCGAGACCACGATCCAGGAGACCGTCGCCGCTCGCGCCCAGTTGCTCGGGTCGACTCCTAGCTCGCAGGCCACCGGATCGGAAGACGTGGCGGTCTACGCCACAGAACGGGCACAGATCGAGGCACAGCAAATCATCGACAAGGCCAACCATCACGCCACCTCGATCCATGCGGAGGCCGAGGCCGTCCTTGCGGGTGCACTCTCCACCTCTGCGAGGATCAACGATGATCGGACCGAGGTGCTCGGATCTGTAAGCGCCGAACGCGAAGACCTCATGAACGCCGCGGCCGAGGAGGCCGTAAAGATCCGCACAGCGGCCATCGAAGAGACCGAGCGAACGAAGGCCGAAGCCGCCACTCGCGCCGAAGAGATCCGCCGGGAGGCCGAGAGCGACGCCACGGAGCTGCTCAACGAGGCCCGCGCCCGAAGTGTCGAGATCACGGCAAGCGCCGAACGAAATCGAGAAGAACTCCTCGCGAGCGCCCAACGTTCCCACGCAGCGGCGGCGGAAACGGCCCCATCCGGGGCCGGTGCGAACACCGACGACGCCGAGTTGATCGCCGTCGACCTCCGTGATGACCCTGCAGATCGGGAGCTCGAACCGGTTGTTCGCGAGCCGCGAGCCTCGCGGTACAAATCCCGTTCCGCGAACCTGCCCCACCTCGGCGACGACGCCGGCTCGGTCATCGGTGGCCTGGAGTCCCTGAGGACGAAGGACGAATAGGCCGACGCCGCTGCTCGTCAGCGGACCAGCTGCTCAAGCTGTCGGATCGCGACGACGACCGCTGCGCTGTCGGAGACACCATCGCGTCGCAGCGCCTTCATCAGACGGTTGAAGCGGGCGATCTCATCTTCTGAGTCGGAAGCGAAAGCCGTAAACACAGCGCCCGAATCGACATCCGGTGATGTCGCGAGCATCCGCTCAACGATCAGCCGCCGCAGCGTCATGAGCTCTCGCTCGAGACCGATGACCGCCCAGCGCTGCCACCGTGTGTCCGCCGACATGTCCGCGAGTTGCCGCTCGAGCCAGTCGATGTGGAACACCGAGCCGGAGCGAAAGAACAACCGTCCCACGTCCTCGACCGAGCGTTCGTTCGCTGTCGCGACATCGATGATGTCGGCTGCATGGATGAGCTCGGCCTGATAGGCGTGCCCAACGGCTATGTGCTCCGGTACACCCATCCGTGTCATGCGCGCCACGGTTCGCTCGAGGCGGTTCTGCCAGCGTTTCGGTCCCATCGAGCGAATCCCGGCAGCCAGCTGCTCGAAGCCGGCCAAGTAACGATCGATCCGTTCGTCGATTGGTTCATCACTCGGGTGGGCGATGAACCAACGGGTGAGGTCTTCGACGAGGTCGTCAACTCCCAAGAGCAGTTGGTTCACAACATCAGCGTCGATCTTCCCTGCGAGACGTTCGACGTCACGCCAGCGGTCAGACGCTCCGGCGACACCTCGAGCCGTCCGATAGGCACGAACGATCTCGGACGATCCGGCCCCGGTCTCAGTCTCGAGGCGCGACACGAAGGTAATCCCCTGGGAGTTCAGCATCTCATTGGCGATGATCGTCGCGGCGAGCTGGCGTCGCAGCGGGTGGTCCGGTATCAGCGATCCGAAACGCTCCACGATCGGCTGTGGGAAGTAGTTCAGAAGGAGGCCCTCGAAGAACGCCGCCTCCGGCAAGTCTGATGCGACGAGATCATCGGTGAGGCTCTGCTTCGTGTACGCAAGGAGAACGGCGAGTTCGGGACGCGTCATCCGTCGACCGGCTCTCGCCCGCTCCATCATGGTTTCGGTGCTCGGGAGCTTCTCAATTCCCCGCTCGAGACCGGCGTCCGCCTCGAGGCGAACCATGAGATCCTCGTACGCCTCGATCCGTTCTGCCGAGACGGCCGTCTCCTGGGACAGAATCTGGGCCTGGAGGAAGTTGTCGTAGACGATCGCCGCGACCACATCGTCGGACACCGCTTCAATGAGCTCGTTGCGCTCGTCTCGGGTCAGAGAACCGGACTGCTCCGCCATCCTCAGGAGGATCTTGATGTTCACTTCGCGGTCAGAGCAATGGACTCCTCCGCTGTTGTCGACGAAATCGGTGAAGATCCGGCCTCCAGCTCGGTCGTACTCGATGCGACCAGCCTGCGTGAGCCCGAGGTTTCCTCCCTCGCCGACCACCTTGCACCGGAGCTCCTTTCCGTCGATGCGGACCGTGTCGTTCGACCGATCCTGCGCGTCGTCGTTCGTCTCGCTCGACGCCTTGACGTATGTGCCGATTCCGCCGTTCCAGAACAGATCGACCGGCGCTTTGAGAATGGACGACATCAGCTGCTGGGGCGTCATTTCGGAGGCCGAGGTATCAAGGACCGCCTGCATCTCCTCGGTGACTTCGATCCGCTTGAGCGATCGTGGAAACACACCGCCGCCGGGCGAAATCAGCTCACGGTCGTAGTCGTCCCACGACGAACGTCTGAGCTGTGCGAGCCGTTCGCGCTCGACAAAGGACCGCTCGGGATCGGGATCAGGGTCAATGAAGATGTGACGATGGTCGAACGCCGCGACGAGCTTGATGCTTCGCGACAGCAGCATGCCATTCCCGAATACGTCACCGGACATGTCGCCGACGCCGACGACCGCGATCGGATCCGTCTGGACATCAACATCGAGTTCTGCAAAGTGGCGCCGGACGGATTCCCAGGCACCGCGGGCCGTGATTCCAAGCGCTTTGTGGTCGTAGCCGGACGATCCGCCGGAAGCGAAGGCGTCGTCCAGCCAGAACCCCCGCTCGGCTGCGATGTCGTTCGCAGTGTCGGAGAACGTCGCGGTGCCGCGATCGGCTGCGACCACGAAATAGGGGTCGTCGCCGTCGAGGACCCGAACACCCGCCGGATGTACGACGTGGCCGCCGTCGAGGTTGTCGGTCACATCGAGAAGGGCCTGGATGAACGTTCGGTAGGCGTTCTTCACCTCGTCGGGTGTCGGGCCTGCCGACGGATTGGCGATGCGCCGCAGCACAAATCCACCTTTGGCGCCGGTCGGGACGATGACGACGTTCTTCGTCATCTGTGCCTTCATCAGTCCGAGCACTTCGGTCCGGTAGTCCTCGCGCCGGATCGACCATCGAATGCCGCCGCGCGCCACGGGACCACCCCTGAGGTGGACCCCGGCGACGTCGGGAGCGAAGACGAAGATCTCATACAGGGGTTTCGGCTCCGGCACCGCCGGCACAAGACGCGAGAGCAGCTTGAACGCGAGAACGCCGGTCTCCAGGTAGGCGCTCGTTCTCACCGTCGCATCGATCAATCCCAGGAAGCCTCGCAGTATCCGATCCTCGTCGAGGGACGCCACCGCATCGAGTCGAGCCAACAGGGACGCTCGTAGAGCCGTCTCCGCATCGGCGTCGGCTTCGGGACCGAACCGAGCTTCGAAGAGCTGCACGAGATCGCCCGCAATATCTGGATGGGCTGCAAACGCACCTGCAACGTACGGCTTCGAGAACGCCGGGTTCACCAGATGCCAGTAGGACCGGTACGCGCGAAGGATGTTGATTCGGTCGTGGTCGAGATCCGTGAGCACAAGCAGCCGGCTGAGACCGTCCGACTCGCTCTCCCCCATCAACGTGGCAGTCAACGCCGCGGCCACGCGAGGACCGCACTCGGCGATATCGAGACACCGGCCGTCGAAACCGAGAACGCCGAAATCGTGGGCAAACAAGTCGTCGGTACCGTCCTCCCCGGACAAGCTCGTTGGAATCTCCTCGATCACCCGAAGGCCAAGATCCTCGACGAGCGGCAACATCTCGGAAAGATCTCTCTTGCCATCCCGGCTGTACACGACGATGCGAGTCAACGTCTCCTCTGAATCGAGCTCGTTGTGGATCCCTACCCGGATGGGCTCGCCTCCAGAAAGGAGCGCATCCACCTCAGCGACGGAGTGGGCCGCCTCGTCGAGGGGCGCCGAAACCCGGAACGAAGACGGGTACCTTCGCGCATGCGCATCGACGAGCGCTCGCGCCTCCGCCTGGTCTCGTGTCTTGGCCAAGGTCTCCGCAACTCGATCTTCCCAGGTGCGTGTGAGCGCATACACCTCTCGTTCGAGATCGTCGAACGGAACCAGCGGAATCGACCCCTCAACCCAAACGGTGAAGTGGATCCGAGCATCACCGGTTTCGCCGAGGGTCAGCTGATAGTCGACCGAGACCCCTTCGTATCGCTGAAGGAAGAGATCCTGGAGGTTTCGGCGCAGGTTCGCGTCGAATCGATCCCGCGGTACAACAACCAGGATGGAGATGTTGCGCTGGAGGACGTCTCGGCGAACGAACAGCCGCACGTGCTGGTGTTCCTCGGCTTCGAGGAGTCCGATGAGGCTCGTCTTGAGGTCCTCGTCGCTGATGCTGAAAAGCTCGTCCTTTGGGAACGACTCAAAGATCTGCGAAATCACCTTGTAGTCGTGTGATCCGGGGAGGAGGTCTTCCTCTGCGAGGACGGTGCTGAGCTTGCGTCGCAGAATCGGGATCGTCGACGAAGCCTCCATGTACGCCTTGGAGGTGAACAGGCCAACAAGGCGGGCCTCACCCTTCGGCGTGCCGTCCGGGTTGGCGCGGCGCACGCCCACATAGTCCATCCGTGCCTCACGATGGATGGTGGATTGACTGTTCGTCTTCGAGATGACGAGTTGACGGCCGTGCTCGTAGCGATCGCGCAAATCGGCAGGAAGCGAGGCCAGCGCGACCGGTTCGGCGAATCGGCTCCGCGAGTCATCCGAGAGGATCCCGTAGCCGGAATCAGGGATTGCGGTGATGGCTGAACCGTTTCCGTCATCGGCGATCTCGTACTCGCGATACCCGAGCAGGATGTAGTTGTCGTCGAGGAGCCACTCGAGGAACGCGACTGCTTCCTCGACGTCGCCTTTGTTGAATGCCGCGGCGTCCTCATACACGTAGTGGGCCATCCTTCGCACTGCGAAACGCATTGGCTCGAAGTCGCGGACGGTCGAGCTGACCTCGTTGAGCGTCGTGAGAAGCTCCGCTTCTAGCTGCACACGCTGCTCGGTGGTCAGCGTCTCGGCGAGCTCATAATGCTGGATCGACTCTCGATGTTCGGCGTCCCGGCCGGGGCCCACTCCGACGAGTGCACCCGACGTATCCCGAGTTGTTCCGACGACGGGGTGGTAGTGGCGAACGATGCTGTACCCGAGCGCTCCCAGCCTGCTGGTGACCGAATCGATCAAGAACGGCATGTCGTCGATGACGACCTCGACGACGGTACCGGGAGCTCCATATCCGCACGTGTCGACCGTCGGATTGAAGGCTCGCAGTGCGAGCGGGGATCTGCCACGCTCGTCGACGAAGTCGAAGAGGAATCGAATCTCAGCGTCGAGCTGTTCACCGTCGATCGTCGGCGCCTCGTCCTCCGGCATACGGCGCGTGTACGCCTCAGCGAACGCCGCAAGAGCATCAGCACGACCCATTTACGAATCCCCTCTTGTCGGCGGAACGGAGGATACCGATTCGATTCATGTTCCACCGGCCGAGAGAGGTGAAGAGCAAAGAACAAAGAACAAAGAATCAAGAACCAAGAACACTCTCAGGTCGTGCCGCTTGTGCCTTCTGTCTCGGGTCCTCTGTCTTTGTTCTTTGTTCTTTGCTCTCTTGTCTCAGGTCTCAACTCTCAAGTCTCGAGTCTCGCTACGGCACCACCAACACGGGGCAGGGGGCATCGTGCACGACGTGGTTCGCCACCGAGCCCACAACCATCCTCCGCAAGAGGCCGGCGCCGCGTCGACCGACCACAAGGACATCGGCGTCAACCCGACTGCACACGTCGATGAGTCGCGAAGATGGCTCGCCGATTTCCTCCTGCGTCTCGTATTCGATGTCGGTGAGGTCCACCGCTCGTAGCGCCCGATCGAGCACGTCGCGCTGCGCGACCGACAGCGAGTCCCCAAGGGCCTCGGCGGTGGGCGGGGACCCAACGATGCCCCACCACCCTTCTGGCGGACGAACAACCGTGACGATGTACAGCTTCGCAGAACTGGTGCGGGCGAGATCGACCGCCGCACGAGTTGCGTCAATCGACGCCTCGGATCCATCAACCCCCACAACAATGACCTTGGGATCCCAACCTTCCACGACGAACCTCCTCACATCTTGATCTCAGCGTATCCGCCCGCATTCCGATCGGGAAGGGCCGAACGTCCGATCTTCGCTCTGGCCCGAGGTCCGACCGCACGGGCTCGGCGCGACGCACCGGCCGCGTCGGAGGGCGCCCCACAACATCCGCCCATCGGCCCTACTCTCGCCGTGTGTGGCCCTCCACACTCAGTATTGGAGGTGGCGATGTATCTGATCGTCGAAGCAGAATCCATTGCGCCCGATGTGCGGCGGATCGTCGTTGAAGCACCAAAGATCGCGAAGAAGCATTCGGCCGGCCAGTTCGTGATCGTGCGGGTCACACCGGACGGTGAACGTATCCCGCTCACGATCGCCGAAGCCGATCCCTCTACCGGGACGATCACGCTCTTCGTCCAGGCCATCGGTCGGACGACGACGCTGATGAGCGAGTTGGAGGCGGGAGACTTCCTCGTCGACGTCGCCGGTCCGCTGGGACGAGCGTCGGAGGTCAAGCAGTACGGCACGGCGGTTGTCGTCGGTGGAGGGCTTGGAACAGCGATCGCCTACCCCATCGCTCGGGCTCTCGCCGCAGCCGGCAATCGCGTGATTGCGATCATCGGCGGACGAAGCCGGGAGTACGTTCTGCTCGAGGAACAGCTGGCCGCGCACGGCATCGAGGTCATACCCTGCACCGACGACGGTTCGTACGGACGGCCGGGGTTCGTTACCGAGGCACTCGCCGACGTCATCGACGCCGAAAATGTCGCCGTCGTGTTTGCCACAGGGCCGGTGCCGATGATGGGAGCCGTCGCCGAGGTGACGCGGCCGGATGGGATCGAGACGATCGCGTCGTTGAATCCGATCATGGTCGACGGAACCGGCATGTGCGGCGGTTGTCGCGTCGAGGTGGGAGGCGAGACGAAGTTCGCGTGTGTCGACGGACCGGAGTTCGACGCCCACCAGGTCGACTTCGGTCTCCTCCAGCGGAGGAACACCTCGTACCGGGCTTTTGAAACGAAACGCCTTCAGGATCTGGAATCGCTCGACGCAGCACACCACGAGCAGGTTCTCGCTCCAGTGCGGGGAGCGTGTGCAACCGAGGTCGACGCATGACGAAGATCTCGCGTCGCGCCCTCATGAAGCTCGACCGAGTCGAGATGCCCGCGAGAGATCCGCTCGAGCGCGCCGCGTCGTTCGAGGAAGTGAATACGGGTCTTACGGCCGAGCAGGCCACCGTCGAAGCGATGCGCTGCCTCCAGTGCAAAACGCCGACCTGCATCGACGGCTGCCCGGTCAACATCCAGATCGACCAGTTCATCGATCGTGTTGCAAACGGCGACATTCGCGGCGCTGCGGATGTCATTCGGATGGATAGCCTGCTGCCGGCGATCTGCGGGCGGGTCTGTCCCCAGGAATCACAATGCGAAGGCACGTGTGTCCTCGACAAGAAGCACAAGCCGATCGCAATCGGTCACCTCGAGCGGTACGTTGCCGATACGGTGCGCCGGTACGGTCTCGAACCCCCTGCGGAGCCCGTCCCATCGAGCGGGAAAAGCGTTGCCATTGTGGGGAGTGGTCCGGCGGGGCTGGCATGCGCTGCCGACTTGGCGAAGAGCGGCCACAAGGTGACCATCTTCGAGGCCCTCCACCAGCCCGGCGGGGTGCTCGTCTACGGGATCCCAGAGTTCCGCCTTCCCAAGGACATCGTGGCTGCCGAGATCGATGGGCTGAGGGCACTGGGCGTCGATGTTGAGACGAATGCGATCATCGGCAGGACCACCACCGTCGAGGAACTCCTCACGGACGAGGGATACGACGCTGTGTTTGTCGGCGTCGGCGCCGGACTCCCGAGATTCCTGAACGTGGACGGCGAGAACCTGATCGGGGTTTATTCGGCGAACGAATTCCTCACACGTGTGAATCTCATGGGGGCGTATCGGGAAGACACTGAGACGCCCGTGCTCGACCTCACGGGAAGACGCGTCGTCGTGTTCGGAGGCGGCAACACCGCGATGGACAGCGCGAGGACGCCGCTTCGGCTCGGTGCTGAAGAGGTCCGGGTCGCTTACCGGAGGACCGAAGCAGAGATGCCGGCTCGGGTCGAGGAGATACACCACGCGAAAGAAGAGGGGATCATCTTCGACTTCCTCGTCTCGCCGGTCGAACTGCTCGGCAACGAGGAGGGCTGGCTCACCGGCGTCCGACTGCAGCGTATGGAGCTTGGCGAACCCGACGATTCGGGCCGGCGACGCCCGGTCCCGGTCGAGGATGATATCTTCGACGTGCCGGCCGACGTGGTGATCGTCGCCATCGGCAACTCCCCGAATCCGCTTCTGCCGGCAACCGAATCCCGTCTCGAGCAGACGCGCTGGGGAACCCTCTCCGTCGACGAAACTACGGGGCGAACCACGATGCCCGGGGTATTCGCCGGCGGGGACATCGTCACCGGTGGGGCGACGGTGATCCTCGCCATGGGAGCCGGGCGTATCGCCGCGGCGTCGATCGAACAGTATCTCGAGAGCGGCATCTGGCAAGAAGCCCCGGAGCCGACGCCGGTCTAGCTGTTCACGATCGCGCTCCCCGACGTCGCGTCACTCCTGAAGCGTGCGGAGAAACGCGACAATGTCGAACAGGTCTTCGTCGGTGAGCCGGGTGTTCCCTCCATATGGCGGCATCGCTATTCCTGACTCGTTGTCCGGAGCGTCGCTCGCTCTGCCCTCTTTGATGAACTCCACGAGCTCGACATCGGTGTGATTCTGAAGGAAGGTGCTGTCGTAGAACGATGCTCCGAGACCAGGCACACCCTTGAAGTCCTGGCCGTGACAGGCCGAGCATGACTGGCTGGCCAACTCCTCGCCGTGGACGACCTCGGGCGAGGCGCTTTCTTCAGGGGCTCTCGTTGGCAGTTCCGCGGAGCCGCCTCCGCACCCGGCTGTCGCAAGCGCAAGCACAATGAGTGCCACCAGAAGCGACGCGAGGCGCCCGCCCACAGTGCGGGTGTCGTGAGGGGCTGCGTCAGCTCCGGTCATCGTCGTCCTTTCCGATCGGTGATGTGAGGGAACGATACCGGCGATCTGAGAGACTGATTCCAGCCGCACCGCAGTCCGGAGTGCCGGGGCCACACCGTCACGAGATGGGTCACCTCCCATCGAAGGGCTCCCGGCGAGCGGCGGTCGCCTGATCTGCGGATCCGCCTCGGCAGGTTGGTAGCGTGGGCGCCATGGCCAGAGATACTCCCGACTACGTCGCGAAGAATCGCGCCGCGTGGGATGGCCAAGCCGATTGGTACGCGACGCCCGGCGAGCACAACTGGGCTTCGGACGAGCCGGTGTGGGGTCTCTGGGGCATTTCCGAAGACGAGGTCTGCTTCTTCCCTCACCTCGAAGGGCGCGATGTCCTCGAAGACGGCTGCGGGACAGGATACGTCTCAGCGTGGGTTGCCCGGCGCGGCGGCCGTCCTGTTGGTCTGGACAATTCGTCGGCCCAACTGGCTACGGCTCGACGTCTCCAGGAACAGCACGATCTGCGGTTCCCGCTGATCCACGGCATCGCCGAACACCTGCCGTTCCAAGATGAGTCGTTCGACGTGGTGCTCTCCGAGTACGGGGCGGCGATCTGGTCGGACCCCTACCGCTGGATCCCGGAGGCGTCGCGCGTTCTCCGCCCGGGAGGTGATCTGGTATTCATGGGCAACTCCGGACTGCTCATGATGATCGTTGACGACGACGAGGACGTCCCTGCCGGCCGCACGCTGCTGCGCGACTACTTCGGCATGCATCGTTTCGACTGGCCGGACGACGATGGGCTGGAATTCCACATCGGCCACGGAGATTGGATACGAGTCCTGCGGGACAACGGGTTCGAGATCCTCGATCTCGTCGAACCGCGCCCGCCCGAACGTGCGACGACCGCCTATCCGTTCGTCACGACCGACTGGGCACGCCGCTGGCCGGCTGAAGAGATCTGGAAGGCCCGAAAGAAATAGGCCGCGTACCCAGGGTTCTCCACCCCGTATGCGGCGCCGTCAGCCCGCGGTACGCGCCAATTCGTCTGCCCGGTTCATACCGCGGGCCCACAACGCCAAATAGGACGTCACCAACCCTGGGTACGCGGATTCGCTCGATAGCATCCCGAACATGCCCTCCCCCTCCTTCCGGAATGTTGCGTTGATCGCGCACGTCGACCATGGCAAGACCACACTCGTCGACGCGATGTTGAGCGCCGCCGGCGTCTTTGCGTCCCACGAAGCCCACATCGACCGCGTGATGGACTCCAGCGACCAAGAACGTGAGCGAGGAATCACGATCCTCGCGAAGGCCGCGTCGGTGACGTGGAAGGGTACGAAGATCAACCTCGTTGACACCCCGGGCCATGCCGACTTCGGTGGTGAGGTCGAACGGGCGCTCACCCTCGTCGACGGTGTGCTCCTTCTCGTTGATGCGGCCGAGGGCCCGATGCCTCAGACCCGCTACGTACTCTCGAAGGCCCTCGAACAAGGGCTCCCGGCCGTCGTAGTGATCAACAAGGTGGACCGGCCTGATGCTCGGATCGACGAAGTGGCCGACGATATCTACCAACTGTTCTTCGACCTCGATGCCGCCGACCACCACATCGAGTTCCCGATCATCTCCTCTATCGCTCGCCACGGCCATGCCATGGTCGGCACGGGCATTCCAGGGGATGACACTGATCTCTCTGCCCTCCTTGACGCAATTGTCGAGAACATCCCCGCGCCATCCGGAGACCCGGATGCGCCGCTCCAGGCCCTCGTCACCAACCTCGATGCGTCCGAGTACCTCGGTCGTCTCGCCATCGGACGCGTGGCCCATGGAACGCTTCGAGCGGGCGAACAGGTGGCGCTCTGCCACTCGAACGAAGAGGAGCCCCCGCTGAAGCGTCGACTGACCCAGCTCATGGGCTTCGAACACCTCGGAAGAGTCGAGGTCGCGGACCGCGTCGCCGGCGACCTGTTCGTGGTCGCCGGCTTCCCGGAGGTGGAGATCGGCGACACGATTGCCGACCCGACCGATCCACAGCCGCTCACCCGCCTCGAAGTCGACGAACCCGTGCTCCGCATGACCTTCGGTGTCAACACGTCTCCTTTGTCCGGAAGGGACGGCCGCTTCGTCACCTCCCGCCAGATCAAGGAACGGCTCGAGCGCGAGGTCCTCGGCAACGTCTCAATCCGAATCGGCTCGACCTCGTCGCCAGAGATCATCGAGGTTGCCGGGCGCGGCGAGCTGCAGCTTGCGGTGCTCATCGAGTCCATGCGCCGCGAGGGATACGAACTGCAAGTCTCCCGCCCGGAAGTGATCATCCGCGAAATCGAGGGCAAGCCACACGAGCCGGTCGAACGGGCGGTTGTTGACGTGCCGAACGACCACGTCGGCACCGTCACGCAGGCGGTTGCACCTCGAAAGGGTCAGGTCACCGACCTGCGCCCCGGCGACGCAGGCCGCACGATCGTGACTCTGACCGCACCAGCGCGTGGGCTGCTCGGATTCCGCTCACTCCTCATGACGGCAACCCGCGGAACTGCCCTCGTCCACCAGCACCATGCCGGCTGGATGCCCTGGGCCGGCGAACTTCCGCACCGTCAGGGCGGGGCCATGGCGGCAGACCGAATCGGAACGTCAACCGGTTTCGCTCTCGACAATCTGCAGAAGCGCGGCGAGCTGTTCATCGGGCCAAACACGGACGTCTACGAAGGCATGATCATCGGTGAGGCATCCCGCCCAGAAGACATGCAGGTCAACCCGACCAAGACCAAGCAGCTCACCAATATCAGAACGCACTCCACCGATGAAGCGATCAAATTGAAGCCGGCGAAAGAAATGACGCTCGAACTGGCGATCGAGTGGATCGCCGAGGACGAACTCGTCGAGGTCACACCGAGCGCGATCCGTGTTCGCAAGCGGTTCCTCACCGAGAGCGAGCGGAAGCGCCAGAAGAAGCGCTGACCGAGCTGCCGGCCTCCAACTCTGGCGGTGCGCTGAGCTCTCGACATCGGTGAGGAGCGGTGCCCGCCTATCGTCGCTACGTTCGACGGAGCACCATGGCGAAGCATCAATCCACTCGAAGAAGGGCAGTCGCCGACGGCGTTCGCGCTTTCGCTCCGCTGCTCATCGCAGTGGTCCCGTTCGGGCTCGTATTCGGCATCGTCGCAGCTGGATCGGAGGTCGGGCCGTGGCTCGGCGGAGCAACGTCGTTCATCATCTTCGCCGGTGCCGCGCAGCTTGCCACCCTCCAGCTCTTCGATGCGGGCGCGGCCGGTGCCGTTGTCATTGCCACCGCTCTCGTCATCAATGCCCGGCATCTCATGTACAGCGCGGCGCTAGCCCCCGCGTTCCGCGAATTCCCGAAAGGAGCTCGTTTCGCGCTCCCCTATCTGCTGACCGACCAGGCCTTTGCCATCTCGATCGTCCGGTTCGGAGAGGTCGAAGATCCCGTATATCGCCAGTGGTTCTTCACCGGAGCCGGCCTGAGCCTCTGGGTGCCGTGGCAGATCTTCACGATCGCAGGGATCGTTCTCGGGGCGCAGATACCCGCGTCGTGGTCCCTCGATTTCGCCATCCCCCTCATGTTCGTGATCCTGCTCGTTCCGACGATCAAGGGCAGAC
>Ga0316197_10000374_pt1 | contig 31481 bp, 19 predicted proteins | sample OudBiesiAoxic_MG_FD_204939 | JGI IMG/M metagenome (GOLD analysis project Ga0316197, IMG submission 204939) | Coastal sediment microbial communities from Oude Bieten Haven, Netherlands - site A oxic | ecosystem: Environmental > Aquatic > Marine > Coastal > Sediment | place: Netherlands... | reverse complement strand
CTCGTACAAGACGATGGCCACGGCGTTGCTCAGGTTGAGGCTTCGGACGGCTCCGATGGTGGGGATGGCCCAGACATTTTGCCGGTCCTCGAGCAGCTCGCGCGGCAGCCCCACGGATTCCCGGCCAAAAACCAGGGCGTCACCGGGCTCGAAGGCCGCTTCCAGGTACGAACGCGACGCAGTGGCAGAAAATAAATGAATTCGGCGATGTGGGTCGGATTCCTCGAATGCTTCGAATGATTCGTGGCGGTGGATCTCGACCAGATCCCAGTAGTCGAGGCCCGCGCGGCGGACCGCGTGCTCATCGATTTGGAAGCCGAGCCGGCCCACCAAGTGCAGCGGCGACTGGGTCGCTCCGCAGGTCCGGGCGACCGCGCCGGTGTTGGGCGGGATCTCGGGCTCGACCAGGACCACATGGAATGGGCTCGTCGTCGGCGAGGCGCGGAGCTTGAGGCCTTGGGGCATGCTGGTTCTTACGATAGAGGTTAGCGGGATGGCAAAGCGGAGCTGGTTGTTGGCGATCCTGGGAGTCATCGGGGCTCTGCTGCTTTGGCGTCAGAGTCGGCCGGAGGCGTCTGCTGCTTTGCTCCAGTGGACCAAGGTCGCGGCCCTGGTGGCGCCACCGGCCGGTGTAGACTGGGATCGGGTCGATGCCTATCCCGAGGTGCAGGAAGCGGTGAAGGGCACCGATCCAGCTCGCTTGCGCGAGGCGCTCAAAGGAGCCGGGCTTCAGGGTCTCTGGGTCGGCGTGTCGGTCGGACTGTCCGTGGATGCGGATTTTCCGTTGGCGAAACGTTTCGCGGGCGGCGCTGTAGTGCGCGGGTTTCGAGGAGCCGTGCTCACGACTCAGGGGCTTCTCTACGTCGTCGACGAGACCAAGTGGCCGGTGGTCATTTCGGATCGGGTTCTCGCTCGCGTCGCGCGCCGCATTCTCGAAGGGAGTGCGCCGCCGCCGATGGACGCGTTTCCCAAGGAGCTGAGCGAGGAGCAGGCGGTCGAGGTGTTGATCGTGTTGAGCGGCGGAACGGGTCCACGGCTGTGGCGATCGGCGCGTGCGCACTCGATTGCCGAGGGGCTGATCACCGCATCGCTCGCGGCACGGGAACGCTGGGAGGAGCGGGCGGAGACGATGGGGGGACCCCTTGGTGAGCGTCTCGATCAGCTCGACGTCGAGGTCGCGTTCCTGTTCGACGACGGCACCTTTGACGCAGGCGCCACCTCTCTGATCGACGCGCTCGTCAAGCCGCAGCACGGCGTGGCTTACGAGCAGCCGGCTCGCTGGCGTTATCTGCTGCCTCGCGCGACCCACAGGACGGACAGCCCGACCGATGCCTACGAGCAGCTATTCCGGGACAACGGCCTTTCCGAGGACAGCTTCGGCCGTGGAGACCTGCGCCTCTATCGCATCCGGATGCAGACGGTGTCGATCGATCAGGGCTCGACGGGTTCGAGGTGAGCGGGCACGCCGGTCGGCTCCGGTGCGGGGTCGACGAGCTCTTCCGCCTCGAACGTATCGAGCGTCGCGTCGCCTTCGGCAGGGAGCAAGATCACGAAGGTCGTGCCAAACCCTTCACGGCTGCGCACGTCGATACGGCCGCCCGCCTCGGAGATGATTCGTTGGGAGATGGCCAGACCAAGGCCGGTGCCTTGCTGCTTCGTCGTCACGAAAGGCACGAACAGGTTGGCGAGAAGGCCGGGGGCGATTCCCGGGCCGGTGTCGCGCACGCTGATTTGCACCCAGCGACGAGCTCCGCCGCCCAGACGAAAGCTGTCCTGATTGCGCGTTTCGACGAAAATGTCGCCGCCGCCCGTCATCGCCTGCACCGCGTTCTGGACGAGGTTGATGAGGACTTGCCGCAGGTGCTCGATGTCGATGCGGACCCGGGGCAAGTCCTCCGCCATCTCGACGTGCAGGTCGACGTCGACCGAGTCGCATTCGGGGCGTAGAAACTGAAGCGTCAGCTCGACGGCCGCGTTGACGTGGATTGGCTCGGGGTCACTGTGGGCAGGCCGCGCGTAATCCAAGAACGAGCTGACGACGCGATTCAGCCGATCGACCTCATCGACGATGATGTCGAGGAATTCCCCGCCATCTTCGGGTGGCGCAGAGGTTTCGGTCAGGTACTGGGCGCTGGCCTTAATCGAACCCAGCGGATTCCGGATTTCGTGGGCCAGCCCGGCCGCCATTTCACCGAGCGCGGCGAGCCGGTCCTTCTCTTTCATCTGCTGATAGACCTGCGAGTTCTCGATTGTGACGGCGACCTGGTTGGCCAAGCCGGCCAGCAGCTGCACCTCCTCGCGCGAGAAGGCGTCTCTCAGCCGGTCGTCCCTGAGGGCGATGAAGCCGTAGAGCTCCCCGGATTCGCCGCGAAGGCCCAAGCAGACGGAGGCCTGAAGCGCGCGCATCGTGACTGCGATGTCGTGCGCGGTTTCGGCCTCCCGATCGTCGCCGAGCAGCCTGCGCTCTTCGAGCTCGCGTTCCGCGTTTTCGAGGACCGAGGTGCCGCTCTTCGAGAGTCGATCGAGGAGCGGCCGTGCGGGCGCCATTTCGATCCGTTCGGTGGGCTTGGGGCCAAAGTGGTTTTTCAACTTGAACACGCGCGCATCGGGCCCGAGCAGGTAGAGCGCACCCTGGGTGAATCGAGGCGACGCATCGAGCCCGTCCATCAAGACTTGGCCGAGCTCGTCGACGTCGAGAATGTGCGCGATCGACCTTCGAAGCGCCAGGATGGTTTGCTCGAGCTCGAAACGTTCGTGGAAGAACACCTGGGAGATCCATTCCTGCACCTTGGTTCGAACCGGGTCGAAGAGAATGAGGACGACGAACGCCGAAACGACGACGTGAAGGAAAAGCTGCTCTCCCGAAACCAGGCGCATCAACCACAAGATCAGAGCCAGCACGAAGGCGAGCGCGGTCAAGACGCCCAGGCGCCCGGCCAGCTCATAAAGATCAAACAGGCGATAATGCGTAATCGACTGGGAGAGTGCGTACAGGAAGACGAGAATCAGGATCGTGCCGACCGGCGGGATGTCGAGACCGACGTAGGGGAGATACTCGATTAAGGTGAAAAGCCCGCCGAAGCCGCCGACCAGGGCGATGTAGCGTAGACGCGCGCCTTCGACGCGGGAGTCGGTTTCGAAACCGAGCTTGTAGAGGTAGCCAAGAGCCAGCGAGAGGAAGACCGTCGCGTAGAGAAGCAGGCCCCCGACGACGACCGCGTGATCGTAGAAGGGTGTCAGCATCGCGCCGAGGAGGACCACTGCGGTGACGACCGAGGCGCGCTTGAGGAAGCGCGTGCGGCCGGTCTCGCCGGGCGCGAAGACGCTGAAGAAGCGCACGGCGGCGAGCGGGAGCAAGACGCCGCAGATCAAGTTGAAGCGCTCCCAGAAAGGCACTCGGCCGACGACACCCAGCACGAAGGTGCTCACGTACCAAAGGCCGGTGTTCGTGGCGAGGATGCCAAAGAGCCATCGGTCGCGCTGGCGTTGAGTGCGCAAAAGGACGCTCGCCGCGAGCGCAAAGCACAGAAGCGCGGCGATGAACGAGGTTTGGGTCCGTGCGTCCACGGCCCAAGTCTAACAGCTCCCCCGAGCCGGGTCAGTTGCTAGACTGCGCCCCGCGATGGCGTTGCAGATCCTCGACGGGGCGATCGGGACCGAGCTTGCTTCACGCGGGCTGAGGCTCGATGCGCCGCAGTGGAGCGCGCGCGCGATCGGCGAGGCGCCGGAGGTGTTGACGGAGGTGCATGCAGCCTACGCCGGGGCGGGCGCGACGCTGCACACCGCCAACACGTTTCGGACGCAGCCTCGCGCCTTCGGCGATGGCTGGCTCGAGGCGCTCGCAGATGCGGTGCGGATCGCGCGAGATGCTGTCGGGCCGGGGCAGACCGTGCTCGGAAGCATGGCGCCGGTCGAGGACTGCTACCGACCGGACTCGAGCCCGGGCAAGGCGGCTCGGGCGGAGCATCGACAGGTCGCGTCCGCCCTTGCAGACGCCGGCTGCGACCTCTTGCTCTGCGAGACGTTTGCTCATGGAGAAGAAGCGCTGGTGGCAGTGGAGGAGGCGATGGCAACCGGTGTGCCCGTTTGGCTCTCGTTGACCGCGGGGCCGTTCGGCGAGCTTGGAACGCCGGAGGAGCTGGCGCGAATCGGGGAGGACGCCATTTCGATCGGGATCGACCGGCTCCTGGTCAACTGCATCGCCGCCACGCGAATCGCAGCCTACGTCGACGCAATCGCAGGGCTCGGCGCTCCGACCGGGGTGTATGCAAACGCCGGCGGGGAGGACGAGGCGCTCGGCTGGACGGCGACGAGCCCGCGGGCTGCCGATGCCTACGCGGCACTTGCCGAACGATGGAAGGAGGCCGGTGCGTCGGTCATTGGAGGATGCTGCGGAACGGGGCCGCTGCACATCCATGCGCTAGCCGACCGCTTTGCCTAGTGACTCGCAGCTGTTCGGGTGTTTGCATCGGACTCCTCGATGAGCTCGCCTACCGTCTGCAGGAGGTCGGCGGGATCGAACGGCTTGCGGAGCCAGCGTTCGGGTTTGCCGTCTGGATCGGCATCGTCTGGAGGCGGCGCTCCGCTCATGATCGCGGCGCGGGTCACCAGGCCCTTGTTGCGCAACAAGCCGAGCAGAATGTCTCCTCGCTCGTCGGGCAGGGTGAGATCGATCATCGCGGCCGAGAACGGCCCCTCGCTTGCAAGCGCCTCTTCGGCGCTGCCTACGCAGGTCGACTTGACCCCTGAGAGCATCAGGGTCGTTGCGATGAGGCCCCGTACGCCTTCGTCGTCTTCCACGACCAAAATGTGGCTTCGCTCGGCCTCGTCGGGCTTCATGACGCGGCTAATTCGAGGTCGCTTAGGCACCAGGTCGGATTCGCGCTTCACGCCGGCTTCGGGCAGCTCGATTCGGAACTTCGCCCCTCGTCCCGGTGACGTGTCGAGCCGAATCCTTCCGCCCAGAGACTCGACCGTGCCGCGGACGATGGCCAAGCCGAGCCCCGTGCCCTCGGTGCGGGTCGTGTAGTAGGGCTCGAACGCGCGCGCCTGTTCGGCCTCTGACATCCCGGGGCCGTTGTCGAGGACCTCGAGCTCGACCAAAGAGCCGCGCGAGCTGGCGCGAATGGCCACGTTGCCCGCGGCTGGAACCATCTGCACCGCGTTGTGGGCGAGGTTCCAGACGATCGAAAAGAGCTGCGATCGCTTGCCTTCGACCCAGCACGCGTCTTCGACATCGGCGTGAACGTTAACGCGCTTGCTCTGCGCTTCGGGTCGAATGAGACGAACGACATCCCGAATGACGACCGAGAGGTCGGTCCGCGTGCGTTCGTGATTCGTGTGGCGCACCATGCGCAAGAGGTCTTGGGTTGCGTCGCGGGCGACCGTCGCGCTTCTTTCGATCAAGCTCAGCGCTTCTTCGGGAGGCGCCTTGTCGGGGCGCTCGCGGGCGACCTGAGCCCAGCCGACGATCGCGCTCAGCGCGTTGGAGACTTCGTGGGAAACGCCGGCGGCCAGGTCGGCCGCGGCCGCTTTCGCTTGAATGCTTTCGGCGAGCGGACTTTCCTGCGAAGTGATCAAGACCGCCGCGCGTCCTGCGTCGATTGGAAGCGCGAGCAGCTGCACACCCGGCCGCGGAGCGAATGCGGCTTGCTTGCCGAGGCGCGCGCTATCGATCGCATTGCGGACGCCGACCTCATCGACGCTTCCGAGCACCTGGAGGGTGGCGGCGAGCAGGTCCGCGGGCACTTCTCCCGGAAGGTCGGCGAGCGCACCCCGGTTCCCGTGCACGTTGCCGTCCTCACCCTCTTCGAGAAGGGTCAGGCGAAGTTGGTTAGCCATCCAACGGATTAGTTCTAATGTCACCGCAAATGTCCGTTTCAAGCAAAAAGGTACGCCTTTTTGCATAGATCCGTCAATCGAAACGCATCTTTTGGTGAGTGAAGACGCAGACCTCGTGCAGGCGGCCAGGCCGCGCTGACTGAAAAAGATCGACGCGGATTGCCGGCGCCGCCGCACGCCGCAACGGGCGCGAAGAGGGCCACGGAAAGGAGAAGACGAGACATGCGTTGCACAGTGCCGCCGTCTCAGAGGCTCGGTGAAAAAGTATCCGCAGCCTGTGACTGCACAAAAAGGCAAAAAATACTGAAAATTCACTCAAATCGACTCCTCCCGGCCGAATATGGGCCTTGAAACAGGCAAACCGACTATTATAGTTGAAGTGTATTCAATCAATGAAACTGGAATTTCCGACAGCATTGATGATCGTGGCATTGCTCGCTTGGGGACCTACCGCGCGAGCCCAGTGCGGCGGAGCGGGCACTCCGGCGGCTTTGGGCGCTTTTGAATACCTTTTCTGCGGGACCGACCAGAGTTGGGGCGACGCAGATGCAGACTGCGCGACGGTTGCGCCGGGTTGGACGCTCACCCGGGTAGAGGACAGCAGCGAGAATGCGTTCGTGAGGGGCCTCGGGGGCGGCGACCTTTGGCTGGGCGGAGATGACCAGGCCGTCGAGGGCGAATGGCGCTGGCGCGACGGCGATCAGTTCTGGCAAGGCGAGGACGACGGAGCAGCGGTGGGCGAACTGTACAGCAATTGGAGCGGCGGCCAGCCGAATGCCGGTGCCGACGAAGACTGCGCGCGAATGAAGGGCGATGGCACCTGGGAGGACGGAGACTGCACCGACACCGAGGCGTACGTGTGCAAAGGCGCGCCGTTTTGCGGATCGGGCGCGAGAGGCGCCGGGGAAGATTGCGACGACGGAAACACCGCGAATGGCGACGGGTGCGACTCGACCTGCACGATCGAGGGGCAGGCCCCGTGCGGAGACGGACTGATCTGGTTCGGCGAAGAATGTGACGACGGGGGGGCGGTGGGAGGCGACGGGTGCAACTCGACCTGCCAGGTCGAGCCGGGCTACGAATGCACCGGGGAGCCATCCCTCTGTACACCCGTTTGCGAAGACAGCTTCGAGTGGCGCAGCCAAATGGGTTCGACGACGACGGAGTATCTGCTCTGCGAGAAATCACTTCCCGCGAGCACGGCGGAGACGATTTGCGAGGGGCTCGGCTCGGGATGGACGCTCGCGCGCATCGAGGGGCCAACCGAGAACGGCTACATCGACGGGCTCATCGGGAATGACCTTTGGATCGGCGGGCACGACGAAGCCGTCGAGGGCGAATGGCGCTGGCGTGACGGGGTTCAATTCTGGCAGGGAGACCAGGGCGGAGCAGCCGTGGGCGGGCTTTACAGCAACTGGGAGACAGGGGAGCCCAGCGGCGGCGTGGACGAGAGCTGCGCGCGGCAGCACAACGGCGGCCTATGGGAAGACCGGAAATGCACCGAAAACCAGAAGTTCGTCTGCGAGGGCCCGCCGATCTGCGGAAACGGCGCCGTGGCGATGCCGGAGGAGTGTGACGACGGGAACCTCGCAGGTGGCGACGGCTGCAGCGCGACGTGCATCCTCGAGGGCGATCCGACCTGCGGGGACGGCCGGGTGTGGCTTGGCGAAGAATGTGACGACGGCAACGACGTGGGCGGGGATGGGTGCAGCGCGGTGTGTGAGGTCGAGCCGGGGTTCGAGTGCACCGGAGACCCGACGTCGACCTGCACGGCGATCTGCGCACCGACGAACTTCGAGTGGCGCAGCCAGATGGGCTCGGGGACGACCGAGTACCTGCTGTGCGAAACATCCCACACCGCGAGTGTAGCGGAGTCGATCTGTGAGGCGCTGGCGCCTGGCTGGACGCTCACGCGGATCGATGATCCGGCCGAGAACGCGTACGTCGACGGCTTCGTCGGCAACAACGTTTGGATCGGCGGACACGACGAAGCCGTCGAGGGCGAATGGCGCTGGCGTGACGGGGATCAATTTTGGCAGGGCACCGGACCGGGAATGCAGGTGGGTGGGCTGTACAGCAACTGGGACCCAGGGGAACCCGGCGGAAGCACGACGGAAAACTGCGCGCGACAGAAGAACGGCGGCGTCTGGGAGGACCGAGAATGCAGCGACACGGAGAAGTTCGTCTGCGAGGGCCCACCGATCTGCGGAAACGGCACGGCGGCCACGCCTGAAGAGTGCGACGACGGGAATCTTGTGGATGGCGATGGCTGTAGCGCGACCTGCACGCTCGAGGGCTCTCCGCCCTGCGGGGACGGTCGGATTTGGCTTGGAGAGCAGTGTGACGACGGGAACCCCGTAGGCGGCGACGGCTGCAGCTCCACCTGTCAGGTCGAGCCAGGGTACGTGTGCACCGGAGACCCAACGTCGACCTGCACGCCCGTCTGCGAAAGCAATTTCGAGTGGCATAGCCAGATGGGGGCCACCACGACCGAGTATCTGTTGTGTGAGAAATCGCTTCCCGCGAGCGAGGCAGAGACGATTTGCGAGGGGCTCGGTGCGGGCTGGACCCTCACGCGCGTCGACGACGCGACCGAGAACACGTACATCGATGGCTTCATTGGCAATGATGTTTGGATCGGCGGGCACGACGAAGCCATCGAGGGCGAATGGCGCTGGCGTGACGGGGATCCATTTTGGCAGGAAAACGTCCCGAACGGAGCACCCGTGGACGGGCTTTACAGCAACTGGGAGACAGGGGAGCCCAGCGGCGGCGTGGACGAGAGCTGCGCACGACAAGAGGACGGCGGCCTGTGGCAAGACCGAAAATGCACCGACAACCAGAAGTTCGTCTGCGAGGGCCCGCCAATCTGCGGCAACGGCGCCGTGGCGATGCCGGAGCAGTGTGACGACGGGAATACCGCGAACGGAGACGGCTGCCGCTCGGACTGCACCGTGGAGTCGGGCTACGAATGCTTCTTTCCGGATGACGCGGGGACGCCCAGCATCTGCCAGCTCTCGGCGCACGTGTTGGTCGGGCGGGTCGAGCTTCTGAGGGTGCGCGGCGAGGCCCTGCTGCAGTGGGAGACGACCTCGCAAAGCGGCACGCTCGGCTTCGTGGTTTCGCGCCGCGACTCCGGCGCCTGGGAACCGCTTCACGAGGGGACCCTGCTGGCGCTGCCCGGCGCACCGCAGGGCGGTGTCTACACTTTGCGCGACAGGGGCGCGTCCACCCACCAGCCCGTGAGCTATCGGATCGAGGAGATCGAAATCGACGGCGCGCGAAAGCCGATTGGCGAGTGGGCGCTGGTCGCTCGTACCGCCCGCGGACCTGTCCTGTGGCAAGCCGACTACGACGCCGAGCCGCGCGCGGTGGCAGCACGGCGCGTGGAGCGAGCCGCAGCGGTTTTGCTGAAGAGCGATTCCTCGGGGCCGGCCAGTCGCGTGGTCCTCGACGTGGCACGAGACGGTGCCGTCGAGGTGGCCATCACGGATCTTGCCGAGCTCCTGGCCAGGAGCCCCGTGGAAGTGCGCGGTTGGGCGGAGTCGGGGAACGTGAAAATCAGCGAGCAAGCTTACCAGGTGCCATGGTGGTTTGACGAAGCCGGTGACAGCCTGGTGGTCGTCGGTCGGTCTTCGACCAGCGTCTACAGTGCGACGCGAAAGTACGTCGTCAGGAACGCGCCGGGCCGTCCGATGCCGATCGATCCTCGAGAAACCGCGGTGACCGCGGTCGGGACCGGCACGACGCGACACCAGCTCGACACCAATACCTTCCCGGCGCTGGCCGTCGCACCCGACCCGGAATCGGACTACTGGTTTGCCGCGTCGCTGAGTGCGCGAGCCGCCGGATTTGGTCACTACGAGACCGACATCCAGCTTCCCGAGGTGGCGATCGAAGCCGCGACGCTGCGGGTGTACCTCTACGGCGGTTGGAATCTGAACGAGGAAACCGCGCAGCGGGTGATCATCCACGTGAACGGCGTTCCGGTGGACACCGTCGATGTCGCGGCCCTGGGACCCCACGTGTTCGAGATGCCGGTTGATCCGGCCGTGTTGAACGGCGGTGACAATCAGCTGTTGCTGGTGGCAGAGTCCGAGGTGCCCGCAGCGGCATCGGGCTTGTACGTCGACCGATTCGAGCTCGACATCGAACGGGCGCTGTCTACCGCGGAGCCGGAGCTCGAGTTCACCGCGCTTCGGTCCGGCTCGCTCACTGTCGAGGTCGCCGCGGAATGGGCGCACGTCCTGGACATCACGGCGGAAAAGAAGATCGAAGCAACCATCGTGGCCGACCCCGAGCTTGGCACCACGTCCGTCAGCTTCGAAGCGGAGGACGGCCACCGCTACCTCGTTTTCGAAGCGGCGAGCGCAGCCACCGGGATCCGCGGAGCCGTCGAGCTCGATGCACCGTCGGGCGGAGCCAGCTACTTGGTGATCACACCCGCCGCGTGGCTCAGCGCGGCCGAGCGGTTCGCCGCTCTCCATGCCGCCGAAGGCCTGTCGAGCGCGGTCGTGTCGGTCGAAAGTCTCTACGACACCTACGGTCATTCGGTCGCGACGCCCCATGCCATCCATGACTTCCTCGTGGACGCCCACGCCCAGTGGGTCGACAGGCCGCGCTTTGTGTTGCTGCTCGGCGACGGCACGCTCGACTATCGAAACTTCATGGGAATCGGTCCGGGGGCAATCGCCCCGCGAATGGTCCAGACGAAGGCGGGGCTCTACGCCTCCGACGCATTGCTCGGCGACCTCGATGAAGACGGTTTGGCGGACATCGCCGTCGGGCGAATTCCTGCTCAGTCCGTCGATCAAGCTGTCGCGGCCTTCGAAGCGCTTCAACGCTATCAGACGCTCGAGTTCTCCGACTTCGGCCTGGCCGCGCTGATGATCTCTGGGGCGAATCGGGGCGCCAACTTCGCCGAACCCATCGACGCACTGCAGAACTGGTTTCCGTCCGAGCTCGAGACGCGCTCGATTGGCGTCGAAGCGCTTGGCGTCGAGCGCGCACGAGCGGAGCTTGCGATCGACGTTCAGCGCGGGCCCTATTGGATGCACTACACGGGCCACGGCGGGCTCGATCGCTTCGACGACGAAGGCGTGCTGACCTCACAAGACATTCCAACGCTCCGACCCCTACTGCCGCCCATCGTGACCGGCATGACCTGCACCACTTCTCGCTTCGAATTGCCGACCATCGATGCCCTGGCTGAGCACATGGTCGACCCGGCCAACGACTTTGCGATCGCCTCCTGGGGCGCGTCTGGGGTTACGATGTCTCACTATGCCGTCAAGCTCGGTGAAGCCTTCGCGACCAAGCTGTTCAACGCGGACAGCGGCGCGGCTCGCCTCGGCGATCTGGTCGTCGCGCTGCACCAAGAAGACGCACCGGCGTATGATGCGAAGGCGCTCGCGGTTTACGTCCTACTCGGTGACCCGGCCCTTCGCTTGAAGGCACCGCCGGCGGGGACCACGGTGGCGCCGCCGGTCGATCCAGACCCGGACGAGACTACGCCGTCTCCTGAAGGGTCGGGCACGGCGTCGGCCGAATCGGCGGCCGGCTGTGCCGTCCGATTCGGTGGGCCTTCGACCTCGCTGCATTGGCTCGTGCTCGCCGCGCTCTGGCTGAGCCGTCGACGGCGCGACGTAAAATCGAGCGATATGAGCTGACGCGTCGTCAACATGGCCTCAAAGGACGGATCTGCTACGTTCGGCGGCCCATGGCGGACCCCAAGATCACGCTAGAAGAGGTCTTGCACGTTGCAAAGCTAGCCAGGCTGACCCTGTCCGACGAGGAGGCCCGCCAGATGCAGGAGCAGCTGGACGCGATCCTCGGATACATGGAAGGCCTCGACGACCTCGACGTCTCCGACGTTCCGCCAACGTTCCATTCGATTCCGATGGATGCGCCCCTGCGGCCCGACGTGCCCGAACGGTGCAGCGACCGTTTCGAAACCCTGGCGCAGGCGCCGGCGAGTGAGGCTGGCGGCTACGCGGTGCCACTCGTGCTCGAGGTCGATTCGTGAGCGGCTTCCCGTGGCAGAGCGCGTTCGAGATTCGCGACGAGGTTGCCTCCGGCTCCGTCAGCGCGGTTGACGTCACGCGAGCCTACCTCGCGCGCGCCGAAGCGCTCAACCCAACCCTCGCGTGTTTCCTGACCATCGATCACGAGGGCGCGCTCGCGGCTGCTGCCCAGGTCGATCGCAAGCGGGCGGCCGGCGAAGCCTTGGGGCCCTTGGCCGGCGTTCCCATCGCCGTGAAAGACAACCTCTGCACACGTGGCGTTCGGACGACCTGCGCTTCGAAGATCCTCGGCGAGTACATCCCGCCCTACGACGCACACGTCGTCGAGGCCCTGCGCGCATCGGGCGCCGTGCTCCTCGGGAAGACGAATCTCGATGAGTTCGCGATGGGCTCATCCAACGAGAACTCTGCGTTCGCCAATGTACACAATCCCTGGGCACTCGATCGCGCGCCCGGGGGCTCTTCGGGCGGGTCGGCTGCCGCAACGGCTGCCGGCTTGGCTCCCTTGGCGCTCGGCAGCGACACGGGCGGTTCGGTGCGCCAGCCTGCGGCGTTTTGCGGGATCACGGCCATCAAACCGACCTACGGACGTGTCTCCCGCTATGGCCTCGTGGCGTTTGCGTCGTCGCTCGACCAGGTGGGACCGATGGCGCGTTCGGTGCGGGAGGCTTCGCAGCTGCTCGAGTTGGTGGCCGGCCACGATCGGCGCGATGCCACTTCGGCCGAGCGTGACATCGGCAACTACCTCGCCGCCTGCGACCGAGGTGTGAAGGGGCTCCGCATCGGTGTGGTGCGCGATTTGCTCGACGGCCTTCAGGACGCAGACGTTCGCGCAAGCATCGAGACGGCGCTCGGAGCGCTCGAGCAGGAAGGCGCGGTGTTGGTGGACGTCGCGCTTCCGCACGCCAAGCACGCGGTCTCGGTGTACTACCTGATCGCGACGGCAGAGGCGTCCAGTAACCTCGCTCGATTCGATGGGATTCGCTACGGCCTTAGGGTTCAGGGCAAAGACCTCACCGAGACGTACACCAACACGCGAGCCGAGGGTTTCGGCCCCGAGGTCCGGCGACGCATCATGCTCGGCACCTACGCCCTTTCGGCTGGGTATTACGATGCCTTCTATCTCAAGGCGCAGCGGGTTCGAACTCTAATCCGGCGCGACTACGACACGGCCTTCGAACGCTGCGATGTCATGTGCACGCCGACCACGCCGACGCCGGCGTTCGCGCTCGGCGAAAAGACCAGCGACCCGCTCGAAATGTACCTCGCCGACATCTTCACCTTGCCTCCAAGCCTTGCCGGTTTGCCCGCGATCAGCACGCCAAGCGGTCTTTCCGCCGGGGGGCTTCCCGTCGGTCTGCAGCTCGTCGCGCCTCCCTTCGAAGAAGAGGTGCTCTGCAGCGTGTCGCAGGCTGTCGAAGACCAGTGCGGGCTGCTCGGCAAACATCCCCCGGCGCTTCCCTGACGCCTATTTGGGGCCGGACTGCTTGCGTGCCGGTCCGGCGGTCGGCTGTAGCGCTCCGATGGACGCCCTCGAACGCCGTTCTTCGCCTGCGACCTCGACGCGGTTTCGGCCTCGGGCCTTGGCGCGATAGAGGGCTTGGTCTGCCTGCTCGATCAGAGCGTCCGCGGTGATGCCCGGACGAAGCATGGCGAGGCCGATGCTGACACTGATCTGCTCCGGCCCTTCCTCTCCCTGCGCGCTGGTCGCGAGCCGTCCCCGGAGCCGTTCGGCAACGATCCGCGCAGCGGCCAACTTGATCTCGGAGAAGATCACGAGGAACTCCTCTCCGCCCCAGCGCGATACGATGTCGTTTCGGCGGACGTACTCGGTGAGCGACTTCGCGATGTGCTGCAGAACCTGATCGCCCGCCGCATGCCCGTACTCGTCGTTGATCGCCTTGAAGTGGTCGACGTCGCACATGGCCACGCAAAGCCCGGTGTTGTTTCGACGCGCGCGGGCCATCTCTTCATCGAGGCGCTTGCTCGCGTGGCGGCGGTTGTAGAGCCCGGTGAGCCCATCGGTCAGCGCGAGGAGCTGTGTCTCTTCGACCAGGAACAGAGACTTCACCAAGATGCCCAAGGCATCGGCGATGAGCTCCAAGCAGCGAAGATCGGACGCGGTGCAGACGCTGGCGCCACCAAAGACCTGCAGGGTACCCAGGGTCTCGTCGCGGACACCGATGTTGCAGCTATACGATCGCCCGCCCACGACGTGAGGCGCGGTGCCATATTTGGGGTCCGGATCGACCGTCGTCTGCGTCGCGCCGATGCTCTTTTCGGGAATCCCCAGGGCGGCCAGCCCAGCGGTAGGCGCGTCCTCGGGCCATGGTCCCCTCGCGCGAATCGTGTAGGTCGGGCCGCCCGGGCCGAGGAGCTGCAGCACCAGATACGGGCAGCCGACGACTTCTCCCGCCAGCTCCAAGACTTTCTCGCTGAACTCGTGTCGATCGTGGACGTAGTCCATCAGGCGGCGGACTTCGGATTGGACGACGACGTCGAACAGATGGTGGTCGAGCACGGCACTGACGCGCTCGAGCGGCGTGCCCGTGACTTCGGGTCGCATGCTGAGGCGCGGCTTGCGGCCTGCCATGATCTTCTCGATGGCGGGCAGGAGCTTCTCATCCATGTCTTCTTTGGCGAGGTAGGCATCCGCACCCGCGTTCCGGCCCCAGAAGCGGGTCTTGGTTTCACTGGCAGCGGTGAGCAGAATGAAGGCGATGTCGGCCATGCCCGGGTCGCCGCGGAAGACGCGGCAAAGTTGGACTCCCGTGATCGCATCCATCTCGATGTCGCTCACGACCAGGTCGAAGGTGTGCTCGATGGTGAGTGCGAGCGCTTCTTCGCCGGACCCGGCTTCGGTGATGTGGAGGCCGATCGTCTCGAGCTTTTGCACGACACGACTGCGAATCGACGGACTATCGTCGACTACGAGCACCCGAAAGGCTTCGGACGCATTTTTCCCCTGCCCAGTCTCGGAAGGCATTTCCACCCGTCTTCATGATGAGCAAATGCCTATGGAAATGCCAATGTATCTCGGGTCCCGGCGCCGTGGCCTTCCGTCCTCGGTGCGCTATAACCGGCGCGCATGACCGCGTATGAGCCGGTGATTGGCCTCGAAGTGCACGCCCAAATGCGTTCACGAACGAAGCTGTTTTGTGGGTGTCCGACGGAGTACGGCGCGCCCCCCAATGAGCACACATGTCCAGTATGCCTGGCCCTTCCTGGCGCCTTGCCGGTGCCTAATGAAAAGGCAATCGAGCTTGCCGTCCAGGCCGGGCTGGCGCTCGAATGTGAGGTCGCGACCCATAGCGTCTTCGCGCGGAAGAACTACTTCTATCCGGACTTGCCAAAAGGCTATCAGATCTCGCAGTTCGAGCTTCCTTTGAATGGTGCGGGGCACCTGGACATCGAAGTCGATGGAGAGGCCAAGCGGATCGGCATCACGCGCATCCACGTCGAAGAGGATGCGGCCAAGAACATCCACGGCTCGGGGTCGACCGCGGTCACCGTCGTCGATTTCAACCGCGGCGGCACGCCCTTGATTGAAATCGTCAGCGACCCCGACCTGCGAAGCTCCGAGGAGGCCGAGGCCTACCTTCGCAAGCTGCGCGACCTGCTGATGTTCATCGGCGTCAACGACGGCAACCTCGAGGAGGGTTCGTTTCGCTGTGACGCCAATGTGTCGATACGCCCCGTCGGCCAAGAAGAATTCGGGACGCGCGCGGAGCTCAAGAACATCAACTCGTTTCGATTCGTGAAGAAAGCGATCGACCATGAGATCGCGCGCCAGGAGGGCGTGCTGCAGAGCGGCGGGACCGTGGTGCAGGAGACCCGCACCTGGAGCGAAGCGCAGGGCAAGACGATTTCGATGCGCAGCAAAGAAGAGGCGCATGACTATCGCTATTTTCCGGATCCGGATCTGCCGCCGGTGGTCGTCACTGAGGAGCGCATCGAAGAGCTTCGCGCAGCGCTTCCGGAGCTCCCCGAAGCAAAGCGGGCGAGGTGGCAAAAGGAGCTCGGGCTGACCGAGTACGACGCGGGCGTCCTTTCCGGTCATCCCGAGATTGCGAAGTACTTCGAAGAAGCAACCCAGGCCTTCGTCGACCAGTCCGGCACGAAGGCCAAGGCGGCTGGCAAAAAGGTCGGTAACTTCATCCAGGCGGAGGTCTTGCGCCACGTGACCACCGACGGGCTCGAGGCTCTGTTCCCCGTCGCGCCGACCGCGGTGGCCGAGCTTCTGGCCTGCGTCGAAGACGGCACGATCAACGGGAAAATCGCCAAGACTGTGTTTGCTTCGATGGTGGAGACGGGCACCGGCCCGAAGGTCATCATCGAGCAGCAAGGCTTGGCGCAGGTCACCGACACCGGAGCCATCGAGGCCGAGGTGAGTCGCATTCTCGAAGCCAGCCCCGCGCAGGTGGCTCAGTACAAAGAAGGCAAGACGAACGTCATCGGCTACTTCGTCGGGCAGGTCATGAAGGCGACCAAGGGCGCTGCGAATCCGAAGGCCGTCAACGAGATTCTTCGACGGCTGTTGGACGAGCGATGACGGCGGGCCTTTCGCGCGCACCCTTGAGCGGCGCCGATTGGTTTGCAGTCGAGTTCGACCCGGCCCGCCAGGAGGTGGTGATGCTCGACCAGCGGCTCCTGCCGATGGAGGTCGAGTATCGCCGCTACCGCAAGCCCGATGAAGTGGCGCAGGCGATTCGCGACATGGTGATTCGTGGGGCGCCTGCGATAGGAGTGGCCGCGGCCTACGCGCTCGCGATGGTGGCGCGCGACGAGCAGGGCGATGCGAAGATGTTTCTGGTCGCCAACGGGACCGCAGGGCGCATCCTGAACGGCACGCGGCCGACCGCGGTCAATCTCGCCTGGTCGATCGCGAGGATGTCGCGAAAGGCCGGCGAGGTTTGCGAGCTTGCTCCGGTGGCCCGCTACCAGAGGATGCTCGACGAGGCCGAGGCGATGCACCGTGAAGACGTGGAAGCCTGCCGCGCCATGGGCGCGCTCGGCGCTGCCGAGATCCCCGATGGCGCCGTGATTCTCACGCACTGTAACGCCGGGGCCCTGGCGACCGGGGGGTATGGCACCGCGCTCGGCGTGATTCGATCCGCGCATGCGCAGGGCAAGGGCATTCGGGTGCTGGCGGACGAAACGCGCCCCTACCTACAAGGCGCGCGGCTCACGGCATGGGAGCTTCATCAGGACGGGATCCCCGTCGAGGTAATCACGGACAGCATGGCAGGGCACTTCTTTCAGAAGGGCGACATCCAGTTCGTGGTGGTGGGCAGCGATCGAATCGCCGCCAACTCCGACGTCGCGAACAAAATCGGCACGTACCCGCTGGCCGTCCTCGCCAATCAACACGAGGTGCCGTTTACGGTTGCGGCGCCCTGGAGCACGGTCGACCTTCGAACGCGTTCGGGAGCCGACATCCCGATCGAAGAGCGCTCCCGCGACGAAGTGGCGAGCATTGGGGACACCATGTTGGTCGCAGACGGAATTCCCTGTCGGCATCCAGCGTTCGACATTACCCCAGCGCGCCTCGTCGATGCGATTTACACGGAGCGCGGCGTCATCCGCCCAAAGATCGGCGAGCGTCCGGACGTGCTGCGAGGCTGAACCCTTCGTTCACCGCTTCGCCGGGGAGACAGCGGGCGGTCCCGAGGATCGTCACGCCGCTCATGCGAGAATCTCGCCTTGCCAGAGGGCTTCGGGACCGCTCCGGCGGCGCACGAGACGTGAGCGCGCACCGTCGACGAGAACCTCCGGGGGCAGGGGGCGTGCATTGTACATGCTCTGCATCTCCCGTCCGTACGCGCCCGCTCCGCGAATGGCCAGCAAGTCCCCCGGCTTCGCTTCCGGCAAAGGGCGATCCTTCGCAACGAAGTCGCCCGACTCGCAGACGGGTCCGACGACGTCGACGGAAACGAGATCGACGCCGGGGTCCGGCTCCGCGATGGGCATGATCGCGTGGTAGGCGCCGTAAAGCGCCGGGCGGATGAGCTCGGTCATGGCGGCGTCGACGATGACGAAGCGGCGGTCGCCTTGCATCTTGGTGTAGAGAACGCGCGTCAAGAGCACACCGGCATCACCCACCAGGGCTCGCCCCGGCTCGGTGATGATTTCGATCTCCGGGCGCAACATGCCCGAGGCTTCCAGGCCTTCGCGGATCGCTTCGCCGAACCGGGCGGCGGGCGGATAGGCGTCGACTTCTTGCCCGTAGTGCATGGGCCAGCCGCCGCCTACGTCGATCGCGCGCAGCCTCGCCCCTCGGTCGATGCAATGGCCGGCGAAGCGGCCGAGGATCTCGATGGCTTCGCGGAGCGGACGGGGTGACGAAAGCTGCGAACCGATGTGGCAGGCGACGGCTTCGAGGTCGAGGTGAGGGCTCTCGAGGACTCGGGGAACGATCGACTCGGCGACGGGAATCGCGAGACCAAACTTGGACTCGCGAAGCCCGGTCGCGATGTAGGGATGGGTCTCGGCGTCGACCTCCGGGTTGACGCGCAGGCCGATGGCCAGGGGACGACCGAGCTCCTCGGCGACACTTTCTACGACATCGAGCTCTTGGATGTTTTCGACGTGCAGCGCGCGAATGCCGGCGTTCGCAGCCTCCACGATTTCCTCGCGACGCTTGCCGACGCCGCTGTACACGATGCGATCGGGGGGAAAGCCTGCTTTGAGCGCGCGCTGCATCTCTCCTGCAGAGACGATGTCCGCACCGCAGCCCTGCGCGGCCAGGCGCGCTAGAACCGACAGATTGCCGTTCGCCTTCACGGCGTACGCGATCAAATGCGGGGCAAAAGCGAGCGCTTCGTCGATCGAGCGATAGGCGTCGTCGATCGCTGCGCCCGAGTACACGAACGCAGGCGTGTCGACTTCGTTTGCAATCGATTCCAACGCCACGCCTTCGCACAGGAGCGCACCCTCTCGATACGAGAACCACGGCGATTCCGGAATGTGAACGTTGGACACGGCAGCCCTTTATGAGTCCCGGCGCGCCTGCAGTCGACCCCGGAGCTCGGCGATGGCCCCTGCGACGCGGCCGCGGGCCGGCCCTCCGACCACATCCCGCCGCTCGACCGCGGTTTCCATGTCCAGGGCGTAGAAGATCGTGTCGTCGAAGGATCCGTGCTCGTCCCGGTAGGCCTCTAGCGGCAGCTCCGAGAGCGTCTTGCCCTCCTTCACGGCCCTTTGAACCAGCCTTCCCGCCACATGATGCGCATCCCGGAACGGCACGCCTCGCAGCGCAAGCCAGTCGGCCACTTCGGTGGCATCCAAAAAGCCCGCCTGAAGGGAAGCCGCCATTCGATCTTTGTCGAACCTGGCCGAGCCGATCGCGCCGCTCAGGACCGCAAGGCAATCGTGAACCGTGTCGAATGCGTCGAAGACCGGGGCCTTGTCCTCTTGAAGGTCGCGGTTGTAGGTGAGCGGAAGGCCTTTGAGCATGACCAAGAGGTTGACGAGGGAGCCGACCACTCGGCCCGTCTTGCCTCGCACCAGCTCGGGCATGTCCGGATTCTTTTTCTGCGGCATGATCGACGAGCCGGTGGTGAATGCGTCGCTCATCTGCATGAAGGCAAACTCCTGACTCGACCAGAGCACCAGCTCTTCGGCGATCCGCGAAAGGTGAACCGAGCAGATGGCGAGCGCGCTCACCGACTCGAGCAGAAAATCCCGGCTGCTGACCGCGTCGAGTGAGTTGCGCATGGCATGGTCGAACCCAAGCGCCTTGGCCGTGGCCTCTCGGTCGATCGGAAAGGTCGTGCCGGCAAGAGCCGCGCTGCCGAGGGGCGACTCGTTCATGCGTTTGGATGCATCGAGGAGCCGGCCGCGGTCGCGGTCGAGCATTTCGGCCCAGGCCATGAGGTGATGCGCCAGGCGAACCGGCTGCGCCCTCTGCAGATGCGTGTACCCCGGCATCAGAAAGTCGAGGTGCCCATCGGCCTTGTCGACCAGGACCTCCAGCAGCGCGTCGATGTCCGCGACGATGGACGCGCAGGCTTGTCGGGCCCAGAGCCGCATGTCCGTTGCGACCTGGTCATTTCGGCTTCGGCCGGTGTGCAGCCGTCCGCCGGCGTCGCCGATCGCGTTCGTCAGCGCCGCCTCGATGTTCATGTGGACGTCTTCTTTGCTTTCGTCCCAGTCGAACTCACCCCGTTCGATCGAGGTGCGGATCGTTTCGAGGCCACCGACGATTTTGTCGGCGTCTTGCTTGGATAAGATGTTCTGGTCGGCGAGCATGCGAACGTGCGCAATGGAGCCGTCGATGTCCTGAGGCCAAAGGCGGCCGTCGACATCTACGCTGGCGCTGAAGCTCGCTGCGATGGCGTCCAGCTCTTTTTCGAACCGGCCGCCCCATGCCTTGTCACTCATCGATCGTTCTCCGCTATTGCTGCATCGGCACACGCAGGTCTACACGGCGAAGCAGTCGGGAGCCAGCCCGAAGCGTCCCGGCCTCCGTCATGACCGCACACAGCGCGGCAATGACGGGTGTCATCCAACCGAAAGCGACACCGAGCACGACCAGGAGGGTGGCCAAGACACAGGCGCCGATGCTCCTCCACGTCGCCCGCCGCACCGCCCGCGCGATCCAGAGCGCTCCGGCGGCATCGCGAATGTCCTGACTGGCCACGACCACGCCCCGGTCCTCCAGGGCAGAGCCGACGAGCCTCAGCGAGACCGGAACGTCTGCGGCGGCCAGCACGGGATCGTCCTCTCCGCCGCGGCCGACCGTCGCCGTCACGCCGCCGGTCTCGCGGAGCGCCCGAACCTCTGCGACGCGCTCATGGGGCAGGAGCGGAGCCTTTACGCGAGGGGAGCCCAGGTGTGTCGCGATGCGCTCGACGGTGCGGCGGTCGTCTCCAGAGAGGATGACCACCTCGCACGGCAGGTCTTCGATCCGTTGCACCGCGTCACGTGCGCCGACGTGCATGGCGTCGAGCACCGCGACCAGCGCTTCGAGCCTGCCGTCGATCGCGATGAAGATCGGGGTCAAGCCTTCGTTCTCGATGTGTTCGGCGTCGCTGTCCGCCGTGGCCACGCTGATGCCTTCGTCGAGGAGAAGCTGACGGCGGCCGACCACGACCGGGACCCCGTGAGAGGTCACCGCGGTGACGCCGAGGCCTTCGCGGACGCGCTGCTTGCGCACCGTGGCCGAGGCCCGGCCGTGCTCCTCTGCGTAGCGTCGGATGGCGCCTGCAATGGGGTGGTCCTCGGCAGCCTTCTCGGCAGCGGCCGCGAGCCCGAGAACGAGGGCGAGGTCCGTCTCGCCGAGCGAATGTGCTTGGCGAACGATCGGCTCGCCCGCGGTGAGCGAGCCTCGCAGCAGAATCGCGGTCGTGCTTGCCCGACCTGCATCGCGGAGGGCGCGCGAGCTTCCAAAAAACATGCCGCGCCGGGCCGAAGCGAGCGCCCCGGCGTCCAAGGGAACGTCGAGCGACGCCAGTAGAGCAAGCGTCGGGACCCCAAGGAGAAAAGTCGCGGCCCCGGACGGCCCCGCCCAGAGCAATGCCGCGATGCTCGCTGGCGCCAGCAGCAGCCAGCTCCAGTGCGTGACCGCAAAGCGTAGACGAGGCGCTGCGGCCAGCTCTTGCTGCGTGCGTCTCCCGAGCTCGACCGCGCGAACGATGCCGCACTCTTGACCCGTGCGCCGAACGCGGACCGTGACGGCGCCCTCGAGAACCCGCGTGCCGGCCAGAATGAAATCACCTGCGGCGAAGGCGCGCGAGTGCGCCGCGTTTGGGAAGCGCAAGGCCAGCCCCCAGCCGTCTTCGACCACCCCGTCCGCTGGTGCGCGTTCGCCCTCGAGCACGACTACGAGATCTCCAGGGCGTAGGCTGGGCGCGGGGACCTCTTCGTAGGCGGAGTCGTCACCGGCCGGGACTCGCGCGTTCTGCGGCAAGGTTTCGCGGAGCGCCTGGGCTGCGTTTCGCAACGGTGCGGAGAACGAGGCATGAAGCCAGTTGCGAATCGAAACCGCGACGGCGGCGATGCCCGCGCCGACGAGTGACCAGCGTTGCGTCTCCGCGTCCGTGGACATGACCGCGGCGACGGAGGCGAGGACGAGGCCAATCGGCGCAACCACCCTGAGCGACGCGGTCGCTTGGATGTTGCGGAGTGGAATGCGAGCGTTCACCGCCGCGCAGAGCGCGATGAGGAACGCAGCCAACCATCCGAGCTCTCTGCCGGGCGTCAGCACAGTCAAAGGGAGGGCCAGCAGCGCAAGGCCGGTCGCGAGAATCGGGTCATACTGGCCCGCGCCGACGGATTCGCGGTCGCTTCCCGTCGGATCGTCCCTTTGCACGGTGGCTTCTCGCACCAGATCCGGTATCGACGGGCGCTCGACGCGGGCTCGTTCCGAAGGCCGACCCACGGGTGCGTCAAACTCGCGATCGCCCAGCCCAAAGCGAACTTGGCACGCCTCGCCACAGAAGAACCGTGCGCCGTCCTCGAGCCAAAGGACACGGTGGGCGCGAAGCGGATCGACGGCTCGCCCGCAGGCGGGGCAGGGCTGGGACGGGAGCTGCGGCCGTGCCGGTTGCATGGTTTAGGGCTCCTACGAGGAATCGACATTGGGTCAAGGACGCGGTAAGGGAGCGCCCGGAGGCAAGATGACGACGCGTGTAGAAACCGACTCGATGGGCCCGATCGAGGTGCCTGCGGATAAATACTACGGCGCGCAGACGATGAGGTCGCGCATGAACTTCCGAATCGGCACGGAGCGTATGCCGATCGAAGTGGTTCGCGCATTTGGAATCCTCAAAAAGGCTGCCGCGCTCACCAACCGCGACCTCGAGAACCTGGAAGACGACGTCTGCGAATTGATCGTGCGTGCGGCCGACGAGGTGATCGAAGGGAAGCTCGACGCGCACTTCCCGCTCGTCGTTTGGCAGACCGGCTCCGGAACGCAGTCCAACATGAACGTCAACGAGGTCATCTCGAACCGCGCGATCGAGCTTGCTGGTGGCGAGATGGGCAGCAAGAAGCCGGTGCACCCCAACGACCACGTCAATCGATCGCAGTCGTCCAACGACACCTTTCCGACCGCCATGCACATCGCTGCGGTCCTCGCGGTCGAGGAGATGATCCCCAAGGTTCGGCTGCTTCGCGACACGCTCGACAGCAAGGCCAAGGCGTTCGCGCACATCGTGAAAATCGGTCGGACCCACCTCCAGGACGCCACGCCGCTGACGCTCGGGCAGGAGATCAGCGGCTGGGTCTCCCAGATCGACCACGGCCTGGCCGCGGTCGAGGCCACCATGCCTCAGCTTCGTGAGCTCGCGCTCGGAGGGACGGCGGTCGGGACCGGGCTGAACACGCACCCGAAGTATGCGGACAAGGTCGCGGCGAAAATCGCCGAGCTCAGTGCGACGGCGTTTGTGTCGGCGCCGAACAAGTTTGCAGCCCTTGCCGCGCACGACGCGTTCGTCGGCACCAGCGGTGCGCTCAAGCAGCTCGCAGTGGCGCTGATGAAGATCGCAAACGACGTGCGCTGGCTTTCCTCGGGCCCACGATCGGGCATCGGCGAGATTCGGATTCCGGAGAACGAGCCCGGAAGCTCGATTATGCCGGGCAAGGTCAACCCGACGCAATGCGAAGCAATGACGATGGTGTGCACCCAAGTCATGGGCAACGATGCGACCATTGGAATCGCAGGGTCGCAGGGCAACTTCGAGCTCAATGTCTACAAGCCCGTGATGGCCTACAACCTGCTCCAGTCGATTCGGCTGCTCGGTGACGCCTCTCAGAGCCTCAACGACCACTGCGCGGTGGGCATCGAGCCGAATCTCGAGACGATCGATGATAAGCTTCGCCGTTCGTTGATGCTGGTGACCGCGCTGAACCCGCTCGTCGGCTACGACAACGCCGCCAAGATCGCGAAACACGCCTACAAGCAGAACACGACCCTCCGAGAGGCCGCGATCGATCTCGGCCTGCTGACCGGCGAGCAGTTCGACGAAGCGGTGCAGCCCGAAGACATGATAGGCCCCCTCAAAATATGAGCATCGAAATCAAACAGCATCAGCCGGGCCAAGACTTGAAGGACTTCATTCAAGTCGCGTTCGACGTGTACGCGGACGACCCGGCCTGGGTGCCGCCGCTCAACATGGAAATCACCGACCGGCTGACGCCCGAGAAGAACCCCTTCTTCGAGCACGCCGAAGTCGCGCTCTTCACCGCGTGGAAAGACGGGAAGGCGGTGGGCCGGATTTCGGCGCAGATCGATCACGAGCATCTACGGATCCACAAGGACAACGCCGGCTTCTTTGGCTTCTTCGACACGGTCAACGACCAGGAGGTGGCATCGGCTTTGGTTGCTGCCGCCGAGCAATGGCTCGCGAGCCGCGGGATGACGCTGATGCGCGGCCCGTTTTCGCTTTCGATCAACGAAGAGACGGGGATGCTCGTCGAGGGCTTCGATTCGCCTCCGACGATCATGTCGCCGCACCACCGCCCGTATCAAGGGGCGCTTGCCGAAGGGGCGGGGCTTCAGAAGGCCAAGGACTGCTACGGCTGGAAGCACCAAGTGCTGCCTGCACCTCCGCGCGCCCAGAGAGCCTGGGAAGCGATCACCAGCTTGCCCGAGGTTCGATTTCGCTCGGTGCGCCCGCGCAAGCTCAAGAAGGAAGTGCACGACATCCTCGACGTCTTCAACGACGCCTGGCAGCACAACTGGGGGTTCGTTCCTGCCACGGACTCCGAAGCGAAGAAGATGGCTGCCGATCTGCTGCTCATCCTCGACAAAGAGCTCTCGTTCTTTGCCGAGATCGACGGGCAGCCGGTTGCGATTTGCATCTGTCTACCGAACCTCAACGAAGCCATTTTCGACTTCGAGGGAAAGCTCGGCCCGGTTACCATTCCAAAGCTGATCTGGCGATTGAAGGTTCGGCGCCCGAAGTGGGCGCGGCTGATGTTGCTCGGCATCCGCACCGAGCTACGCGGCAAGAAGCGCTATGCCCCGCTGGCGATGGCCGTCATCGCCGAGCTGGTGCGGCGCGGCCTCAAGCAAGGCTACGAATGGGCCGAGCTCGGCTGGACGCTCGAAGACAACCGGCTCATCAACGCGGCGATCCGCAGCATGGGTTCCACGATCTACAAGCGCTATCGCATCTTCGAGAAGCCCATCGGCGCCTAGCGACGGATTTCGAGTCGTTCGCCGTCGGTGGCGATGATCACGCCGCCGCGCAGATCGGTTCGGAGCACCGATGCGCCTGCCTCACGCAACCGCGCAATCACCGCAGGGCTGGGGTGGCCGTAGCGATTGCCTGCGCCGCAGCTGATGACCGCGAAGGAAGGACGGACCGCCGCGACGAGGACCGGCGAGGTCGAGGTTCGGGACCCGTGGTGGCCTACCTGCAGCACGTCAGCGGATTGGAGGCGTCCGGACCGTACGAGCGCCTGCTCCGATTCGTGCTCCAGGTCGCCGGTGAATAGGAAGGAGCGTCGTCTGTAGGCGAGTCGGAGCGCGATCGAGTTGTCGTTGAGGCCCAGTGCTGCGTCGTAGCGGGGACAGGGCCACAGGACCTCGAGCTCTGCGCCTCCAAAATGCCGGGTGCTGTCGCAGAGCTCGGGCGTGAATCGAAGCCTGCTGCCCTGCGCCATGGCCGACGAGAGAAGCGCCGCCATGGCGCCGTCGCGCTCTTCAGTGACAAGCTGCCCGTTGAGCCAGATCTCGCCGATTTCGATTTCGCCGAGCAAGTCGCGCAGGCCGCCGTAGTGATCGGGGTGCCCGTGGGTAATCACCACAAGATCGATTCGTGCGCGGCGGCGGGCGTCGAGGAGGGCACGAAGCGCCCGCGCTGCCGGATGACGTCCCCCCTGACCCGTATCGATGAGCGCGAGCTGGCCATCGGGGAGATCGATGAGCGTCGCGTCGCCTTGGCCCACGTCGACGAACGAGACGCGAAGGAGGTCGCGCGGCTGCTCGCGCGCGATGAGCAGTTGGTCTGCCGCGAGCCAGAGGAGGGCCGCCGAAGCGAGAACGGCAATGCGCTGGTGCCAGGTTCGGCTGAGCAACAGGAGCAGGCTGGCCGCGACGATGAGCAAGCCTTGCGTAACGTCGGGCGGCGGTAGACGTCGCGTGACCGTCAGCGGGACGAACGCGTCGCAAATCGAGAGGAGGATGTGGACGGCGACGGTCAGCGCGGTTCCCACCAGATCGGCGACCGCGGGCATCGACGCGGTCAGGGCAAACAGATGCGCCAACGGAATCACGATCACGCTTCCGAATGGGAGAACCACGATGTTGGTGAGCCAACCGACCAGCGGCACGCCCCCGAACCACCACCAAACCATCGGCGTCGTGGCGACCAAGGTTCGCGCGCTGACGATCGCCGAGGAGCGAAGGCGGCGCCAGCGCGTGCCGGGGGAGATGCGCGGTGCGCTCAGAATGGATGCCGTGGCGATGATCGAGAGAAGAAAGGCCGGCCGCAGGGCCATGGCTGGATCCGGGGCGGAGAGAAGGAGGGCCGCGGCGGCTGTGATTGCTGATGCCGATGGGCGACGGTCGAGGACGACGAAACACCAGGCGAGTGCCGCCGTGGTCGCCGCACGCCACGCGCTTGGCGACCCGCCTGCGAAGAGTACATGCAACAAGGTCAGCGGGATGCCGACCGCCGCAGCCAGCCGTCGTGGGTCGAAACCGAGCGCGAGGCCACGGAGCACCCAGTGCATCGAGCGAACGAGGGTGCCGCTGACCAGGGCGATGTGGAGCCCGGACACGGCAAAGAGGTGGGCCAGCCCCACGGCGGCAATCGTCTTGCGCTGCTCGTAGCCGAGCGCGGCGCCATCGCCGAGAACCAGAGCGCGGGCTACGCCTGCCACCTCGGGTGCCAAGCCGTCGTCCATCGCTGTGCGAACGGCCGCCCGGGCCCGATCGATGCGAGCCGCCCATCGAGGAACGCCGACGACCGCGATCGCGGATGGGTCGACCCAACGCGCCCAGCAGCCCCCGCCGCGTGGGGGAGACAGATGCGGATGGGGCGAAGGATTGCGGAGCTCGGTGCGGGGGCGGAGCTCTGCCTCGACGACGACTGTGCTTCTGAGCGGGGGCGGGGCCGCCCCGACCACCTGAGCGGTCAGCTGCAGACCGGCGGGGACCGCTTGCCCCGACTCCAGCAGGCGACCGTGCAGGACGCGCATTCGAACCCGGTTGCCCTCCAATCCGTGCCGCACCGACTCGACCCGGGCGCTCAGCCGTGCTTCGCCTCGCGTCAAGCAGGGCGGCGGTCGCGAGGGCGAAACACCCAAGCCGCAGCAAAACGCGAGCACGGCAAGGGGCGCACCCCAGAGCCCGGCGCCGAGCTCCCGACCATGGGCGGCAACGAGCAGCGAGCCGGCGAGGCCCAAGCCGGCGAAAAGCGGACCCCAGCCGGGCTGCCATTGCGCACCCAGAAACAGGCCGCCCAGCCATCCGGTTGCGATCCACGCCAGCACAGCGGTTCGTCGAGCAATCTTTGTGCCTAGCGCGGACGCCGCGAAACAGGAGCGAAAAAGCCCCCGTCGGGCGGCGGTCGTCGGCGGCGGTGTGGCGGGCCGCCGGCGACGCGCTCATCGGAATAGTGTCGCGGTCCGTTGCGCTCCCATCTCCGCTTGCTAAAGCCCACGGCGGGACGCGGTGCGCGTCAGAAGGGACACTCGAATGACGACGAAGTGGGTATACACGCTGGACGAGATCGATCAGGCCGAAGCGGCCGTGGACGGGGATTGGGATCGCGTGCGCGGCCTGCTCGGCGGCAAGGGTGCGAACCTTGGCGAGATGAACCGACTCGGTGTGCCGGTGCCTCCTGGATTCACGCTCACCACCGAGGCCTGCAATGCCTACCTGGCTCGCGGCCGGGAGCTTCCCGAAGGACTCTGGGAGCAGACCTTAGCGGCGCTTCGGACCTTGGAACAGAAGACCGGGAAGCGGTTTGGAGATCCAGCGAACCCGCTGCTGGTGTCGTGCCGCTCGGGTGCGAAGTTCTCGATGCCCGGCATGATGGACACCGTCCTCGACATCGGCCTCAACGACGAAGTGACCAAGGGGATGATCAAGCTGACCGGCAACGAGCGCTTCGCCTACGACTCCTACCGGCGACTGATTCAGATGTACGGCACCGTGGTCCTCGGCGTGCGCGACGAGCCGTTTGAAGACGTGCTCGCTCACCACCGAGAACAACGCGGCGTGACCAGCGACGCGGATCTGGGCGGGGAAGATTTCCGCGCGATCGTGGGCGAGTTCAAAGAGATCGTGAGACGCCACGCGCGCATCAACTTTCCGTCGAGCGCAGAAGAGCAGCTTCGAATGGCGATCCTGGCCGTGTTCGACAGCTGGAATGGGAAGCGCGCGCGCGACTACCGGGAAGCCGCCAACATCGCGCACGACCTCGGGACCGGCGTCAACGTCATCACGATGGTGTACGGGAACCTCGGCGATGGGTCGGCGACCGGCGTCGCCATGTCGCGAAACGCCACCACCGGGGAGAATGTGCTCGAAGGCGATTATCTCACCGACGCGCAGGGCGAGGACGTGGTTGCAGGGGCGCGGCCGACCAAACCGCTCGAGCAGCTCAAGGGCGAGATGCCCAAGGTCTACGGGGAATTCGAGGAGATCGCGCGGCGGTTGGAGCGTCACTACCGCGACATGCAGGACATGGAGTTCACCGTGGAGCGCGGCAAGCTCTGGATCCTCCAGACCCGCAACGGCAAGCGTACCGCACAGGCGGCCGTGCGTATCGCGGTCGAGCTCGCCAACGAAGAGCTGATCAGCCGCGAAGAGGCCGTGCTGCGGGTTGCGCCCGAGCAGATCGAGTTCTTTCTCCATCCGCAGTTCTCGGCTGCGGCGAAGGCAGGGCACCCGGTCATCGCCACGGGCTTGAACGTATCGCCCGGTGCGGCGACCGGGGTGGTCGCGTTCGACCCCGACCTCGCGGAGCGCTGGGCGAAGGAGAACAAACGGGCCGTCTTGCTGGTCAGGCCCGAGACCAAACCCGACGACGTGCATGGGATGCTTGCGGCCGAGGGGATTCTGACATCGAGCGGCGGGCGCACCAGCCACGCGGCCCTCGTCGCCAGGCAGTTTGGAAAGCCGGCGGTCGTCGGCGCAGCGGCGCTCAGCATCGACCTAGGCAAACGGCTGATGACGGTAGGCCATGAGGAGATACGGGAAGGCGACTGGATTTCGATTGACGGGACGACCGGCGAGGTCTTCCTCGGACAGCTCGAAACGGTGATCCCCGACATGGACGACGAATGGCTTTCCTGCCTCATGGGCTGGGCCGACGAGTTCCGCCGGCTTGGGGTTCGTGCCAACGCCGACTACCCGGAGGATGCCGTGCGGGCGCGCAAGTATGGCGCGGAGGGCATCGGCCTTTGCCGCACCGAGCACATGTTCTTCCAGCCGGAGCGGCTGCCCACCGTCCAGTGGATGATCACGACCCGCTCGCCCGGGGAGCGTCGCGAGGCCGTCGATGCCCTCCTTCCTTTCCAGCGGGAAGACTTCGCCGGCCTGTTCAGGGCGATGGACGGGCTCCCCGTCATCATTCGTCTCATCGACCCGCCGCTCCACGAGTTCCTTCCGGGCTTCGAAGAGCTATCCCGCGAGCTGACCGACCATCAGATCCGAATCACCAACGCGACCAGCCTCGAAGAAGTCGAAGAAATCACCGCTAAGTTGATGGAAACAAAGGCGATGCTCGACAAGGTCGCCGCGCTCAAAGAGGCGAACCCGATGCTTGGTTTGCGGGGCGTGCGGCTCGGGATTTTGATCCCGGAGCTCACCCGGATGCAGGTGAGGGCCGTCTTCGAAGCGGCCTGCGAGGTCACGCGGGAAGGCCACAAAGCGATTCCGGAGATCATGATTCCACTCACCAGCCATGTGAACGAGCTGCGGCGCCAAAGGGCGGTGCTCGAGGCCGAGGCGCAAAAGGTGATGGAAGAGCAGGGCGTCGAGGTGAAGTACCAGTTCGGCACGATGATCGAGGTGCCCCGCGCCGCACTGACCGCCGATGAAATCGCCGAGTACGCCGAGTTCCTGTCCTTTGGGACCAACGACCTCACCCAGACCACGTTCGCCATGAGTCGCGACGACGCCGAGTCGGGCTTCCTGATGCGCTATCTCAGCGAGGGAATCCTTCCGGCGAATCCGTTCGCCACGCTCGACGAGCCGGGCGTCGGGAAGCTCATGCGGATGGCCGTCACCGAGGCGCGTAAGACTCGGCCTGCGATTGAAACCGGCGTCTGCGGCGAGCACGGCGGCGACCCGGCCTCGATTGCCATCTGCGATCGTTTGGGCCTGGACTATGTGAGCTGCTCCCCGTACCGGGTGCCGATCGCTCGGCTGTCGGCGGCGCAGTCTGCGCTGCGGAACCGGGCCAAGAAGTAAGGAACGACTACTGGCCGTAGTACGCGATGGCCGTAAGCGTCGCGGCGTAGATAACCAGCAGCACGATCGCGTCCGGTTCGAGCCGCCGGAAACGGGTGCGTTCCGATTCGCCGACGATGGCGGCTACGGCGATGGCCATGAGCAAGATCGCACCGAGGCCGGACACGATTTGCGATTGGGAGACGGCGGCGAGAATCGGACCTTCGGTGTAGGCGATGTCGGCGAAGAGGAGCACGCTCATGTTGGCGACGTTGCTGCCGAACAGATTGCCCACCGCCATGTCGTAGGCGCCGATGCGCACCGACGCGATGGAGGCGATGAGCTCGGGTAGGGAGGTGGTGACCGCCAAGAGCGCAGCGCCCAAGAAGGTTTGCGCGATTCCCGTCGCGTCGGCGATGACTTTGACACTGAGGGTGACCACCGGTGCGGTAAGCAAGATCATCAAGGCCGACCCGGCAAAGCGGACCCAGAGGCTTCGGGTCGATCGTTGTGCGGCTTTCACGCTCCAGCCGGTGGGCTTCTGAACGGAAACCTTCGGCACCTCGAGACCGGGCCGCGCCAGCAGCGGCATGCGCCGGAACCATGCAATGGACGCGACGTAGAGCCCGGCGATCAGGATCGGAGTGAGGCCAACCCATCCGATGGCAATCGTAGTCTGCGTGTAGATGCTGAGCGCAACCATCGCCGTGAGCGCGATTGCAACTGCAGCCACCCGTGCATGGCCCAGCTCGACCGACGGCCAAACCCGTCCCCGGTAGAGCAGGTCGATGGTCGCGAGGATGGCCATGTTCGCCATCGAAGAGCCGAACAGATCGCCAAGCGCCAGGTCCGGCGCCCCCGCCCTGGCCGCAGTCACTTCGGTGACCAGCTCCGGCAGCGAGGTCGCAAACGCCAACAGCAGCGTCCCGACGAAAAGCCGACTCATCTTCGTCCGGTCGGCAATCTGGTCCGCATACCCAGCCAGCGAAGACCCCGCCCGCACCAACACAGCCGCACTAAGGACAAACGCCACAACGGCCTGCCAAAGACTCATCCCGTCTCTCTACCACGAAGGGGACACTCACCGGGTACGCAACCCACCGGAGTTACACATCCTTTCAGGCAAAGATCGCAGCGACGCATGAGTCGAAAGTTCAGCCCCGACCAACGCGCCGCGGATCGGTCGAAAAGACTAAGTCATATAAAGATAGACTAAGTCTGTTTGAGAGGCTACCTTGGAGCTATGCCGAAGTCGACCAAAGGCA